>Ga0137403_10001752_pt1 | contig 27144 bp, 25 predicted proteins | sample CZOMad2_1_16fung_FD_122057 | JGI IMG/M metagenome (GOLD analysis project Ga0137403, IMG submission 122057) | Vadose zone soil fungal communities from Angelo Coast Range Reserve, California, USA - CZOMad2_1_16fungal (Hybrid Assembly) | ecosystem: Environmental > Terrestrial > Soil > Vadose zone... | reverse complement strand
GCGATTGGGTTACTGAGCCGCCTCGACCTGCCGGCGATGGAAGCCATCCTCCTCGAGCGCATCAAGAGCTGGGGACGCCCGCACCAGAGTGCCGCCATTGCGCAGCTCGCCCTGGCTGGCTCGCCTGCACGCAGCTCGTTGCTGCTGCGTCTGCTGCCCCGTGTAGACGCCCTGGTGAAGCCCGAGGTCGTAGACGAACTCGGCATGACCGGCGACCATGACGCTTGCACCGAGCTCACCAATCTCGCTTTCGGCGCCGAAGATTCCGCCATCAGCTTCCTGCAATTGAAATCGATCGAAGCTCTTGGTCGCTTGCACGAGACCGGTGTCGCCGAAGAGTTGAAAGACTTGATCTCCGCCAAGCAAATGTGGAAGTACGCCTGGCCACGCGAGCTGCGCATCACCGCCGCGCAGGCACTGCTCATGATCGATCCTCGTTCCGACGGCTTTCTCGCCAGCAACGGCGTCACCGAGGGCGACCTGAACTGGGCAGCGCTCGAAACTCTTACCGATTGCCCCTGGGTCCGCCAGCGCCGTTATCCCCGCACCGCGCCCACAACGAAGATCAACGCCACCGTCACCACCTCACGTAGCCAGGCTCACGTGGACGTGCAGTCGCTCAGCCTGGGCGGAGGCGCCGGCACGACCGACAATCGCTTCCAGTCCGGCACCCACGGCACCATGGAGATCCAGGCAGGTCTGCGCAAAGTGCGCGCTCAAGTCCTCTTGCGCGAGCAGCCCTCGCGCGATCTGAGCTTTGAGATCGTCGGCATGGACATCAACGAGCGCGCCAAGCTACGCGGCCTGCTCTCCGGCGCTCCCTGGGAAGCCCACCTGATCGACCAGATCAAGAGCACCATGCCTGGCCGGGCTTCGTAGGACTGTCCAACTTCCCGGAGGTCATCCCGAGCGAGAGTAACGAGTCGAGGGTCCTGCATTTGATCACGCGCATGAAAAAAGCCACGGATAAAATCCGTGGCTGATTCTTTTAGAGACCTGCGTCCTACACCCTGCCGCCTGCCTCCTGATCTTTCAGACCCGCTCGACTTCCTTCAGTCGTGCCGACTTGCCCTTCAGGGCACGCAGGTAATACAGCTTCGCGCGGCGCACTTGTGCCGAGCGAATGATTTCGACCTTATCGACGACTTTGGAATTGAGCGGGAAGATGCGCTCCACGCCCTGTCCGAAGCTGATCTTGCGGACGGTGAAGCTCGGCTGCAATCCGCCGCGCTTCTTGATCACCGTGCCTTCGAATACCTGCACGCGCTCCTTGTCGCCTTCTTTGATCTTCACGTGCACGCGGACGGTGTCGCCCGGCACGAACGACGGCAGATCGCTGCGGCGGATCTTGCTGACTAGTTTTTCCAATATTGCGTTGTTCATAATCGGTTCCTTTATTCTACCGCCTCGCGGCGGGCTTCATTTTCTATCGCGCTCGATCTCCGCGATCAATCTCTTGTCGTCTGCGCTCAACCACACCCGCCCCACCAGATCAGGACGGTTGCGCAGCGTCTTCTCCAGTGCCTTCTTGCGGCGCCACTGCCGTATGGCTTCGTGGTTGCCGTTCATCAGCGGCTCCGGCACGCCCCAGCCGCGAAACTCCGCCGGGCGCGTGTAGTGCGGATAATCCAGCAATCCGCCTGACCCGCAGGTCGAATCCGGTGCATCGCCTTTGTCCGTCCGCGACAGGGAACTGAAGCTCTCCTGCCGCGACGAATCCTCATGCCCCAAAGCACCGGGTATGAGCCGGGCGACCGCGTCGATCACCACCGCGGCAGCCAACTCGCCGCCGCTCAGAACATAATCTCCGATACACAACTCGCGATCGGCCAGATGCTCCGCCACTCGCTCATCTACGCCTTCGTAGCGTCCGCAGATCAGCACCATGCGTTCCAGCTTCGATAACTGCTCTGCCACCGGCTGCTGAAACAAACTGCCTTGCGCCGAAAGCAACGCGACGGACTCTCGCTCAGTGTCGCGCTTTTCTTTCGCTGCGACTCCCAGCGATTCCACGCATTCGAACAGCGGCTCTGGCTTGAACACCATCCCTTCGCCCCCGCCGAACGGACGGTCATCCACCGTCTTGTGGCGGTCTTTGGTGAAGGCCCGCAGGTCGTGCACCTTGATTTCAATGATCCCGGCCTCGCGCGCCCTGCGCACAATGCCATGTTCCAGCGGCCCGCGAAAGAAGTCCGGAAAAATCGTAATGATCTCGAACTTCATTTCGACTTCCTGCGTCCCGCCTCCTGCGTCCTGCTGCCCGCTTCTGACTTTTCTTCCCGCGACAGCGGCGCATCCAATTCCAGCATGCCTGCGGGGAGCTTCATCTCAACCCGCTTGCCTTGAATATCGATTCCCGCAATAAATTCCTGAGCGAAGGGAATCAGTAACTCTCTCGTTCCTTCGCTGACGACCAACAGTGGCGCTTCGCCGGCCCCAAACTGCACGTCTTTAACGCTACCTATTGCGCGGCCCCGATCGAAAACTTCGCATCCGACCAGATCGCTCACGTATGCCGCGCCGGCTTCGATCTCTGCTCGCAACTCGCGCGGCACCTGGATCTCGCTGCCGATCAAACCCTCGGCGTCGTTGATGCCCTCGACGCCCACAAACTTCAAAACCACATAACTCTTGTGCAGCCAGTGTTCTTCTAACTGCAGCTCTCGCCGTTCTCCACGAGCATCCAGAGCAAAAAGATTCTTCCGCTCGGCAAACTTCTCGGGAAAATCGGTGTGCAGCTCGGCGGCTACTTCACCATGGCGTCCCTGGGTCTTGACCACGCGCGCGATGGTGATGAATTCCTGCGAACCGGCCGCGCCCATCTCGCTATTCGTCTTCTACGATGTCGAGCGAATACCGCTTGTGCAGCTTCATGCCGGCGGCGCTGAGCAGCGTGCGCATCGAACGCGCTGTGCGGCCCTGTTTGCCGATCACTTTGCCCACATCACCTGGCGCAACCCGCAATTCCAGCAGCGTGCCTTCAGCATCGTCGCCTTCCACTACCTGCACGGAAACCTGTGAAGGCTCATCGACGAGCGCTTTCGCGATCTCCTCGATCAGCAACCTCATATCTCCACTGGGCTCGGTCATAAGCCCTCCTGCAGCCATGGGTAGCGTCATCCTTAAGCAGCGGGGGTGGCGGCAGCGCCCTTGGCTACCAGCTTCTCAACGCGCCCTGAAAGCTGCGCGCCCTTGGAACGCCAGTGCTCGATGCGGTCATGCTTCATCTCGACCGTGGCCGGGGTGGTGCGGGGATTGTACGTCCCCACGATCTCGACCGCGCGGCCATTGCGGGCCCGCTCCTTGTCGATCACGACGATCCTGTAATACGGCTGTTTGCGCGCACCAAAGCGCGCCAATCGAATCATTAACACTGTAAGCTTATGTCCTTTCGGGGTTTACACCTGTACGGGAGGAAGTCCACACGTCTAGGCAAGAGACTATTATCCCGTATCGACGGCCTTCTTGGCAACTTGAGGCGTTTAGCAGGCGTGAGCGAAACGAGCAGAGCGAGTGAGCGGGAGCCCTGCTGCCGATTCCTGAGCGCCAGCGAAGGATCTGGGTTGGATTCGTCTTGTGTCAGCCCGCGCCTTCAGGCGTGGGAAAAGAATCGCAAATAATTTACGGCTTTAGCCGCTGTGTCGGCACACGTTTCTCATCTTCCCACAGCCGGACCAGAACCAATGCCGCCCCTGCCAAAAAACCGAGTCCGCCGCCCATAAGAGAAATTTCGAGATCTCTGTCCAGCGAGATTGAAACTACATGCTCGAAAACGGTGCTAGTGAGTACTAGAACCAATATCAAAGTGCAGACAAGAAGGACGCCGCCGCATGCGACCGCGCCCAAAAACGCGACCAAGGTCTTTTCAGCTGTGTTAAACCGGCGCACCCGGGTGAGATGAGTCTGAACGCCGACAGGTGTTCTTAGACGGGTCTTAAATCACCAATCACTAATCACCAATCGAGTTACTCGCCCCCATCAATCCTGGCGATCTCTTTCCCAAACAACGGGTTCTGCGGGAAATCATTCCGCAATCCGACCAATAATTCCCTCGCGCTTTGCTTGTCCTTATCGCGCAGGAATCCGACGGCCAGCAACAACCGCGCAAACGGCTTCAAATAGCGTCCCTTTTCGGCGGTGAGCTTGAGCTCTCGGCGGCCGCCTTCTTTGTCGCCCTTGATGCCGCCCAGCCGCAGCATCCAGCGCACTGGCGCCGCCATGCTTCCAATGATGTATTTCCCCAGACCGCTCGCCAGGTATCCGTCGTAATAGGTGGGATCCACCTTGATCAACTTCTCAGCGTAGTCGCCCGCGTCGCGGGTGTAGCCCAGGGACGCCATGTTCTTCTTCTCGATCAAGGCGGTGTAGTCGGCTTTTAGGCCGTTGGAGAGCGCCATCGCGAACAATGCATCTTTATTGTTGGGATCTTTCGCCAGCGCCTGCTGCGCATGCATCTCCGCCCGCTCTAGCGCTTTGTCGAATTCGGCGCGAATCTGCGGATCGGGATCCAACTTCTGGCGTTTGTCGAAATTCTTGTCACTGGAAAACAGCCTGGCCTCGAGTACACCCAGCCGGCTCAGCTCGGAGAATAAGTGGCACGAAGCTTCCGAGACATACCCCACCGGGTCGGCAAAATTCTGCTGCTGATAATTCCTGAACTCGCTCAGCGCCGCCGGGAACTCCAGGTTGTACATGTGGCCGTAGCCGCGGTCGAGCGATGCCGGTGTGTTGGCAAATGCGCTGCCGCAGACTGTTAGCAGGAAGAGCGCGGCAGCGAGGGTAGAAGTGCGAAGGTTCAGGATGGGATCTCCTATGTAGTTTAGACCCGCTACGCTGCAATTAGTTGTATCGAAAAAATTACATCCCGGGGAGTTTGATGCCAGCCAGCCGCTTCTGCATAAAGCTGGACTTGCTCATGCCCTTGAACATTTTCCTCATTTGGGCGTACTGGCGCAATAACTGATTGACTTCCTGCACGCTGGTGCCAGACCCGCGCGCGATCCGCTTGCGCCGCGACCCATTGATCAGCTCATGGTGGTCGCGCTCGTAGGGCGTCATCGAGTTGATGATAGCCTCAACCCGCGTCAATTGCGACTCATCTACTTTGTCAGCCGCTCCCTGCATGCCTTGGAATGGCCCGATATTGGGCAGCATCTTCACCAGACTTTGCAGCGACCCCATCTTCTTCACCTGCCGCAACTGGTCGCGGAAATCTTCCAGCGAGAAGCCGTCACCGGAGAGCGCCTTTTTGGCGAACTCCTCCGACTTCTTCTTGTCCATCTTCTCTTCCGCGCGCTCGATCAGCGACATGATGTCGCCCATCCCCATAATCCGTCCCACGATGCGGTCAGGGTGGAATGGCTCCAGCGCGTCGTACTTTTCGCCCACGCCGATGAACTTGATGGGCTGCCCGGTCACGTTGCGGATCGACAGGGCTGCGCCGCCGCGCGCATCGCCGTCCATCTTCGTCAGGACGACTCCCGTCAGCGCCAGCTTCTTGTGGAATTCGTCGGCTGACTTCACCGCATCCTGTCCGGTCATCGCGTCGGCTACGAACAATATCTCCGAAGGGTTTAGCTGCTTCTTCAGCAACTGCATCTCCTCCATCAGCTGATCGTCGATGTGCAGGCGTCCGGCGGTGTCGACGATCAGCACATCACAGCCGCTGTTGATGGCCTCGCGCCGCGCCTCTTTCGCGAGCCGCTCCACCGTCGCCGTGTTCGGATTTTCGTCGGTCTTTCCTTCGTAGATCTGCGCCTTGATGGCGTCAGCGACCACTTTCAGCTGCTGCCGCGCCGCCGGACGGTATACGTCCACCGACACCAGCATCGGCCGGTGCCCACCTTTTTTGAACCAGCCTGCCAGCTTGCCCGAGGTGGTGGTTTTGCCGGAACCCTGCAAGCCCGCCATCAGCACTACGCTGGGTGGCTGCGAGGCGAACTTCATCTTGGCCGTGTCCTGTCCCAGGATCGCGACCAGTTCGTCGCGGACCACTTTCACCATCTGCTCGCCCGGCGAGAGCGCGGTCATCACTTCAGTGCCAAGCGTCTTCTCTTTCACTGTGTCGAGCAGTTGCTTGACGACTTTTACGTTGACGTCGGCTTCGAGTAGAGCAAGGCGTATCTCACGCAGGGCCTCGTTGACGTTTTCTTCCGTCAGCTTGCCTTCGCCGCGCAAGTTCTTGAATGTTCGCTGAAGCTTCTCTGAAAGGTTCTCAAACATAATCGCAAACTTAGATTTTACCAGCCTGCTCACCACGGAGACACGGAGTCACGGAGAAATCCAAGTTAAGGAATCAGGTCTTCTTCTCGACCGAGTGTCGAAGCGTCCCGGCAGGGACGCTCTGCGACTAGCCCAGCGCTTCAGCGCTGGGTAGGCAAGATGAAAGGAGCACCTCCACTCTGCCGAAGGCAGGCGCGCAGCGAAACGAAGCGCAAAACAAAAAGGCGCGAAGCGCGCATGCCTGGACGGCTAGTCCCTGCCGAAGGCAGGCGCGCAACGAAGCGGAGCGCCAACTAAAAAGCGAACCGGCCATCCGCCGGTATCCTCACCCGGTCCAACGTCTTCGCCCGCAACTGCTCCCGCGTCAACAGACAATGATTGATGGCCTCCATGTGCACCGCTATGACGTCCGCCTGCGCCGCCGCATCGGCCACGCGCAACACATCGTCCGCTGTCATCGTGATCGGATCGCCTTGTAGAAACTGTGCCGCCCCCGCATTCACCACAATGACCTCGGGATCGTTCTTCTTCAGCACGTCCCGAACCTCGGTACACCAGATCGTATCCCCGGCGATATACAGCGCCGGCTCCTTTGCTGCTTTCAGCACAAATCCCGAAACTGGCGCCATCTGCTTGCCGATCTCGCCCGTTCCATGCTGGCCGCCGGTGCGTGTGATTTCAATCCCATCCCATTTGAACGACGTGTAAATCGTTTGAAAGCGCGTGAAGCCCCAATCGTGGAACTTGGTCTCGTCCGCCGCTTGTCCGAAGATGATTCTGTCCTTCGGGACCAGCTCGGTCGCCGCAGCATCCCAATGATCGCGGTGGGTGTGAGTCACCAGCACCGCATCCACTCCGCGCAAGATGTCTTCGGCAGGAATAGGCAACGGAACCAGCGGATTCGGCTTCGGGTTGGGCGAGTTCTCGATGGGCGGCATAGCGCCCACATCGCTCAGCATGGGGTCGACTAGCAGGCGCTTACCGGCGAACTCAACGATCAAGGTTGCGTGACGGATAAGTTGTAGGCGCACACCTAAGGATTAACACACTCGCTCAGAGCTGAAAAATCTCCTTCGCCGCTACCACGGTGTTGCAATGGATGGTCACCGTGTCCTCGACATTCCGCGCATAGCCGCCCGCATAAGTCACCATCACCGGAATTCCGCGCGCCTTTGCCACGCGGAACACCAGCTCGTCGCGCTTCTTCAAGCCCTCAATGGTCAGCGACAGCCCACCGAGCTGGTCTTCCTTATACGGATCCGCACCCGCGATGTAGCACAGCAGCTCCGGCTGGAACTGCCGCAGTCCCGAACTTAGCGCATTGTCCAGCCATTGCAAATATTCAGCGTCCCCAGTGCGATCCGGCAGGTTCACATCTATCGACGACGGCGGCTTCAATGCCGGATAGTTGTTCGCCTGATGCAGCGAGATAGTAAAGACATCGGTATTTCTGTGCGCCTCTGCGCCTCCGCGGTGAGTAGGTTTCGACGGGAGCAGATCACCTGATTGCCGCGGCGCCCCAAAGATCGCGGCCGTCCCATTCCCGTGATGGACGTCGCAATCCACTGTCATCGCGCGCTTGATCCTGCCATCCTTCTGCATCCGGCGGATCGCCACCGCCACGTCGTGGATCACGCAGAATCCTTCGCCATGATTGGGAAAGGCGTGATGAAATCCTCCCCCAATGTTGAACGCGACCCCATTCTCCAGTGCCAGCTCCGCCGCTTTGATCGACCCTCCCGCCGCCAGCCAAAACGCTCGCACCAGCTCCGGTGAATAGGGAACCTCCATCTGCGCCTCTTCAAGCGGCGAGAGTGTCCCTTTCTTTAGCTTGGAAACGTACTCAGGGGTGTGCACCAGCAGGATGTCTTCATCCCGTGCCGGTTTGGGTTCCACAAAATCAGCCGCCACCGCGACCCTGTCCTTCAGCAAGCGCTCATGCACCAGCCGGTACTTCTCCGCCGGAAACACGTGTGCTCCGATCGGCAGGTAATATCCGTCGCTGTAAACCAGCTTGAGTGCGCTCACCGCAGAAATTGTACTTGTATCCTTCGTGAGTACACTTTTTCAGATCCAGCAGTTCTGCTTGGTTGTTTATTGGCATCACATTATCTTGCGACAAAGTTTGCATGGAGGGCCGAACCATGGGACTGATCGACAGACTAAGGAAAGCCGAGCTTAGAGGACGCGACGCCGCCACGCGCGCCTTTGATCGCGTGGTGCATACCAGCGAGGACATTGAGCGCAAGCTCCGCCGCAAGATGCGGGTGTATCCGACCACGACTGCGGCTCGAAATCAGGGCGGCTCAACGCCATCGGAAGTAAGCCAGTCAGTTCCCGCAGGCGAGAGCGCCCCAGTCGAATATCAGGAGCAGCGCAAGGGGTTAGAGATTGTCGAGGAACCAGCGGAGAAGAAACCCATCGTCTCCATTAATGGGAAGGATGTTCAGAAGGGGCCGGGGCCTCTCCCCAAAACGCCCGACGTAAAGAAAGATACCGAAGCAGCCTAGCTTATTTCTTCCGCGCTTTCGTCGAAGGCTCCTGCTCAGCCACTGCTCGCCGTATGGGGACGATCGCTCCCCGGTCGGCGTGAACCCCATGCGCGCGGGCCATCACTTCCTGCTGGATGTACTGCACAAAATCGTGCATCTGCCGCTGCATCTCTTCCATCCGCTCGCGCATTTGCAGGATGATCGCCATCCCGCTGATGTTCACTCCCAGGTCGCGCGCCAGCGACAGAATGAACTCAAGCCGTTGCAGGTCTTCTTCCGTGTATAGGCGGGTATTGCCCTCGGTGCGCGATGGCTTCAGCAGCCCTTCCCGCTCATAAAGGCGCAGCGTCTGCGGATGTATGTCATACATCTCGGCTACTGCCGAGATCATGTACGCGCCTTTGGACCTTCGCTTCGCCATGGCTGTGGATACTGTACATCAGCAATGCCTTCATTCGTGTGGACTGAGAGGGGTATCGTTTCGCTGGCTACTGGCTACTGGCTACTGGCTACTGCCCCAAGATTTTCGTATCGGCATAGCCGCACGCTTGGATAGAATCATCCGCATGACGCGGAAGCTCTCCATCCTGGCAACGATACTTGCGCTGGCCGGCTTCCTGTTCGTCTTCATCGCGCCCGAGATACCCACGCCTAATGTAGTGGTTAAATCTCCGCAATTGGAGAATGTGATTATTGCGATCACGGTGGCGCCGATCGTCCGCGCAGCACATTCCACGGCATCACTTGTCATCGCCAGCCATGCCAAGGCGCTTCCGCGAACGGCGTCGCTCATTGATATCACCTGCGTTCGCCTTTGCTAGATCAGAGTCCTCCAACTCAGAACTAAAAATCCAAATGGAGGTCTCTGCCATGAGCTCTGCTCATCAAGCGGCGGCGATTGCGTCGGCCAAGAAGCGGCTCGAGCGCGTATGTCCGCAGTGTCATGTGGTGCAAGTGGTTGCATCGAGCAAGAAGATGGAATCCGTGGCGTGCCACGCTTGCGGCACTCCCATCCCACCGAAAGGAAAGGAGTCCTGATCATGGGCCATCCCGACATCCTTTTTCAGATCGCCTCGGCCATCGTGATTGCCACCTGCTTCGCGCTGGTGGCGCGTCTCACGCGGCAACCGCTGATCCTCGCTTACATCGCAGCGGGCATCGTGGTCGGTCCGACCGAGGGTTTGGGATGGCTCAGCATCGAGACCATCGAGCCCATCTCCGAACTCGGCTTGATCCTGCTGCTCTTCATGATCGGCCTCGAGATCGACCTGAAGAAGATCAAGCAATCCGGCGCCGCGCTCATCGCCGTCGGCGTCGGGCAATTCCTGATCTGCGTGCTGCTCGGCTTGCCTTTCATGCGGCTGCTCGGCTTCCACCTTGGCGGCGGAGATTTCTCCGCGCTCTACCTCGCCATCGGCGCGGCGCTCTCCAGCACCATGATCGTGGTCAAGCTGCTCTACGACAAATTCGAGCTCGACACTCTGCCTGGGCGCATGACCCTCGGCATCCTTGTCTTCCAGGACATCTGGGCCATCCTCTTCCTTGCCCTGCAGCACGACCTGAAGAATCCCGCGCCCAGTATCCTGCTGCTCTCGCTGGGCAAAGGCATCGGCGTGGTTATCCTGGCATTGCTCGCAAGCCGCTACGTTCTTCCCGATCTCTTTCGTTCCATCGCGAAACGGCCGGAGTTAGTGGTGTTGGCCGCCTTGGCCTGGTGTTTCACCATCGCCATGATCGCCTCCGAGGTCGGACTCTCGCGCGAGATGGGCGCGCTCATCGCCGGCATCGCGCTCTCGACCTGCCCTTATAACCTCGACGTAATCGCCAAGATCATCAGCCTGCGCGATTTTTTTATTGTCCTGTTCTTCGTCACGCTGGGAGCGAAGATCCCGCGGCCTACGCACGACCTTGCCATGACCGCGCTTGCCGTGTCCGGATTTGTCGTCATCTCCAGGTTCCTCTCGGTGACGCCTATCCTGCACGCCTTCAAGACGGGAACGCGCATCAGCTTCATCCCCGCGCTCAACCTCTCGCAGATCAGCGAATTCTCGCTGGTGATCTGTGCTCTCGGCGTCTCGCTCGGACACATCAGCCAGCAAGTGATGTCGATCCTCGTCTTCACCCTGCTCATCACCTCGGTCCTTTCCACCTATGCGATCCAGTACAACCACCAGATCTACCAGTGGCTCAAGCCCGCGCTGAAGAAGATCGGATTGAAAGATTGGGAAGACAAGGAGATGGAGGAGGATCACGAGCACCAGGCGAAGCCGATCGTATTCCTCGGCTTCTCTCGCTTCGCCAGTTCACTGTTTCAGGAGCTGCTCGACCGCGACTCGCTCCTACAGGAACACATCGGCGTCGTCGACTTCAACCCGCAGGTCAAGGTGGAGCTCGACCGCCGTGGCGTGCAGTCTGTCTACGGCGACATCGCCCACGCCGACACCCTTGACCACGCCAAGATCAGTAGCGCGAAGGTCGTGATCTGCACCATCCCCGATGCCATTTTGAAGGGAACAACCAACTCAAAGTTGTTGCGCCAGTTGCAAAGCCTCGCGCCGAACTCCGCCATCATCGTCACCTCCGAGGTCTACTCCGACGCGCGCGAGCTTTACCAGCAGGGGGCGGCCTATGTTTTCATTCCGCGTCTCGGCAGCATCAAGGAATTGGCCGCAGTGGTGCTGAACGCACGGAAGGGGAATTTCAAACTCTCTCGCGCAGAAGCTGCTGAACAGATCGACCTCCGCGAGCAGCAGGAAGTGATTCCGTAGAGAGTGTAGGCGGGCACATCCCCAGGCGCGCGATCCTCTTGTTGTCATTGTAGGCACGGGCGTCTCTCGCCCGTGCTCAGTCTCGATCGGCAATAAGGTTTGCCGCAGCGAGATAGCAACACGCAGAGACGCGGCATGCAACGTCTCAGACCCGCGTTAATTGTTTATGGAGGTTATCCCGAGCGAGCGGAGCAAGTCGAGGGATCTGCATTTCCTGCCGACTGCCGACTAAATCTTCGCCCACAGCTCCCGCCGCGGGTCCTCCGGATTCAGCTTCGCCAATTCCTGCCATAGCTCGCGCGCTTTGAGGTCGCGCGCCTCCGGCACCACGATCTTGATCTCCACGATCTGGTCGCCGCGATGGCCGTCTTTGGTCGCCGACGGCACGCCCTTCTCCCGCAGACGCAGCTTCTGCCCGCTCTGCGTCCCCGGAGGAACCTTCAGTTGCGCGCGTCCGTCAATGGTCGGCACCTCGATCTTCGCTCCCAGCGCCGCCTCCCATGCTTCCACCGGCACGGTGATGTAAATGTCATCGCCCTCGCGCCGGAATACCGGATGCTCTCCGGCGCGGATGATGATGTAAAGGTCGCCCGGCGATCCGCCGTGCGCTCCGGCATTGCCTTTGCCCGGGATGCGGATCCGTTGCCCATCGCGCGTGCCCGGCTTGATGCGCACCTCGATCGGGTCAGTGCGGTGCACCACGCCTTCGCCGTGGCAAACGTTGCAGACGGTGCGGTCCTTCCCCGATCCACCGCAGCGCGGACACGTGGTATTGAACTTCATCCGGTTGGCCGATTGCGTCACCTGCCCCGTGCCTTTGCATTGCGGACAAGTGTCGTTCGTCTGGATGAATCCGTTGCCATGGCAATTTCCGCAGACGTCGGTGCGCGCGATGTTCAACTTGAGCACAGCGCCTTGGATCGCCTGCCAGAAACCGACGTTGACCTGGTACTCGAGATCGGTCCCCGGCTCCGGTCCCGCTGGTGCGCGCCCGCGTCCGCCGCCAAACATCGAGCCAAAGATGTCTTTGAATCCGCCCGCCCCGCCGGCGCCGGGACCCTGGGCTCGCCCTGCGCCGCCGCCGAACATGTCGGAGAAGTCGAAGCCTTCAAAATCTATGGGCACTTCCTGCCCGCCGCGCTGGGTTCCTGGATATGTCCGGTATTGTGCGCCGCCGCCGCCCGGGAACCCGCCGAAGCCTCCCGCGCCGTATCCGCTGCCACCCCCGCGCGCATAGGCTTCCGCCGTCGCCGGGTCGATGTTGTCGGAGTAGAAGCCGACCTGGTCGTAGATCTTGCGCTTCTTGGGGTCGCTCAGGACGTCGTTGGCCTCTGAGATCTCCTTGAACTTCTCTTCCGCCTTTTTGTCGCCGGGATTTACGTCAGGATGGTACTTGCGCGCCATCTTGCGGAAAGCCTTGCGGATCTCCTCCGTCGTGGCGGTCTTCTTCACGCCGAGCGCGCCGTAATAATCTTTGGTCTGTGTGGCCATGATTCAATCGCAAAATGTTACAAGGGGCGCTTGCGCGCCCCTTGTAAGCTAACAGCTAGTAGCTAGGAGCTAAAAGCTTATTTCTTGTCCTCTACGTCTACGTACTCCGCATCGATGACGCCTTCGTCCTTCTTCTCACCGGCGCCATTTCCCGCGGACGCACCATTGCCACCCGGTGCAGCACCAGCAGCCGCACCGCCTTCACCCGAAGGCGCCGCAGACTTATACATCTGCTCCGCCAGCTTGTGCGAGGCCTGCGTCAGCCGCTCGCGCGCTGAGTTCATCGCGGCAACGTCGGTGCCTTCGAGTGCCTTCTTGGCATCGGCAACCGCCGTCTCGACGTCGGTTTTCTCCGAGCCCGAGATCTTGTCGCCGTGCTCCTTCAGCATCTTCTCGACTTGATAGACCAGCGAGTCGAGCTGGTTCTTGGCCTCGATCTGCTCGCGCAGCTCTTTGTCTTCCGAAGCGTGCGCCTCGGCGTCTTTCGCCATGCGGTCCACTTCATCCTTGCTCAGGCCGGAAGATGACGTGATCGTGATCTTCTGGTCTTTGCCGGTAGCCATGTCCTTGGCGTTCACATTCAGGATTCCATTCGCATCGATATCGAACGTCACCTGGATCTGCGGCACGCCACGCGGTGCCGGCGGGATGCCGCTTAGTTGGAACTTGCCCAGCGTGCGGTTGTCGCGCGCCAGCGGACGCTCGCCTTGAAGCACGTGCACATCCACCGACGTCTGGCTGTCCGCCGCCGTCGAGAACGTCTCCGTCTTCTTGGTCGGGATGGTGGTGTTGCGCGCGATCATCGGCGTCGAAACCCCGCCCAGCGTCTCGATCGAAAGCGTCAGCGGAGTCACGTCGAGCAGCAACAGGTCTTTCACGTCGCCCGAAAGCACGCCCGCCTGTACCGCTGCGCCGATCGCAACCACTTCGTCCGGGTTCACGCCCTTGTGGGGCTCTTTGCCGAACAACTCTTTCACTAACGCCTGGATGCGCGGCATGCGCGTCTGTCCGCCCACCAGCACCACCTCATCGATCTTGCTGGCGTCGACGCCGGCGTCTTTCATCGCCTGCTTGCACGGTCCCACCGAGCGCTGGATGATGTCTTCGATCAGCTTCTCCAGCTGGGGACGCGTCATCGTCTTCACCAGGTGCTTCGGCCCGGAGGCGTCCGCCGTGATGAAGGGAAGATTGATCTCAGTCTGCTGCGTCGTCGAAAGCTCGATCTTGGCCTTCTCCGCTGCGTCACGCAGACGCTGCAGTGCCATCTCATTCCCCTTGGAGCGCAGGTCGAGTCCTTCGTCCTTCTTGAACTCATCGGCCAGCCATTCCAGAATGCGCTGGTCGATGTTGTCGCCGCCCAGGTGCGTGTCGCCGTTGGTGGACTTCACCTCGATGACGCCCTCGCCGACTTCCAGGATCGAAATATCGAAGGTGCCGCCGCCGAAGTCATATACCGCGATGGTCTCGTCCTTTTTCTTGTCGAGTCCGTATGCGAGTGCCGCCGCCGTCGGCTCGTTGACGATGCGCTTCACGTCGAGTCCGGCGATCCGCCCGGCATCTTTCGTCGCCTGGCGCTGCGCGTCGTTGAAATATGCGGGCACCGTGATCACGGCTTCGGTCACCCCCGAGCCCAAATAATTCTCCGCCGCCTTCTTCAGCTTTTGCAGGATCATCGCCGAGATCTCGGGCGGGGTGTACTTCTTGCCCTGCGCCATCACCGCGACGTGGTCTCCGTCCTTGACCACCTTGTAGGGGACCATCTTCATCTCGTCGTTTACTTCTTCGTAGCGACGTCCCATGAAGCGCTTGATCGAATAAATCGTGTTTTCCGGATTGGTGATGGCCTGGCGTTTCGCCACCTGCCCCACCAGCCGCTCGCCGGTCTTGGTAAATGCGACGACCGAAGGCGTAGTCCTGCCGCCTTCTTCGTTCTCGATGACCTTGGGCTCGCCGCCCTCCATCACCGCCACCACCGAGTTGGTGGTGCCTAAATCGATTCCAATGATTTTTGCCATCTCTCTACCTCTGTCAGTTGTAAGTTGCTGGTTTTAAATGATTTCGAGTTGTATGCTGACCTGTGCTGCTGCTCAGCATAAATCTTGAGTGACTTACTGTCAAGGTATTGGATGGGCCAGGGAGGGCGCGGGATGCAGCTATTTGAAGATTGCGTGGGGCTATCGACTGCCGACTTGCGACTGCCGACTGCCGGCTGACTAGTCGTATCGCTCGAAGATGATCTGCTTCTTGTCCCAACCGAACTCATTCTTCAGCATGTCACGGTTGGCGCTTACCATGTCGTTCAATCCGCAGATATATGCATCCAGGTTGTTCCGCTGGTCCGCAGGGCGCTGCAGTAGGAGGTCACGCACCTTGTCCTGCACGTATCCCTTCTCGCCCTTCCACCCCTCCGGCGGACGACTCAGGGTCATGACGTAGTGGAAATTCGAGAATTCCCGCGCCGTTCGTTCAAATTCTTCCTGGTAATACATGTCCTCGACGTAGCGCGTTCCATAGACCAGATAAATCTCGCGCCCCTCATGCCGAGGGTTGGCCTTGTCCCAAAATAGCCACTCCACGAACGAGCGCATGGGGGCGACACCGGTTCCGGTCGCTATGAAGATGCAGTCGCGCAGCGGCTTCCGCAGGACGAACAAGCCGTGCGGACCATGGAATTTCACCTCGGCCCCATCCTGCAGATCACACAAGAAGTTCGAAAAGAAGCCACCTTCGACGCGGTTCAGGCAGAGGTCGAAAAGGGTGTTGCCGCGCGGCCCGGAAGCGACGGAGTAGGCCCGCGTGATCTGCTTGTTCTCGGAGTTGGGCGCCACCATGGAGATGAACTGCCCGGCGGCAAAGTCGAAACTCTCCATCTCCGGAACCTCGAACTCAAAATGCTTGGTGCGCTCGGAAAGATGCGATGTGCGCAGCAGCTTCGATGAGTACAGCTTACGTTCGACCATATTGGTTTGCGCGAAAGGTCATTGTAAACGCTGTTGGCAACACTGTGCCTAATTCACTGCTGCTGCTACATCGATGACCGTGATCTCCGGACGCGCGAAGAATCGCGCCTTAGGCGGGTGCCCTTCCAACCCTATTCCGCGATTCACGTACAGCCATGACGTTGGCGCCAGCTGATGCAGCCCTCGCTCATATTTTTTGTCATACCTGGAATACGTGATCAATGCTCCGTAAAGTGGCAGAGCGATCTGCCCGCCGTGCGTGTGCCCCGCGCAGTACAGATCGATCCCATACCTTCGGGCGCTCTCCACCTCATCTGGTGTGTGATACAGAAGAACTGAAAACTCATTCGGCGGCACTGGTTCGAGAAGTGCGGGGATGCGCCCCGCGTGGTCGAAGTCAACGCCCGCGATCCATAGGCGTGTTCCGCGAACGTCAGTCACCACCAGATCGTCGTAGAGATAGTGCACCCCTGTGCCCGCAAAATATTCCGGATCGCGGATATTTCCACGCCAGTATTCAATGACCGCGTCGTCCCAGTTCCCGGCGACTGCATACACCGGAGCGATCTGCGAGAGTTCAGTGAGTACCTTTCGTGCGAGAGGCACGCCCGCGCGGTTCACGACTGTATCGCCGGTAAAGAAGATCAAGTCTGGATGCTGCTCACGCACTAACGCTGGCAAGCGTGACTCAAGCCGGTCTTTGCCATCTGAGTGGAGATCAGAAAAATGGAGGATACGGATGGGCTTCGAACCCGCTGGCAACTTAACGCTCTTGATTGTGACGCGCGTCACCTCAGGCCAGTAAGGCTCTACCGCATAGGCATATACGAAACAGATCCCGCCGATCAGAGCAAGGGCATAAACCGCGAGCTCATGGCGTCCAAGCCGCGTCGTGTTCTTTCTGTGCCGCAGCCGCCGGATCAAAAACCTAAATGCATCCAGGTAAACAAGGAGGATTAACGCAAGGAACGTTGCAACGCGGAGATATTGCGGCCACCAATGAGTGAGGTGAATTGGCTTACTCCACCGTCACCGACTTCGCCAGGTTGCGCGGCTGGTCCACGTCACATCCGCGACGCACACCGATGTGATAGGCGAGCAGCTGCAACGGCACGATCTCGAGGATCGGCAGCAACAGCTCCGGTGCCGGCGGAACGTAGATAACGTGATCGGCGGCGTGCGCGATCTCTTCATCGCCCTCGGTGGCGATAGCGATCACTTTGCCCGAGCGCGCCTTCACTTCCGTCACGTTCGACATCGTCTTCTCATACCGCTGTACGGATTCTGGATCGTTGCGGTCGCAGGTGGCAATGATGACCACCGGCAGATTCTCATCGATCAGCGCATTCGGCCCATGCTTCATCTCGCCCGCTGGATAGCCCTCAGCGTGTATGTAGGAGATCTCCTTCAGCTTCAGTGCGCCTTCCAGCGCGATCGGATAATGGATGCCGCGACCCAGGAACAGAAAATCCTGGGAGCGGGAAAACTGCTTGGCCAGGTCTTCACATTCCTCATCCCGCGAAAGCAGCGCCTCCAATTTCCCGGGGATTTTTGTCAGCTCCGAGATGAGTTCCTTTGCCTTCTCGTACGTAATGACGCCACGTTTTTCTGCGAGATAAACCGCAAACAGGAATAACGCCGTCAACTGCGCAGTGAACGCCTTCGTGGAGGCCACGCCGATCTCCGGTCCGGCATGGGTATAAATGGTCCCGTTCGCTTCGCGCGCGATCATGGACCCGACCACGTTGCATATCGCCAGTGTCTTCGAGCCTTTGGCCTTCGCCTCGCGCTGCGCGGCAATAGTGTCCGCCGTCTCACCCGACTGCGTGATCAGCAGCGTGATCGATCCCGGCTCGGTAATTGGGTCGCGGTAGCGATACTCGCTCGCGTAATCCACCTCCACCGGGACCCGCGCCAGCCGCTCGATCATGAACTTCCCTGCGAGGCCTGCATGCCAACTGGTGCCGCACGCGGCGATGTTGATCTTCTTTACGTTCTTGAATTCAGCTTCGCTGATCTCCATCTCGTCGAGGAAGATCTTTCCCGAGTCGAGCGACATGCGTCCCATGGCAGTCTCGCGCACCGCGCGCGGCTGCTCATAGATCTCTTTCAGCATGAAGTGCTTGAAGCCGCCCTTTTCCGCCATGATCGGGTCCCAAGTGATGTGCTGCACCTGCCGCTCGATCGGCTTACCGGAAAAATCGCTCAGCTTCACTCCGGCGCGCGTGATCACCGCCAAATCGCCGTCAGCGAGAAAGAAGACATCGCGGGTGTGATAAAGGACAGCAGGAATGTCGGATGCAACGAAGTATTCGTCCTTACCTAGCCCGATGACCGCCGGCGGCCCGTTGCGCGCGGCCACGATCTTATCGGGCTCGGTGGTGCAGATCACCGCTATCGCGAAGACTCCTGCCAGCTCATTCACCGTCTTACGCACCGCTTCTTCTAATGACTGCGTGCTCGAGCCGTTGGCTTTGCCGAAGCGATACTTCTCCACCAGGTGCGCGATCACTTCCGTATCGGTCTCGGTGGTGAACTTGTGGCCTTCGTCGGCCAGCTTCTTCTTCAGCGCAACATAATTTTCGATGATCCCGTTGTGGACGACAACGATATTTCCGGTGCAGTCGCGGTGCGGGTGGGCGTTTTCTTCTGTCGGACGTCCGTGCGTGGCCCAGCGCGTGTGGCCGATCCCATATGTCCCATCGAGCGGCTTCAATCGGATGGCTTCTTCCAGGTTGCGCAACTTCCCCTCGGCGCGCCGCACCTGCAGGCCATCACCGTTGCCGGCGACAGCGATCCCGGCCGAGTCGTATCCGCGGTATTCCAGCCGCTTCAGCCCGTCAATGATTACCGGCACGACCCGCTTGTTACCGACGTATCCAACGATTCCACACATAGTTGTTAGTTGCTGGTTGCTAGTTTAGACCAGTATTGATTGGATTCGGGCACAATCCTGCTCGACGCAAAAACCTGAAAATCGGCTGGATTCGCGGCAGCGGCTGTAAGAAAGTTTAGTCTTCGATCGAGTACTTGAACTCTTCGATCACCGGATTGCATAGCACTTCCTTGGCCATGCGCTCCACTTCCGCTTTGGCAGCGGCTTTGTCCAGCCCGCCGTTCAGCACGATCTCGAAGTATTTGCCCTGTCGCACGTCGCCCACGCCCTTGTAGCCCATCTTGTTGAGCGCGCCATGGATGGTCTTCCCCTGCGGATCGAGGACGGTCTTCTTCAACGTGACGTAAACGTAGGCTTTCATGGATACCGAAATTATAACTGCTTCGGAAGAATGCACCCAAAGTGACTCTGATTCGGGTTACATGAATTCTGCGTGAATCGTTATTTGGCGCACTCATCCAGGGGCAACTCGCGCGAGCGGTGGCCGAATCGCACAATCCAAGACACCGCTTCTTGTTCCCCGACGTGTGCCCACAAGGAGAGACCATGTCTCGTGCAGCAGTCATCAGCAAGATCGTATTGAGCCTCGTCGCCATGACAATGTATGTTGCGGCGCAGACGAACGAAGGGCCGCGTAATTTTACCGGCTCGAACACCACACAGATTGTCAACGTAAACCAGAGCAGCAGCGGCTACGCGCTCAAGGCGAATACGCCATCCACGCACGCAGTAGGCGCCATCTTTGGCGCGGCGACCGCAACCAGCGGCTTCACCAATGGTGTATGGGGACGCTCCTTCAGCCCCAAGGGTGTGGGCGTACGTGGCGAAGCGATGGCAACTGCATCAAATGGCGGCACCGGTAGCGGGGTTTACGGGCACGCGAATTTTAACGGCTTCGGCGTCGTGGGGCGGATCGATTCCCAAGACTTCAGCGGCGCGGGCGTGGTGGCGATTTCAGGTCCTAGTTGCTGCGGCGTGGCGGCCATCTTCGAGCAGCAGGCCAGCAGTTCGGGAGAAGTGCTGCACGCGCAGACGAATTTCACCGGAGTCGTACACCGCGTGTTGACTCTCGACAACCAAGGCAACTTGGCCATCTCCGGGCAATACTCGACCACCAACGGCGACTTCGCCGAAAACATGGCGGTTCGCGGTCCCCGGTCGCTTTACAAAGCTGGCGACGTGCTGGCGATCGACTCGGCGGCTAGCGGCCGACTGACGCGCTCATCACAACCATACTCAACTCTGGTGGCTGGAATCTACTCCACCGCCCCCGGCGTGCTCGGTGGCGCGAAGCGGCAAGGCGTGCCGTTGGCGATCGTCGGGGTCGTTCCGTGCAACGTCACCGCGGCAAACGGAGCAGTACGCGCAGGCGACTTGTTGGTCACTTCAGCGAAAGCAGGTTATGCCATGAAGGGGACGGATCGAAGCCGGATGATCGGCGCGGTGGTAGGCAAGGCACTCGAGCCGTTGCCCAAAGGCGATGGCACGATCAATGTATTGGTAACCCTGCAGTAAAAAGTGGTCGCGGCGTGCGGGCGAATCGGCTTCAGAGTCTGAACAATTCTCTCAGCCGCTTCGTTTGCGCCCGGCTCACTGGAACTTCAGCCTGCTTCTTGTCGTCCATCCGGAGCTGGTAGCTCGACTTAAACCACGGCACCACTTCCTTGATGCGATTGATGTTCACCAGATACGACCTATGCGCGCGCCAGAACAGGTTCGCATCCAGCGAGTCGGCCAGCTCTTCCAGCGTGCGGCAATTCGATTCGCCCTCCACCGAACTGGTGTACACCGTGATCACGCCGTCTTCGATGGAGGCATAGCAGATGTCCCGCTGGTCCACCAGGATCATTCGCCCCGCCGCGCGGATCAGCACTTTCGCTCGCGGTTGCGGCTGCTTCGACTCCAATAGCTTGATGACTGACTCCAGCCGGCTCGCCGTGTCCGCCGGCGGCGCTTCTTCTTCCTGGTCTTTTATGTTCTTGATCGCCTTCTGAACCGTCTGCGCAATGCGCTTTTTGTCGAACGGCTTCAGGATGTAATCCAGCGCGTTCACTTCGAACGCCTTCACCGCGTATTGATCGAAGGCGGTGGCGAATACGATCTGCGGCATCGGGACTTTTTGCGCGACCAGCTTTTTGATCACGCCGAATCCGTCGAGGCCCGGCATCTGCACATCGAGGAAGACCAAATCGGGCTCGTGCTCCTTGATCAGGCTCACGGCCTCGACGCCGTTTTTCCCTTGCGCCACGATCTCCACCCCATCCACTGACTTCAGCAGATAGGCCAGCTCGTCGCGCGCGAGTTGCTCATCGTCGACAATGAGTGTGGTCAGCGCCATAGGCAGAGTTGAAGTATATCCCTCTGTGTTTCTCTGTGCCCCTGTGCCTCTGTGGTAAGTGTTAGCTCGCATTTTCCAGCGCCAACGCCATCCCCATCCCGCCGCTCACGCACAGCGTCGCCACGCCGCGCTTTGCTTTGCGCTTCAGCATCTCGTGCATCAGCGTTATGGTGATACGCGCCCCAGTGCAGCCGATGGGATGTCCCAGCGAGATGGCTCCGCCATTCACATTCACTTTGGCAGGATCCATGTGCATCTCGCGGTCACATGCGATCACCTGCGCTGCAAAGGCTTCGTTCAATTCGATCAGGTCGAAGTCGGCGAGCTTGAGGCCGTACTTCTCCTGCATTTTCTTCATCGCCGGCACCGGACCGATTCCCATCGTCCGCGGATCGACTCCCGCCACTGTCGATCCCAGTATCCGCACCATCGCCTTGAGATCGTGTTTCTTGACGAACTCTCCGCTCGCCAACACCACCGCCGACGCACCGTCCGTGATTCCCGACGAATTTCCTGCCGTCACCGTGCCCGTCTTCGAAAACACTGGGGCCAGCCTCGCCAGCTTCTCCATGCTCGCGCCCAGGAACGGATGCTCGTCACGCGCAAACGTGGTCGATCCCTTCTTGCTCTCGATGGTCACCGGCGCGATCTCATCATCGAAGCGGCCCGAGGTCACCGCCTTCTCGCCCTTCTGCTGCGAGTTCAACGCGAACTTGTCTTGCTCTTCACGCGTGATGTTGTACTGCTCGGCAAGCACTTCCGCTGTCTCGCCCATCACCATCTTTGCCATCGGACAGAAAAATCCGTCGCGATACATTCCGTCCACCAGCTCCTGATGTCCCATGCGCAAGCCCCAGCGCGCACCGTCGAGATAATAAGGAAGCCGCGACATCGACTCCGCCCCGCCCGCCAGTACGCATTCCAGGTTGCCGTTCAAGATCTCCTGGTATCCCAGCGCGATCGATTTCATCCCCGACGCGCACGCCTGGTTCACCGTGTACGCCGCAACTTCCTTAGGAACGCCGCTCCGGATCGATATCTGCCGCGCCACATTCGGACCACCGCCCGCCTGCCGCCCGTTACCGAAGATTGTTTCTTCCACCTGCGCAGCGTCCACTTTGGCGCGATCCATCGCAGCCGTTGCTGCGACCACGCCCATATCGGCGGCGGTCATGCCGGCCAGCGTGCCGCCGAATTTCCCGATTGGCGTCCGCGCGCCCGAAAGAATAAAGACTTCCTTCACAGAATGCTCCTGAGATTGCAAACCAACGTTTCAGTTTACTTGAGCATTGGATTAGTAAATCCGGAGTTGGATTCTTGACCTGCTTCCTCCGTGTCCTCTGTGCCTCCGTGGTGAATACGGGTTTCATTTACACTTGAAGCCTCGATGAACACTGTGTACGGCATCCATTCCGTTGAAGAGACGCTCAAATCCCGCCCTAAGGGCGTGCACTACGTCGCCATGGCGCGCGAGCGCAATGACATCAAGCTGAAGCGCATCCTTGAGGAGTGCCGCTCCAACGGGATTCAGGTCCGCTTTGTCGAGAAGAAAGAGCTGGAACGCCTGGCGAACACCGGCGCACATCAGGGCGTGGTCGCCGTCACGCAATCGAAGCAATATCTGACCTTTGAAGACCTCATCGAGAACAAGCGAGCCGACAAATCTTTCTTAGTCGTGCTCGATGGCGTAGAAGACCCGCACAACCTCGGCGCACTCCTTCGCACTGCCGACGCCGCCGGCTCCGACGGCGTCATCATTCCCGAACGCCGCGCTGCCGGCGTAACCGGCACCGTCGCGAAATCTTCCGCGGGCGCATCCGAGCACGTGCCCATCGCCCGCGTTACCAACATCGCCCGTACTATTGAGGAGTTAAAAGACCGCAACATCTGGACCGTTGGCCTCGACGAGCGCGGCACCCAGTCCTACGACGAAGTTGACTACAACATGGACTGCGCCATCGTCCTCGGCGCCGAAGGGAAGGGGTTGCACGATCTCGTCCGCCGCAAATGCGATTTTGTCGTCTCAATCCCTATGCTCGGCCGTGTGCCGTCGTTGAACGTCTCCGTCGCCGGTGGCATCGTCATGTACGAACTCGCCCGCCAGCGAAGGACCAAGTCGCAAGGAAAAAGGATGAAGGAAAAGGGCATTTGAGAAATCCGCTCTTCAGTTTCGCTAGGCTCCAGTTTTTACCAGCAACCGGCAACCGGCAACTAGCAACCTTCCTCGGCGTCCTTACCGTCCTCTGCGGTTTTCATTCGGTCGCAGCAGCCATCGATCGGGAATCGTTCACTTTTACCGACTACAACCTCACTGCGAAGATCGATCCCGGCTTTCACGTTCTGCGGTCAATGGGAACAGTGACCCTTCGCAATGATTCCGACAAGCCGCAGCGCATCGCCGTCCTGCAGATCTCGTCGTCGCTGCAATGGGAATCGATCCGTCTCCTTACTACGGTCTCCACCGACCCCACTCCCGCCGCGCCAACTGATAAAGGAAAGTCCAACGGCAAGCCGCTGCAATACCTGGTGCAGCCGTACACGTCAGACATCGATCACACCGGCGAGCTGACCGAAGCCATCGTCACTCTGCCCGCGGATGTCGCGCCGCAAGGCCGCTTCCAGTTGGAGATCGCCTATTCCGGCGTCATCGAACCCAGCACCGGACGCTGGGACCGCGTCGGCCTTCCGAAAGATTCATCGCAGCGTAACGATTGGGACCGCATCTCCGAGGACTTCACCGGCGTCCGCGGCTTCGGATACGTCGCCTGGTATCCGGTCGCGACCGAGGCTGCTTCTGTCTCCGACCAGGCCGGCTACGGAGAGACTTTCTCGCGCTTCAAGTCACGACATGCAGCCACGAATTTCTGGCTGCGGGCCTGCGGCCCAACCGCGAACACGAAACTTAAGTTGCTGACCAACGGCGCTCCTCGTACTCGCCCGCCATCTTCCACCGACACCGCGTGCCAGGACTTCGCCTTCGCCCCGCTCGGCGCGCAGATTCCCACCATCGTCCTTGCTTCGCTCACCCGCCTTGACGCCGACAGCGCACAGATCTGGCACCAGGCCGGGCACGTGGAAACGGCGAAGGCTTATGTGGAAGCTGCCCGCAACGTGCGCCCGCTCGTCACCGACTGGTTCGGCGAGCCCCGCTCGCTGCCGACTCTGGTCGAGTTACCTGACCCCGCTTGGTCTCCATTTGAAAGCGGAACCATGCTCTTCACCGGATTGCAGGCCGCCTCCGCCACAGGATTGCAGACCGCAATGGTGCATCTGGTCACGCACACCGCGCTTCGCTCGGATCGCTTGTGGATCTTCGAGGGCGCCGCCCACTTTGCACAGGCGCTCGAGCGCGAGCAGCAAGCCGGGCGTCCCTCCGCCATCGCATTTATGCAGCAGCAATATTCCTCGTTGGCACAGGTGGACAAAGACGCCGATCCTAACCGCTCGCTCATCACCACTTACGATGAGCTGCTCTTCCGCACCAAAGGCATGGCTGTCTTCTGGATGTTGCACGAAATGATCGGCGACACCGCCCTGCAGGCAGCCCTCAAGAAGTACGATGCCGCGCAGGACAAAGAGCCTTCCTACTTTCAGAAGCTTCTCGAAGCCGAATCAAAAAAAGATTTGGAGTGGTTCTTCGATGATTGGGTCTATCGCGATCGCGGCTTGCCCGACGTCAAAGTCAATTCTGTTTACACCCGCCAGATTCTGCACGGCGGCTACCTCGCTACCGTCACCGTCGAAAATCTTGGCAGCGCAGCCGGCGAAATCCCGATCGCTGTTCATTTCGAACATGGCGACGTGAGCCAACGCCTCGTTGTGAAAGCGCACGAAAAAGCCAGCGCGCGCGTCGAAGTCGCCACCCCGCCGCTCGAAGTCACCGTGAACGACGGTAGCGTCCCTGAATCCGACACCAGCAACAACACCTGCACCGTCCCGCCAGCGTCTCAGCAGCCCGGCGCCCCCAAGTGAAGTTGTCATCCCGAGTGAAGCGAGCAAAGAGGGATTTAGGTTTTGCTTCGTGTCAGCCCACGCCTTCAGGCGTGGGAAGAATGCAAAATTAAGACACGGCTTTAGCCGCTGATGACAATCCCTCATCCAACTGTTACCGTTTCACAACTAGCAACCGGCAACTGACAACCAAAAAATGGCCTACATCCAATTCCTCGGCGCCGCTGGTACCGTCACCGGCTCCAAACATCTGCTCAACGTCTCCGGCGATACGACCGGCTCAGGCATCCAGGTCCTCATCGATTGCGGCCTCTTCCAGGGACAAAAAGAATGGCGCCAACATAACTGGGGACCATCGCCGATTCCGCCCAACCAGATCGAAGCCATCATCCTGACGCACGCGCATCTTGACCACTGCGGCTACATCCCGCGGCTGGCGAAGCAGGGGTTCAACGGCCCGATCTACGCCACTCCGGCCACCATCGATTTATGCGGCGTCATCCTGCCCGACTCCGGTCACCTTCAGGAAGAAGATGCCGCTTATTACAACAAGACGCACAGCTCGAAGCACGATCCCGCGCTGCCGCTCTACACCGAGCGGGACGCGCTCGACTGCATGCGTCTCTTCAAACCTGTGAGCATGGAGCAGGTCGTTCAGCTTTCACCAAAGCTCTCCTTCCGCTTCGTGCGCGCGGCGCACATCATGGGATCGGGGATGGCGGAGATCACCTGCACCGACGGCCCGAGTCCGCGCAAGATGCTGTTCACCGGCGACATCGGCCGCGTCCGTGACTCGCAAGTTGCTCCCGGCAAAGTCGTTTACGCCGGTCCCTACGAAGGGGAGGCAGTCGACCTGCTGGTGATGGAATCCACTTACGGCAACCGCTTGCACCCGACCACTGACCCGCGTCCTGAACTCGCCAAGACCATCAAGGATACGGTCGCTCGCGGCGGAACTACCGTCGTCCCCGCGTTTGCGGTCGAGCGCACGCAGAAATTTCTGTTCATGCTGAAAGACCTCATGGAAACCGGCCAGATCCCGCGTGTGCCCGTGCACTTCGATAGCCCCATGGCCATCAAAGCCATTGAGATTTTTCTCAAGCACACCGAGGAGTACTCCGAAGAAGCGAAGGCGTTGATTCAGAAATACGGTTCCCCGCTGAAGTGGGAGAACTACTTCTTCGACACCAAACAGGAAGACTCCAAGAAGATCAACGACTCGCATTTCCCGCAGATCATCGTCTCCTCCAGCGGCATGGCCACCGGCGGACGTGTGCTCCACCATCTTCTCCATCGCCTCTCTGATCCCAAGAACACCATCCTGTTCATCGGATTTCAAGCACCCGGCACGCGCGGCGCCACCATCAAGAGCGGCGCCAGATCAGTGAAGATCTTCAACCAGGACGTCGTCATCCGCGCCCACGTCGTCAGCATTGAGCAGTTCAGCGACCACGCTGACACGCCAGAATTATTGGAGTGGTTGCGCACCTTCAAGAAAGCGCCGCAGGTCACTTACCTCGTCCATGGCGAACCCGCCGCCTCATCGCAACTACGCCTGGCCATGACGTCAGCTCTCGGCTGGAAAGTCGAAGCCGCCCAGTGGATGCAGAAGGTAGAAGTGAAGTGAGTTAGGCCCGCGCACCGTCCGGAAGGGACGGATGGAATGCTAGCCCACGGCGACAGCCCTGGGTTGGTGAGCCAAATTGTCGCCCTGTAGGGGCGATGGGAACGACTTAGCGATGATGCTGGTTCGTAAACTCCACCAGCCCCGCCAACTTTTGCTTCGCCGCTCCGGAGTCCAACGACTTCTGCGCCATCGGCACCGCATCCTTAATAGAATCCGCGCGACCCGCGGCGACCAGCGCCGCCGCCGCATTCAACAACACTACATCGCGTCGCGGCGACTTCTTCCCATCCAAGATCTCGCGGATGATCTCCGCATTCGCCTGCGCATCTCCGCCCGAGATGCTTTCAATGGGCGCGACCGTGAATCCGAACTGCTCCGGCGAGATCTCATATGCCGTCA
>Ga0137403_10001751_pt1 | contig 27147 bp, 23 predicted proteins | sample CZOMad2_1_16fung_FD_122057 | JGI IMG/M metagenome (GOLD analysis project Ga0137403, IMG submission 122057) | Vadose zone soil fungal communities from Angelo Coast Range Reserve, California, USA - CZOMad2_1_16fungal (Hybrid Assembly) | ecosystem: Environmental > Terrestrial > Soil > Vadose zone... | reverse complement strand
CAGCAGCAATGACGCCGGGCAGCCCGAATCGCCGGGTAACCCAGCTGGGGAGTCTGGCGGCGCAGGCCTGGTGACCTGCTCGAAACGCCGATTTGGTTTTGTCCTCAAGCACTTCTAGACCGTTGGTTAGATCACGAACAAATACGCGACGTTTGGCACCAAGGGCAGCGCCATCAGCAGCTGTGCCCGGGGGGGGCAGCCTCTGTAGCTTCTTTGGGCCTTGGTCCAGCCCTTCAACCAGAAACCAGAGAGCGACGACACACTCTGCGAGATAGCATACCGCTGCGAAGAGATGCAAAGGCCCGTGCCGCCCCTTCGTCTTCGCTGTGGAGGCCATTAGACATCCGGGAAATTCTCCCACGGCGAGGCCGTGGCCTCAACCTGAAAGTCTCGAACTTCCTGGGGGCCTCGACCATAGTTGCCCGAGGAACTTCCAGGGAGTGGCAAACTATTTCCCTTTACCCTAAACCGGCTGCGGGTAACCGCGTGCCCTTTAACCTGCCTCCAGCATCTAAACCATACAGACAATTAGGAATTGGGCGTTCGCCGGGGATGGAGAGTCGTTTGCAGTAATCGCAGTGCCGGAGATGAGAGAGTGACAAAATTTGTCCTTCTCTCATCAAGAGACGGCGGACCCGCTCTTCCAGAAGTACAGGGGCCTAGGAAAGGAAAACCAGGGCCAGACCCTATATGAAAACCGTCGTCAACACCATGTTGGACCCTACGCGCCGCTCCAATGATGCCAGAGAGTTCGAAAGCTCCCTTCGCCGCAGAATCGTCGGTCAGGACCAGGCCGTCGAGAAGGTGGTCGAAATCTACCAGATGTTTCTGGCGGGACTGAATCCTCCTGGCCGTCCGGTTGGAAACCTTCTGTTTCTCGGGCCCACCGGTTCGGGAAAAACCCGGGTCGTCGAAGCCATGGCTGAATCGTTGTTTGGCGACGCCCGCGCTTGTATCAAGATTGACTGCGCCGAATTTCAGCACTCGCACGAGATTGCGAAGCTGATCGGCTCGCCTCCGGGGTACCTGGGCCATCGGGAGACGCATCCTCTGCTGACGCAGGAAGCGTTGAACCAGTGGCATACGGAGACGCTTAAACTTTCGATTCTACTGTTCGACGAAATCGAAAAGGCCTCCGACTCACTCTGGCAGTTGCTGCTGGGAATTCTGGATAAAGCCACTTTGACGCTGGGCGACAACCGCCGCGTGGATCTTTCGCAATGCATCATCATCATGACCTCGAACCTGGGGGCGGGAGAGATGAGCAACCTGGTCGACGGCGGCCTGGGCTTCGCGCAAAAGGCCACGCAAGTGGACGCGGCTTTTGATGACAAGATCAACCGCAGCGCGGTCGACGCAGCCCGGCGCAAGTTCAGCCCGGAATTCATGAACCGGATTGACAAGTCCGTCGTGTTCCGGACTCTACGTTCGGAGCACCTGCAGCAGATCCTGGAAATCGAACTGGGGATGGTGCAGCAGAGAATTCTGATGGCATCGGCCGTCAACCAGTTTGTCTTCAGTTGCACGCCTAAAGTGAAGAGCTTTCTGCTGCACGAGGGGACCGATCCGAAATACGGCGCACGGCACCTGAAGCGCGCCATCGAGCGGCACATCGTGTTCCAGCTGGCCAACCTGGTCGCCACCGGTCAGGTCAAGCTGGGAGACTTCATTCGCATCGACATGAGTCCCGAGGGCAAGCTTGTGTTCGTGAAGGAAGCCGAAAACGCCATGGTTCCCATGTTGCTGGAACGTCATGGCGCCGCGGCGGGAGCACTTCCGATGGCGCGCCCGGCACGTACCGTGGCCCGGAGGGAGTTCGGAGCGACGGGAACGTTAGACAGCAAGTAATGTTCTAAAGGAAATTCAGCAAGCGAGGTGTCGGGAAACCGGCACCTTTTTGATTTGCATAGGGGCAGGTGTCCTCACCTGCCGGGCGGAGCGGAGCTCCGCAAGGTCTTAAGCTGAGCTTAAGCAACGAAGTCTTACAGTGAGCTTCGCTCGCCGGCCCAGATGAGGACAGCAGGGCCCACTTGGCCTGTGAGATCACAGTGGTATCGGTTCTGCATCTAAAATAAGAGCTATGAGGGGCGACTCGTTCATCTCACGCAGTCTCGCATTGCTTCTGGTTTTTTCCCTCGCCGTGCCACCGGCGCTTCAAGCCCGTGTCACGCCCTCGCATGGCTTCAACATGTTTTCCGCGCAGGAAGAATTGCAGGCCGGGCAGCAGTCCGCCGCGCAGGTCGGCAAACAATTGCCCGTCCTTCCGGACTCCGATCCAGTCACGATCTATGTGCAGCGACTGGGGCAGCAATTGGCGGCACATGCTCCGGGAGAAAAGTGGCCTTACACTTTTCACGTCGTGAACCAGAAAGAGATCAACGCCTTTGCCCTTCCCGGCGGGCCGGTGTTTGTGAATGTTGGAACCATACAGGCGGCGGACAACGAAGCCGAATTGGCGGGCGTGATGGCCCACGAAATCTCGCACGTCGTCCAGAGACATGGCACGAGAGCCGCCAGCAAACAGATGGCGGCGCAACTGCCCTTGGCAATCCTGGGCGGCGTCATGGGGCAGGGTGCGCTCTCCCAGATGGCGCAGATGGGGCTTGGTTTTGGCATTGGCTCCTATTTTCTGAAAAACTCCCGCACCGCCGAGTCCGAAGCTGACCTGCTCGGCACCGACATCATGTACGATACCGGCTTCAATCCTCGCGCCATGGCGGATTTCTTCACCAAGCTTCAGCAAGAAGGCGGCGCGCGCGGGCCTCAGTTCTTCAGCGACCATCCTGATCCGGGGAATCGCGCCCAGTCCGTGGCGAAGGAAGTTGCCACGTTGCCTCGGAAGACCAGCTACCGCAGCGACAGCGCGGAATTCCGCGACGTCAGGCAGCGCGTTTCCGGCATGCGGCCGCTCACCGCGCAACAGATCGCGGAGCGGCAACAACAACAGACTTCGGCCACGAATGCTGCTTCGGGCGGTGCGCAACCCAGCGCCAGCCTGCGCAGTTTCAGCCACCGTGATTTTGCGATTTCTTATCCGGACAACTGGCAGGTATTTGGTGACCAGAATTCGGCTCTCACTATCGCTCCGCAGAGCGGGGTCACGCAGAACGCGGTTGCCTACGGGGTCTTGATCAACACCTACCAGCCGGAAGATGCGAACGCTAGCCTCGATCAGGCGACGCACGAACTGCTGGCCTCGCTGCGCCAGTCCAATCCCGAACTGCGTGCGATTGGGCACGACGAGAATATTCGGGTAAACGGAATTGCGGGAAAGTCGGTGGATCTCGTCGGAAACTCCCCCCTGCGGGACCAAAATGGACGTGCGAGCCAGGAGCGGGACTGGCTAGTGGCACTCATGCGCAAAGATGGCACTCTTTTGTATATCGTGTCGATCGCTCCCGATAAGGATTTCGAATCGCTGCGCCCGACGTTCGAGCAGATGCTGAAGTCGCTGCGGCTGAGATGAATCGGGCGTCAGACTTCGGACGCCGGGCATCGGAGGTCTGGGTTCTGACGTCTGAGGTCCGACATCCGACGTCGACTTCGGGATCTATTTCAGGTGTTCGACGAGGAACAAATCCGAAAGGTTGCGGGTATAGGAGAAAACGTAGTGCTGTTCGTCAACCGCGATTCGAGGGCAGCCAACGCCCACGACGCCGGCCACGTCAGCCGGGGCGACCGTCTTCCATGGGGTCCGGTTGCCGGTTGAGAGGTCCAGGCGCGAAACCGAACACGACGTTTCTCCGCGAATTCCGACCAGCAACGAGTTTCCATCCTTCGCCCAACGAATGGGCGTCTCGCCTGGCCGTGAACCGCGGACTGGTTGCGGCTCGCCGCCATCCACTGAAACCAGTGCAATTCCCTCACTGCTCACTGTGGCCATTCGTTTGCCATCATATGAAATAGCGTGCGGGTACGGCCCCAGCCTGTACCCTTCGGGTGTTATGGTACGCGGCTGGCTACCATCCAGACTCATCACATAGAGCCGCACAGCGTGGCCGGGTTCGTGACCTTCAAACAGCAGGCGTTTGGAGTCGGAGAAGAATTGCCCTCCGGACGGGATCACCTTGCCCGTCGAAAGGGTTTGCTGCTGCCCCACGCCAGTGGGAAGAAGTATGAAGTCCGGAGGCGACACATTCTGCCGCAAGACCAGGGCCCACTTGCCGTCGGGAGAAAACGCGTTGGCCGAGCCCTCACCTAAACGCACGGCGGATGTGCCCGTGGTATCGCGGGTAAACACCGCGTAGTCGCCGCCGCCGGCTTCACCGGCCTCGATGAACAGCATGAGTTTCCCGTCGTCCGAGAGGTCGGTCGGGACAGTCCAGTCCTGCCAGCTCAGATCGCGTTCCCTGGTTTCACCGGGGGCGAGGCCAATGGCCCCAGCGCGCAGGGCATCCCGCGAAATCAATGCGCGCCCGTCGGCGCCCACGTCGTGCAGAGTGAGGGTTCCGGGAGCGCTAAGCAGTTCGCGTCCCTTGCCCGACAAGGTGACGCCGCGCAGGGAACGGCTGAAGCCGGTGGCAGTGGCGGTGAACCAGATCTCATCTCCTCTAGGCGACCAGGCGGCTCCCATCACGCTCGCCCAACGCTCGGTCAAGTCGGACTTCTTGCCGTTCAGGTCAACCGTGCCGACGGTTCCACCGTCATCTCCAAGGAGATTGTGATCAATGAAGGCGAGGCGGTCACCCTTGGGAGAGAAGCGTAAATCGCTGATCCAGCCGGCGGTTTCATAAAGCACTTTGCCAATGGGATATTCGATCCGGCTCTGGCCGTTCACCACATGGACCACGGCGAGATTGTTTCCGTCGGGTGCCCAATCTGCGGCTTCGACATTGTCGAGCAAGTCGCGCGGAGCATCGGCGCCGATCGAAACCTGGGCCAGAGTTCCGCGATGAGTGAAGTGGTTGGGACTCACTCCGAAGCGGCGCATGACCGCCATCTGTCCCGCCGCGGAAACCGCTAGCACTTCCGTCTCCGGCAAGCCGAGGTCGCGGGACTCGGTTGAATTCGCAGAACTGATAAAGACGGCTTCAGGCACGCCTTCCCAACTGGCGCTGTACACCGCCGACCGCGGATCTGGAGCAAATCTGGCGGCCACCAGCGCGCCTCGCCGGAAACTCAATTCGCGAAACGTTGGCACCGATGGGGTGGCGGACCGCTGGCCTGCAATAAAACCGGCCACGCTGCTGGCAGCCACCGCCAGAAGAGCGACTCCGACGATGACTGCAAGGCTGGCTCGTTTCCCTTTGACCGGGGCGTCTGGTATCGCGCTGGCGCTGACGGCTGCCGGGATCGCCGTGGGACTGGAACCCGAGGCCGGGGCGACCTGTTGTTGTCCTGACACCGACTGGGCTGGTGATTCTCCTGAAGAAGACTGGCCTGATTGGGACTGGCCTTGTGAAGCTTGGCCTAGTGAAGACTGTCCTTGCGAAGAGGGATGCCAGTCGCGCTGCAACCGCTTGAGGTCGGCTCGTATGTCGGCGGCGCTCTGGTAGCGGAGATCGCGGTCCTTCTCCAAAGCCTTGTTGACGATGCGCTCCAGCTCTGCGGGAAGGTCAGGATTCAAGCGGACCGGCGAAGTCGGAACCTTGTTCAGAATCGCGTTGAAAATTGCCGCCGAGGTGCCACCTTCGAATGGAAGGCGCCCGGTGCACATCTCGTACAGCACGACTCCGAAAGAAAAAATGTCGGTGCGGGCATCCAGTTCCTCGGCCAGGGCCTGCTCGGGGCTCATGTAAGCCACGGTGCCGATGGCCGCGCCGGGCGAGGTCAGATGTTCGATCCCCACTCCGGTGGCTCCGGCCGTGACTTCCGTCGGTTCCAAGGCTTTGCCGTGGTCAATGCCCACTTTGGCGAGTCCGAAATCAAGAATCTTGGCGTGACTGCGCTCGGTGACGAAAACATTGGCGGGCTTAATATCGCGATGGACAATTTTCTTGGAGTGCGCGGCTTCGAGCGCGTCCGCGATTTCGATGGCCAGGCTGAAGAGCAGGCGCAGCTCGATGGGGCGGAAGGCGATGCGGTGTTTCAGCGTGGTGCCTTCCAGAAACTCCATCGCGATGAAGGATTGTGATTCGTGCTGTCCGATTTCGTAGATGGTGCAGATGTTGGGATGGTTCAAAGCCGAGGCCGCGCGGGCTTCACGCCGGAACCGTTCCAGGGCCTGCGGGTCGTGAGAGAGTTCGTCGGGAAGAAATTTCAGGGCGACGAAGCGCCCGAGCTGGGTGTCTTCAGCCTTATAAACCACGCCCATCCCACCGCCGCCCAGCTTGTCCACAATACGATAGTGCGAGATGGTCTGCCCGATCATGTCTGTCCGATGATGGAACGCGGCAATGTTAGGCGGGAGATGAGGGCAAAGTCAATGCAACAAGGCGGGCGTCGGACTTCTGCCGTCGGACCTCGGCGTCAACGGAACTCGGTTGACGACTGTCAGGACTGGCAACCAACTTTAGAACTCATCTTCAATATGGAGCCGAAGGCCTTCGTCGCCGAGGTTTATCGCCGGATGTCTCTCAGACATGCGTCCGAGCGGGCACACTCCTCGTTCGCGGAAATCCAAAATGATTCACGGGTTTTGCTGGCGGTTACCAAATACGCGCCCCTCCTACCAAAGCGAAAAGACCCCGCGATCTTATACATTGGATTTGCAGGCGGATGGTTCATCGCGGCGTGCGTGAAGCTCGGTTATACAAATATCTCGGGCGCCGATTTCGGCGTTGCGAACAAAGTGCACGTCCGCGATTGGGCGAAGAGCGCAATCCAGTTACATGAGATTGAACACGATATCGGAGACTTAACTCCAGCCTCTATGTCACACGGGCTCACGAATTGGGTTCGCCGGGTCCAATTTGGAGTCGCTGCTTGATATCTGCGGTTTCGATGACATCACGTTCCACAATCTTCCGCAGACCGTGTGACACTCAAACAGCGGCTGGGCAGCCTTCTGCGTCGGCCGCTTCTGGCGCAGAATAAGCTTCGCCATCGCTTGTTCGGAGTAAACCAGGGCGGGCCAATTTGGGCCAGAACTGATCGTGACCGCAAGACGGAAGCCCCTGTTTGACCCAAAATACAAGTAAGAAGTATGTAGGCGCGAGCGGGACGCTCGCGCCTACATTGAATCTTAACCGCCCTGTTTCAGGTCGGTGAGGACTTGCCGCGCGATTTCTTTGAGGGTCTCGAACACGCCGGGGCCTTGGAACGCAATGGCTTCAATCAGAGGCTCGTTTTTGCGCCGCAGTTGTTTGGACAGAGCATCCACTGAGAGAACGTTCGGCAGATCGCGCTTGTTGAGTTGCAGCACGTAGGGAATCTTGTTGAAGTCGTAGCCGTGTTCCCTGAGGTTGGCCATGAGGTTGTCGAGGGCTTCGACATTGGCGTCCATGCGCTCCTGCTGCGAGTCGGCCACGAAGACGATGCCGTCCACGCCGCGCAGAATCAGTTTGCGGCTAGCGTCGTAAAATACCTGGCCGGGAACCGTGTACAAGTGGATGCGAGTCTTGAAGCCGCGGACGGAACCCAAATCTAGCGGCAGGAAATCAAAAAACAGGGTCCGTTCCGTCTCCGTGGCCAGAGAGATCATCTTGCCCTTCTGCTGCTCGGCGGTTTTCTGGTAGATGAACTGAAGATTCGTCGTCTTGCCGCCCAACCCGGCGCCGTAGTAAACGATCTTGCAGTTGATCTCGCGAGCTGCGAAGTTGATGAAACTCAAGACTTCCCTCGAAACCGGTGGTGGCGTCGCCTGGACGCAAACTTATCCCCGGCTAAAATTTGGGCTTGATACTGCTGGTTTTATACCACATGGCCCAGCGTCCACGGCAGGTTACCCAGGTTACTTGTGGAACACTGGCTCCATTTCGGATCAGATAATTCAGGTCGAAATCGAGCCATTCGGATTCTCTTTAAGCGAAACGACTTCCGTCTGACATCCAAAATCTGAAATCTTCAATCTAGGCTGTCAGCGCGCCAACCCAACCGGATAGTAGCCTTCCTTGGCGGTCACCGTCAGGCCGGGACGCGCCACGTGCACATCGATTTCGCGGTGAGTGCTGCTGGGGGTGGAGTGGGTCAGATATCCCAGGGTGTACTGATTGCGGGCATCGCCCAGAGTGCGGGCGTAGGTGGTCTCGATGGCATCGCGGGAAAAGCCGGAGAAGATCTCGCCTCCGGTAGCGTTGGCGTATTGCGGCAGTATGTTGCTGTAGCCCAGTCGCGAGCCGGTGAGCGGCACATGCAGCTTCTGCAACTGGCCGTAAACGGGGATGGCCGATCCTTCCACGGCCACGCCGTATACCTGAATTCCCGTCGACAGCAGGACTTTCAGCGTATCTCTGTAGCTGGCGTTGCTGCCGTATTCGCGGCCGTCGGTGATGATGAAAATGACTTTCCGACGGGCCCGGTCACGTTTGCGCAGGTCCACCGCCGCAGCCACGATGGCATCATTCAGCACGTGGATCTCTTTGGGCGGGTTGATGGTCCTGGGCGCCCCGGCATCGACCGGGACGCCGTTGATGATCGGTCCCTGAGGCCCCATGGGCCCGCTGACCACGGGAGGCCCGTTATTGCTTCCGGTCACGGTCTTGAGGCTATCCAGTGCCGCAGTCAATCGGCGGCCCACCGCAGCGAAGTCGGTCACTTTGGTGACGCTGGAGCTGTAAGTATAGAGAGAGACCTCGTCAAACTGGCTGAACGCCCCCTGCAGCGCGGAGAATGTCTGGTTTACCTTCTGCAAGGCCACATCCGGCATTCCGGTGTCGAGGATCACCGCCGCCGACAGGGCAAAAGGATCCGTAGTAAAGAAATTCAGGGTCACCTTTTTGCCGTCCTCAAAAACCGAGAAATCCCTGGACAACAATCCGTTGACCAGCCGTCCGGAGTCGTCTTTCACCATGACCGGAACCAGGACCTGGTTGACGTTGGTCACAATCTTGTAGAGCTGTTCACCGCCGGGACCGTGGTCCGCAGGGACGCTGCCCGGAGGCGCGGTCGTGACCTTAAGGGGTACGGGAGAAACCCCGGGCGCATAGACCGGGTCGTCAGCTGGAGCGGAACTGGTGGGCGGAGCCTGGTTCGCCGGCAGCGTAGGCTGGTCGGGAGGCGCCTGCTCTGGCGGGCCCTGGTTCGGCTGACCATTGCCGGTCGATGGTACGCTGGGAAAAGGCCGCGAGGCCGAGGGCGCATCCGGAATGTCTTGCTTCGGCTGCTCCTGTTGGGCGGCCATTGTTCCCGAGAACAGGCAAAAGATCACCACCGCCGCCGGAAGGGCCTTCGATGCTCTACCAATCATGGAAAACACGGGTGACCTCTCCGCCTGACGGCTCCTGCCAACATTTGGGATGCTGAAGCCTGTAATTTCGTGCATCTAACCCTGATGGAATAGACTAACAAAAAGTGCGGGAGAATATCTGGATGCCGATAGTCCGCAGGTTGCAGGCGTTTGCAGTGCCCATTTTGGCGACCGCCGTGACCGCCGCCAGTCTCCTTTCCGCGAGTCCAGCCTTCGGCCAGGCGCTTCCCCACCTTGCCGGCACCCCGGATTCAGACAGCCAGACCCAGGAAAACCAGCAGGCGGAGCGTGACCAGTCCGTCAGCACCCTGAAGGTCAACGTCAACGTGGTCCAGCTCTTTTTCAACGTCAAGGACAAGAAAGGCGGGCTGATTCCCAGCCTGACCAAGGGCGATTTTCAGCTCCTCGAAGACGGCAAACCCGAGACCATCAAGTATTTCGCCGCCGAGTCCGATTTGCCGCTTACGCTCGGCATCCTGATTGATTCGAGCGGCAGCCAGCAACGAGTCCTGGAGATGGAAAAAGAAGTTGGTGCCAACTTCCTGGCAGAGATCCTCCGCCCCAAGGACATGGCCTTTGTCATCAGCTTCGACGTCGACTCCAACCTCTTGCAAGACTTCACCAACTCGTCACGCCGCCTGCGCGAGGCCCTCAACAGCGCGCGGATCAATGCTCCTCCGTCCAGTTGTGGCGGTCTCCCGGGAGCAGGAGGTGGACCACTGCCTTGCAGTTCGAATCCCAAGGGCACCGTGCTCTACGACACGGTCTATCTTGCCTCCCACGATCAGCTCGCGAAAGAAGTGGGGCGGAAGGCCATGATCCTGCTCACCGATGGAGAAGACCAGGGCAGTCAACTCAAGATCAACGATGCCATCGAGGCCGCGCAGAAGGCGGACTCCATCTGCTATGTCCTGCTGATCGCGGATCGCGGCTTTTATGGTTTTGGGGGATACTCCGGCGATCGCGAAATGAAGAAGCTGGCGTCGGAGACCGGAGGACGCGTCATTGACGTGGGCAACAAGGTGGACAAGCTGAAGGAAGCATTCGACCAGATCGCGCAGGAACTACGCAGCCAGTACAACATCGGCTACACTCCCACCAACGCCGCTCTGGACGGCACCTTCCGCAAAGTGGAAGTCCACACCACCAAGAAGGACTACAAGATCCAGGCCCGCAGCGGGTATTACGCGGTGCCGAAGAAGGACTAGAAATTGGCACTTGGCCGGGCGCCCCATCCTTGCGTTCTTTGCAAGGGAAACGCGAATAGGATGGGGCACCCTCAGGTTTGGAATACTCGGAGAAACAGACCCATGAAGGCTGCCATTCTGGTTCTCGGCCTGGTCATCGCATTTTCTTCTGTTGCTCTTGGGCAGACTCCCGCCGGCATTATTTTCGACACCGATATGGGCAACGATGTCGATGATGCGCTCGCCCTCGCCATGCTACACGCCTTCGAGGACCGCCATGAGGTTAACCTGCTCGCGGTGACCATCACCAAGGACAACAAGTGGGCCGCACCCTACGTGGACGTGGTGAATAACTTCTACGGACGCCCTGAGATCCCGATTGGCACCGTCCGGAACGGAAAAACGCCAGATTCGAACCCCATGATCCAGATTCCCACCGAGCGGCGGCGCACGGACGGCAACTTCGTCTACCCTCACCGCATTCTGGATGGGGCCCAAACGCCGGACGCAGTTTCTGTCCTGCGCCAGACGCTGGCGAAGCAGGCGGATGGGAGCGTCGTGATCGCGCAAGTGGGTTTCAGCACAAATCTGGCCCGCCTGCTGGAAACCAGGCCCGATGCGGCCAGTCCAGATGACGGACCGACGCTTATCCGTAAGAAAGTTCGCTTACTGTCGATCATGGCAGGAAATTTTGCCAACGGACAACCGGAGTTCAATCTGGCGCAGGATGTGCCTTCCGCGGTAAAGCTGCTTCATGACTGGCCGACTCAGATCGTAGTGAGTGGATTCGAAATCGGCATTGCCCTGCCTTTCCCCGCGGAGCGTATCGAACACGATTTCGCCTACGTCCAGGATCATCCCGTAGCCGAGGCTTATCGGTCCTATATGAAAATGCCTTACGACCGGCCCACCTGGGACTTGACAGCGGTTCTCTATGCGGTGCGTCCCGACGGAAAATATTTCTCGCTCTCGGGGCCCGGAACGATCACCGTCCTGCCCGATGGCAGTTCGCGCTTCGAGCCCTCACCGGCCGGAAACCACCGCTATCTGAGGCTCACCGACGAACAGAAGGCAAGGACACTGGAAACGCTGATCCTGCTCGCCAGCGAACCACCGGCGAGGCCGTAGTCATCCGGGCTACAAACTTCAAGCTTTCAGCGCCGGTGTGGCTGGGTCTTCATGGCGATTAGGATCGGCGTAGTCATGAATGTCGTGACCAACGCCATGAGAATCATCATGTTGAAAAGCGCAGGCGACAGGACACCCAGATCCAGCCCTACGTTCAGCACCACCAGTTCGACCAGTCCGCGCGTGTTCATCAAGACTCCCAGGGCGAGCGAGTCCGTCTACGTCATTCCTGTTGCCTTGGCTGTGATGGCAGCTCCGGCAAGTTTGCCAAGGACCGCGGTGGCGATAATCGCCGCCGTGTAACTCCATAAAGTTAGGTCGGTCAGCAAGTCAATGCGGGTCCGCAAGCCGGTGACCGCGAAGAACAAAGGCAGCAAGAGGGCGAGACTGAGAGATTCGATTCGCTCCACAATCTCGGCGATCATGGGTTCAGATTTTGGCATGACTAGTCCGGCGATGAAGGCGCCAAACAACGCATGCACTCCCATCCGTTCGCTCGTGAAACTCGCTACCAGCATGATCAGAATCAGGAGAGAGATGAGTTCCACGCCTGCGCCATGCTTTCGGTACAGAGGCTCGATCGATGCTGCGAAGCGGCGGACGGGGAACAGCATGACAGTCACAAACGCGATCAACAGAAGCAGCGTAACCGCCAGACGATGCCAGCTTTCCGCCGAATGCACCATCGCGGTGAGAACTGCCAGCAACACCCAGGCACTGACGTCGTCAATGGCCGCGCAAGAGATTGCGGTCGTACCCAGGTCGGTTCCCAGCAGGTTACGCTCTTTAAGGATTCGGGCAAGGACCGGAAATGCGGTGATAGCCATCGCGGTTCCCATAAAGAGCGCGAAAGAAAAAATGGAACCTGGCTTCCCGCAAATTGCGGATAGAGCGCAGTGGCCAGTCCGACGCCCAAGGCAAGAGGAAGTACGATGCTGACATTGCTTATCAGCACCACCGCGGTACGTTGTTTCAGGACGCGTTTGAGATCAACTTCAAGACCTACGACAAACATGAAGAGCAGAAGCCCAAGCTGACTCAAGGCCGTAAGCGCCGGCAGGGATGACGAAGGAAAGATATAGCCGAAGGCGCTAGGAAAGAACCGTCCAAGAAGAGAAGGGCCAAGGATGATTCCGGCTGTCATCTCCCCTACGACGCGCGGCTGGCCAATGCGCTGGAAGATCCAGCCCAGGGCGCGAGCTGAGAGCAGAATGGTTCCGACCGAGAGTATGAGTTGTTCCGTGTTCACGTGCCGTAGGCCTGGTTAAATTTCTTTCTTGACCTCGAGTGTGCCCGACTCTTTCGCATTTTGTGCGAAAGGGTGGGAGCGTGTCCGCGGTCCCAGAATCTCCCTCATGCTACGCGGCTTCGAGCGTTGCCCACGCGCGTAATCATTTGCGGATGAGAGTTCCGATCTTCGGTGGCGTGAGAGACGCGGTCCGCACCCGCCATTTCAGAGAAGCTTCACGGGATCGCAGACAATACTAAGTCAGCAGGCGAGGCGCTTTTACCCGGTCTTTCACTCGGATCACGAACTTCAGGCCTGACCAGACTTCGTTCACGGCGCACACTTTCACGTCCACCAGGCCTGCCGTCAGGCCTATCTTCATGACGTCGTTTTCGCCGATGTCTGTGACCACGCCGGAGGCCTTCTTGGGCCAGCTCACCCACAGCATTCCTGCCGGTGCCAGGCGTCGGGCAAAGGCGGGGAAGTGTTCTTTCATGTCCGCCTGGCTCTTGACGAAGATCATCGCGAAGTCGAGCTGATCCGAGTTATCCTTTCCATCTTTTACCAGCCGGCAATCGGAGAGCGTTTTTTTTAACTCAGTCTTCACGTCGCTGGGCAGTTGGAAAAATGCGACGCGGAATTGCGGCTTGAGGCCGAGTTTTTTAGGAAGCGGAGTGCCGGAGTATCCTGCCATGCCAGTAACCTACTGGGTGGGCGCATAGTAACCGCGGCGGCTGCGCACGCGCAGACCTTTGTGGTTTTGCGCCAGGATCTCGATGGTGTGGTAACGGCCGTCGGTTCGCAGGTCGGAGGGATTGTAGGAAAGCGCGTACTGGCTGCGCAATTCATCCTGAATTTCGACGAAAGCGTCGGCCACGTCGTTGAGTTGAAAAGGGAAAAAAGCACGTCCGCCGGTAGCGTCGGCAATGCGCTCCAGAACTTTGTCCCCGCTATGCCGGGCGCCCCCCGTGATATTGGTACTGATGCTGTAAACAATTACTTCGGCGCGCAGTGCCATCTCGATCGCCTCTTCGCGCGTGACATGGCTCATATTGTCGTCGCCATCGCTGAGCAGGATGATCGCTCTCCGTACCGGCCCGTTTCGCGGTTCCTTCAGTAGCTTGTCCCGGCAGGCAAAATACAGCGCGTCGTACATGGCCGTGCCGCCGCCTGGCCGGAGGGCGCGGACCCCGCGCGAGAGCGCTTCCGTATTGTCGGTGAAATCCTGGGTGACTTCCGGGGTGACATCGAAGCCGACGACAAACGCCTTGTCGTAGCGAGGCCGCACCGTCTGGTTGAGAAACTCAATGGCCGACTCCTGCTCGAACTTGAAGCGATCGCGCACCGAGTTGCTGGCATCCACCATGAGCCCGACTTGCAGTGGCAGATCGGTCTCGCTGTGAAAACTTCGGATCTGCCCGGCCGGCTTGCTATCGTCGAGCACCGAGAAGTCCCCTCTCCCCAGGTTCTTCACATAGCGGCCATGCCTGTCGGTGACGGTGAACACCACATTCACTTCGTTCACTGTCTTGGTAATCGTGGTGGTGACGTCATCAGACCCACTCGAGCCCTGGCCGATCTTTTCCGGGGTGGAAGGGGTCGCCTGAGGTGTCCCGCTTTTGGCGGCGGGCGTCTCGGCCGGAGGTGTGGTTTGCGATGGCGTCGAAGCTTGCGCTTCCACCTTCGCGGGAGGGGCCGGCTTGGGCTTGCTGCGTTCTTGCCGGACCGCCGAGGGTGCGGAAGGCAGTTCGTCCGAGCCCGAAGTCTGGGCAAAGGCCGCCGCCAAGAACAAAATGCTGCCCAGTAGTAAGACGCTGCCGCGGAACTTCATGAGGCCTTAATTATAGCCTCAACCTCTTTCGCGAGGTGGTTACGTGTGCGGCGGACACTCTTGTCCGCCGCTCTTGACTTTGATTTTAAGCTGCCGAAAGCAAAAGCGGCGGACAGGTGTGTCCGCCCCACACACTCAACCACCCAGGCCTTGCAGGAAATCCGCCAATGCCGAGGGCAGGGGCGCCCGAAAGGACAAATGCTCCCCGGTACGCGGGTGCTGAAACTGCAACGCAGCGGCATGCAGAAAATTTCGCGGAAGCGCGAGGCCGCCGGCCTTGCTGCGAATCTCGTGCGGGGCGCCGTAGAGCGTGTCTCCTACTATCGGATGGCGCAGCGACGCCAGGTGGACCCGAATCTGGTGGGTCCGGCCGGTGTCGATTTGCACCTCCAGCAGGGTGAATTTCCCATACGATGAATCCATTCGGCGATTGACCGTGTAGTGGGTGATGGCTTCGCGTCCGCCGGATCGCCGGGTCGTCATGCGCGTACGCCGGACGCGGTCACGGCTGATGCTGGTGCTGATGGTCCCGCGATCTTGCTTCATCCAGCCATGCACCAGCGCGATGTATTTCTTCTTGACCTGCCGCCGGACGAACTGGTTGGCCAGCCGGCGATGCGCTTCGTCGCTCTTGGCCACCACCAGCAGTCCGCTGGTGGCTTTATCCAGACGATGTACGATTCCGGGACGCAGTTCGCCACCCACCGCCGACAGCTGACCGAAATGATGCAGCAGCGCATTGACCAGCGTGCCCCGATTCCGTTCCTCTTCCGTGGCTCCCGCTCCGGCATGCACCGTCATGCCCGCCGGTTTGTCGACCACTGCCAGATCGTCGTCCTCGAACACAATGTCCAGCGGAATGTTTTCCGCCATGGCCCGCAGAGGCGGTGGCGAGGTTGAGCCGAGGAGGACGATGCGCTCGCCACCGCGCAGGCGCAAAGATGCCTTGGCAGTCGAGTCATCGACCAGGACCATTCGTTGAGCGATGAGTTGCTGCACCCGGGCGCGGCTGGTTTCAGGAAGATGAGCCGCCAGAAACTGGTCCAGTCGTTTGCCGGCGTCTTGTGCGGTTGCGGAAATTGAAAGTGGAGGCATGTAGGCGCGGGCGCCCCCGCCCGTCCCCGGGGGGGATGATGGGTTCTTAATTGTGAACTCTTAGCGCTGGGCGTGCGCCGGAACCACCCTGGCCGACGACTTCAACCACCAGATCAATCCGCCCGTGATCACCAGCCCAATCGAGATCAGCTGGGTCCCGGTCATGACGCCGCCGAAGACCTCGCCGCGACCGGGATCGTCGCGAATGAATTCCAGGAAATAGCGGGCGATGCCGTAGAGAATGAAATAGGCCGCCAGCACCTGGCCATCGAACTTCTTGCGCCTGAAGATCCACATCAGAATAAAGAAATTCGCCAGTTCGACGGCCGCTTCGAAAAGCTGCGTGGGCTCGAGTGGTATCCCCAGTGGTGTGTAGGAATTCAGATTGGCGATGGGGTTGGTGAAAGTCACACCCCAGAAGTGGTTGGTAGGCTTGCCATAACAGCAGCCCGCAGCGAAGCATCCTACGCGGCCAATGGCGTGTCCCAAAGCGAGTCCGGGCGCAAAAGCATCCCAGGTTGCCAGCGCCGGCATGCGATGCTGGCGGATATACCACATCGCCGCTACGGATGCCCCGATCAGACCTCCCGAGAAGACGCCGCCCGCCTGCATGGTCGACCAACTGAAGATGTCGCCGGGATGGGCGGAGTAATAAGTCCAGTCGTTGACGATATACAAAACCTTGGCGCCGATGATTCCACAGAGGACGACCAGAACGCCCAGGTTCCAGGCGTCGTCCGGATTGATCCCTTGCTTGCTCGAGTTGCGGACGCTGATCCACAACCCGACCAGCACTCCGGTGGAAACCAACAGCCCGTAGGTGGGAAGGAAAAACTTGCCGATATGAAAAAGTTGGGGAAACACTATTGATCTAGATGCGGAGCCAGGTGATTTTGTTCCAGCTCAAGTTTAGCAGTGCAGGAGGGATAGCGCTCGGGAGGTTGAGAAGCCGACCCACTGTGCCGTGTGACGGGCCGAGAATGAACCCGTCGGTAGACGTTGGGCGCCCGCCGAGACCCTTTAGGCATCTCCGCATGGCGGAGCGCTGCACACCGGATCCTAGTTCGAGTCGAGCTCCCGTTCATTCAGCATTGGTTCAAAAATCGGTAACCGCCATCACCAACCCGGCAGGTCGGCTTTCAGTGTGGATGCTAGGGTAAACCTCCCCGCATTGGCAATAGGCAGGACGTAAAAAGATGGCAATCCGCTTGCCAGCGACTTTCGTAAGGGGAAAAATTCCGGCACAACCCATAAACCACGAAGGACACGAAGTTCCACGAAGGGGAGCCTTGCTTTCCTTCGTGATCCTTAGTGTCCCTTGTGGTTTACGGTCTTAATCCTGACGGTATCACTATCCTGCTTTGCGCTTGTCTCCCAACACTTCATCGAGAGCGCTGGAGAGATGTTGCGCGCGGCGCAGGTAGTCGCTGGAGCCCACGTCCTGGTTACGTTTGACCAGGTGATACTCGTCGGCAATATTCAGGGCTGCCAGCACGGCCAAGCGCGCCGTGTCGACCGTATGAGTTTGTTCCGCCACGGCCCTCATCTTGCCGTCCACGTATTCAGCCAGTTTGAGAATATATTCTGCGTCAGAGCCGCGGAGATTGTAGGGTTGGTCGAAAATCTCCACCCGGACGGGGTTGTTGCTCGGGTCCTTGATCGGGGCGTGCTTCGTGGCCGTTGCCATACTTGTTTCTCCTCAGGACGGAGGCCTGACCGGATCAGCTGACTGCCTGCTCCTCGGAAATGGATTCGATCTGGCCCAGCATCTTCTCCACCCGGCCGCGGATCTCCTCCCGTTCCTTGCGCAACCGCACCATCTCGCGGCGCAAACTATCCAACTCTTCTTCGCGCTCTTCCAGCTGCTGGCGCAGACGCTGGGAATCTCTCTCCGCAGCCGACCGGGCCTCTCGCGCCGACTTGTACAACTCAATGGTGCGATAGACTTTCTCTTCGAGCGCCTGAAAATCGTCAGCCGGAACCTGGGCAGATACCCCTTCAGCCATTCTCACCGACATGGTGCCACCACTTCCTCAAGAGAAATTGAGAACTTGAGCGCAGTATACCGCAGAAACCTGTGAATGGATCAGATGCTTGAGGGGTTCTGTCGGTTGGTCAGGAGTTCTTGGTGGCGCCGTCGCCCCGCCGAGAGGGCTTCCCTTTTCGGTCACTCACCAAAGTAAGTTGGCGCTAGCCCGGAGTATAGGTATCCTATATTCATCATGAAGAGACGGATTCGGTCCCAAATCGCCCGTGGCAGTGCCGAACTCGCCATACTCGCTCTCCTGGCTGAGCAGGCACTTTATGGATTCGAGATTTCGAAACAGATCGAGGAGCGGACCGAGGGGGCGCTGCACTTTACCTTGGCATCGCTCTATCCCATGCTCTATGACCTGGAGAAGCGGGGATGGATCAAGGGCCGCTGGGAAGCCAACACCGCGGGTCGCGACCGCCGCTACTATTTCCTGACTGCGGCCGGCAAGAAACAACTCGAGCCCCTGCGCCAGGAATGGAGTTCCTTTTTCCGAGCGCTCGACCGTTTAGCGGGGGTGACCCATGCCTGATTGGAAAGCACTTGTGCTTGAACGGTTGGAAAGGCTCGGGCTCTCTCCGGCCCAGGAGGAAGAGATAGCATCCGAACTGGCCAGCCATTTGGAAGATTGCTACGAAGAATGTCGAACGCAAGGAGTCGACAAGTCTGAAGCCATCGAGCGTTCTCTTGAACAGGTGGCCAGCTGGCCAAATTTGTCGCGAAAAATTCAAGGTGCGAAGCGCAAAGAGGAAATCATGAATTACCGAACCCAAACTTTGTGGTTGCCTGGGCTGATCTGCATGGCACTGTCTGCGGGATGGATGTTTCTTCTGCAGCGAACCCTCGCGCCAGGGCAGGGGCCGTGGCAGCATGCCGGGCTTCCACTGGCGCTCTATCTCTTATGGCTCGCAACGCTTCCTGTGTTCGGTGCAATAAGCGCCTGCTTGTCCAAGCGGCAGGGTGGAGAACAACTTTCCCGGATTGCGGCGAGCCTGTTTCTGCCGCTTGTCATGTCCGGATTCTGGATTGCGGTGACAATTTACGTGGCGATTCGGGTGGACGGGCGTCCTGTGCAATGGGCAAATATTTTTCTGACCGCGTTGAACTGGGTTGTTCTTCCCGGCCTGGCCCTGCTTTTTGGTGCATTGCCATTCCTGGGGGTACGGCGCTCGATTGCTGGAAAAGAGGTGATGAATTATCGAACCAAGACTCTATGGTTGCCGGGACTGATCAGCCTTGCGGCTGCCATGATTGTCTTCACAATCTCGACCCGAGTCGGCCTTCAACCTCAATTCCTGGCCCGCGGCCTGTCCAACGCCGTTGTGTATCTTGGATGGCTGCTTCCTCTGCCATTCTGCGGCGCAATCGGTGCTTTTTTGTCGCGCCGGGCCGGGGGGCAGCGTTTGGCCCGCCTCGCAGCCGGTCTGTTTCCAGCCATCGCGATGGTTGTTCTGGTTGGGTTCCTGATGCTGATATGCCAGATCGTGTTGGCCAAACCTCAAGGGTTCAACTTAATCCGTGGCCTATTCTTTGGGATGGTCCTGCCCGGCGTGGCGCTTTGGCTGGGCACCATACCGTTTTTGATTGCGTCACGATCTGGAAGTATGCGCTCAGTGTCGTCGTGAGAGATGGAGTGCAGATATGCCTATCGTGATTTCAGGCCACGCAGCCGACGAGCCGCCTCGTCCAGCGTCTCATCGCGCTTGCAGAATGCGAACCGCACCTGCTGAGCACCGTCTCGAGCGTCCTTGTAGAAGCTTGAGCCCGGGACCACCGCTACTCTAACCTCTTCCACCAAGTATTTCGTAAACTCGATATCGTTTGCGAATCCGAATCCCCTGATGTCGGTCATAACGTAATAAGCGCCGCGCGGAGGAAAGCAGCGGAACCCAACCTCCGTCAGAACCGGAATCAGCCGGTCGCGTCGTTTGCGGTATGCCTCGGCCAATCCCTGGTAATAAGTTGCAGGCAACGCCAGGGCTGCGGCTCCGGCCTCTTGCAACGGGGCGGGTGCGCCCACGGTCAGAAAATCATGCACCTTGCGAATCGCATCCGTGATCGCGGGCGGGGCGACAGCCCATCCCACCCGCCAACCGGTCACGCCGTAGGTTTTGGACAAGCCATTGATGGTGATGGTGCGCTCGCGCATGCCTTCGAGAGCCGCAATCGAAGTGTGCCGGGCGCCGTCGTAAAGAATGTGTTCGTAGATTTCATCCGTGATCGCGAGCACGTTGAACTCCACGCACAGGTCACGGATCAGTTCGAGCTCGCTTCGGGAAAATACCTTGCCGGTGGGATTGTTCGGCGTATTTACGACAATGGCTTTGGTGTGATTGTGAAACGCCGCCCGGAGCTCGCCCTCATCGAAGGTCCATTCGCCGTCCGGGGTGTCGGGAGGCCGCAGCTTCACAAAGCGCGGTTTTGCGCCGGAGATAATCGAATCAGGCCCGTAGTTCTCGTAGAACGGTTCGAAGATTACGACCTCATCGCCGGCGTTGCAGACCGCCAGCAAAGTCGAGACTATGGTTTCGGTGGAGCCACAACAAACCGTGATCTCGCGCTCGGGATCGACCGCAATGCCTTGCCACACCTGCATCTGCCGCGCAATGGCATTGCGCAGATTCTTCGCTCCCCAGGTGATGGCGTACTGATTGATATCGGCAGCAATCGCCTCCTGTGCCGCGCGCTTGATTTCAGCCGGGGCCGGGAAGTCGGGGAATCCCTGGGACAGGTTCACGGCGCCATGCAGCATGGCCTGTCGCGTCATCTCGCGAATTACAGATTCGGTAAAATGCGCGACCTTGTGGCTAAGAAAAGATTTCGGCTGAATGGCCGTGTCTGTCATAAGCGCCAGCCTAGCACAGCCCGCCAAGGCATGCGGGCGGGTGCTCCAGGAGTTAGAACAGAAACCTCACTCGTGTGACCGATCGTCGGAAGGTGATCCTACGTGCCGGCGCACGTCAATGACTTGGCTTCCGGGCGGTATTTTGAAAAGCTTTGGATCGGGTTCTCCCGGAATTATGTTCGACAGTTCGAAATCCTGGGTTCCGATTCTGGGGTCCTGAAGCTTACTGCTGAGGTTGATGCTCAGTTGAGGCGAGTACCAGTACTCCCGAATGATGTGCAGCTCACTATCATTGCCGATCACTCCTGGTTCCACGACTGTTGTCTCTCGGGTACCCGCAGCTTCCAAACCGCCGATGAACTCCTTCCCGAGATCCTCGCGACTATTTTTCTGCGCTAGATTGATGGCGCTGGGAGTCCCCGCAAAGAACGGAGGAGAATAAGACTCCAGTTGGCAGACGTGTTCATCGGGTTTGCAGATATAAAGCTCGTGCGCAACGGGGTCGCTAATCTCAGTTTGCGTGATCACCGACTCGTGCTCTCCGTCGGGAGGCACGAGCAAACGACGCTCCTGAAAAATGCGGCCCGCGCCATCACGCGCGATGGCCCTGTGGTTCACGAGCGTAATTCTGCTGCCATCCGCCAGCATGCGAACGGATTCGGTGGACACTGTGGCGCTGAAGGGGGCGCCTGGAACTGCGGGAATCAGAATACTGACGAGCCTCTCTTGCACGCCGCCGTCGTGCGGACGCGGCCGCTCTCCGCGGGTCTGGGCGCGACACACAGCTGGTGAAACGATGAGAAATCCTGAAAGGAGAAGAATGCGGGCAAAATACTGCGTAGGCATACCCCTGAACTCCGTAAAACCACGGTAGCATATACCCGTTCACGACGCCGCTACGTGCGAATCGAGAGTGCTTCGAATGTGGGTAAGTTAGTTAGTCGCGGCCTGTCCGCGCACAAAAAACTGCTGCTTGTCCATTTTCGCCGGCACGGCTACATCGAAAAATCCGACCATCATCTCCTGATAAGTCTGGTCGCCCCAGGTCACGGTGGCGTTCGGATCAGGATTGTGCGGATTGTTGCGCGAATTGTCATACCAGGCCACGGCGCGCAGCCGGGTTCCCGCCTTCAGCGGAATCGGCTCGGCCAATCGGTAGCTCAACTGCCAGTGAAAATGATAGTTAACCCGCAAGAGAGTCTCGATCGAGCCGTCGGGCCGCACAATGTCGTACTCAAAACGTTTGCCGCGCAGATGCATATGAGGAAACAGACTCAGCAGAGTGCAGTCATGGGGCAACGTGCCTTGCACTTCGACCCGGAAGTCATCCGCGCCGGGAGGAATGATGAATGCGTGATCGTTCAGCTGGAGAGTAATGACGCGGTGCTCCGGCGGGCTCTTGCTGAACACAAGTCCGATGCTGGATTGATCTTTTCCGGCTTTGCCATTCGTGGTGTAGTGGATTTGAAAAACCAGGTCCGATCCCGCCGGAACAAACTTTGCCATTCCGTCCGGCCAGCGGTCCGGTGAGCTGCCGGGCGCATACACCAGGAGCAAATCGCTTGTCGTCCCATGCGCTTCCAGTCGGTCCTCCGGGTCGTTGAGACTCGAGGCGGTGAACGGCACGCCGACCGGCGCGTGCCGCAGCCATCCTGAATCCGGCGGCCGGATGTAGACCACGGCATGATGCACATACTGCGGGCTGGAAGGGTGGACTTCCGCCATCTGAACCCATTTGTCCTCGTCGAAGTGCGTCGGCACAACCTCGTAGGTGTATTCGACGTCCCCATCCGCCGGGATGGCAACTGGCTTCGGTATCGGCAAGACGACATCCGGCTTTGCGATGTTCCATCCGCCGGCCCATTCCGGCGGAGCGGGCGCGTCATGGGGATCGCCCGCTGGAGTGCCGGCTGCGATCCACGCTAGCAGAGTCGTGATCTGTTGAGCGCTGAGCGAAGGATTGTTAGAGAAGTGTCCGAATCGCGGATCCGCGAACCACGGTGGCATCATTCCACTCTGCACCGATTTCGCGATAGCGGCCGCCCACGTTCGGGTCTGCTCGTACGTCAGCAGAGGCATGGGAGCGACTTCGCCGGGGCGGTGACAACCCTGGCAGCGGTCCTGGAGCAGGGGAAGGATGTCCTTGTAGAAAGTGGGGGCGCCTTTTTCGGCTGCCGGCGGTGTGGCGGTTGCAACTAGAGCGGCTACTACGACGAAAGTCACGACCAGCCCGAGGCGAGAACGCACGCTAATAGTGTACTAGGCTGAAATTCACTCTCGCAGGATGACACTGGTAGCTTTTGCCAACCGTCACTCGCGGCTTTCCAGATGGCCTACGCGCGCAGCTTTCCGCCCAACCCTTCTAGCGCCTTGATGATTTGCGCCGACCACGCAGCCACTTCATCTTCCCGCAGGGTGCGGTCGGCCGACTGAAGACGGGCCCGCAGAAGCAGCGAATACTTGCCCGCAGGGACTTTGCCCCCGCGGAAAATCTCCACCGGAACAAAGCTGCGCAACTCAGAAAGGCCGAGCCCGGTGACACTGTGCTGAATTTTCTCGAACGTGACTCCATCGTCAAAGACAAAGGAAAAATCTCGTTCCACGGCCGGATACCGCGGCAAGGGCTGATAACGAACCACGCGCAGTCCCTGAGGATATAGACGATCGAGATAGATTTCCGCAACGAAAACGCTCTGACGCAATTTGCGGGCGGCGGCGATCTCGGGATGGAGCAGTCCAAACTGAGCCACCAGAGCGCCATCCATGAGTGCTCGCGCCGAGTGTCCCGAGTAGTAGTAGTCCGCTGTTTGCGCATCGTACGTCAGCGATCTGTGCTGAAAGGCATGCAACAAGTTCTCCACATCCCCCTTCAGATCGAAAAACCCTCCGTCGTGGGTGCCCCAGCCTTGCCCTTTCTGTAAAGCTGGGGTGGTGGCGCCCATGCAAATGCGCTTGGGCTCGAGCGTCCCGCCCCCGGAAGCTTCGAAGACGCTGCCTGCTTCGAACAAGCGCACGTTGTCCGCACCACGATTGAGGTTGTAGACCAGCATGTTGAGCATGCCAGGCACCAGTGAACTCCGCATGACGGACGCCTCTTCGCTCTGCGGATTGGCCAACTCGATCACCCGCGCGGAAGAAAATGTTTCGGCATCGTGATGCGAGATGAATGTCAAAGATACGGCTTCGTGGTAGCCGAGAGCGAGCAGAGCAGTCCGGAGTTGCGCATCTTTTTCGGCGTCAGGAGTTTCCACCACGGCGCCGGCATAGGCCGGCAGCGTATTGGCGAACTTGTCGAAGCCATGCAGGCGAGCGATCTCTTCAACCAGATCGATCTCGCGTTCCACGTCCAGGCGCCAGCTAGGAATGTGGACGGTGAAATCCGGGTCTCCGCCCCGTTCCGGCATCAGCTCAAAACCCAGTTGCTGCAGAATGCGGAAAATCTCGTTGGTCTCGAGCTTCTCCCCGAGAATGCGGTGAACTTCGGAAAGATGCAGAGCCACAGGAGCCAGGTCTACTTGCCGCGCCACCGCGTCGATCGCGCCTCCGGCCAGTTTGCCTCCGGCGGATTCGAGTATCAGCACCGCCACTCGATCGCAGGCCTTAGTGGTGGCCTCAAAGTCGGCGCCGCGCTCGAAGCGATGCGATGCATCCGTGTGCAGCCCGTGCCGCCGCGAACTCTTGCGGATGGTTGCGGGATCAAACCAGGCCGCCTCGATCAGGATGTTGCGAGTCTTGCCCGTAATCATGGTGTCGAATCCGCCCATGACTCCGGCCAGTGCGACCGGCTTCACCGCGTCGGCGATGACCAGATCTTCCGGCGTAAGCTTGCGCTCCACCCCGTCCAGCGTTTTCAGGGTCTCGCCGCTGAACGCCCGCCGCACCAGAATCTTCCCGCCCTCGAGCAGATCGAGATCAAAGACGTGCGTGGGATGCCCCGTCTCCCACAATGTGTAGTTCGTGGCGTCGGCGGCGTTGTTGATGGGCCGCTGATCGACGAGCATCAGCCGTTTCGCAATCGCGTCGGGAGATGGTTTGATATTCACATCGCGAATGATGCGCGCCGTGTATCGGGCACAGCCGCCCTTGTCCGCGATTTCGACAATGAACTCCGACTTACCCGGCGTCGTCGGCAGCTTCGCGTCCACGGCGCGCAGTGGCAGGTTGTAGATCACTGCAGCTTCGCGCGCCACTCCGTAGTGGTTCATGGCATCAGGACGATTGGTGCCAATCTCCATCTCGAACACGGCATTCTTACGTTCGCCGCTGATACTTTCGACTGCAATTCCAACCGAGGTGAGGTCCTGCGCCAGGCGGCGGTCGTCCACCTTGGCATCCACGAACTCACGCAGCCATGCAGGAGAAAGTTTCATCTTGGATTCTAGCCGCTAGCTCCTAGCTTCTGGCTCGCTGCCTTGAGCACCGGAGCCGTCCAGCCATATTCAGTTCGGCGTTTCTAGCTGTAATGTGGATGAATGCATTCCATTCATTCACCAGAGACTCCGAAGAATGCCCCCGTAGGCAGCGAGTTCATCAATTCAGCCGAAAGATTCTTGCTCATATCGCAACCCTCGATGGTCAGTCGATATGAATTCAAGAACGGATATCTCGGAGATTCGACTGACTTTTGAATCATGCAACCCATTCGACAACGTCTTTTCAAGCTCCTCCAATTTCATCGTAATTCTCGATGTAGAGGGACTGGGAGGCCGACGACTGACGACCGACGACTGCTCCTATCCAAACTGTTCCAGGAACCGAACATCTCCGTTGAAGAACAACTGAATGTCATCGACCCCGTACTTCAAAATGGCGATGCGGTCGGCGCCCATACCGAAGGCGAAGCCGCTGACTTTCTTGGGATCGTAATCCACGAAGCCGTACACATTCGGGTCCACCATGCCGCAGCCAAGAATTTCGATCCAGCCTGTCTGCTTGCAGGGGCGGCAAGGTTCCGAGCCGCGTTTGCCGCTGCCACCACAAATAAAGCAAGACACCATCATCTCCGCGCTGGGCTCGGTGAATGGGAAGAACGACGGCCGGAAGCTGGTCTTCACGCTCGATCCGAACAGGGCCTTCATGGCGTGGTCTAGCGTTCCCTTCAAGTCACAGAACGTGATGTTCGTATCGACCGCCAGTCCTTCGACCTGATGAAACATGGGAGAGTGGCTGGCGTCGGGAGGATCGTTGCGGTGCACTTTTCCCGGAATTACGATCCTGACCGGCGGCTTCATTCTTTCCATGGTGCGAATTTGCACCGGCGAAGTGTGTGTGCGCAGCAGCAACCGATCACGCTGCGGCTTCGATTCCTGATTGGCGATGAACAGCGTGTCCTGGGTGTCGCGCGCCGGATGGTTGGGCGGAAAATTCAGTGCCTCGAAGTTGTAATAGTCGGTCTCGATCACCGGCCCTTCCTGAACTGAGTAGCCGAGATTGCGGAAGACGGAGACAATCTCGTGCATCGTTTTGATGACGGGATGTTCCGAGCCGAGCGGGCGGCGAATGCCGGGCAGGGTGATGTCGAGGGCATCGGACGGGGCTCTGCTCGAAGGTCCGGTGGCGGGATGAAGCCGAATTTCCTCGGCCTTTTTTACTGCTCCTTCAACGATCGCCCTAATCTCATTGACGCGCTGTCCTACGGTGCGCTTGGCGTCCTTTGGGGCCGCCTTGAGCCAGAGATCGTTAATTTCTGTGAGTACACCGTCCTTGCGTGCCATCCAGCGGTCGCGGAATGCCTTCTGTTCGGCGCCATTCTTGACCGCCGCGGCCTCCTGCTTTAGCGCCGCGCGCAGCTTCTCGACCGCCTTGTCCAGCGCGGCCTCGGAGAAGCTCTTGAGTTTAGGGACGGAGTACATAAGAGCGGTTATGAGTTCTCGGTTTTCAGTTTATGCCCTGCCTCGCCGGCCAAAAACAGCGGTGCCGACGCGGCTGAATCTGCGCTCTCTCAAGCTAAAGGCTAAATGCTAATCGCTAAAGGCTGGTTTACGCTGCCCCGCCGAGAGCGCCCTTCGCCTGATCGGCGAGGCTCTTAAACGCGCCGGGATCATTCACCGCGAGGTCGGCCAGGATCTTGCGATCGAGTTCCACTCCGCCTTGCTTGAGTCCGTGGATGAACTGGTTGTAGCTCATCCCGTTCAATTTGGCGGCGGCGCCGATGCGGACGATCCACAGGGAGCGGTACTGGCGCTTTTTCTGTTTGCGTCCGGAGTAGGCGAATTTGAGCCCGCGCTCGACGGCTTCTTTGGCGGACCGGTAGAGTTTGGATTTTGTTAGGAAATAGCCGCTGGCGCGGTCCAGTATCTTTTTGCGCTTGGCGCGCCGTTTGGTTCCCCGTTTTACGCGAGGCATGGGTAGCTCCTTTTAATTTCAGGTTACGGCGGCTGGAGGTAGGAGACTGGAAGGTCTGATTGCCTCTTCACACGCCTGGGCCGCTGGTCGAATTGACGGCGGCCCTGCACGCGGGCGAGTCGCCCGCGACCACACAACAACCCAAAACTTCTAGTACGGAATCATTCGCT
>Ga0137403_10001750_pt1 | contig 27159 bp, 25 predicted proteins | sample CZOMad2_1_16fung_FD_122057 | JGI IMG/M metagenome (GOLD analysis project Ga0137403, IMG submission 122057) | Vadose zone soil fungal communities from Angelo Coast Range Reserve, California, USA - CZOMad2_1_16fungal (Hybrid Assembly) | ecosystem: Environmental > Terrestrial > Soil > Vadose zone... | reverse complement strand
GGCCCTCCCCACCCGCCACCAGCTTATCGATCGTGATTTCGATCTGCTCGACCCCGGCCAGCCGGACCCCTGGTGGAGGAGACGGCGGCACCAGGGGCATCGGCGGGATCGGCGTCGGCACCGGGGAACGCGGCCCCGGCGGCCGGCGGGGTTTCATGCCGCCTCCACGAGGAGGTGGACCCGCGGGGCGAGCCCGGGGAGCAGGCGGTCGACCTCGGCCTGCAAATCCTCGACCTTGTAGCGGCGCGACAGGTGGTGGAGCACCAGGTCGTCGTTGGCGAACCGCCCCGCGAGCGCCGCCAGGTCCTCGACGTGCAGGTGCTTGTAGAGGTGGCCGCGGTCGCGGTAGGCCTCGCCCAGGAAGGTGCATTCGACCATCAGGACGCGGCTGCCGAAGAGCCGGGGCTCCATCTCGAAGACCGCCGGCCCGGTGTCGGCGCAGTAGGAGAGCGCGATCTCCTCGACCACCTCGGCGGTCGCGACGCCCTGCTCGCGGAGCGCGATCAGCTCGGCGGCGGGGAGGCCGGCCAGGGCCGGGGGGAGGCGGCGCTTCCGGCGCAGGAGGTGGAAGCCGAGGGTGGGCACCACGTGGTCGGTGCGGAAGGGCTCGATCGTGAGGTCCCGTCCCACCTCGATCCGGTCGCCGGGGTGGAGCCCGGAGAGCTCGTAGCGATAGTGCGCCCGCTCCAGCCGCTCGGTCGCCGTGATCATCGCCTGGAGCGGCTCCCGGATCTCCTCCGGGCAGAAGACCCGGGTGAAGGCCTCGCGGTGGAGCGAGCGTTGCGAGAGAACATAGGGGATGCCCAGGGCATGGTCCAGGTGTCCGTGCGAGAGGAAGACGTCGTGCGCGCCGGCGAGCTGGAGCGCCCCCCGGCCGACGTCGAAGGCGAGGCCGGGGGGGTGGATGCGGAACCAGGTCTCGTCGCCGGCGCGCGACCACCCTTCGATGCGGAGGTCTCCCAGGCGGAGCTCGGCGGGGCGCGTGCTCAGATCTCCCGGTAGAGCCAGCGGCGCAGCGGGTTCAGGCGCTCCTCGACGCTCTCCCACTTGGGATCGATCAGCCAGAGGGCGGCGGCGATCGAGGAGAGGAGCGAGTTGCCGTCCTGCGGCGTGAAGCAGAAGCCGTAGACCTCGCGCTTCCTGCGCACCGCGACGGTGGGCAGCACCACGACGGTCTGCGACAGGATGCGGCCGTAGTAGCCGTGATCCCGGCCGAAGCTGAAGATCAAGTTGGCGTAGCGCTTGTCGGTCACCGCCACCAGCGGGTTGGCTTTGAGCCGCTCCTTGACCTCCTCGGTCGTGATGTCGCGGCTGCAGTCGAGGTTGAACCAGATCGAATGCATGTACTGGGTGTTGAGCTTGACCGCGCTGGAGAAGAGGTTCAGGTCCATCCCCTGGGTCTCGAACAGGTGATGGGCGTCGTGCGCGTGGTGGGTGCCGAAGTCGGGGTCGTCGTGCTTGCCGACGTTGGGGGCGGGCACGAAGCTGTCGGCCTGCGAGATGTCGTTCGACCGCCGCATGCAGACGAAACGCCCGCGCTCCAGGCAGTAGGGCTTGCCGTCGCCGTCGTTGCAGATGGTCTTGATCAGGGTGGTGACGTTGTGGGTGTTGCAGGAGACGACCTGGATGAAGCGATCCTCCCCCGGCACCAGCACCTCGTCGTTGACCCCCTTGGCGAACGGCTTGCCGAAACCGAACTCGCTCCCCTGGGCAAGGAAGCCCTTGGGACCGGTGATGTTCTCGTAGAACTTCTCCTTGTTCTCGTTGCCTGCCGGGGTGCAGTCGATGACCACGGTGGCGCGCGCCAGGGCCTCGCGCGATTCCAGGCTCACCTCGTGGCCGAGCTTCTCGAACTCCGAGCGCACCTCGTCGTCGACCGCCAGGTGGGCGCCGCGGGCCATGAGATGCTTGAGCTTCGAGCGGTCCGAGACCAGGGGGGTGCGCTTCTGGAAGGTGACCTCGTCGATCCCCATCTTCTCCCGGAAGTCGGTGAACAGGCCGATCAGGGGCTCGCCGATCGTACCCGTGCCCACGATGTGGACGATCCTCTTCATGATGCCCTCGCTGAAGGATAGGTGGTTGGAAGACGCGGCCGGGGGTGACCCGGCCGGGCGAGAGCGTAGCACAGTCGTGCCAGAACGGCACGGAGGGCGGTCAGTCCGCCGGGTTGCCGTCCCCCACCTCGCCGTGCTTGCCGCCGCCGCGCCATTCCGGGTCGCGGTGGGCGAACTCGTCGAGGTCGGCCGGCACCTCGATCAGGGTGCGGGTCACCGCCGGATCGCAGATCCCGTTCTCGCACTCGTAGGTATAGACGTTCCAACCCTCCCGCCGGGTGAAGCCGGAGAGGGTCTGGTAGGTGTCGCAGTTGCCGCACTTGATCGAAAGGTTGCGGATGTTGATCCCGTTCTCCATGCTCCGGCCTCCCCCGGCCACCATCATCCCATGCATGGCCGGGCATTTGCACATAGAATAGCTGCTATGCAACGGACCCTCCCGCTCCTCGGCGTTCTCCTGCTCCTGCTCCTACCCCCAGCCGGCGGGTCGGGCGCGGCGCAGGAAACCCAGGGACCCGGGACGAAGTTCTCGGGCGAGGAGGTCGCGGTCGGCTACGTGCTCGTGCCGGTGATCGTCCGCTCGAATTCCGGCGGCTACGCCAACCGGCTGGACAAGAAGGACTTCCACCTCCTGGTCGATGGCCACCAGGCACCGATCGACAGCTTCGAGCAGCGGGCCGAGGCGCCGGCCTCCCTCGTCTTCCTGCAGGACCTCTCGGGAAGCATGGAGGCGGGCGGCAAAATGGAGGCGAGCCGCAGGGTGGTGCGCTTCTTCCTCGACCGCTCGCTCCCCGGCGACGAGTTCGCCATCGCCACCTTCGCCGGCGGGAACTTCACCATCGACGTCCCCTTCACCCCCGAGCTCCCGGCCCTGCGCGCCGCCGTCGACCGCTTCCGCGCCTACGGCACGACGGCCCTGAACGACGCCGTCGCCTGGGTGCCCGAGGTCTCCTCGGCGAGCAAGAACCCCAAGCGCTTCGCCATTCTGATCACCGACGGCGTCGACAACGCGAGCGCCATTTCCCCGACCGAGGCGCGCGAGATCGTGCGCCGGGCGCAGCTGCCCGTCTACGTCCTCGGGCTGGAGGCGGGGAATCCCTACGAGATGGACGCGGCCGGCAAGAAGCTCTACCGCTACGCCGACGTCTTGAACCTGCTGGCCCATGAGACCGGAGGCCGGTATTATCCCCTCTCCACTCCCGACGATCTGGGGAAGGCCCTGGCCGCGATCGTCGCGGATCTACGTCATGAATACGTGCTGGGCTTCGCCACGGGCGAGGGGCCGTCCCGGTATCACGGTCTCAAGGTCGAGGTCGAGGGGAAGAATCGGTCTGTGCTCTTTAGGCGAGGCTACAAGGGACCGCCGCCGAGCGGCACCAGGGGCGGCTGACAAAAAGGAGATCGTAACGATGAGAGCACCGCAAGGGGCCGTGGCTCCCGCCGTCGTTCTGGCATTGGCCGCCACGCTCGCCGCGAGCGGCTGCGCGACCAAGAAGTACGTGCAGACCGAGAACAAGGCCATTCACACCCGCATCGACGACGTGCAGGGTCAGGTCGAGAAGACCCAGACCCGCCTCGACGCCCAGGAGAAGAGGGTCGACTCCGTACAGGGCCAGGTCGCCCAGGTCCAAGGCCAGGTGGGCGAGGCCTCGAAGACCGCGCAGGAGGCCCTGAAGCGGGCCCAGGAGGCGGGCAAGCTCGCCGAGGGCAAGCTGCTCTACGAGAAGGTGCTGACCGACGAGAAGGTGAAGTTCGGGTTCAACAAGCACGAGCTCTCGGAGACGGCCAAGGGCGCCCTGGACGAGTTCGCCAACGACCTCAAGAAACAGAACCAGGCGGTCTACATCGAGATCCAGGGGCACACCGACAACGTCGGCTCGCAGGACTACAACGAGAAGCTGGGCCTCTCCCGGGCCGAGGCGGTGCGCCAGTATCTGAACAAGCAGCACCAGTTCCCCCTCCATCGCATCAACGTCATCTCCTACGGCGCGGCCGAGCCGATCGCCGACAACACGACCCGCGAGGGCCGTTCCCAGAACCGCCGGGTGGCGTTGGTGGTCCTGCACTAGGCCCGTCCCACCCCGGCCCTCTCCCGGCCCCCCGGGAGGGGGACTCCCCGGGGACCGCTCCTGCCCGGAAGTGGGGGGAGATCCTCCAACCTGGTCCGGCATTTGCACATAGAAAGTCAACGATGTGTTGGTGTCCGCAAAGGACAGCACCCGCCGCCCTTGGCACACGGGGGCGGTCTCACACCAGAAACGGAGGATGATCATGAGAGCACCGCGTTGGGCCGCCGCTCCTACCGTCATTCTGGCGCTCGTCGCCACGACCGGCTGCGCCACCAAGAAGTACGTACAGACCGAGAACAAGGCCATCCACACCCGTATTGACGAGGTGCAGGGTCAGGTCGAGCAGACCCAGACCCGGCTCGACACCCAGGACAAGAAGGTGACCGACGTCCAGGGTCAGGTCACCCAGGTCCAGGGCCAGGTCGGCGAGGTCTCGAAGACCGCCCAGGAGGCCCTCGACCGGGCCCAGGAGGCGGGCAAGCTCGCCGAGGGCAAGCTCCTCTACGAGACGGTGTTGACCGACGAGAAGGTGAAGTTCGGCGTCAACAAGCATAAGCTGTCGGCACCCGCGCGGGCCGCCCTGGACGAGTTCGCCAACCAGCTCAAGGAGCAGAACAAGCCGGTCTACATCGAGATCCAGGGGCACACCGACAACGCCGGCAACAAGGACTACAACGAGAAACTGGGCATGGAGCGGGCCGAGGCGGTGCGCGAGTACCTGAACAAGGAGCACCATTTCCCCCTGCACCGCATCAACGTCATCTCCTATGGCGAAGCGGAGCCGGTCGCCAACAACAAGACCCGTACCGGCCGCGCCCAGAACCGCCGGGTGGCGCTGGTGGTCTTGAGCTAGACCTTACGGGGGGCGGCCCCTCACCCCTCTACCCCCATCGGCGCTAGCTTTCGCCGTAGGGAGGGCCGGGAGAGTTCCTCCCCCATAGGCGCTAACTTCGGCTCCGAGCGGACCGGGCGGTGGGTCCCTCCCCCCTGGGGGGGCGGCGGTTGGATCAGGGGGGAGGCTAGGAGGGGGGCGGTTCGCTTCAGGTACAACCCAACTCGCACGCAGCCGTCCCGAGGCCGGGCAGGTAGGGGCAGAGCCCCTGTGCCTGCCCGGCCCCCGAATCCCTGGAACGCCCTCAAAAAGTTCTCCGGGTCGACTTCCAACGCCTCCGGCTCGACTTCTGGGTTGCGGATTCCGGCGAAGCCGGCCACTCATTCCGACGCCAAGCCGGCCACCCATTCCGATGCAAGGCGGCCACTCGGTCGGAGCGCAGCGACGACCAGGGCTCATGGTTGGTTGAAGTGGCCGCCTTGGCCACCTACCGTCTTCGATTCTGTCATCTTCTCTCTTCCTTCAGTTGACCTCGTCGTCGCGGCTGTGTGTAGCTGTGGGAATCCTGGGGGGTGGAGGGCGGGCGCCCAGGATTTCCAAGGGGTGTGGGAAGGTCCGGGGGTGGGTGGGCGGCGGCCCGGAGCTTTCCATACCCCGGCAGCTTCCACAGCCGGGGTGGGGGGCTTTTTGGGGGGCGGGCGGGGGGGCCGGCGCCGCGGCGCGCGCCCCCCTCATGAGGGCTCCTCCTCCGGCGAGACCGGCGCCTGGTTCTTGCGCAGCGACTCGCCCTTGAGCTTGAGCTCGTAGGCGTTGTGCACCAGCCGGTCGAGCACGGCGTCGGCCAGCGTGGCATCTCCGATGGCATCATGCCAAGCCGACACCGGCAGCTGGCTCGTCACCACCGTCGAGCGCCTCCCGTAGCGATCTTCGAGGATCTCCAGCAGGTCACGCCGAGAGGCATCGTTTAAGGCGTGGAGGCCCCAATCGTCGAGGACCAGGACGTCGACCCGGGCCACGCCGGCGAGCACCTTGGCGTAGCGGCCGTCGGACTTGGCGGTCGCCAGCTCCGCGAGCAAGCGCGGTACGCGGTGGTACGCCGCGGTGAAGCCCTCCCGGCAAGCTTTCTGGGCCAGCGCGCAGGCCAAGTAGCTCTTGCCGGTGCCGGTCTTGCCGGTGATCAGCACGTTGAGGTGTTGGGTCACCCACTGGCACGAGCACAGGGCCAGAAACACCGAGCGATCCAGGCCCCGCGGCGTTCGCAGGTCCACGTCTTCCACCGCCGCGGTGTGGCGCAACCGCGCCTTGGCGAGTCGGTCCTTGAGACGGCGGTTTTCTCGCTCGGTGATCTCACGATCGATGAGCAGACCCAAGCGTTCCACGAAGCCGAGATCCTCGAGGCCGGTCATCCGCAGCTGTTCCTCAAGGCCCTTGACCATGCCGGTCAGCTTGAGCGTCTGGAGCTTCTCCAGCGTCGGGTGGCTCAGCATGGCTTCTCCTCTGCGCCGCCGTAGTAGGAGCGACCGCGCAGGTTCTCATGCACCTGTGGCAGCGCCACCACCTGCGCCGGCGGGTCGCCAGCGCGCTCCAGCCCGTGCTCCAGGATCGAGCGCACGCTCCGGTAGGAGAGGGCCCCGCCGATCCCCAACGCCCGCCGACAGGCCGCCTCCAGACGATCTTGCCCAAAGCGTTCACCGAGGCCCGTGAGGCCCAGGCACGAGCGGAAGCCCTGCTGCGGATGCGCTCGCGTCTCCAGCATCGTCTCGACCAGCTCGGCCACCGCCGGTCCGGACTTCTGGGCCCATCGCACCAGCCGCTCCGGCGTCCACTCCGCGTAGGCCCGATGCGGCTGCGGCATGTGCTCGGCCTGCGTCGTGTGGGTCCCGGGCTGGAAGCTGCGCAGGTGGCTCGCCACCCGCTTGCTCTTGGCCAAGCACTCCACCGTCCCCGCGCTCACCCGAACGTCCAGCTGCTGACTCACCAGCTGGTACGGCACACTGTAGTGGTGACCGTCGACCTCGACGTGGTAGTCGGCGCCGACACGCGCTTTCTTCCACTCGGCATAGACGAAGCGCTCGGCCGGTAGCGGTCGCAAGGCCGGACGTTCCAGGCTCTCGAACTGCGATCGACGGGAGCCCGGTAGCTTGCGGAAGGACCGCTCGTTGAGCCGCACCAGGAGCTCGCGGATCGCCTGGTTGAGCTCGGGGAGAGAGAAAAACTTCCGGTTGCGCAGGCGGGCGAGAATCCAGCGCTGGACGAGCTGGACTCCGGCCTCGACTTTCGCCTTGTCCCGTGGCTTGCGCACCCGCGCCGGGATCACCGCCACGCCGTAGTGCACCGCCAGATCCTGGTAGGTCGGGTTGATCTCCGGCTCGTAACGGCAAGCCCGGGTAACCCCGGACCGCAGGTTGTCCGGCACCACCAGCTCGGTCAAACCGTCGCCGAACTCAAAGGCGCGGACGTGCGAGTGGATCCAGTCCGAGAGGCCCTGGCCCCACGTCGCTTCGGCGAAGGTGTAGCTACTCGCACCCCACACCGCCACGAAGATCTGTGCCTGCCGCACCTGCCCGCCGTCGACCACCGACACCGTGTCCCCGCAGTAGTCCACGAACAGCTTCTCCCCGGCGCGGTGAGACTGGCGCATGGACAGGTCCAGCTTGCCCCTCCACTCCCGGTACAGCTCGCAGAACCGGCTGTACTGGTACCCCTCCGGGCATCGCTCCCGGTACTCCTCCCAGATCAGGCTCAGCGTCATACCCTTGCCCCGGAGCTCCTCGTGGACCTCCTGCCAGCCCACCTCCGGACGCTCGTGCCGTGCCGTCGCCGCTGGCGGCGACGGATACAGCCGCTGCTCGAGATCCTCCCGGCTCAAGCTCTCCCACTCCCTCGTCTCCAGCAAGCCGGCCTTCTGAGCCCGCACCAGGTACTCCGCCACGCTCGCCCGCCCCATCCCACTGACACGACTGGCCTGGCGCTGGCTCAACCCGCACACCAGCAGTAACCGCAACACCTCTTGGACCTTACGCATGCTCGTTCTCCGTGCCGACATCGCGCTCCCTTCCAGCAGGGAACCACGATGCCATAGCTGTCGGAGCCCTTCTCGTCGCTCATTCCGACGGCAAGCCGGCCACCCATTCCGACGAAGGCCGAAAAGTGGCCGCCTTCACGTCGGAACAGGTGGCCGCCTTCTCCTCGGAACGGGTGGCCGCCTTCACGTCGGAATGAGTGGCCGGCTTGCCGTCGGATTGGGTGGCCGGCTTGAGCCGGAATACGCACCCCCTCTCCCAGAGGGGATGCTCCCGGTGTCCCGTCCCTCCTCGGCCCCTTACCCGAGATCGGGTAGCGAAAAGAGGGTTTGCTCAAGAGAGGTGGGCCCTCCGAGGGCCCTTGGAGGGCCCTGCACCGCGGCGGCGGGCGGAAACACGGCAGCACCGGAAGCTCCGGAAACGGTTTCCGGCGCTCCCAAAGTCTTTCCGGAGCCCCGGAAACCGTTCCGGACGCTCCCGAAGTCTTTCCGGAGCGCCGGAAACCGTTCCGGGAGGCTCCCGAAGTCGTTCCGGACGCTCCAAAACCGTTCCGGAGGCTTGGAAAGTCGTTCCGGATGCTCCGAAAACCGTTCCGGATGCTCCGAAAGTCGTTCCGGATGCTCCGAAAATCGTTCCGGATGCTCCGAAAACCGTTCCGGACGCTCCGGAAGACGTTCCGGAAGCTCCCGAAGACGTTCCGGAGGTGCCGGAAGCGTTTTGGAAGGTCCCGGAGGGATTTTGGAAGCTCCGGAAGAGTTTCCGGAGGCCCGGGAAAGCTTTTGGGAAGCTCCGCCGCCCCGGTCCTACCCCGGCGTCACCGCCGCGATCTTCCCGGTGCCGATCTCCTGGATCCCCTTGAGCAGGTTGGTGGGGATGAGGAGGGTGTTGCTACCTGCCGGGGGACTGGCTGCCGGAAGGCGGGCTGGGAGAGCTGGTAGGCGACCCGGCCGGGGCGGCGGAGGAGTTCTTCCGGGTGATCGCGGCGCGACGGTAGGGGGGAGCGGCTAGCGATAGGCATCCCGGCGGTGCCGGATCGATTTGATGTCGACCACCCGCAGCCGGTCGTCGATCGAGTAGATGATCCGATAGTCGCCGATTCGAATCCGCCAGAGATTTTCCTCGCCTTGGAGCTTGCGGCAACCCCCGGGTCGCGGTTCCGTGGCAAGAGCTTCGATCTTGGGCAGAATCCTGTGCACGATCTGTCGGTCGAGAGCATGGAGCTCCTTGCTCGCCGACCGAGCAAGGCTGATCTGGTACTTACCCATCGAGCTTGCCGTGCCGGCGCAGGCTCTCTTTCACAGACTCCAGAGACTCGCGCGGCTCGTCCTTGCGGGAGTGGGCGACGACCCGGTCGTAGAAGTCCTCCCACAGCTCACCGTATTCTCTGAGGTCGATCATCACCGCGGTCTTCTCACCTGCCTCGTCGACAACATACTGGATGCCTTTCATCAGCGCCTCCTCCTATCAATGTACGCGAAGAGCGCTCCAGATGCACGCCTACCGCACCTCAGGGTAGCGAACGCCCACTTGCCCTGAACGCCCTGTGCATGCTATGCATACTCGATGTGGTTGGAATGGGACGAGGACAAGGCCGCCCGCAATGAGCGCCGGCACGGCGTCACTTTCGAGGAAGCGGCGACCTGTTTCTACGATCCCCTCCAGGTGGCCTTTTCCGACCCGGACCACAGCGAGGACGAAGATCGGGAGATCCTGATTGCACACTCGGAGCACGACCGACTGCTGCTGGTCGTCTACACCCTTCGTGAAGAGGCAGTCCGGATCATCTCGGCACGGCGGACGACGCGCAAGGAGACGCAAGTTTATGAGAAAGGAATATGAGCTCGACAAGCTGAAGGTCAAGCGGCGGGGACCTTTGCCGGCGTTTCGCGATGCTGCAGGGCGCCCGATGAAGGTCCGCATCACGATCACCCTGGACCAAGACCTGGTAGAGCACTTCAAGACAGAGGCCGCCAAGCCCGGTGCGCTGCCGTACCAGACCCAGATCAACCAGACGCTCCGCAAAGCATTGATCGGCGAGGAGGCACAGCCTGGACAGAAAGACGCCATCAAGGATGCGTTGCTCAAGGATCTGGATTTTTTGCGCGAAGTTGCCCATCAGCTCGAGGTTCTGGGGAGCCGATAGGTCAAAAGTACGCGAAGAGGGCGCCTGGGCAGGCTGTACATCACCCGCCCCTCCCTCAATGCTTTTGTGCCATAATCGACCCCAGCAGTCTCACCTGAAGATTGAAGGGAGGGTTCGACGATGGGCCGCAGAAGCATTCCGTCCGCCGCTGCTTCCGTTCTCCTGCTGGCCGGCGGGCTGTCCCTGGCGCCGATTCCGGCCGCGGGGGGCACCGCCGCCTGGACGCCGATCGCGCCCGAGAGCTCGTACATCCTGTCCGTGACCGCCGATGCCCAAACCGGCCAGGTCTACGCCGTGACGATCAACAGCGGGGTCTACCGAAGCGACGACCGGGGGATGACCTGGGTGAGCGCCAGCCGGGGGCTGCCGGTCTCGCGGTCGATTCTCGCGCTCAGCCCGATCGTGGCGGGGCTCCGGGCCGGCGCGGGCATCGCCTACGCGATCGTGGACGGCCTACTCTACCGATCGATCGCCAGCGCGGATTGGGAAGTCGTCCCCGGCTCCCCGGGGTCGTTCCTGAACCTGGCCCTCTCCCCCGCGACTCCGCGGACGGTCTACGCCATCATCGGGCAGCAGGTTTTCCGTAGCGTCGACGCTGGAACGAGCTGGACTCTCGCCAGCCCGTTTTCTCCCGCGCACCCCATCTCCCTGGCCGCCGACCCCGGCCAGCCGGATCTCCTCTATGTCTGGACGAGCGATGGCTCTTTCTGGAGCAGCCGGGATGGCGGAGCCCAGTGGACGCTCCTCGCCACCCTCTCTGCCAAGGAGTACCGGGAGGCTCTGGTCGTCGATCCCGGCACACCCAGCACCCTCTACGTCATCGAGAACCTGAAGCTCCTGCGCAGCCTCGACGGTGGAGCCCATTGGAGCCGGAGCGACGGGGCCCTGCCGGCGGACGGCGAGGTCGTCACCCTGGCGGCCCTGGGCCAACCCGTGCCCCGGCTCTACGCCGGCGTCCGGCGGACCCCGGCGAACCGGCCCGCGCTGCCGCTGGTCTACGGGAGCAGCGACCAGGGGACCACCTGGCAGTTGGTCAAGCGCCTCCCCGGTATCATCTCCGTGGCGGTCGACCCGAGCCACCCGCGGCGGCTCTACGTCGGCACCGGTGCCGAGGGAGTCCTGTGGAGCGCCAACTTTGGGGCGCAGTGGGCCCAGGGCCGCGGGTTGCTCGACAGCTATGGGCAGGACGTCGCGCCCGACCCGACGACCCCGGGAACCCTCTACCTGCTGGCCGATTCGCGGCTCCAGAAGAGCACGGACGGCGGTTCCACCTGGACCTTGCTCGAGACCCCTCGCATCTTCGGCCTGACCCGGGTGGTGGCCGACCCGAAGAGGGCCGGCACTCTGTACCTGGCCGCCGCCGTCTTCGACGAAGGGCCCTACTCCAGCCTCTACAAGAGCGTCGACGGGGGGGCGACCTTCGAGGCGATCGCAGAGCCTCTCGGTCCGGTGAGCATCGAAGACCTGGCGATCGATCCCCAGGATCCCCGTACCCTGATCGTCGCCGGCTGGACCCAGCAGGCGGCCTGCAACCCTGCCTACTGCCTCGACTACCGCCATTTTCAGGCCCTCCGGAGCGCCGACGGCGGGAGCACCTGGACCTCCTTCGCCGACACCCTGGTGGACCCGCAGGCGGACGGCAGCTTCACCGGCGTGCGGTTCGACCCGGTTCAGCCGCAAAACGTCTATCTGGTCGGCGACGACAAGAACTTCCGGAGCACCGACGGCGGGGTCACCTGGGCTGCCTTCCGTCCCACGGGGGGATTCCTGCACGATCTGGCGACCGATCCGTTCCAGGCGAACGTCCTCTACGCCGTCACCCCGCACCTGCAGAAGAGCCTGGACGGGGGCCAGAGCTGGCAGCTGCTCTCCGATCCACCGGGGGTCGCCCAGAGCCTCACCGCCGACCGCCACCATGCGGGCACCCTCTACGCCCTCACCAACGACCAGAAAGTTTGGATCTCGACCGACGGAGCGGCCCACTGGGCGTCGATCGGCACCGGTCTCCCGCGCGTGCCGATCCGCTCCCTGACCGTCGATCCCTCCCAGCCGGGGCACCTCTTCGCCGTGACGGTGGGGTACGGAGGGCTGTACTCCTATACGACGACGCCCTGAGCCTCGCCGCCCTATCGCACCACCTGCACCCGCCGGTCGACCGGCAGGTCCTTAAACACCTGGACCTTGCCGTCCAGCCAGCGGACGGTCAGGGCGTCGACCTGCTTCGCCTCCCCCAGGCCGAAGTGGACGGTCAGGGCGTTCTGCGATTCGTACGAGGAGGCGGTGCGGACGTCGCGCTTCTGAATTTTCGAGCCAGTCCGGGCCTCCAGCCGGGCGCCGATGCCGAAGCGGTTGCCGGTATTGGCGGCGGGAGCGGCCAGGTCGACCTGGAGCCAGCCGCCACGCGCGCCGACGTTCTCGTAGACTGCCGCCTCGTCGTTGTTGTCGTTGATCACCACGTCGAGGTCGCCGTCGCCGTCGAGGTCGCCGATGGCCAGGCCGCGGGCCGAGCGGATGACGTCCAACCCTGAGTCGGTCACCTCGCGGAAGCGGCCGTCCCCCAGGTTTTCGAACAGCTGGCTGCGCTGCTTGTAGGTGGTCCCCGTCCCCCACTGCTCGACGTTGTGGATGATGTGGCCGTTGGCGACCACCACGTCGAGGTCGCCATCCTGGTCGAAGTCGCCGAAGGCGAGTCCGAAGCCCACCTTGTCGATCGAGGGCTCGGCGAGCTTGCTGGTGTAGCGGGCGTCGGTGAACAGGTCACCCCCCTGGTTGGCGTAGACGACGCTGGTCTGGGCGTCCAAGTGGGTGACCATGATGTCCTCCCGGCCGTGGCCCAGGAGGTCGCCCATGTCGAGCCCCATGCCCGCCTCCGGCAGCCCCTTGTCGGAGAGGGCGACCCCGGCGGCGAGGGCGATCTCCTCGAAGGTGCCGTTCCCCTTGTTGTGGAAGAGGAAGCTGGGGGTCATGTCGTTCGCCACGTAGAGATCGGGCCAGCCGTCGTCGTCGACGTCCCCCCACAGCACTCCCAGCCCGTTGCCGAGGACGCCGCCGAAACCGGCCTTGGCCGTCGCGTCCTCGAAGGTGCCGTCCCCTTTGTTGTGGAAGAAGTGGTGGGGCAACGGGTTGTAGACCTCGGGGTGGCAGTAGGAGCGCAGGTTCTTTGCCTTCAGACCGCAGATCGGGTTGTTGGCGAAGCTGAAGTCGACGTAGGAGGCGACGTAGAGGTCGAGATGGCCGTCGCGGTCCGGATCGCCGAAGGCCGCCGAGCTGGTCCAACGGGTCACCCCCACCCCGGCCCGGTCGGTGATGTCGGTGAAGGTGCCGTCGCCGTTGTTGTGAAAGAGCTGGCTCTTGCCGAAGGCGGTGACGTAGAGGTCGACGTTGCCGTCGCCGTCGACGTCGCCGGCGGTCGCCCCCATGCCGTAGCCGGTAACCTGGAGGCCGGCCCGCTCGGTCACGTCGACGAAATGGCCGCCGCCGTCGTTCCGGTAGAGGATCGAGCGCGGCGAAGTACCGCCGGCGCCCCCGGCGCCGGTCGCGCCCGGGAGCCTGCCGCTGTCGACGAACAGGACGTCCTCGTCGCCGTCGCCGTCGTAGTCCCAGACCACCACCCCGGAGCCCATGGTTTCGATCATGTAGAAGTTGCCGTTGGCGCCGTTGTGATGGCGGAAGGAGAGCCCCCAGGGGCCGCTCACCTCGCGGAAGTGGAGGGCCGGGGGGGGAGCCGGGGCCGCGATTCCGGGGGCACTGCCGAGCGGGACGAGCGGGACGAGCAGGAGCGCGAGCGCGGTGAGGGGGACGGAACGCATGGGAGGTCGATTCTACCCCTCGGCCGCGCGCCTCAACACTCTGCCTGGCCGCTCCGTATACCCAAGTGGAGCAGGCAAGAACGCAAAAGACAGGCAATCTCCTCCTCCACTCCCTCCTCCAGACCCCGCCAACGCGGGGTCCTTTTTTGTCCGCGCGAGGTTGCCGCCGGCTCAGGGCTGGAGGGGGGAGGGCTGCCGCCGCGGCGGGCGGGCGCCGTTCTGGAGGGCGCGGTTCCAGCCCGGGCCGGGGGGGTTGGGAGGGCTGAACGGACCCTGCCCGGGGCGCATCTGGCCGATCAGGTCGAGGTAGACGGTCTCGTGCTCGGGGGTCAGCAGCCGGCGCGTCTGGAGCACGTTGGTGGTGACCGAGTGCTCGATCGTCCCATAGAGCTGCACGGACTCGGCCAGCAATTGCTCCAGGTGCGCGGAGTCCGGCTGGCGCGAGACCATCTCGCGCCGGATCTCCCGGTAGACCTGCTGCAGCCGCTTGCGGTCGCGGCTGGTGGTGGCAAAGAACTGGCGCTGGAGGGCGAGGAAGCGCAGGCGCTCCTCCCCGCTGAGCCCCAGCCGGTCGGCCAGGCGGGCGAGGCGCTTCTCGGGCGGCGGCTGGGCCGCCTTCTGCGCCGCGGCGGGCCGCAGGCGGGCCACGGCGATCGTCGCCAGGATCCCCACGTTCACCCCCAGCGAGAGCAGGAGGGCGAGGACGAGCCACCAGCGCTTCACGGGCGGGCCTCACCGTCCGGCGAGGCGGCGGGCTCCTCCTCGAACACCGACCAGTAGCTGTCGGCGAGCGGCACCCGCTCCGAGAGCCCGGTGGTGCCGGTCAAGGCCTCGGGGTTCCGCGCCGATGGCAGCCGGCCGAGCCCGACGCCCAGGACCAGCCCGGCGGCCAGCGCCGCGGCCGCCGCCGCCCGCACCCAGGTCGGCGCCAGCGACCAGGAGAGGGTCGCCCCCTCCCCCACCGCGCCGCGGACATGCGCCATCACCCGCCCGCTGAAGCCCGGGGGCGGCGGCGCCGCGGGCGGCAGCGCCAGGCCCTCCCACCCCGCCTGCAGGCGGCGATACCGTTCGGCGAGCTCCGGCTCGCGGTCGAGGCGCTCGCGGAGCGCGCGGGCGCCCTCCGCCGGCAGCTCGCCGTGGAGGAGTCGCATCAGAGCTATTTCATCACTACGCTCGAACCTGCTGCGATCCATGTCACCCTCTCCCTGTCTTTGTAACCGCTGAGGTTGCCGAATCCTGCGTCTCCAGCCGCCGCATGGCGCGGAACAGGCGGCTCTCGACCGCCCCCTCGGTGATCCCCAGAGCTTCCGCGGCCTCGCGGTAGGATAGACCTTCGAAACGGATCAGGACGAGGACCGCCCGCTGGTTGGCCGGCAGCCGCTCGATGGCCCGCCGCGTCGCCGCCCAGCGCCGGCGTGCCGCCAGAGCCTCCTCCGGAGAGGGCGCCCCGTCCGGGGGATCGAGCTCCGCGGCCTCCGGCCGCTCCGTTTCCGCCGGGGCGCCGAGGCGGGTGAACCGCACCAGCCGCCTTCGCCGCAGCCGGTTCAGGCAGTGATTGACCGCAATGCGATAGAGCCAGGTGTAGACCTGCCCGCGGGGACGGAAGGCGCCGGCTTTGCGAAAGGCCTTGAGGAAGACCTCCTGGACGGCGTCGCGCGCCTCCTCCAGATCGCCCAGCAGGCGCTCACAGAGGCGCAGGAGCCGCTGCTGGTGGCCCTCGACCAGCGGCGCGAAGGCCTCCACGTCACCCGCCGCCACCCGCGCCAGCAGCTCCCAGCCCGGATCGGCCACCGTTTCCGCGTCCGTGACCCCCACCGCACCTCCTGGAACCCCGGAGGAACGCGGATCTTGCGGCGAGGGGGAGGAGGTGGAGCGGGAGAAGACCACGGCGGCCGGGGACGGTCCCTAGCAGGGCCGCTCGCGGGACTGCCGCTCGTGGGCGCGGCGCAGGCAGCTGCGCTTGAGCGTCGCGAGCAGCCACAGCTCACGGTTGGCGATCCGGTCCCAGCGGTAGATCAGCATGAGGAGGATCTCCTGGAGCACCTCCTCGGCTTCGGGCTCGTCGAGCTGGAACGACGACAGGACCCGCTCGATCTCGTCGCGCAGACGACGCAGGAGGTCGACGATCGGCTCGTCGTCACGGGTGCCATGAGGTGGGATGTTCACGGGCTTACACCTTCTCTCGCGATACGGTTGAGCCTCGTCATCAGGATGCCATCCCACCCCAGGGGCGGGAACCAGGACCGGCAGGATCGACCCGGCCCGCCCCAACCTCGACGAACGGGGTATCGGGTCGAGGGGAGGGCTCTAGGCCCGGCTCTCGGCCGCCTCGTGCATCTGCTCGGGATCGTAGGCGTAGATCAACGAGCGCACCGTCTTCTCGGGTGCCAGGGCGACGCCCTCCTCGTAGGACCACATGTCGATCGTTTCCCAGGGGCAGTAGCGGGCGCAGAGCTGGCAACCGATGCAGCGTTCGAGATCGACTTCGACCAGCTTCATGAAGTCCGGGTGCTCGGGGCCGGGGACGATCTCGATGCAGTCGACCGGGCAGAAGGCGATGCAGGCCTCGCAGCCGGTGCAGCCGGTCTGGTCGATGACCGCCAGCTGCCGGGGCGCCTTGGGGCGCGGCGGTTTGTCGACTTCGATCTTCTTGGAGTAGGGAAAGCTCTCGGCCATGTTCTCTGTTCTCTCGGCTCCCGGGCCAAACCGTTGGGCGACTGACTTTACCACAAACCGCCCCCCCAGCCGTGACAGAATTGCGCCATGGTCGTCGACCGCATCTCCCGCTACATTGCCGCCTCCGGCACCCCCGGCCAGGACGATTTCGCGACCCTGGCCCACCTCGCCTTCACCTTCCAGTTCGAGCACGTCGCCCCCTTCCGCCGGCTCTGCGAGGCCAGCGGCGTCACCCCGGCCACTCTCCCCTCCTGGCGCCAGGTCCCGGCGGTGCCGGTCGCCGCCTTCCGCTCGCTCGTCCTCGCCGCCGCTCCCGCCGTCTTTGTCTTCCGCAGCAGCGGCACCACGAGTGGCGAGGCGCGCAGCGTCCACTATCAGCCCTACCCGGACCTCTACCGCCAGGCGATCGACGCCGCGTTCCCCCGCTTCTGCCTGCCGCCGGGCGCAGATCCACGTCTCCCCATCCTCTCCCTCATCCCCGGCCGGGAGCTGGTCCCCGATTCGAGCCTCTCCTTCATGGCGGCGCACATTCTGGAGCGCTGGGGAGGGCCGGAGAGCGTCACCGCCTTCGGCCGCGGGGTCGACGTCGCCCGCGCCCGTTCCTGGGTGGCGGCGCGGCAGCGCGAGCGGCGGCCGGCGCTGGTCCTGGCGACCGCCCTCGCCCTCGTCCAGTGGCTCGACTTCCTGGAACGGCAGGACCTGCGCTTCCGGCTGCCGGCGGGAACGGTGCTTTTCGAGACCGGAGGGTTCAAGGGGCGGACGACGGAGATCCCGCGCGAGACGCTCCTCGCCCGCGTCGGCGAGCGACTGGGCGTGCCCGCCCCGCAGGTGGTGCGGGAATATGGGATGACCGAGCTGTCCAGCCAGTGCTACACGAGGAGCCTCGAAGGCGGCGACCTCGACCTCTTCGTCGCGCCCCCCTGGGTGCGGGTGCGCGTCCTCGACCCCGAGACCCTGGAGGAGGCCCCCGCCGGCACCCCGGGCCTCCTCGCCATCTTCGACCTCGCCAACGTCGGCTCCGCCGTGCACCTGCTGACCGAGGACCTGGGGGTGGCGGAAGGAGAGGGCTTCCGGCTGCTCGGGAGAGCGGAGGGCGCCCAGCTGCGCGGCTGCTCGCTCACCGTCGAGGAGCTGTCGCGCTAGCCAGCTGCCGCTTCCGCGCAAGCCCGCCCTCGCACCAACAGCGCCTCGTCGCCGACGGCGATCTCGCCGCCTTCCAGCACGAAGCAGTTGAGCGCCAGCTTGCCCTCGAAGCGGCGATAGATGCCCTGGGTGATGGTCGAATCCCGGACCTGGGTGTCGGGGTCGTAGGAGGTCATGATGCAACGCAGACGGAGATCCTGGACGCCGATGAGCACTTTGCCGATCCGCAGGCAGGAACCCGGCCACTCGCGTTCCGCCATCCCCTCGACACCGCCGATGATGAGATTGGGCCGCAGGCGGCGGGAGTCGTAGCCGAAGGCCGCGATGGCGCCGTCGGTGGCGACCAGCAGAGGCAGCACGTCGAAGCGTTCGGCGCCCTCGTCGCGGACCAGCCGGGCGCACGGCCCGCCGAGGACCGCCACCTGGGCGGCGACCTCGGGGCTATCCCACGGCCGGCCGTCCACGAGAACCTCCCCCTGTGGACCCAGCGAGCCTTTATGACCGAGAAATTGCGGGTGGGTGCGAGAAGTGATCACCTGGCCCATCGCACCCTCGGCGTGCACCACCCGGTCGCCTGCGAGACCGAGCGGCCCGATCGCCACCCGCTGCAGCGGTTCTCCGGCCATCGTCTTGACCGGATAGCGCCAGATTTCCGTGACTTTCATCGCCGTCCATCCTTACAGAGTCGGCTGGCTGAGTCTCTGCCAGACCACCGTATACCGCCACTGCAGATGCCAGAAGGTCCGGGCCCCCGGCAAGAGTCGCCGCGACCACGCTTTCACCTCTGGCATCGTCGCATACCGTTCCCCGCGCCCGTGCTCGCGCCATGCCGCCCTCACCTCCGCCCGCGGTCTCGACTGCCCTCTCCGCACCCTCGAACCGGCACGCGACAGCATCGCCAGCGCTGAAACGGCCAGGCCCTGCGCTCCCGGATTCGACCTCACGTCGTGCACCACGAGGACACCGCCCGGGCGCACGAGCCCTGCCATGCGTCCGACTGCGACATCCAGGGGAAGATGGTGCAAGGTCGCGACCGAGAGCACGCAATCGTACGTCGGCTCGTCCGCACTCAGGCTCAGGAAGTCTTCACAACGATAGCTTACGTCGAGAGTCGACGACGTGCGGGCGCGGGCCAGCCGGATCATCTCCGGCGAAAGATCCATTCCGACCACCCGGCAGCCGCGAGCCGCCAACGCCCGGCTCAGCGTGCCGGTGCCGCAGCCCACCTCCAGGACACTCTGGCACGACGGCGGAATCTGTTCGAGGAGGAAGGCGTCGTAGGTGCCGGGTTGCTCGGCATCGGTGGCGGCGAGCCGGGCGATGTGGTCGAAGTCTTCTTGGATGCTGGCCATTGGAACGATCATACTTGGGGAGGCGGCGAGTAGACGTCCTTTCATCCTTCGGGTGCGTCTTGTTTGTACAGATTGACGAGGTATCCGCCTTACACTTCGCCAGATATCTCAACGGCCTGGTAACATGATATCCTCCGGAACAAGGAGGTGACGCATGGGCCTTCGGAAGACCAGCGTCGAGATCAACGAAGAGCTGCTCGCAGCCGTGCAGCGGGTGCTCTCCACGGCGACGATCAAAGACACGATCGAGGAGTCATTCCGCGAAATCTTGAAGGCGGAAGCTCGGCGTGAGGAGGTCGTGGCTCTGGCCGAGATGCACGGTATGGACCTGGCGGACCCGGATGTCATGGCGGGAGCCTGGCGGTCTTGAAAGCCCGCTACCTCATCGACAAGAGCGCTCTGGCGCGAATGCCACTCGCTCCCGTCCGCGACCGGCTGGCGCCCATCATCGAGGCGGGAGAGGCGGCGACCTGCGCGGTCATCGACCTGGAGGTGCTGTTCAGCGCCCGCAATCGCGAGGAGTACGACCGGATCCGGCAACGCAGGGCTCTCGCCTACCACTCCGTCCCGATCACCGAGGCGGTCTTCGCGCGCGCCATCGAGGTGCAAGCCGAGCTGGCGAGGAGCGGCCACCACCGCATCCCCATTCCAGACCTCATCATCGCGGCGACCGCCGAAGCGGCGGGCCTGACGCTCCTTCACTATGACCAGGACTTCGACCGGATCGCCGAGGTTACCCGGCAGCCGGTGGAGTGGGTCGTTCAGCGCGGAACCGTGTAGGAAAAGGCCCGGACGCTCCGAAACGACCCCTACTCCGCCCGCAACCCCACCCCCGGCTCCAGCTTCGCCGCCCGCCGGGCCGGGAGGTAGTTGGCGGCCAGGGTGACGAGGAAGAGGAGGAGGGCGGTGGCGCCGAGGACCAGGGGGTCGGTGGCGCTCGTCCCGTAGAGCAGGCCGGAGAGCGACCGGCCGAGGGCGAGGACGGCGAGGAGGCCCAGGGCCAGGCCGATCCCGGCGAGGCGGGCGCCGCGGCCGAGGACCATCCATTGGATACGGCGACGGTCGGCGCCGAGCGACATGCGGACGGCGATCTCGGCCGTCTGCTGCGCCACGCCGTAGGCCACGACGCCGTAGATGCCGATGGCGGCGAGGACCAGCGCCAGGATCGAGAAGAGGCCGATCAGCACGATCTGGAATCGCGACCGGTCGGTCTGGCGGGCGAGCCGCTCTTCCATCGTCGCCACGTCGTAGACTGGGAGATCGGGGGCGAGGGCGTGGAGCTCCCGGGTGAGGAGCGGCCCCAGGCGCGCCGCCGGGATGCCCGGTTTCGGGTGGGCCAGGAGGTTGAGCGTCATCGGCAGGCGCAGGGGAACCTCGAGGAGCGGCATATAGATATCGGGCGCCGGGCGCGCCAACCCCTGGACCCCCTCGTCCTTGAAATTCGCCACCACTCCCACGACCGTCATCCACGGCCGTTCGGTCCGGCTGCGCGCTCCGAGCTTCAGGCGCTTGCCGAGGGGGTTCTGCCCGGGCCACTGCTGGTCGGCCAGGGCCTGGCTTACCAGGGCGACGGGAGCCTGGGTGTCCTCCAGAGTGAAATCGCGGCCGGCGAGGAGCGGCACGCCGAGAATCGCGAAGTAGCCCGGGGTGAGCGAGTGGAGCATCGCCGTGTAGGTGCCGTCCGGCGAGCGGCTGGCGTGGTCCTCCGCCGTGATGTAGCCGCCCGCCCAGTCGTCGGTGGGGACCGTCGGGTCCGAGATGGCGAGCGCCGCCACCCCGGGGAGAGTCGAGAGCTGGTCCAGGAGCTGGCGCGAGAGCTGGACCACCGCCGGGTCGGCCGCGTATTTCGGCCCCTGGAGGTCCATCCGCAGGGTCAGGAGGTCGGCGGTGCGGAAGCCCAGGTCCTGGCGGGTCATCCGGTGAAAGCCGTGGGCCATGAGCCCGGCGACGGTCGCGAGGAGCAGGGCGAGGGCCACCTGGGCGATCACCACGGCGCTCTGGAAGCGGTGCCGGCCGCTCCCCCGGCGGGCCGATTGGCCCGGGCGGGTGAGGCTCTTCGCCAGGCCCGGCTGGAAAGTGATCCAGACCGACGCCAGGCCGCAGACGATCCCACAGAGGATCGCCACGCCGCCGAGAGCCGCGATCACCCCCGGGGTGGCGGCGACCCGGACGAAGCCCGGGAAGACGACGCCGCTCGCGGCGAGGAGGGCGGGGGTGGCCCCGGCGGCGACGAGGAGTCCCAGAGCGGCGCCCAGCAGAGAGAGCTGAAGGCTTTCGGTCAAGAGCTGACGGATCAGGCGCTGACGATTGGCGCCCAGGGCGAGGCGGATGGCGTGGGCGCGCTCCTCGGCCACCGCCCGGGTGAGGAGGAGGTTGGCGACGTTGATACAAGCGAGGAGGAGGAGGACCCCGGCCCCGAGGGTAAGGAGAAGGAGGCCGCGGCGCAGGCCGCCGAACCAGTGGTCGCGCAGAGCGGTGACCCGCACCCCTATCCCCTGGTTCATGTCCGGATACTGGCGCGCCAGGGCGGCGGTCCGGCGGTCCATCTCGGCCTGCGCCTGGGCGATCGTGACCCCCGGCTGCAGGCGGCCGACCGCCGCCAGCCAGCGCACGCGGCGGATCTGCAGATACTCCTTCATGGGCGGGAGCCGCGAGGGGACCCAGAGGTCGGCCTTGTCGGTCAGGCCGCGGAAGCCCGGGGGACCGATGCCGACGACGCGGTAGGGGGTGCCGTTCAGGTCCAGCCGCCGCCCCACCACCCCGGGGTCGCCGCCGAAGCGTCGCCGCCAGAGGTCGTGGCCAAGCACCACCACGTAGTGGGTGAAGGGCTGGGTGTCCTCTTCCAGGGTGAAGAAGCGACCGAGGGACGGCGGCTTGCCGAGGAGGGGGAAGTAGCTGGCGGAGACCAGCTCGCCGTTCAGCCGCTCGGGGACCGCGCCGCCCACCAGGTTGTAGGCGAGGTCGCCGCCGGGGTTCCAGACCGAGAGATCGGTAAAGATCCGGTTCTCCCGGCGCCAGTCGTCGAAATCCATCTGCGAGATCTGCCAGTCGACGGTCTCGCCCTTGTCGGCGAAGCGGCCGGTGAGGACCACCAGGCGGTCCGCATCGCGGTAGGGAAGCGCGGCCAGGAGCACGGCGTGGACGACCAGGAACATGGCGCCGAGGGCGCCCAGGCCGACGGCGAGGGTCAGGAGCACCGCGGCGGCGAAGCCGGGACGGCGGGCCAGCTGACGCAGGCAATGTCGCAGGTCCAGGCGCAGGTCGAGCCAGAGGGTCTCCATGTCAGCCGGCCTCCTCGATCCGATCCGCCGCCTCGATGGCACCGCTCAGGCCTGCCGCCAGGCGGTCGACGTGCGGCGGTGCCAGCATCGAGAAATGGTCGCCCGGCACCGTGTAGACCTCGATCGGCTCCCGGGTGAGCGCCTCCCAGCCGTTGGTGGGATGAGGACGGGTCTCCTCCGGGGCAAGGAGGGGACGGAAGAGGGTGAGACGGCCGGGGTAGGGACGAGGGCGATAGGTGGCATAGGCCCGCAGGTTGGCCCGGTAGACGTCGAGCACCGCCTGCAGGGGCTTGGCGTGCAGGTCGGGCGGGCTTTCGGCGCCTCCCTGATCCGCCAGGAAGAGGCGATGCAGCTCGGCCTCGTCGACCTCGGCCGGCGGTTGGACCAGGGCCGGTGTCCAGCTGTCGAAGAGGGCGAGGAGGGCCACCTCGCGGCCGCGGGCCGCCAGCTGGCAGGCCATCTCGAAGGCGACGACGCCGCCGAATGACCAGCCGCCGAGGAGAAGCGGGCCGCTCGGCGCCGCCGCCTCGACCGCCGCGACATAGGCGGCCGCCATGGCGGGCAGATCGTCGATCGGCGTGCCGCTCTCCAGCGCCGGAGACTGCACGCCGTAGGCCGGCTGCGCGCCCAGCCGGCGGGCCAGCTCGGCATAGGAGAAGACCGCGCCTCCCATGGCGTGGGTAAGGAAGAGCGGGGACCGGCCCGGAGCGCCGGAATGGAGCTTCACCAGGAAGGCGGGCGCGGTCCGCGCCGCGGCGGGCCGGGTGGGCGCCTGGCCGCGCAGGAGCCGGTCGAGCAGCGCCTGCTTGGTCGCCGAGAGGCTCTCTCGGCGGCTCGCCAGGGCGGCCTGCTTCTGCGCCAGCGTGTCCGGCGTGACCGCCCCGGGCGCCGCCGGTCCCGCCGCTGGAGACCGTGCGGACCCCCACGCCTCCAGGGAGCCATCGGCCCGGCGCCGGAACCGGCCGCGCTCCGCCATCTCACCCCAGATGCCGATGGAAGCCGGGCGGTCGCCGGCGCGGACCCTCTCCCCGCCCTCGCCCCATTCGACCTGAACCTGGTGGCGCTCCGCGGCGCCGAGGAGCGGCAGCTCGCCCAACGGGCCGTCCGGGGTCTCGACCGCGGCGGCGAGGAGGTTGAGAAAGTGATCGCGCCAGCGCGCCGCGGTCGTGCGGTCGAAGCGCTTCGTGTTGTAGCCCAGCCATCCCGAGAGCTCCCCCGCGGATTCCAGGAAATGGAGCGAGAGGGCGGCGTCGATCCGCAGGTCCACCCCTTGGCGGTAGGGCAGGACCGTGAGCTCCACCCCGGGCAGGCTCGCGGGCCGCGCTGTGCCCTCCAGCGTGAGCATCACGTCGACGAGCGGCAGCGAGCCCTGTCGGCGGTCCGGCCGCAGGGCCTCGACCAGCCGGGCGAAGGGAAGGTCCTGGTGATCGAAGGCCGCGAGGGTGGTCTCCCGCACCCGCGCCAGCAGCGCCTGGAAGGAAGGAGGGCCTCCGGTCTTCGTGCGCAGGACCAGGGTGTTGACGAAAAAACCGATCAATCCTTCGATCTCGTGGCGATTACGATTGGCGATCGGCACCCCGACCGCGATGTCGGTCTGGCCGGTATGGCGATGGAGGAGGGCCTGGAAGGCGGCGAGCAGCACCATGAAGGGGCTCATCCCCTGGCGACGGAAGCGATCGATGTGCGCCGTGCAACGCGCCGCGAGGATAAACGAATGGTGGCCGGCCGGGAAGGCCTGGCCGGGCACGGCCGGACGGTCGGCGGGGAGGTCCAGGGGTGTCAGCCCGGCGAGCTTGCCCTGCCAGTATTCGAGCTGCCGCGCGAGGATATCCCCCCGCAGCCACTCGCGCTGCCAGAGGGCGAAATCGGCATATTGGAGGGGCAGCTCGGGGAGAGGCGAGGGCTTCCCCTGGTGGAACGCCCGATAGATCTCCGCCAGCTCATGCAGGAACACGCCGATCGACCAGCCGTCCGCCACCAGGTGGTGGAAAGTGACGAGGAGAACGAAGTCGTCGACGCAGCGAATCAATGTGATCCGTAGCAACGGCCCTTTCGCCAGATCGAAGGAGAGCGCCTCCTCCCCCGCCATCCGCCGATCCAGCTCCGCCGTGGCCGTCTCCTGCGGCAACCCTCCCAGATCCACCAGGGGCAGACCGGGCCGCCAATCGGCATCGATCACCTGCACCGGCCGGCCGCCATGGACGGCGAAGCGAGTGCGCAACGCCTCGTGCCGGCGGACGATCTCGCCCAGGCTGGCCGCCAGGACCGGGATCGCGAGGTCGCCGCGCAGGCGGAAGGCGCTGGGCATGGAGTGGAGCGAGTCGTCGCGCTCCATCTGCTCGACGAACCAGAGCCGCTCCTGGGCGTAGGAGAGCGGCAGCTCCGCCGGCCGTGGCGCCGGCCGGAGGGTCGACCCCGCGCTCCTCTCCCCCGCCGCTCCCACCTTTTGGAGCACGGCGGCGAGGCGGGCCGGGGTGGGCGCCGCGAACAACTGCCGGACGGGCAGCTCGACTCCCTCCGTCTGCCGCAGACGGGAAACCAGCCGGGTGGCGAGGAGGGAGTGGCCGCCGAGGGCGAAGAAGTCGTCGTCCGCGCCCACCCGCTCGATCCCCAGAAGCTCCGCCCAGAGCCGTGCCAGCCTCTCCTCGACCGGCCCGTGGGGCGCCCGATAGGCCCGCTCCTCCCCCATCGACTCCGGCTCCGCCAGGGCGCCGCGGTCCACCTTGCCGGTGGGGCTCGCGGGGAAGGCCGGGAGGCGCACGAAGGCGGACGGCACCAGGGGCTCCGGCAGGAGGGTGCGGAGGAAGGCGCGCAGCTCGGCGGCGTCGGGACCCACCGCCCCTTCCCGGGCGATCCAGTAGACCACCAGCCGGTGCTCGATGCCCTCGCCGCGGGCGGTCACCAGCGCCTGGGCGACCGCCGGGTGCCGGCAGAGACCGGCCTCGATCTCCCCCGGTTCCACCCGATGGCCGCGAATCTTGACCTGGTGGTCGAGGCGTCCCAGGAACTCCAGGGTGCCGTCGGACCGGTAGCGCACCCGGTCGCCCGTCCGATAGAGCCGCGCTCCCGGCTCGCCGGAGAAGGGGTCGGGCACGAACGCCGCCGCCGTCAGCTCCGGCCGGCCGAGATAGCCGCGCGCCAGGCCGGCGCCGCCGATCCACAGCTCCCCCGGCACTCCCACCGGCACCGGCGCGAGAGAGCGGTCGACGATGAAGAGGCGGACGTTGTCGAGCGGTCGCCCCATCCCGACCGGCCCCGCCCCCGGGCGGACCTCGCCGGCCGTGGTGTAAATCGCCGCCTCGGTGGGTCCATAACCGTTCCACAGCAAGACCCCGCCGGCGAGAATTGCCTCGGCAAGATCGCGCGGCAGCGCCTCGCCGCCGGAGAGGGCGGTGAGCCCGGCCCGCCCCGTCCAGCCGGACTCGACGAGCAGCCGCCAGCCGGACGGGGTGGCCTGGACGAAGCTCGCTCCCAGGGCCGCGAGCCGCTCACCCAGGAGCCGGCCGTCGATCGCCTCCTCCCGGGCCAGCAGCTCGACCCAGGCGCCCACGAGGAGAGGGAGGTAGATCTCCAGCCCGGCGATGTCGAAAGAGAGGGTGGCGAGGGCGGGGAGCACTCCCTCCGCCGCGAGGCCCGGCCGCTTGGCCATGGAGAAGAGAAGGTTGACGACCGCCCGGTGGGAGACCTCTACCCCCTTGGGCCGGCCGGTCGAGCCGGAGGTGTAGAGCACGTAGGCGAGCCCCGCCTCGTCCGTCCACCGCGCGGGCGGATCGGGGCTCGCGGCGGTCCAGGGATCGCGGTCCAGGCAGACGATCCTGGCTTGCGAGCTGGGAAGCCGAGAGAGGAAGGGCTCCTCGGTCACCAGCAGGGTCGGCCGGGCCTCGGCGAGGAGGAGCGCCAGACGCTCGGCCGGGTCGGCGGGATCGAGCGGCACATAGGCGGCGCCGGCCTTGAGGATCGCGAGGAGGGCGACCGCCATCTCCGGCGAGCGCTCCACGGCGAGCCCGATCCGTGCTGCCGGACCGGCCCCCAGCCCCCGGAGGTGATTCGCCAGGCGATTCGAGCGCTCGTCGAGGGTGCCGTAGGTCAAGACCTCGCCGTGGCGGCCTGCCGCCACCCGGTCAGGGATCCGCGCCGCCTGCGCCGTGAACAGCTCCTGAAGGAGAGTCCCGGAGGGGCGCTCGACCGTGGTGGCGTTCCATTCGGAGAGGAGCTGGTGGCACTCTCCGGCGGTCAGCAGCGAAAGCTCGGCGAGCGGTCGCTCCGGCGCCGCCGCCACCCCTTCCAGCAGGCGGCCGAAGTGAGCGAGGAGGCGCTGGACAGTCGTGTGGTCGAAACGGTCGGTCGAAAGCTCGACGCCGCCGGTCAACACGTCCTCCCCGAGATAGAAATGGACGAGAAGGTCGAACTTGGCGGTGCCGTTGTAGACCTCGAAGGGGGTCACCTGGAGATTTCCCCAGCGGCGCTCCCGCCAGGGTACCGGCTGGGCCATGAACATCACCTGGAAGAGCGGATGCCGACCGCTCCGACGCCGCGGCGGAAGCTCCTGGACTACGCGCTCGAACGGCACCTCCTGATTCGCCAGCGCCTCCAGGGTGACCTGCCGAACCTGTTGCAGCAATTCGACGAACGTCGCTTCCGCCGGCCGCACGGTCCGTAGGACCAGAGTGTTGGTAAGGAATCCCACGATCTCTTCCAAGTCGAGGCGGTTGCGGCTCGACACCGTCGTGCCGATCGGCAGATCGCTCTCCCCGGTGTAGCGGTGGAGCAACTCGAC
>Ga0137403_10001749_pt1 | contig 27164 bp, 19 predicted proteins | sample CZOMad2_1_16fung_FD_122057 | JGI IMG/M metagenome (GOLD analysis project Ga0137403, IMG submission 122057) | Vadose zone soil fungal communities from Angelo Coast Range Reserve, California, USA - CZOMad2_1_16fungal (Hybrid Assembly) | ecosystem: Environmental > Terrestrial > Soil > Vadose zone... | reverse complement strand
GACCCCGGGCAGTGACGAAAACCAGGGTCTACCCCGCAATCTCCCTGGGGTTCCTCGGGTAGGCCGTGGAAGTTGGGCTAGCTACGCGGGCTGACGCGGCCGCACCGCGAAGCTCCGCTCGGCCGCGTGGTCCGCCTGGTGCTCGTACTCGGACGCCGTCAGCCTCTCCCGTAGGCGATCGGTGACCGGGAGGCCCATGGCCATGGGCGACCAGCGGAAGACCTCGCCGGTCGCCGCGTCCACCACCCGCCCCGCTTCGAACGCCGCCGTCGCCTCAGTGAGAGGGAAGGGGGCAAGGGCCGCCTGGAGAGCCCGGAAGAGCCCCTCGTGCTCAGGCGAGAGGAAGCGCAGGAGGCGCTTGCCCTGCGCCGCCGTGTGATAGTAGGCGGGGACGAAGACCAGGCCGTCCAGGTGCAGGCGCTCGCAGGCGACGACCAGGAGGGCGATGACGTCCTGGAGCAGGCCGAGGCCGGGGTGATGCTGGCCGGGGAGGCGCGGGCGCTCGGCGGTGAAGGGGGCACGTGGGTTCTGGAGAAGCAGCCACTCGACCCGCAGCATGGCCATCTCCGGCACCGCGTTGCGGTCGATCCGGGCGCGCAGCTCGATCAGCGGCTCGTTCAGGCCGTCAGCCTTGAGGCGCAGGGTCTCGCCCCCCGGGTTGTCGAGCTCCAGGTCCAGGGTGAGACGGGAGAAGCCGCGGGCGCGCACCCGATCGGGGAGGCCGGAGCGCTCGATGGCGAGCTCCAGCCCCTGGCGGGTGTAGAAGCCGAGGAAGCGGCTCCGCGCCCGCATGCCGCCCACCGCTGCCAGGTCCTCCGGGGTCAGTCCCCAGTCGTCGGCATCGGACTTGCCGGGAACCTCCTCGCCGGTCAGCTCGTGGAAGCTGCTGAGCGCCGCCGTGGCGCGGTAGCGGGCGAGGGTCATCTCCTCGCTCGACGGCGGGGTGAGCACCTTGCCGGAGAGGATCCAGGCGACGAAGCGGGCGCTATAGGTCCAGGCCCGCTGGCCGTAGCCGCCGGCCAGGGCGATGGCGAGCGGCAGCCGGCGCCCCTTCCTGCCGCCACGCACCTGCTCGACGACGAAACGGTCGCGGGCCAGCATCCCGGCGTCGGTGATCTTCCAGTCGCCGATCTCGTCGTCCCGGGCCGGGTCGCAGCCGGCGAGATAGAGGACGAGCCCCGGCCGGACGCTGTCGAGGAGGGGCGGCAGGCAGGCCTCGATCGCCGCCAGGTAGGGGCCGTCCTCGACGCCGCTCCCCAGCTCGACCAGGGTCGCCCCGGCCGCGCTCACCCCGGGGGTCGTCCGGTTGTGGATCGAGAGTACGTGGACCGTGGGATCGGAAGCGAAGAGGGCGCGGGTGCCGTCGCCGTCGTGGAGGTCCAGATCGACGACCAGAACCGGCGCGCTGAATCCCCCCTCGCGCAGATCGTGGATGGCGATCGCCACGTCGTTCCACAGGCAGAAGCGCTCGCCGCGATCGGCATAGGCGTGGTGGAGGCCGCCGCCCAGGTTGATCGCCAGCCCCCGCTCCAGGGCCAGGTGGGCGGCGAGGACCGTCCCCCCGACCATCCGGCGCTGGGCCTCCAGGATGCGATCGGGCAGCGGGTCGGGGAGGTCGAAGCCAACAATGGGCAGGAGCGCCCCAGGGCGGGAGAGGGAGTCGATGTAATCGTCGGTGTGGATGAAACGGAGCTGGCGGTAGGTGGCGGCCTCGGGGGTGTGCAGGTGGCGGGCCGAGGTCAGCCCCTGGGCGGCGAGGAAGGCGAGGATGCGCTCGCCGCGCAGGGGGTCGGCGGCGGCCCCGGGGAGCTCGATCTGGTAGCGCCGGCTGTAGACCAGCTCGACCTGGACCCGTCCGAGCTCGAACAGGCGGCGCCGGGCGCGTTTCCAGGGGGAGGGGTCGGCCATGGGGGATTCCCCGGCGTCAGCGCAGCGTCACCCAGGTCGCGCCCCAGCCGCCCGCCTCGGCCGGAGAGTCGCCGAAATCCACCACTCTGGCGTCGCGGGCGAGGAGGGCGCGGACCGTCTCCCGCTGCACCCCGATCCCGCGGCCATGGATGATCCGCAGCTGCCGGAAGCCCTTCTCGTACACCGCGTCGAGCCAGGTCAAGACGACGTCCTTCACCTCCCGCGGCGGGAAGCTGTGGAGATCGAGCACGTCGGTCAAGACGAGCTCGATCGGCTGGGTGAAGTCGAAGTCGTCCGATTCGTCGTCCATGGCCACAGAGGCAAGGCAGGCACGGGGGCCTGCCCCTACTTGAACAGCTTCAGGAACGCCACGTAGGCCACGAAGCCGTTCGCCGGCCCGATCACCGGGAAGCCGGCGTCGATGTTGACCAGCGTCTCCCAGGGACCCATGAAGCTCCCCACGATCCCGAATCCGCCGAGCGGCTCGTGGTTCAATCCGTTCAGCTTGTCGGTCGCCAGGGCGTAGTCGAACACCCCGTCGAGGCGCAGGGTCTCGTTGATCTCGAAGCCGTAGGTCAGGTGGCCGAGCACGGCGGTCTCGGCGCGCACCCGGTTGCTCTGGAAGCCGTGCACGCGGGTGTCGCCGAAGAACCCGAACTGGTACTTGCTGAAGCGGTCGAGGCGGGTCCCGGTGTCGTAGTCGAGCTCGACGCCCAGGCGCTTGAAGCCGGGGAAGTACCAGCTCTTGGCGAGGCTCGCCTGCCAGCGCACGAAATCCTTGTCCTTGGGGTCGAACTCGGTGTTCCCGGGGAGGCCCCAGAACTCCCACTTGGAGCGCCGGTTGTAGCTCCCGTCCAGGTTCAGCTTGTAGCCCGAGCGGGCATACTGGGCGCCCAGCGCGAACGACTGGAGGAGGTTGTTCGAAGGGAGCACGAAGGTCGGATCGGTGTTGTCGTCGCGCTTGTAGTGCGAATAGAAGAGGCCGTACTCGGCGGTCAGCTTGACGAAGTCGCCGAGCGGCCGGCCGAGCTTCAGCGTGAAGGTCGCGGGCAGCGACTTGATCTCCTCGCGGGTGATCTCCTTGCCGTTCCGGAACAGGTTGTCGGTCAGGGGGAGCGCGATGGCGAAGGCCGAGGCGCCGGCGTCGAAGCGGCTGCCGAAGAGGCGCGGCTGGGCGACGTTGGCGGTCAGGAGCGCACCGGCGAAAAAGACGTTCACCTGCTCGCCCGTCCCCTTGAAATCGAGGGAGAAGTAGTTCAAGCCGGCGAGCGGCAGCGGGTAGGAGAGCGAGCTGTCGTAGAACAGGCCGCCAATGGCGAAGAGCTTGCTCTTGGCGAAGCCCTCCTTGACCACCCGCTCCTTGCCCTCGCCTTCCGGGACGAGGTAGCGCAGGCCGTGTTCGGTGTCGCGCACCATGGTGGCCTTCGAGGCCTCCACCTGCCGGCGCGCCTCCTCGAAGCCTTCGCCGTTGATCCGCACGTTCGAGAGGTCGGTCGCGCGCTCGACCACGGTCGTCGAGTTGACCACCGAGAGGATCTGCTGGGCGACGATGTTCAAGGGAAGCACGAAGCTCTCGGCCGACCACGCCGCCGGCTGGCCCTGGGCGTCGATCGGCCGGTAGTTCTGGGTCTCCTCGTTCGAGATCACATCGCCGGTGAGGCCGACCTGAACGGCCTTGGTGCGCAGGCGGGCGTAGAGCTGTTTGTCGACCCAGACCGAGCCCCGGTAGAGCTTGCCGCTCTCGGCCGCCGCCCCCTCGGGCGAAAAGTCGATCACCCAGGCGTCGCGACCGTTGATCCGGTCGCTGCCGCGCAGGCGGTAGCGGTACTCCTTGGTGAAGTGGATCTCAAGCGGCAGGGCGGCGGCCTTCTCCGGCTGCACCAAAGGGATCTCGGGGATTGACTTGCCGCGCCAGCGCACGCCGTTCAAATAGAGATTTTCCCAGGCCCAATCGGTCCCAGCCCCGCGCCGGAAGAAAAACGGCCCCTCCAGAGTCGCCTCGAAGGTCGTGGCGGTGCCGGAGAGCTGGAAGCGCAAATGGGTGGCGTTGACCGCCTGGTAGTGATCGAGGCGGCGGTTCTGGGCGTCCTCGAACGCCTGCAGGCGACGCAGGATCTCCTCGACCGGGATCTCGCGCTCGCCGGCCACCGTGACCTTCTCGGCCACTCCCTTCCGCTCCTCGGCGGTCAGCCGGTCGAGGCCGAGAACGGCGACCGGCCCGGGATCGGCCAAGGCGACCTCCAGCCCCTCCTTCGTCACCTGTCCCGAGGGCGGCGGGACCTTTCCAGGCGCCAGCGGGTAGCGCACCGGCCGGCGGAGAGAGGAGTCCGAGAAGCGGAGAGCGAGGTTGGCGGCCCCTTCGGGGGGGACGGCGATCATCCGGAGGCCGAGATCCTTGCCGCGCACGAAGACCCAGGACTCCCGGGGTCCGCTGGGGACGGTCGTGGGATCGTAGGAGAGGTCGCCCGAGAATTCGCGGGCGAGGAGGGCGAAGGGGACGAGGGTGGCGGTGGTGACCGGGGAGGCTGCGTTGAAGAGCGTGAGAGAGATGCCGCGCACCGTCCACCGCGCCGCCTCGGCCACCGCCTCCCGCGGGTCGGCAGGGAGGGGAATGGCGTCGAGCACCACCGTCCGCCCCGGGTCGGCCTGGCCGGCGGCGGCCACCGCAGCGGCCACCTCCTCCGGGGTCCCCGGCCGCAGAACGAGCGCCTCCAGGTAGGCCGCGACCTCCTGGGCATAGAACCCGGCGACCGCCTTGGCATCCGCCGGCAGCGCTTCGGTCGCCACCTTCGCGTCCGTCCGCGCCCCGGTCAGGGTGACGGCGGCGCGTTTCAGCAGGAAACCATACTCGCCCAAGTCCTGCGGCGCCGCCTCCTGCCCCTCCGGCCGCCAGACCACCTGGAACCAGCTCCCCGCGGGAGCCGAGGTGGCGGCCTGCGCCGCGGCCTGGAGCTCGCCCTGCAACCGGGTGAGGTGCGCCGAGTCTTTGGCCAAGGGAGCTGGGGTGGTGAAGACGAGGGAGATCCAGGGGGTCGCCCCGGCCTGGGCGAGAGGGCCGGGATCGGGAGAAGCGGCAGCCCCACCGGCCAGGGAAACGTCCCAGGCGACGAAGAGTGGGCTACCGGGCTTCAACTGGTACTGGGCCTTGAGGGCATCGAGAACCCCGTCCGGCGACGTCAGCCGCACCCCGGCGCACGGAGCGCAGGGGAGGACGGCGGCAGCCAGGCGGGGGAGGGCGAGCAGGGCAAGGAAGAGGGCGGTGCGGCGCAACGTCGGTACCATGGGGGTCAAGGATATGCGGGGGGGCGGGGGGAAGTCACGCGGGGGCACGGTTGGGGGCCCTGGTGGAAGATTTGCTAGCCTTCTCCTGTTCTGATCAAGTACTTCCTCCCCGTCTGACCAGCCGTACGAAAGTAGGGCCTCGGGCGGGGTTATTTGGGGGAGGTAAGCCTTGCCGGTCGAGCCGCCGATCAAGAGGACGGTTGCTTTCTTCGATGGCCAGAACCTCTTCCATGCGGTCAAGAGTGCTTTTGGCTACACCTTCCCCGCGCCGTGGAGTTGGTCCGCAAGGGATCGTTTCGCGTCGCCGTACCGGTTGACCCCTCGGACGCGCTGACCGAGGAGACGGTCGAGCGCGTACGCAACGAGCTGCGAGAGCCTAACGAAGGTTCAGAGCTCGACTTCCAAGCGAAAAAGGATGGTCGTTCGTGCGTAGCCTGGCGCTCCGGGCGTTTGCAGATCTGTACAAACGAGTCAGATTTTTCCCTGGGAACGCTGGCGTCCCCGCCGGCCGGTCGGGGGAGGAAGAAGCCGGCGAGGACGCCAGCGCTGTTCTGCCGGGGTAGGCGCCTCCTCTGTACGGCCCCCTCCTGTCCTCCCCCCGGGGGGAGGACAGGAGGAGGGGTGGGATCGGGTATCCCTTTCATCCCTCTTCGGTGCGGCGGAGCCACATGAAGAACTCCCAGGGAAAAATCTGCCTGTTTATACAGATCTGCCCCAGACCAGGCGTTGAGTCGGCCGTACCCCTACCGAAAGAAGATCGGCCACCCCGCCGGGTCCGCCTCGTGCATCATCTCGTAGACCGCCTCGAAGATCGACTCGCGGTTGGGCTTTGAGAAGTAGTCGCCGTCCGAGCCGTAGGCGGGGCGGTGGGGGGCGGCGGTCAGGGTGCGGGGCGGGGCGTCGAGCCAGGTGAAGCCGCCCTGGACCTCCAGGACCTGCTGCACCATGTAGGCGGTGGCGCCGCCGGGGACGTCCTCGTCGAGGAAGAGGACGCGGCTGGTCTTCTGGAGCGACTCGCCGATCCGCCCGGGAAGGTCGAAGGGAAGGAGGGTCTGGACGTCGATCAGCTCGATCTCGATCCCCACCCGGGCGAGGAGCTCCGCCGCTTCCAGGGCGATGCGGCAGAGGGCGCCGTAGGTGACGACGGTCACGTCGCTCCCCGGGCGCAGCACCTCGGGCACCCCGAGCGGGAGGGTGAATTCGCCGACGTTGGCCGGCAGCCGCTCCTTCACCCGGTAGCCGTTCAGCACCTCGACCACCAGGCCCGGATCGTCCCCCGCCAGCAGGGTGTTGTAGAACCCGGCCGCCTGGGTCATGTTGCGCGGCACGCAGACGTAGAGCCCGCGCAAGAGATTCAAGATTCCCGCCATCGGCGATCCGGAGTGCCAGACCCCCTCCAGGCGATGGCCACGGCTGCGGAGGAGGACCGGCGCCTTCTGCTGCCCCTTGGTCCGGTAGCGCAGCGAGGCCAGGTCGTCGGAGAGGATCTGCAGGGCGTAGAGGATGTAGTCCAGGTACTGGATCTCGGCGAGCGGCCGCAGGCCCCGCATCGCCATGCCGATCGCCTGGCCCATGATGGTCGCCTCGCGGATGCCGGTATCGGAGACCCGGAGCGGCCCGTACTTGGCCTGGAGGCCGGCGAAGCCCTGGTTGACGTCGCCCAGCTGGCCCAGGTCCTCGCCCATGGCGACGAATTCCGGCCGGCGGGCGAGCGCCGCGTCGAAGCAGGCGTTCAGCACCTCGAAGCCGTTGACTACGGGGGAGTCCGCGGCGTAGACGGCGGGGACCGCGGGAACGGCGAGGGCCGCCTGGGGGGATTCGCTGTAGAGGTGGGAGTTGTACCGTTCGCGGTTCGCCGCCTCCTGCTCCCGTTTCCAGGCGAGGAGCTCCCGGCGCCCGGCCGGGTCGCCGTCCCAGGTGGCGAGGAGGAGGGCCTCGGCGGTCACCAGGAGGTCGCGGCGCAGCGCCATCGGCTGGCGCTCGAGCGCGCCGGCGAGCTGCTCGATTTCGCCGCGCTCGGCGCGATCGGCGCGATCGGCGGCGCCGGCAAGCTTGCCGGCGAGGTCCAGGAGGCGCCGCTTCTCCGCGTCGATCGGACCGCGGAGGTCCTCCCAGGCGCGGCGCTGGCACTCGCGCACCTGCACCTTCGCCTCCTCCTCGAGGGTGTCGAGCTCGGCCGCGCCGGCGAAACCCTCGGCCAGAATCCACTCCCGCATCCGGCGCAGGCAGTCGTGCTCGGTCTCCCAGGCCAGGCGATCCTTCGGCTTGTAGCGCTCGTGGCTGCCGGAGGTCGAATGCCCCAGCGGCTGGGTGAGCTCGACGACGTGGAGGATGGCGGGCACGTGCTCGCGGCGGACGGTCTCGGCCGCCTCCTGGTAGACCCGGCAGAGGGTCGGGTAATCCCAGCCGCAGACGGTGTGGAGGTCGTAGCCCTGGTCTCCCCCCGGAGCGCGGCGGAAACCGGCGAGGAGGGCCGAGAGATCCCCCTTGGCGACCTGGAGCTCGTTGGGGACCGAGATGCCGTAGCCGTCGTCCCAGACCGAGAGCAGCATGGGCGCCCGGAGGACGCCGACGGCGTTGATCGACTCCCAGAACAGCCCCTCGGCGCAGCTGGCGTTGCCGATCGTGCCCCAGGCGATCTCCTCGCCGCCGCGCGAGAGCTGGGTCCGGGAGGCGAGATCCGGCAGCTCGCGGAAGAGGCGCGAGGCATAGGCCAGGCCCACCAGGCGGGGCATCTGCGCCGCGGTCGGCGAGACGTCGGCGGTCGAGTTGTAGCGCCCGGTCAGGTCGAGGAAGCGGCCTTGGGCGTCGAGGAAGCAGGTCGCGAAGTGGGCAGTCATCTGGCGGCCGGCCGAGCAGGGCTCGCGGACCACGTCGGGGTCGGCATAGAGCTGGGCGAACATCTGCTCCAGGGTGAGCCCCCCGATCGCCAGCATGAAGGTCTGGTCGCGGTAGTATCCGGAGCGGAAGTCGCCGCGGCGGAAGGCCCGCGCCATGGCCAGCTGGGCGACCTCCTTGCCATCGCCGAAGATGCCGAACTTGGCCTTGCCGGTCAGCACCTCCCGGCGGCCGAGGAGGCTGAAGTGCCGGCTCTCCCAACCCAGGCGGTACTCCGCCAGGACACTGGCACGGGAGAAGGGGGCCGCCGCGGCATCCGGGGCGGTGGGTGGGGTGTCGGCGCCATCCACATCCGCCAGCGAGGGAGTGCTCAGGGCCACTTTTGCTGTCCTCCTACAGGGATTGCTCAAGAGACGACGGCATCTTCGCCGCAAGCTGCGGCGCAATGGTAGCATGTCGTGTCATTCGGGTAAGGACGAAACCATCGGGCGGGCTTCCTTCCCGCCGCGTCCGGGCATCGTCCGCCATCACGAGAGGTCCACGAGTCCTATGGAAGAACGCCGCCGGCATCACCGCCACGAGGTGCGGGGGCTCGTCGGTACCCTGGCCGGGCGCCACCCCTTCACGGTCATCACCCTGAGCCGCGGGGGCATTCTCGCCACCGCCGCCTTCGAGCCGCCCGTGGGCCATGTCTTCGACATCGAGGTCCCGCTGGGCGGTAAGCTCTTTCAATCCTCGGCGCGCGTCGTCTACGCGGGGGAGGACCGGAGCGCCCCGCGTGGCGGGCGTTACCGCTTCGGTCTCGCCTTCACCGTAGAATCCGACGAGGACGCCGAGCTCCTCGACCGCTTCATCCGGCAGGAGCTCGAAGCCAGAGCCGCCGAGAGGGAGTAGTGGATCTCCCCTCACCAGAAACGGAGTCAGCTTGACACGCAGAATGCTCATCAACGCGCAACGCCCCGAGGAGCTCCGGGTCGCCATCGTCAACGGTACGGTGCTCGAGAGCTTCCAGGTGGACGTCGCCGAGTCCGGGTTGACCCGCGGCAACATCTACCGCGGGATGATCGCCAGCATCCAGCCGGCCTTGAACGCCGCCTTCATCGACTACGGCACCGAGCGCCACGGCTTCCTCTCGATCCAGGACGTGGTGCCGCAGGCCTACTACCACGACCCGGCCGGCCATCCGCGGATCGAGGAGGTGCTCGACCGCGGCAAGCCGATCGTCGTCCAGGTGTCGAAGGACGCGGTGGGCACCAAGGGGGCGGTCTTGACGACCAACCTCTCGCTCGCCGGCCGCTACCTGGTGCTCACCCCCTTCGACGAGACCCGCGGGGTGTCGAGGAAGGTCGAGGACGAGGAAACGCGCAAGAAGCTCAAAGGCCAGGCGGCCAAGCTCGCCCTGCCCGAAGGCTGCGGCATCATCGTCCGCACCAATGCCCTCGCCCAGACCAAGGTCACCCTGTCGCGCGATCTCGCCGCCCTGCTCCGCCTCTGGAAGCGGGTACAGACCGAGGCCACCCACGGCCGCGGCACCCGGCTCCTCTACAGCGACCAGGACCTCCTGGTCCAGGCCCTGCGCGACCACCTGGACGCCTCGATCGAGGAGGTCCTGGTCGACGACGACGACGCCTTCGAGCGGGCCGACGGCTACATGCAGGCCTTCATGCCGCGCGGCAAGACCCGCCTCGTCCGCTACGCCGAGCGCCTGCCTCTCTTCAGCCGCTTCGAGGTCGAGGGGCAGATCGACCGTATCCACGAGCGCAAGGTGCCGCTCCCCTCCGGCGGCTCGATCGTCATCGATCCCACCGAGGCGCTGACCGCGATCGACGTCAACTCCGGCCGCTCGACCCGCGCCGCCACCCAGGAGGAGACCGCCCTCAACACCAACCTGGAGGCGGCCAAGGAGGTCGCCCGCCAGCTCCGCATGCGGGACATCGGCGGCCTCCTGGTGGTCGACTTCATCGACATGCGAGCCTCCCGCAACCAGCGCAAGGTTGAAAAGGTCCTGCGCGACGCGATGAAAGAGGACAAGGCGCGGGTGACGGTCGGCCGGATCTCGGAGAACGGCCTGCTGGAGATCAACCGCCAGCGCATCCGCCAGGCGCTCGCCGTGCGCACCCACCGCCCCTGCCCCACCTGCGGCGGCCTGGGGAGCATCGCGAGCCCGGAGATGGTGGGCCTGAACGTCCTGCGCCGGATCGAGGCGCGCGCCGCCTCGGGGTTGATCGAGGGGGTCAAGCTCGCCCTCCATCCCGAGCTTGCCGACGCGCTCCAGAACAGCCGCCGCCAGGAGCTCGCCGAGCTCGAGCGGGAGTTCGACATCAAGATCGAGATCTCGGCCACCCCCGGGCTCCACCGGGCGGAGGAGAAGATCGAGTGGGTCTACCGCGAGAAGCCGTCCGCCCCCAAGCCGGCGCGGCCGGCCCGCCCCTCGCGCCCGGTCCTGCGCGCCGCGGACCTCGCCCCGGCGGCGGTCCGCGAGCTTCCGGAGCCCGAGTTGGAGGAGGAGGCCTTCGAGGACGATTTCGAAGACGAGACCGAGGCCGAGGGGACGGGAGGGACGTCGGCGGGCACGGGCGCGGGCGAGGGCGGCCGGCAGCGGAGCAAGCGCCGGCGCAAGCGCAAGAAGGGGCCGGGCGGGGGGCAGGGCGAGCCGGCAAGATCGGCGGCATCGGCGCGAGCGGACCGGCCGGCACGATCGGACCGGCCCGCGCGGTCGGCGCCCCGCGCCCCGCGCCCCACGCCCGCCCCTCCAGCCGTCACTGGCGGCAACGCCCAGGAGACGCCCGCCGAAGGCGCCGCCCTGGGGTCGGGGCCGCGCAAGAAACGGCGCAGCCGCCGCCGGCGGGGAGGGGGCAAGAAGCCGGGGGGCGGGACCGGGGGGGAGGGCGGCGGCGGGGATTTCGGCGGCCCCGAGCCGCAGGGGCCGGCGGAGGGGTAGAGACGCCCCCAGGCGCCATCGAAATCCTTGCCGTTACCCGCCGTCGGGGCGTCTCCAACGCCGCGAGACCCCAGGCGTCCCCGGCCTGCGGAGACGCCCTGGCGGTGGTGGTTCCGGAGAGGTTCCGGAAGGCGGCTGGGCGTCTCTACGAAGACCCTGTCGTGCGGAGATTTGCGCCCTTCCCTACCCGTTCTCCGCCAGGATCTTTTTGAGGAGCGCGATGTTGTCCCGGTGCCCCGTCAACCGCGCCGTGACCTTGCCGCGGATGGGATAGCCCAGCAGGTAGAGGTCGCCCACGATGTCCAGGATCTTGTGGCGGACGAACTCGTCCGGGAAGCGCAGCTCGGTGTTGATGACCTCGTCGTCCCCGACCAGGATGAAGTTGTCGAGCCGACCGCCCGAGCCCAGGCCGAGCTCGTTCATCATCTTCAAGTCCTTCATGAAGCCGAAGGTGCGGGCCGGGGCGATCTCCCGCTTGTAGGTCGCGAAGTCGGTCAATTCGAATTCGTAGTACTGCTCCCCCAGCGGCGGCGGGTAGCGCAGCAGGTAGGAGACCGAGAAGCCGTCCGCCGGCTCGATGGTGAGCGATTTGCCACCGCCATTGCCGCCAGTGCCATTGCCGTTGACCTCGTAGCGGCGGTCGATCACAACCTCCCTCTGCGGCTCCGGCTGGTCGGTCAGGCCGACCTCCTCCAGCAGGCGGCAGAACTCCAGGGCCGAGCCGTCGAGCACCGGGATCTCCCCGTGCACCTTGATCAGGAGGTTGCCGACGCCGCAGGCGTGGAGGGCGGAGAGCAGGTGCTCGACGGTGCGGATGTCCTCCCCCTCCCGCGACAGGGTGGTGGCATAGTCGGTGTCGGCCACCGCGCTCACGTGGGCCGGGATCTCGACCCCGGTCGGCAGGGTGACGAAGTGGATGCCGCTGTCCGGGGGGAGCGGCTGGAGGGCCATGCCGGTGCGCTGCCCGGAGTGGAGGCCCAGGCCGTAGACCACCTTGCTCTGCCTTAGGGTGCGCTGGGGCCGGTCGGTGGTACGGAGGAGCGGCAGGGTGGGGGCGGGGTTGAGCTGGCGCTCCTCCAGGCGATCCTTGGGGAAGGTGATCGGGGCCAGCGGGGGCAGCAGGTCGCCCCCCTCGCCCTGCGCCCGCTTGAAGGAGAGGGCGCCGGCCGCCGCCTCGACCGCCCGGCGGTAGGAGAGCGGCTTCTCCAGGTAATCGAAGGCCCCCATCTTGATCGCCTTGACCGCCGTCGCGGCAGTGCCGTGGCCCGACATCATGATCACCGCCGCCGTGGGGTCGGCCTGGCGCAGGGCCTGGAGGGTCTCCAGGCCGTCCCGGTCGGCCAGCCAGATGTCCAGGAAGACCACTGCCGGCCGCTCTGCCTCGTAGAGGGTCAGGGCCTCCTCCCCGCTCGTCGTACAGAGGGTGCTGTAACCCTCGTCGGAAAGGATGCCCCCCAGGGTGGTCAGGATCCCCGGCTCGTCGTCCACGATGAGTACCAGCTCAGGCATCTCGGGCATGCGTGCGTTCTCTCTCGATCTACCGATCTACGTTTCAGAAGATGACGGCGTCCCTTCACTCTTGTTGTTTCCGGGCAGTAAAGTCAAGAGGCAGGTTTCGCATGCTAGGATCGGCGCCCAGATTGAATTGAGGTGACTATGAAACGCTGTCGAGAGAGCCTCGTCGCAGGATTGTTGCTCGCCGGGATGGGCGCGGCGGCCTGCGCCAGCGCTCCGGTGGCCCCTCCGCCGGCCGCCGCCACCCTGAAAACGCCGCCGGCAACCGCCCCGGCCCCGCCGTCGACCCCGGCACCGGCCCCCGAGCCCCCCGCCGCCCCCCTCTTCCCCTCCACCTACCAGCGGATCCCGGCCCCGCCGACCCTGCTCCGGAACGCCACGGTGCTGACCGCGGCGGGCGACCGGATCGAGGGCGGCTCGATCCTCTTCGCGGACGGCAAGATCGCCGCCGTGGGCCGGGAGGTCGCCGCCCCGGCCGGGGCGGTGGTGGTCGACGCCACCGGCAAGTGGGTGACGCCGGGGATCATCGACATCCACTCGCACCTGGGGGTTTACGCCTCGCCCGAGGTCGAGGGCCTGGAGGACGGCAACGAGGCGACCGACCCGGTGACCGCGGACGTCTGGGCCGAGCACTCGGTCTGGCCGCAGGACCCGCAGTTCCCCCTCGCCCTGGCCGGCGGGGTGACCAGCATGGAGATCCTCCCTGGCTCGGCCAACCTGATCGGCGGCCGGAGCGTCACGGTCAAGAACGTCCCGGCGCGCACGGCGCAGGCGATGAAGTTCCCGGGCGCCCCCTATGGTCTGAAGATGGCCTGTGGCGAGAATCCCAAGCGGGTCTACGGCGCCAAGGGGCGGCCCCCCTCGACCCGCATGGGCAACATCGCCGGCGACCGCGAGGCCTGGGCCAAGGCCGTCGACTACAAGAAGAAATGGGACTACTACCGGGACAAGGTGAAGCACGGAGAGAAGGCGGAGCCGCCGTCGCGCGACATCGAGATGGAGACCCTGGTGGGGGTTTTAAACGGCGAGATCCGGGTGCAGAACCATTGCTATCGGGCCGACGAGATGGCGCAGATGATCGACGTCGCCAAGGAATTCGGCTACAAGATCGCCGCCTTCCACCACGCCGTCGAGTCCTACAAGATCGCCGACCTCCTGGCCAAGGAGGGCATCTGCTCGGCGATGTGGGCCGACTGGTGGGGGTTCAAGATGGAAGCCCTGGACGGCATCCGCGAGAACATCGCCCTGGTCGAGAAGGCCGGCGCCTGCGCCATCGTCCACTCCGACTCGGCCGACGGCATCCAGCGGCTGAACCAGGAGGCGGCGAAGGCGATGGCGGCGGGCAACCGGGCCGGCATCCCGATCACCCGCGAGCAGGCGATCCGCTGGATCACGATCAATCCGGCCAAGGCGATGGGGATCGATCAGCAGACCGGGTCGCTCGAACCGGGCAAGATGGCCGACGTGGTGTTGTGGAGCGGCGATCCGTTCAGCGTCTACAGCCGGACGGAGAAGGTCTACGTCGACGGTGCCCTGCTCTTCGACCGCAACGATCCCAAACGCCAGCCCGAGATGGACTTCTCGCTCGGCATGACGGACGCGGCAGGGGGTGTGCGATGAGCGCCCCACGGAACCTGTGGGCCGGTCTTTCGCTCCTCGCCAGTGTCGCCAGTATTGCCGGTGTCGCCGGCCTTGCCGGCCTGACCGCCGCCGGTCCGGTGTCGGCGGCGACCGCCTCCAGCGGTGTGGTGGCGATCACCGGCGCCAAGGTGTACACGCTGGGGCGCGCCGGCACGCTCGACGACGCCACGGTGGTGGTCGAGAACGGCCGCATCCGCGCCGTGGGCAAGGGGATCGCCATCCCGGCCGGGGCGCGGACCATCGACGCCCGGGGCAAGGTGGTGACCCCCGGCCTCTTCGACTCGCTCACCCAGATCGGCCTCGTCGAGGTCAACGCGGTCGCCGGCACCCGCGACGGCACCGAGCAGAACGACCACATCACCGCCGCCTTCGACGTCGCCGACGCCTTGAACCCGCGCTCGATCCTCATCCCGGTCAACCGGATCGAGGGGTTGACCGGGGCGGTGGTGGCACCGACCCCGGGCAAGAGCCTGCTCGCCGGCCGGGGCGCCGTCATTCACTTGGGTGGAGGGCCGGACCTCCTCGTCCGCTCCCCCGTCGCGATGTTCGCGGTTTTGGGCGAAGACGGGGCCCGCCGCGCCGGCGGCTCGCGGGCCGGCGCGATGCTCCTCCTCCGTTCGGCGCTCGACGACGCCCTCGACTACGCCGCCCACAAGGCGGCCTGGGAGCGCGCCGAGCGCCGCCCCTATTCCCTCTCGCACCTCGACCTGGAGGCGCTGGTCCCGGTCGCCCGGGGCGAGCTTCCCCTCGTCGTCGCGGTCGAGCGGGCGAGCGACGTCGAAGCCGCCCTCCGTCTCGCCAAGGAGCGGCGGTTGAAGTTGATCCTCTCCGGTGCCGAGGAGGGCTGGATGGTGGCGGATCAGATCGCCGCCGCCAAGGTGCCGGTGCTCCTCAACCCCATGCAGGACCTGCCCTCCAACTTCGAGAAGCTGGGGGCGACCCTGGAGAACGCCGCCCGTTTGCACCGTGCGGGGGTCACCCTCGCCTTCATGACCGGCGATTCGCACAACGCGCGGAACCTCCGCCAGGGAGCCGGCAACGCCGTCGCCTACGGCCTCCCCTGGGACGAGGCGCTGAAGGCGATGACCGTGAACCCGGCCCGCATCTGGCACTTGGAGAACCGCCTGGGCAGCCTGGAGCCGGGCAAGGAGGCCGACCTGGTGATCTGGGACGGCGACCCCCTGGAGCTGACAACCGGCGCCGTCCAGGTCTTCATTCATGGGGTGGAGATGCCGATGAAGAGTCGGCAGACCGAGCTCCGCGACCGCTACAAGAACCTGGGCGGGCCGCTGCCGCCGGCGTACGACAAGCCGTAGAGGGAGAGTGGAACCCTACGCCCCGGTGGCCGGGTTGCCCGGCCACCGGGCATGCTTGAGAGCTCGGGTGCGGCTGTAGTCTTAGGCTGCGTCTTCGACCTGCGGCTGCCGGCGTGCGTCGATTTGCTTGGCGCTGCCCAACATGAGTTGGCTAAGACAGCCGATGAGCGCGCCAAGTGAGACCTTGGCAATGTCATATAGGGGTTTTGCCGCTTCATGGACCTGCTGGATTCTCGCGACTTGAAACTTCAAGTACTCCTGAAAACGAGCCTCTGAGATTTCAGGGTGTTGGGTAAGGTACTTTATGCCATGCTCACTGGCAAAGTAGTCCAACGCCCAACCACCAGTGAAGAACAAGACGGTCAAGATAGCCACGAAGAGCATCGGCCAGAACATCCTGAGTTGTGCTGCTTGAGCGGAAAGGCGATTGGGCATAAGAACCTCCTCTGACTGGCGGCGGTCGAGTGGCAGGCATCTATATGGATAGACGGACTGATAAAAATTCTTCGCCAGACCAGCGGAAATCCGATTCGACGAAGGCAGTAGAGACGTCCCAGGTCCTGAACGATATCCTGCGCAGGCCACGGAGACCGCGGGACGTCTCCGGATAGGGTTGGCGCCCCCTACACGCGGCATCCCCTCTCTTGGAGGTCCCTGGTAGGCAGACGGGCCGGGGGCGTAGCCCCGGCTGAGACGGCCCGCGGTCCCCGTGGACTACGAGTCGATATCGTTCAGGACCTGGGCGCGTCTCTACCACCTCCGGCCAACGGCGAGGCAATCGCGCCCTTTCACCCCAACGAAACCTTGGCGAAGGCTTCCAGTGTCTCTCGCTCCGCCGGGGGTTCTAGGACGTTCTTGGCGGCGAAATCCTCAGCATGCGGATATTTCGTGGCCCGAATGCGCTCCGCCGCCTTCGGGAGATCGTAGGGAGTATGCCGCAACTCTACGTCGGGGCCCAGTAAGAGCCAATCGGCACCGGGTTCCCCAAACGGCATTCCCACACTCCCGGCATTCACCACGCGAACCCTACCGATCATTCGGTCAAACTGCATGTGGGTGTGACCGCAGACGGCCAGCGGTACGTCGAGTCCCTCAAAGATCGACAACAGCCGGTCTTCGGGCGTGAGCCGGGTGAAGATGTCCGTGTCGTTGCGCGGCGTAGCGTGGCAGAACAACACCTCGCCCAGCCCGCCAATCTCGACCCGGAGCATCTTCGGCCAGCTCGCGACCACCCGCTCCTGTTCAGGGTCCAGCTGCTGCGCCACCCAGCGGATGTCCTCGCGAAACGGTTCCGGGACCTCGCTGATCTCCGCGCCGGCCCGCTCCGCCAGCACCACGCGGTCGCCATTGCCCTGGATGAACCGGACTGGAATGTCGAGGTCCAGCAGGCGCGTGAGGGTTTCAAGCGGCATCGGGCCCGGAAACACGTCGCCCCCGACCACCACATGGTCTACCTCGGCTTGCCGGATCTCTTGGAGCACAGCCTCCAGGGCGGGGAGGTTTCCGTGGATATCGTAAATTGCAGCGACCCGCATCAATAGACCTTCCGTAGCCTCGGCACAAAGCGTCCCGTGCTCTGCCGGTACGCGCGATACGGCTCACCAAAGCGCGCCAAGAGGTTCGCTTCTTCGGTCCGGGACCGCACGGCCAACAGAACGAAGACGACCGCGCCGGTGACCAGGATGAACCAGTTCGCCGCGATCAGGGCGATCGCCAGGATCAGCAACGCCATGACGTCGTAGAACGGATGCCGTATCCAGCGATACGGCCCGTGGGTGACCAGGGTGTGCGCACGCTTGGTGACCACCGTATCGGTCAGGTTCGTGCCGAGGCTCCGGAGGGTCCAGGCGAGCAGCCCAAGGCCAACCGCGGCCAGGCCCACTCCCGCCCACCGCAACCCAGCGGGGAGGGGCACCGAGGACCAGGTCATCCAGGCGGGATGGACCAAGTAAGCGAGGACGCCCAGCCAGAGCAGAAGACCCACGGGACGCAACGTCGCGAGGATGAACAGGCCTTCCTGCCGTCGATCGAGCTTTTCCTTCGAAGCCCAGGATCGAAGGCGGTGATAGAGGGTAAGCGCAAGAACGGCGAGAAAGCCAACGGCAAGAACGGTCCTGAATGTGGCTTCCTGGTTCATCGGCGCAGAGAGTCGAAATGGAAGTGGCCGCGAGAATCCGACAGGTCAGAGCGGATACCCCTCGGGCTTCAAGAGCTGGTAGATCCCCTCGAAGGCCTGCTGCACGCGCTCCGGAGAGAGAGTCCCGATCTTGTCCAGGAGATCCTCCTTGTCCACAGTGAAGAGCTGAGAGACGTTGAGGACGCTCCGCTCGGCCAGGTCCGCTTCTCCCTCTTCCAGGAGAACGTTGCCAGGAACCCGGGCGCGGCGGAGGTTGGTGGTCAGGGCGCAGACCACGACCGTGTTCATCCGGCTTTCATTGAAGGTGTCGTTCTGCACCACCACGCAGGGGCGGCGGAACCCCGGACCCGACCCTGAGGGTTCCCCGAAGTCGTACCAGTAGACGTCGCCCTGCCGGATCACCCCTCGGTCTCCAGCCGCTTTCTCTGCGTGGCACGGATGCCTTGCAACAGCTCCCTCTCTTCCGAGGTCGGCGGCTCCTCCTCGAAGGCCTGGTTGATGGCCTCGACCAACGCCTTTCTCTCGTACTGTTTGAGGAAGTCGGCGATCGCCGTGGCGACGAGTTGGCTGCGAGAGATCTGAAGCTCGTGCGCAACCGCCTCCGCCCGCTGGAAGAGAGGCTCCGGGAGTGAAATCGCGGTCTTGACGGTCGGCATGGCGGCTCTTCCTTTCCTCCTAGTGAGTATCCTCTTCGGTATAACCATCCGTCAATACCAGCAGGATGACTCACTCCTCCGGGAGCCTCCGAAACCTCTCCGGAGCCCTCAGGAATGCCTCCCGAACCTGCCAATACACATTCTGGACTTCCCAATACACATCCGGGAGCTTCCGAAACACATTCGGAGCCTTTGGAGGCACATCCGGACGCGTCCGAAGTCTTTCCGGATGCTCCCGAAATCGTTCCGGGTGCTCCGGAAATCGTTTCGGAGCGTCCTGAAGACGTTCCGGAAGCTTCCGGAGAGTTTCCGGAAGGTCCCAATGTGTATCCGGAACCTCCCGAAGGTGTATTGGACGCCTCCGGAGACCTTTCGGAGGCGTCCGGAGGCGTTCCGGAAGGGGCCGGAGGCATTCCGGAAGTTGCCGGAGGGATCTGCGCGGCGGCCGGCGTTTCACCCTTCACACGGGACCGCCACCGGCCAGCGCCGCTCCGTCCACACGTACAGGCTGTAGGTGATCGCCCAGGCGCCGACGACGTCGATCGTGTAGTGGAGGTGGCAGAGGAAGACCACGGCGACCGTGATCCAGTGGCCGGCGAGGGCCGCCGCCCCCAGAGCGCCGCGCCCCCGGCAATAGAGCCAGAGGAGGAAGGTGGTCGAGACGTGGCCCGAGAAGAAGAGGTCCTTGGTGAGGTAGACGTGGGCGGCGTTGCCGAACAGGCTGGAGAACGGGTTGACCAGGGTCGCCCAGGCGGCGAGGAGGGCTCTGCCGTGCAGGCCCACGTTCACGTCCGGCCCGTCCACCGGACCCAGGCCGGTGAGACCCACGGTCACTCCACGCAGGAGACTTAAAACTCCGCCCAGATAGAGGAAGTGGAGAAAGGCCCGCCGGTCGCGCCGCCAGAGCCAGAGCGCCGGCGGCACGTAGCAGACGAGCCAGATCAGGTAGTTGTGGGCCTCCAGCCAGGGGAGCCGGGGGATATGGGCGAGGAGGCTGTCCGGCAGGGAGGGCGCCGGCCGCCCCTCGGCGAGAAGCGAGAGGAGCAGCATCGCCGAGTGGCAGGCGTAGCGCCAGGCGAGGGCGACGAGCACGGACGAGCGGAGGCGGTGCACGGCACCGGACTCTACGCTACTTCAAGGCAGCTTGGCCTCCTCCCGCGTGGCCGCGGTCGCGCCGCCAAAGAACATCACGACGGAATGTACGCCTTCGGCATGACTGGGCAGGTGGTGGCGCAGGATGAGCGCCATGCGTTCGATCTGCTTGGCGATCGCCCGCCGGCTGCCGAAATCGCGTCCGTCGTATTGCGGGAGATCGATCTTTACAAACACCTCATGGTTGCGGCTGGCCTGCTCCAGTCGCTCGGCGAGCTCCCGCGCCAGCGAATAGGGGTCCGGATAGTTCGCCGCCTCCTGCTCCGCCGCATTGCGTGCGAGGAGGGACGCCGCCTCCTCGTCCGGACCAGCGAATTCTTCCGCCTTCCGGGTCGTCGTCAGTCGCTGCCTGGCGTGCGAGGGCAGCAGCGCATCGGCGCTGAACTGCTCCTGGATCGCGCGATCGATGCGGGCCACCACCTCGGCGGGCAGGACCGGCGAGGGTAGATCGAGCCTCGGCTGTCCCGGCGGCTTCGAAACCGGCCCGCGGACCGTAATGCCCACCAGGGAACCGCCGGGCGTGAGCCGGGGGGAACCGGTGTCCGGCTGCGGCACGGCGGTCAGGGCGGGCGCGGGATCGTCGGGAAAGACCTGGAAGCCCGCGGGCCCCGGGATGTGCCGGCCAAAGAGGGAAAAACCTTTACGCACCTTCTCGGGGGCGAGCTCCTTGCCGATATGACCCACGGCGTCGGCCGAAGGGGCGTTGGAGCAGAAGCTGCTCCCCGGGTGCTGCGTCACCGGCGAGTTGCGATCGATATGGGCATCGACCTGGTTGCCGGGACCGATCGAGATGTGCAGGCTGTCGGAGCCCGAAATCTCGCGGAGAGTGCTCTGCCCGGGGTGCTGGCTCGCCCCCGCGCCCGTCGCCTGGCAGAACCGGCCGGTCGCCATGAGCGCATCGAGCAGCGTATTTCCCCCCGGGTTCAGGAAGTGGACGGAGGGCGTGGCGCCGGGAACCGAGAGGAGGTCGCCCACCAAAGCCTCGCCGGGATCGATCTTCAGCACCTGGCTCACGTGACACCACACGCCGAAGCTGCACATGCGGTTGAAGATTCCGCTGAGCGCCATACGGCTTTCGGTATCGAGCTGCTGGAACCAGAGCGCCGGGGCCTTGAACGAGGCGGTGAGCACCTTCTGCAGATCGGGAGGCTGTTCGTCGAAGTGATGGCCCACCGCGGAGCAGTTGGTGGACGTGCAGGCAGCGGGAAAGGCCGCGCCGCGCGGCACGGCCGGTTCCGCTACCGGGATCGGTTGACAAAAAGAGAGAGCAGGGTTGGCCTTGCACAGCCCCTCCGGCGCGAGCGGAGGAGGGGCCGGCGCTCCAGAGCCTGTCGCCGGACCGGACAGGGAGGGCGGGGTCAAGGTCGCCGAGGGGAACGACCTTCCCGTGGGCGTGGGCTCGAAACGCACCTCGGCGCGGCGGTTGCGGGATTCGGGCCGGCTGGTCTTGACGCGGAGCTTGCTCTCTCCCGCGCTGACGCTCGCCAAGGCGGGGGCGGGAACTCCGGCTTCGAGCAGGAAGTCGCGAACGGCGTCCGCGCGCTTCTGGCCGAGCTCCTCGTTGAGCTCCTCGGGGCCCGTCGCATCGGTATGGCCGGTGATCCGCACGCTGCCGCCGGGATGCTCGCGCAGCAGGTGGAGCAACGTCTGCGCCAGAATCGCGAGCCGCCCCTTGTGCTCGGCGGTCAACGTGGCGTCGTTCAACGCAAAGCCGTCCAGCAGCTCGGAACCCGTGAGCCGATCGGAAAGGGACGAAGCGCCCGACCCGGCGCCCCCGAGCGGCTGGCGGCGCAGGGCCGCTCGCTGCAACGTCGCCGGCTTCGCGGCCGCTTCTCCGTCCGTCTCCGCTTCCTCCTGCCGGCACTTCGGGCACTCTCCACCGCAGGCGCACTTCCGGAACAGCTGCTGTACGCTGCGATTTCCAATCGTCCGCTGCAATTCGAGAATCGGATGGGCGGGCCGACTCGACCCGACCAGGCTGGAGGATGCCGGCCGGGGAGGCGCTTTCAGAGGACCGTCCAGCAGAAGGGTCTGCCGCATGCTTGGGCTCCTGGGCGGCGATTATATCGCAAGGGTCCGTATCGCCCAGGCGAAGTCCGGAACGGGGGCGGCGCCCCCGTTCCTTACGGTTCCGCCTTCAGGCCTTCTTCTGCGCCGCGATCCAGGCGTCGATCCGCTGCTCCAGGATGTCGAGCGGCAGCGCCCCGGCGCCCAGGACCTCGTCGTGGAACTGGCGGATGTCGAACTTGGCGCCCAGCGCCTTCTCCGCCCTCCCCCGCAGCTCGAGAATCTTCAGCTGGCCGATCTTGTAGCCCAGGGCCTGCCCCGGCCAGACGATGTAACGGTCGGTCTCGCTCTGCACCGCCACCTCGTCCTGCGCCGAGTGGTCGTGGAAGAACTGCACCACCTGGTCGCGGGTCCAGTGCTTGTAGTGGAAACCGGTGTCGACCACCAGCCGGATGGCGCGGAGCATCTCGTCCTGGAGACGACCATAGTCGCTGTAGGGGTCCTGGTAGAAGCCGATCTCCTTGCCCAGGCGCTCCGAGTAGAGCGCCCAGCCCTCGGAGAAGGCGATGTAGCCCCCCTGCTGCCGGAAGGGCGGCAGGGTCGGCAGCTCCTGGGCGATCGACAGCTGCATGTGGTGCCCGGGCACCCCCTCGTGGTAGGCGGTGTCCTCGACGGTGATGACCTTCCGGGACTCCGGCTCGCTGGTGTTGACCCACACCCGGCCGGGCCGCATACCGTCCGGCGAGCCGGTGTCGTAGCTCGCCTCGGAGGCCTCCTTCTCGCGGAAGGCCTCGACCGGCAGCACCTCGACCTTGGCCTTGGGCAGCCGCCCGAAGAGCTGTGGCAGCTTGGGCCACATCTGGTCGATGTAGCGGCGGTAGAGGTCTAAGATCTGCTGGCGCGACTGGGCGTGGAGCTTGGGGTCCTTCGCCATCGCCGCGTTCAGGGTCTTCAGGTCGCTGTAGCCGAGCTGCTTGGCGACGACGAGCATCTGCCGCTCCAGGTCGGCGACCTGCTGCAGGCCGAGCTGGTGGATCGCCTCCGGGGTCATGCGGGTGGTCGTCGCCCGGCGCACGTTGACGGCGTAGCGGGCGTCGCCCTCGGGGAGCGACCACATGCCGGGCTCGCTGCGCCCCTTGGGGGCGTACTCGTCGCGGACGAAGGTGGCGAAGCGGGTATAGGCGGGGAGCACGGCGTCACGGATGGCGGCGATCATCTGGTCGTGCAGCCGCTTCTGCTCCGCGACGGGAATCTCCTTGGGGAAGTGCTGGAGCGGCTGGGCGAAGGGCGAGCTCTCCGGGTCCACCTTGGCGATCGCCTCGGTCTGCGTCACCACCTTGGCGAGCAGGAAGCGGGGGGGCATCAGGCCGTCGGCCATCCCCTGGCGCATGAGGGCCATGATCTGATCGAAGGCGATCGGGAGCTTGCGGTAGCGCGTCGTCAGATCCTCGTAGTCCTTGGCCGTGGTGAAGGTGAGGGCGATCGGGAACTGGGCGGCCTGGAGGTGGATGCCGGAGATCTGGGTCACCGGCATCTCCCAGTCCTTGAAACGGGCATCTTCCAAGTTCTCGCGCAAGTCGCGTATCATCAGCTCCTTGTTCAGAGCCTCCTGCTCGGGGAAACCGGTGGTGTCGATCGCCTCGAAACGGGTGAGGAACTTGCGGCCCACCGCGAGGTCGGCCTCGATCGCCTGCGGGGAGAGATCGGTCAGCTGGTCGTTCCAGCGCTTGTCGCCAAGGATCGAGGCGAACTCCGGCGCGCGTTTCAAGGAGTACTCCCACTGCTCGGCGAGCAGGTCGGAGAGCGCCTTCCGGCGGGATTCCAGAGAGGAGGCCGGAGCCGTGGCGGCCGCCAGAGGAGCGACGACACCGGCGGCCGTCAGGCAGAGAGTCAAGAGCAGCATAGGGCGCATGAGGCCCTCCTTTCCCGCCCTAGTACGCGCGAGGGGGGGCGCGAGTTTCGCCCGTCTGCGGTAGGATCTCTCTGCCCCCTTGGAGCGAAATCGTATGGAACGTGCGCTGCACGTCCTGCTCATCGACCAGGACCCCGACCGTCGCGCCGCCGTGGCGAGCCGCCTGGCGACCGATCTCCCCGGCGTCCGGGTCCAGGGGTGCGCCGGCCCGGCGGCCTCGCGGCTGACGCCGCTGGGGCAGGATACCGAGCCCGACCTGGTCGTCGCCGGCTGCGGCGACCGGCGGGACCTGCTCCCCCTGGTCTCGGAGATCAAGGCCCGCCATGCCGGCCTGCCGGTGATCGCCCTGGTCTCCCCGGAGGCGGAGGGGAGCGCCCTCGAAGCCATGCGGGCCGGCCTCGACGACTACGTCCTGGAGCCGTGGACGGCGCTCGGCAGGACCGTCCTCGCGGCGCTCGCCCGGGCCGAGCACCGGCGCCTGGCGGAGGCGGCCATGAAGCGCGCCGAGAGCGCCCTGCGGGAGAGCGAGGAGCGCTACGCCCTGGCGATGAGCGGCTCCAACGCCGGCCTCTGGGACTGGGACCTGGACGCCGAGTCGGTCTACTTCTCGCCGCGCTTCAAGTCGATCCTCGGCTATACCCAGGGGGAGATCGGCACCAATCCGGCCGACTGGCTGAAACGGGTCCATCCGGAGGACGTGCGCAGCCTGGACACCGCTCTCGCCTCCCACCTGGCCGGCCTGACGCCGCACCTGGAGAGCGAGCACCGGGTGCTGCACAAGGACGGGCGCTACCGCTTCATGCTCTGCCGCGGGCTCGCTCTGCGCGACCCCGACGGCCGGGCGGTCCGCATGGCCGGGTCGTTGGTCGACATCACCGAGCGCAAGCTCTCCGAGCAGCAGCTCCTCCACGACGCCTTCCACGACGCCCTGACCGGCCTGCCCAACCGGGCGCTCTACATGGACCGGCTCGAACACTCGCTCGCCCGCGCCACCCGCAACCTGGAGCACCGGGTGGCCGTCCTCTTCCTGGACCTCGACCGCTTCAAGCTGATCAACGACAGCCTGGGGCACCTGATGGGCGACCTCCTGCTGATCGAGACCGCCCGCCGGCTGGAGCACTGCCTGCGCCCCGAGGACACGGTGGCCCGGCTGGGCGGCGACGAGTTCGCCATCGTCTTAGAGGGCATCTCGGCCATGGGTGACGCGGTGCGCATCGCCGAGCGCATCGAGCACCAGCTCAAGAAGCCAGTCGCCCTGGAGGGGCACGAGGTCTTCGCCTCGCTCTCGATCGGCATCGCGCTCTCCGGCCCTGGCGGCGGCAAGGCCCAGGACCTGGTGCGCGACGCCGACACCGCGATGTTCCGCTCGAAGGCCCTGGGCACCGGCAAGCTCGTGGTCTTCGACCCGGCGATGCACGTCAACGTCCTCTCCCGCCTGCACATCGAGACCCAGCTGCGGCACGCGATCGAGCGCGAGGAGCTCTCCCTCCACTTCCAGCCCATCGTCCACCTGGCGTCCGGCCGGCTCGCCGAGATGGAGGCCCTGGCGCGCTGGCACGAGGACGACGGCGGCTCGCCCTCCGAGTTCATCCCGGTGGCGGAGGAGACCGGGCTGATCCTCCCCCTGGGCCACTGGGTGCTCTCCCAGGCCTGCCGCAAGATGGCCGACTGGCGCCGCCGCCTGCCCGGACGGCAGGACCTGTCGGTCAGCGTCAACCTCTCGAACAAGCAGTTCTCCGAGCCGGACCTGATCGCCCGCATCGACGCCATCCTCGCCGAGACCGGCCTGCCGGCCGACCGGCTGACCCTGGAGATCACCGAGAGCGTCCTGATGGAGAACGCCGCCAAGGCCTTGGGCATGCTGGAGGAGCTCCGCGCCAGAGACATCCGGCTCTGCATCGACGACTTCGGGACCGGCTACTCCTCCCTCTCCTACCTCCACAGCTTCCCCCTGAACCGGCTGAAGCTCGACCACACCTTCATCCGCCGGATCGCCAGGAACGACCGCAACCTGGAGATCGTGCGCGCGGTGATCACCCTGGCCCACAACCTGGGCATGGAGGTGATCGCCGAAGGGGTGGAGGACGGCGAGCAGCTGGCCCGCCTCACCGCGCTGGGCTGCGACTACGGCCAGGGCTATCTCTTCTGCCGGCCGGCCGCCGCCGAGGACCTGGAGGAGCTGCTCGCCCGCGAGGGCTCGCTGCTGGTCTCCCCGTAGAGTAGGCGCCTTGGGCGGGAATTCCTCCCCCCTAGGAGGGGCAGGGTTCGGTCAGGGGGGAGGCCAGGAGGGGGGTATAGACCGGGGACAGACCGGGGACATAGGTAACAAATCGGACGGGGACATTGGGTAACAGTTCCGTGAGGGAGTATTCGGGTATCGAAGGGGGATGCCCGAATGCCTTGGAGCGAGAACGCCCATATGAGCCGATCCCGATTTGTTGCAGATTTCGAGAGCTGTTTGTACACAATGACAGAGCTGTGCGAGAGGCACGGAATCAGCCGGAAGACCGGGTACAAGTGGGCTGAGCGGTATGGGAGCCAGGGAGCCGAGGGCCTGAAAGACCGATCCCGAGCCCCGAATCACCGCCCGACTCAGACACCGGCCGAGGTAGCCGACCGATTGGTGGAGCTGCGCCGCAAGCATCCGACCTGGGGACCGCGGAAGTTGGCCGCCTGGCTCAAGAAGCACGAGCCCGAGCAAGCCTGGCCGGCGGCAAGCACCATCGGCGGGGTCCTCAAGCGCGAGGGCCTTGTGACGGCCTCCCGGCGGCGCTCCTCTCCGCATTCCCGCCCTTGTCGCCCGCGGCCCTCCCCTATCCTCATCCTCTTATATAGAGTCCCGAGGGGCGAGTTCCCCGCCGGAGGGCGTAGACTCCCAAGCGGAAGCAACCGAGGGAAGGAGGTCATGAGAATGCCGAGCCTGGGTTCGATCGCCGCGACGCTCCTGGTGGCCGGGCTATGCGGCCCCGCTCTCGCCCCGGCCGCCATGGCCGCCGAGCTGCCCGCCTTTCGTCCCGGCCTCTGGGAGTTCAAGCGGACGGTCGAGGGAGGCCGTGGGCCGCAGACCCTGGCGAACCAGAAGTGCACGAATCCGACGGAAGACATGAAGAAGGGCCGCCAGTCGCTCGCCGGGGTGGGTTGTACCTTCACCCCGCTGACTCAGAGCGGGAGCTCATACACCTTCACCGCGGACTGCCTGATCCAGGGGGTCAAAAGGCAGTCGAAGAGCGTGATCACGGTGGCGAGCGACAGCGCCTACACGGTGGATGTCGAGGCGCACCAGGGCGGGGCGTCGACGAAGGAGCATCTCGTGGCGAGGCGGATCGGCGATTGCCCGAAGTAGGGGAGCGGGCCAAGCCGGAGATGCGATGAGCGGAGAGTACCGCGGTGGTCTGGGCACCATCATCCCCGCCATGTTCATCGGCTTGGGCGGCACCGGCTCGCGCATCGTGGATCGGATCGCGGGTCGCGCAGGCCGACTCCCCAACTGGGAGAACCAGCTCCGGCCACTGACCTCGTTTGTCTCGATCGACACCGTTGAGCTCGACCAGCACAAGCTCAGGCACGTGCCAGCCGGCAACCGGCTGAACATCGCGGCCTTCGACAAGGCCAAGGCGATCGAGCACTTCAGGCGCTCTCGGGATACCCAGGCCCTGCAGTGGCTGGACTACCACAGCCGTCGTCCCGGCTTCAAGCCCGGCGCCGGCCAGATCCGCGTCGAGTCCCGGCTGGGGTTCTTCTATCACTCGCTGGAGATCCGCCAGCGTCTGCGCGAGCTTGTGCTCGACAGCCTGCGCCCGAACATCACCTGGCGCCAGGCGCAGCCGCCGAAGTACAACGTCTACCTCTTCTGCACCCT
>Ga0137403_10001748_pt1 | contig 27168 bp, 27 predicted proteins | sample CZOMad2_1_16fung_FD_122057 | JGI IMG/M metagenome (GOLD analysis project Ga0137403, IMG submission 122057) | Vadose zone soil fungal communities from Angelo Coast Range Reserve, California, USA - CZOMad2_1_16fungal (Hybrid Assembly) | ecosystem: Environmental > Terrestrial > Soil > Vadose zone... | reverse complement strand
CATCCATGGCCTCGATGCCGCCGGAATCGACGCGGACCGATACCGCGCCATTGATATTTCCGATACGAATACCGCCGGAATCGGCGGCGGCGCGAACGTCGGAAGCGACATTGCGAACCTCGATCCCTCCGGAATCGGTGTGGCAATCGACCGGACCGCGGATGCCTTCCACGCGAATTCCTCCCGAGTCCGCGCGGGCCCGAAGCTGGGTCTCGGGCGGCGTATAAATCTCGAGACGCATGGAAACGCCCCGCAACAACTCGCGGCTATGAACGTATCCGATGCGGACGCGATTGCCGTTCTGCTCGATCGGGGGATTGCGCTCCAGCTCGCGAATGCGATCCCCGGCGTCGCCGAAATCAAGCCAGCCATGCTGCGATTTAAGGATGGCATGCACGCGCAACGTTCCAGAGCTGCCAGGCATTACGGCGATTCCGCCCGAGTCCGTCGCGACGTCCAAGTCAACGGGGCCTGAAACGGACAGAGACCTGTCGAACGATCCTTGTTCCTGCGCCCGGCAAAGCGAGCCGGCAGCCAGGGCAATTGAGGCGAGAGTCACGGCCAAAGCCTTCACGGATTTACTCCTTTGGAGTGGATACGCAGAGCGGCGAGTAATGTTCCGCCAAAATCTCCCAGGGTAGGGACGAACCAATGAGGCAGGAATACTAGTGCCAAGTTGCAGAAATTAGCGTACTCATAGTGCCTACACGTGGGGCGGGCAATCTTGCCCGCAGCCGCCTTTTCAGGCGGCTCTCTGTAGTACGCTAACTGTTGCAATTTGGCACTAGCCTAGCGGTTTACTAGTGAGTCTCTTCGTCAAAAAACCCGTCGAGTCCCTCCTGGCCGAATGCGAAGCGCACAACCCTCTGAAGCGCGCCCTCGGCGCCAAATCGCTCGTCGCGCTCGGAATCGGAGCCATTATCGGCGCCGGCATCTTCACCCTGACCGGCGTCGCCGCCGCCACGCATTCCGGCCCGGCCATGGTCTATTCGTTTATCCTCGCGGCCCTCGGTTGTGCCTTCGCCGGCATCTGCTACAGCGAATTCTCCACCATGATTCCGATCGCGGGCAGCGCCTATACGTATTCATATGCGACCCTGGGCGAGCTCGTCGCCTGGATCATTGGCTGGGATTTGATTCTCGAATATGCCGTGGGCGCGGCCACGGTCGCCATCGCCTGGAGCGAATACTTCAATCGCGTGCTCGACTGGTTCGGCTTGCGCATTCCATATCAGTGGTCGCATTCGCCATTCGAAGTGGCCCACGACACCGGTGTGCACGGGATGGCGAACATCCCGGCGGTGTTCATCTTGCTGCTGCTCACGGGTCTGCTTATTCGCGGGACCAAGGAGTCGGCCTTCGTCAATGGCATCATCGTCGTCATCAAGGTTAGCATTGTCCTTCTCGTCATCGGGATCGGATGGGGGTTCATGAATCCGGCTAATCACACTCCGTTGATTCCAGCGCCGACGACCTATGTCACGCCGCAAGGCATTCACCACGCCTATGGCGGAATCCTTGGTATCCTCGGCGCGGCCGGCGTCGTCTTCTTCGCCTACATCGGTTTCGATGCGGTCTCGACCGCCGCCCAGGAAGCACGAAATCCCAAGCGCGACATGCCCATCGGCATTCTCGGATCGCTCGTCCTCTGCACCGTCCTCTACGTGCTCTTCTCTTACGTGCTGAGCGGCGTCGCCACCGTCCAGGATTTCCGGACGCACGGTCGGGAAGCGTCGGTGGCTTTCGCCATCAGCAATTATATGCCCGGCTACGAATGGCTCTCGAAGTCAGTCACGGTTGCGATTCTGGCCGGCTTCTCCTCGGTGATTCTCGTCATGCTTCTTGGTCAATCGCGCGTCTTCTTTTCCATGAGCCGCGACGGACTCGTGCCGAAGATCTTTTCCGATGTGCACCCGCGCTTCAGGACGCCTTTCAAATCGAACATTCTCTTTTTCATCTTCACAGGGGTTTTCGCCGCATTCATCCCCGAAGATATCGTCGGCGAAATGACGAGCATAGGAACGTTGTTCGCCTTCATTCTCGTATGCGCCGGGGTTTGGATCATGCGCGTGCGGAGTCCTGAGTTGGAACGCGGCTTCCGCGTGCCGGCGGCGCCGCTCGTCGCCATCCTTGGCATCGTCGTATGCGGCGCAATGGTCTATGGTCTCGGCTGGACGAACTGGATGCGGTTGCTTGTCTGGCTCGCAATCGGACTGGTGTTTTACTTCAGCTACGGCAAGAGCCACAGCCGTATCAACGCGCCACCGCCCGAGATGCCAGAGGGGATAAAGCTGACCCGGTAGCGCAGATTCTGAACAGAAGATAACAAAGGAAACAAAAAGCGTTTCGACGGACGATCTGATTGAAGGTTTTGTTACCTTCGTTTCCTTCTGTTGCGTTATCCCGCTGTCACCAGCTACTGCCACCGAAACCTTCGCTGGGACTTGTGCCGCCGAAAAGTCTTTCGCCACGCTCGCGGAGCCTTTCTGATTTCGCTAACGATTCGCGGGCAGCTGCGGTTTTCTGCAAATCTTCAGGCGAGAGATCGAGAGCGCGCAATACTTCGGCTTCGTCGCGCGAAAGCTCTGACCGGTTTGCTCGTTCCTGGAATTGCGCGAGCGTTTGCGCAAGGTCGTCGCCATTCTTCCCGCGAAAAAGACTCAGCATCCGTTGAAAAGTGAGATGAAACGGCACGGTTGCGACATCGACCGTCTCGTCCGACTGCGAAGCGAACGGCATCATCACTTCGTTGCCGGTAACCACACTGTTCCAAGTCTCCCGCGGCGCGTAATAGCCCAGCTCGACTGCATAGGTCTCGCCCGGCTCGAGCTCCTCAATGGCGCAGCTCCCGCTCATCGGTTCGACCGCGACGGTTTTCTCATTCCCGTTTTGCCGAATCCGCACGTGGGCACAGCGATCGGCTGGTAAACCTTTGGCGAAGGCCGCCGGCCAATCCACACTCCAGCACACAAAAAGCGTCCGCGGATCGCGCGCGATTGCGACCAGCAGCGGCTTGCCATAGTGCGCTGGCAACCCCGTCAATTCGTCAACGTCTCGCCGACGCAACGATGAAGTCACCGGTCCTTCCGAGATTTTGTAGCCGCTCGACGAGTCGGACGGATTCTTCGCCATACCGGCCGCTTATCAATCATTGATCGGCTCGCGAGGCAAGCCAAAAGGGCGCGTTGCTTCATTCGCCCGGACATCGCAATGTCGCGATGCAATGCGAACCTGCATCATTCTCAATCCAATCGCCGGCGGGGTGAAAAACATTGATGCTATTCAGGATCGTTTGCGCGGGTTGAAGGCCGAGCGCCTTTGCATCAGCCAACAGGCGGGTGACGCGGAGAAATTCGCCAGTGAATCTTCGGACTTCGATCTGATCGTGTCGGCGGGCGGCGATGGGACCTTGAACGAAGTAGTGAACGGGATCGCTCAGGGAGGTTGCAAGGCTGCTCTTGGCGTCTTGCCGCTCGGGACCGGCAACGATTTTGCGCGCACACTCGGAGTTCCAACTGATCTGGAGACCGCGATCGAACAGATCATGGCTGCCAAGACCCGCGCCATTGATCTGGTCCGCGTGACCAGCGATCGCGTCCGCTATTTCGTGAACGTTTCCTCAGGCGGATTCAGCGGCGTGGTTGACGAAAAACTTACGCCGGAAATGAAGCGGGCGTGGGGGCCACTGGCCTATTTGCGCAGCGCCGCAGCCGCGTTTTCCGAGCTACGTGGTTACACCACGAAGGTGGCGCTTGATGACGCGCAGGCTTTCGAGCTTGATCTCTATAATGTGATCGTGGCCAACGGGCGTTACGTTGCTGGTGGGATCCCGGTCGCGCCGGAAGCCGACGTCGCGGATGGATTGCTCGATATCGTCCTCATTGCGGAGCGGGGGCCGGCCGAGCTCGCAATTTTGGCGGCCCAGATCCTCCTCGGTAAACACTTGTCCTGGGACGGGGTTATCTTTCGGCGGGCCAAAAAGATTGCGATTAGTTCAAGACCCGGAATGTGGTTTAACGTCGATGGTGAATTGATCGGGAATGAACCGGCAATTTTCGAGTTGCTGCCGCAGGCATTGCGATGCGTAGTCGGAGCAGCGTGAACAAGAAAATTATCACCTTGGATGAATTGAGAGAAAAATCGGAACGGTTGCGATCTGCGGGCAAGCGAGTGATCGCGACGAATGGTTGCTTCGATATTTTGCACGTCGGCCATGTGCATTACCTGGCGGCGGCGCGAAAACTCGGCGATGTCCTGGTGGTGGGACTGAACGGCGACAATTCGGTCTGTCAGCTTAAAGGCGAAGGCAGGCCCATCAATCGCGAACAGGATCGGGCGGAGGTGTTGGCCGCGCTCGAGTCGGTCGATTACGTGACGATTTTTCCCGAATTGCGGGCCACGAATTTCCTGCGGGCGGCCCAGCCGTCGATCTATGCCAAGGGCGGCGATTATACGCCCGAAACGCTGGACCCAAAAGAACGCGCAGTTTTGGCAAAATTCGGAACCAGGATTGAGATCATTCCGTTCGAGAAAGGTTACTCAACCTCGCAGTTGCTAACGAGAATTGGGGAAGGGTGATGATTAAGATCGGTATTCTCGGCTCGGGCAAGGGATCGAACTGTCGCGCCATCCTCCAGAGCATTCGCGATGGTAGGTTAAGAGCAAAGGTCGCCGTTGTAATTTCCGATGTGCTCGATGCACCGATTCTGGAGATCGCGCGTGAGTTCGGAGTGCCGAACGCCTACCTGCCGCCGGGGCATTTTCGGACCAGGCTTGAGCCGAAGGTGGAAGCGCAACTGGTCGCGATGTTGCAGGATGCGGAAGTGCAAATTGTCGTTCTGGCTGGTTTCATGCGCGTCTTGAAGGAACAAATGCTGGCCGCTTTCCCGCGCCGAATCGTGAACATTCATCCCTCGCTCCTGCCGAAATTCTCGGGCCTGGAAGCATGGAAACAGGCACTTGCAGCTAACGAGAAGTGGACAGGCGTAACCGTTCATTACGTGGATGAGCAGATCGATCACGGCGACGTCATTGCGCAACGCAAAGTCCCCGTGATGAGCGACGATACGGCCGAGTCATTGCACGCGCGCATCCAGGAAGTAGAACACGTTCTTTACCCCGAAGCTCTCGAGCAGGTATTTGCGCAACTGCGCGCTGCTTAAAGCCGTTCGGCCTTGGGATCGCGTCCGAGCAATTCCTGCATCGCAAAGAGGAGCGGCTTGTCCTGATAAAGAACGGCGTAGACTTGATCGATGATCGGTGTTTCCACGCCGATCCGGCGCGCACACTCGAATGCGCTCTTTGCTGTAGGTATCCCTTCTGCCACCATTCTCATATCGGCCTGGATTTGAGCCAGGGTCTCGGCCTGGCCCAGCCGTTCTCCTACCCTCCGATTGCGACTGTGCTTACTAAAGCAGGTCGCGATCAGATCTCCCACGCCGCTTAGTCCGTAGAAAGTGCGCGCGTTTCCACCCATCCCGGTCCCGAGACGCAACAATTCGGCCATCGCGCGGGTAAGGAGCGCAGCTTTTGAATTGTCGCCCAGGCCAAGGCCGTCACTCACGCCAGCCGCAATCGCGAAAACATTCTTGAGCGCGCCCCCCAGCTCAATGCTGACAACATCATCACTCGTATAAATCCGGAAATGTTCGCTCCCAAGAAAACGTTGCAGTTCAATTGCATATTTCTCGTTAGCACAACCAATCACAGTCGCAGTCGGCAAGCTGCGAACAACTTCGACTGCCAGATTTGGTCCGGACAAAACCGCTACTGGATTTGAAGAGAAAAGGTCTGACAAAATTTCGCTCATCCGCATTCCGCTGCCGTGCTCGATTCCTTTGGTGCAACTCAGCAGCACCGCATTTTCTTTGACTCCGGCGTTGCGGACACGAGTGGCGATTTCGCGCAGGGCAATGGATGGGGTGACGAAAACAATTAGATCGGCTTCACGACAGTCACTGAGCTCGTGCGTGGCGCGAATGTTGTCCGGCAATCGGATCCCCGGCAAATACTCGGTGTTCTCTCGCGAACTTTGCACCCGGCTGATGCGTGCGGCATTGTTGCCCCACAGAGAAATGGGCCGCCCGTCCGTCCCCCACAGTGCCGCCAGCGCCGTGCCCCAGCTTCCTGCACCTATGATGACGCTTTGTTTCATTTTCGATCGAAGCGCGGCTCGCGCCCCTGGAGCAGGCGCACGATGTTGCCGCGGTGCCTGAAAATTATCAGAGTCGCGATCAAAAGGCTAAATCCTAAGACGATCGGATCTCTCGCATTCCCCAAAAGCCAGGCGCTTAGGGGCAATGCAACCGCCGCAACGATGGAAGCTAACGAGACGAAGCGGAAAAGGAAAAAGACCGCGATCCATACAATGACAGCGATGAATGTTGCTACCGGCAATAGACCAAGGCAGGCGCCGGCGGCTGCGGCGACACCTTTTCCACCGCGAAATCCAAGCCAGATAGGAAACGAATGGCCGACCACGACGAACAAAGCAGCAAGGATCCCGATGAGATAGCTGGTGGACGGGTCGAATTGGGTGAGCCAGAGCGCAATTCTAACAGCAAGGAAACCCTTTAGAACATCTGCAATAAAAACAGCGTAACCATATTTTTTTCCGAGAACACGCAGCGTATTTGTTGCTCCAATGTTACCGCTGCCGTGCTGCCGGACATCAATACCGGCGATCCGTCCAGCTATGAAACCGAAGGGGATGGATCCAAGAAGATAAGCAATCAGAGCCGCGGCGAAATAGATCACTCAGCACGATTTACCATTTAGCCAAATATCCAGGATAGATAAATCGGCAGCCGTTATTCCCGGAATGCGTCGCGCGGCTCCGAGGGAAGTCGGGCGAAACTTTCCCAATTTTTGCCGGCTTTCACTGCGAAGACCGGGAACAATATTAAAGTCGAACCCACTGGGAATGGTGCGATCGGCACGCACCTGCTCATGGGTACGGCGTTTTGTTTGTTGCGCGAGATAGCCGGCGTATTTCATTTCAATTAGCAGGTGACGCCAAATTGAGTGCGGAGCCATGGCAATTACTTCAGGCGGAATCGCGCTCAGGGTAAAGCGCGGGTCCTTCAACGCCTGACGCAGAGGGCGGCCATCAACCTGAAGAGCGTCAATCGCATTGTAAAGGGAGGCGATGGCCTCTTGTTTTCGAAGAAGGCTTTTTATTCTCTCCTCACCAACTAATCCGAACTCGGCGCCTAACTTGGTCAAACGCAAATCGGCATTATCTTCGCGAAGGGCGAGGCGATTTTGCGCCCGACTAGTAAACATTCGATAGGGCTCATCGGTTCCTCGTGTTGTCAGATCGTCGATCAGAACGCCGATGTAACTAATTTCTTTCGAAAGCGTAAATGGATCGCGATCCTGTGCCTTTAATCCGGCGTTGATTCCGGCAATTAAGCCTTGGCCGGCAGCTTCTTCGTAACCGGAGGTGCCGTTTATCTGTCCAGCGAAATACAAGTTTTCCACCAGCTTGGTCTCAAGCGTTGGGTGAAGCTGAGTCGGCGGGAAATAATCGTACTCGACCGCGTAGCCGGGCCGAATGATCTCGGCCCGCTCCAGTCCGGGAATGGATCGCGCTAACGACAATTGGACATCGAATGGCAGACTGGTAGAAATACCGTTGACATAAAACTCGCTGGAATGCCGTCCTTCCGGCTCGAGGAAAATGGGATGCGACGATTTATGTGAAAACCGGACAACTTTGTCCTCAATTGAGGGGCAATACCGCGGCCCCGTGCCCTTAATCCTATTTTGATATAATGGTGATCTGTGGAGATTTGCGCTAATTATGTCGTGAGTTTTCTGAGTAGTCTGTGTCAGCCAACATGGAAGCTGTTCCACGTGGAACATCCCTGTGTCATCAAAATTCAGCGTGAACGATTCGTGTTTTTCACGGGGCACCGTTTCCACGAATGAAAGGCGTGGCGGCGGCTCATCGCCTCCTTGGACCTCGAGCGACCCGAAGTCGATCGAATTGCCGTTGAGCCGGCAGGGCGTTCCCGTTTTGAAACGACCCGCTTCGAATCCCAAGGTGCGAATGCTGTCGCTCAGACTCGATGCCGTGTCCGCCATTCGGCCTCCCGCTTTGGATTGTTCGCCCACATGCAGGAGCCCACGCAGAAAGGTCCCAGCTGTAATCACGACCGATTTTGCTAGAATTTCGACGCCTAAATCCGTTGTCACGCCGACCGCTCGTCGGTTACTGACGAGGAGCGTGGTCGCCGTCCCCTGTAACAGCCGAAGATTCCGCGTCTTTTCGAGGATGGCCTTTAGCCGAAATTGGTAGGCTTTCTTGTCGCACTGGACCCGCGTTGCCCACACCGCTTCGCCCTTACTCCGATTAAGTATTCGGAATTGGATTCCGGTGGCATCGGCATTAATTGCCATCGCGCCCCCTAGCGCATCAATTTCTTTCACAATATGGCTCTTAGCTGAGCCGCCGATCGCCGGATTACACGACATCTGGCCGATCGTATCCAGATTTTGAGTCAACATCAGCGTGGGACAGCCCAGTCGCGCCGCAGCCAGAGCGGCCTCGATCCCCGCGTGGCCACTGCCAACCACCAAGACGTCGATCGGATCAGTGAGTGTGAACATTTTCAAGAATCCCGCGCTTCGGGTCCGGAAGAAGATGGGAAAGACTCTCGATCTTCTGGCCTCCCCGCATCGTCGCGCTAACGATAATCAGCTCCGGAGCAAATTCAGCCAGGAATTGCCGGCAGGCACCGCAAGGCACGATCGGTTCACTTGTATCGGCAACAACAGCGATCGCGACGAACTCCCGCTGCCCTGCCGCGACTGCACTGGCGACCGCAATTCGCTCGGCGCAAATCGTCAGACCGTACGAGATATTTTCGATATTGCTGCCGACAAAAACAGCGCCCGATTTGCATTGAACAGCCGCTCCTACAGCAAATCCAGAATATGGCACATAGGCTTGCTTACGCACTGCGGAGGCGGCTCGAATTAAGTCAGTAAATTGCGTATCCATCTGTCAACAAAGAAATTATGCCATCGACACCCCCCGCAGAACGCGCAATGCAATGCGGCCCATCAGCACGAGGATCGCCAAGGAAATAAGTAGTCCGCCACCCCAGACCCAATATTCGTACATCCGCGGATGGGTCTGTCCGCGGGCGAGCCGCAGCCCCAATTGCCCAAGCGTCCCAAGATACGCATAGAGAAAGAGTCCCGGCGCCTGGCCGATTGCAATCCAGATCATACATGTTCGAAACCGAATTCTGGTTAGGCCATATAAATAGTTCATCAAACTGGTGGGAAAAAGCGGATGCAATTGGCTGAGTAGAATGAGCTTCCACCCTTCGCGCTCCACCGCCGGTTCGAGCGCGTGGAGGCTCTTCGATCTTTCGAAGCGACGTTGCAGCCAGCGCCTGCCTATCGTTCGGCCAATCAAAAATGAAATGGCCGCACCGGCCACATTGCCAATCAGCGCAATCAGGGATCCCCACCATAAACCAAAAAAAAATCCGCTGCCGATACTTAGGATTCCGCCCGGCAGCAGCAATACATTACAGCAGGCGTAAAGGATCGGGTAACAAATCGCGCTCCAAACTCCCCAACCCATCACCCGCTGCTGAATCAGGGCCAGAATTTCCGGCACCGGAAAAAAGTGCCACAACGCGACCATAAGGGCGATCGCACCGAGACTGGCGAAAAGCTGAAACCAGACGACGCGTTTTGTTTTGTTCAAGAGCGCCAGACCATCTGCGTGTCACATCTCGCGCGCAAATCGGGCTAATTCGCAGGTAGAATCAAAATGCAGGAACGGCGTAATCAAATAGACGCCTGGAGACGATTTCGCGCGCGATTTCCGTTCCGACCGCGGCGACATTTTCGTCACGGCATGGAGGACCGTAAGTATCGTAAGCGTGCTAAACGTGATATCGCTCGACTAAACGGTCTGTGGCTGTGCGCTCCGCCGACGCTGAATACCGAGGCTGTCAAAAATTATCCGGGTGGCGTCGGATCGATTGAGTGTGTAAAAGTGAATGCCGGCAACGTTGTTATCCAAAAGATCGTGGCATTGTTCCAGGGCGAAGTGAACACCCACGCGCCTGACCATTTCAGGATCGTTCTCGCATCGCTGTAAAGCACGCAGAAGCCTAGCCGGGAAGCGTGCGCCGCCGGCCAGCTCGGCGATGCGTTTCAATCCGCTCATGGAGGTAATCGGCATTATGCCAGCGATAATCGGGACGTGGATGTCGGCAAGCGCACAGCGTTCGCGAAAATCGTAGAAGTCGCGATTATCGAAAAATAGTTGTGTGACGATGTAGTCGGCGCCAGCGCCGACTTTCGCTTTGAGGTGATCCATTTCGAGCAATCGATTCGGCGTTGCCGGATGTCCTTCGGGAAACCCGGCCACGCCGATCCCAAAACCGCGCCGATCCGGATGCGCCCCCGATTCGTTGAATTTGCGAATGAACTTCACCAAATCGATCGCGTGTTGAAACGAGTCGCGCGCCTTGTCGTAGTCGATTCCACGCGGCCTATCGCCCCCGAGCGCGAGAATGTTTCCAATCGCCGATTTAGTATATCGAATTAGAATTGCTTCGATCTCTTCTTCGTTGTGGCAGACGCAGGTTAGGTGAGGGATTGGATCTAGTTTGGTTGTGTGTTGAATGCGCTCGACAAGATCGTGGGTCAAGTCTCGCGTCGAGCCACCCGCACCGTAGGTAACACTGACAAAGTGCGGCATGTACGATTCGAGATCGCGAATCGTATGGTAGAGAATCTCGGCCGCTTCCGGCGTTCTCGGAGGAAAGAACTCGAACGAAAACGTGGGAGATTCCCTTAGCATAATGTCCGTGATGTGCATGTTTCAAAGTCTATCTTCGTTCGTGCCGCGACTTTCGGTCAACTGACCAAGCACATTTTCGACCACGGAGGGATGTTGCATCCAAACTCCAAAAGCCTTTGCCAGCATGAGATTTAACACACTTTGGTCCCTGGCAAAAACGGAAGGTCAGTTGTAGCTCCCCGCCGTTTCACGTCACACATTTGCGTTCGTTTGGGCGACCGTGATCCCGAGTGGGCCGGACGCTCCCCCTCCGATCGAGCAGCGGCGTCCCCGTCACCGCCTTCGCTTTCACCGGCTTGAGTTCTGCGATCGCTTTCGAAATCGCTGCGACGGTGCGCGGATTTGTTCCGCAGCAGCCGCCAATCAACCGCGCGCCTTCCGCCACCATTTCGCGCGCGGCTTGCGCGAAGTAATCCGGCGCCGCGTGGTAGATAAAACGGCCGTCAGTGTATTTCGGATAGCCGGAGTTTGGATAAGCCGCGAGCAATCCATCGAGGGGTATTCGCTGGAACAGCTGGACAGTAGCGTGCGGACCATTCATGCAATTTACGCCGGTAACTTGCGCTCCCAGACCGCGGAGCTTGCGGAATGCGTCGACGATCGGGACACCGGACGCCAGGCGTCCTTCCGGTTCGCAGGCAAATGAGCAAATGGTTGTGCAATCGCTCAGCGAATTCTTCGCCTCGAGCGCAAGCTGCATCTCGACGTCATCCATGAACGTCTCCAGAAAAATCAGGTCAACCCCTCCTTCGAGCAACGCCTGGATCTGTTCGAGAAAACACTGGGCTCGATCAATTCCGCGCTCTTCCGCTTTCAGCGCGCTTAGCCCAAGCGGACCGAGGCTGCCGGCAACGCAGACATCTTTTCCCGCGGCCGTCTCTTTCGCCAGCTTTGCCGCCGCGCGATTGAACTCGCTCACGCGATTTTCAAAACCAAAACGTGAGAGTCGGGCTGCATTAGCGCCAAAGGTATTTGTCTCAATCACGCGGGCACCGGCCGCTATGTAATCGCGATGAATCGCACGCACCCGATCCGGATCGCTCACGCAAACTTCCTCGAGACACGACTCCATCGGCAGACCCTGATCGAGCAACAGCGTTCCCATCGCGCCGTCGCCGCAGACCACATGTTCCTGGAGCTCATCAAGAAGGTTCATGGTGTGAATGCCGGATTACGGTCACGTAGGGCGGCCGTCAACTTACTTGGTGGTGGCGCGCGACTTTGATCAAATTGCGCGCCATCTCATTCGCGAGACCTCGACCTTCAAATCGACGAAAGTTGTCGGGTGCCGATTTCTCTCGATTTCAACAAAGCACAGACCCGCGAGCGAACGTAAGATCGACGAACCTTTTGCTCACACCTTTTGCTCGCTAGAACTTTTTGAACGCCGATCAATTGAATTTTCCGGGTTAGCTCTCGACCCCAAACGGTCGGACCCGGCCAGATCACGCTTCCTAAAATGATAACAGCCGACAGTCGACTCTTGAGCGAAGTCTTCACATTGGTGCTGTTAACCGTTTGCGCACAAGGAAGCGAACAACTTCGAACAACTCAAAACAAAAGACGCTTCTGCTCTTGCGGTTGGCTGATTCCAGTCGTTCATGCCAAGCTTGTTCACACCGTTTAAATCTGAATTATGTGAGGAATGATGGACGCGAACGCCAGGTTATTGGCGACATGAAGGTGAAGATTTTGTTTGAATGACAAATAAAAATAACAGAGAGCCTGTGAACAAAGCGTTGGAGCACTAAATGAATCACGCCGCCAAAACGATTGGTTCTGCCGGTGCAACTGTTGCAGTCAACCAGCCATGCCCGGTCGCAGTTGTCGAGAAACCAGACAGCCTCTTCGAGCGTTTCGCCTGGATTTACATTTTTTGTCGCGAAAAAGTTTTTCGTGATGATACCGGACGGATAATTCGTGCGTTTTGGCCGGCCGGAGAACCACCAGCGAGTTCCAAGGTGCTGGAGCTTGGCTGTGGCCCGGGGTTTTACGCTCGTGCCTTGGCGCAGCGTTTTCAAAGAATCTCGGTTCTTGGAGTCGACAGCTCGAGGGAGCTGGTGAAATATGCGCGGGAGAGAGCGACGGAGAAGGCTTTGCATAACTGTGCTTTTGCGTGGGGTGATGTCCTCAATCTTCCACAACCGGATAATTCGTTCAGCCAATTGGTCACCTCTCGTCTGTTCACGATTTTGTCGGAACGAGAGCGCGCCGTCGGAGAGATATTTCGGGTGCTTAATTCAGGAGGCAAATGTTTCGTGGCCGAGCCGCGCTTCGCGTTTTCGGCATCGATTCCTTTGCTAACGATGCGGGCACTCGCCCGTGTCAATGGATACTCGGACGAATATCGAGAGCCAGAAAAGGCTACAGTCCTTCCGTATTCCCATTTTTGTGCGTTGTTCGCGAGCCAACCGTGGGCGCGCATGAAAACCTGGCGGGTTGGTCGTTACCAGTACGCGCTCTGCGAAAAAGGTTGACGCGAGCGTTCCAGCAACGCAGAGCACGCGCGAATGCATCGCGTTCTCGATCGGCAATGGGGCAACCAGACTCCGGCGGGCCGGTGCGCGCTTGCGATCATGACTAAAGCGCCGCGGGCAGGGACGGTAAAGACAAGATTGCAACCACCGCTCACGCCCTCGGAAGCGGCGGAGCTAAACACTTGTTTCTTGCGCGATATCGCGGCTGTGATCTCGGCAGCGGGGGAACGCTCCCAAGGGGTTGGCGTTTTTACCCCCGCGCGCAGCGAAAAGGAGTACGAGGGTATATTGCCATCGCATTTCGATTTGATTCCGCAACGTGGCAATGGATTTGGCGAGCGGTTGACTAACGCGGCCGACGATTTGCTCCATGTCGGTTTCGAATCCTGTTGCCTGATTAATTCAGACAGTCCAACGGCGACAGCTGAGGCGTTTCGCGAGGCCGTAACGCAGTTGCAAGATGCAGACGATCGAATCGTCCTCGGGCCATCCGATGATGGCGGTTATTATTTGATTGGGATGAGAAAACTGAATCGTCACCTTTTCGACGAGATCGATTGGAGCACGGAGCGGGTTTTTGCCCAAACGGACGAACGCGCGCGTGAGGTCGGACTAAAGGTTCACGTTCTGCCGAAATTTTATGATGTGGACGATGGCGCAACGCTGCGGCGTTTGTGTGAGGAATTGTTGAGGGGAAATTCGCGGGGCGATATCGCTCCCGTGACGACGAAATTTTTGGCAGAGCTGATTGCGCGCGAAGGATGGGAACGACTTTGCCCGCAATGAAAAGGCGACAACGCGCTCTTGTTACTGGCGGCGCCGGCCTCATCGGATCGCATGTCGCCGACTTGCTCGTGCGCGAAGGCTGGCGCGTGCGGATTCTCGATAACCTCGAACCGAATACGCATAGGCGAGGTAAGCCGGCCTGGATCAACCGCGACGCCGAGTTTGTGCATGGGGATTTGCGCGATCGCGCCACGATTGAAAACGCGCTTTCTGACATCGACATCGTCTTTCACCAGGCGGCTTACGGCGGTTACATGCCCGAAATGGCGAAATACGTGCAGGTGAATTCGTTCGGCACCGCGCAAATGCTTGAAATCATTCGCGAAAAGAATCTTCCGATCAAAAAAGTTATCGTCGCGAGTTCACAGGCAGTTTACAGCGAAGGCGCGGGTGAGTGCTCAAATCACGGCCTCGTTTTTCCAAAGGTGCGGCCGGTGGAACAATTACAGCGCGGCGATTGGTCGGTGCGCTGCCCGATTTGCCATCAGCCAACCACGAGCGTGGCCACGCCCGAGGAGGCACCGGTCGGCGGGGAAACGGTTTATGGATTAACCAAAGTCGATCAGGAGAAATTGGTCCTGCTCTGGGGAAAACAAGTCGGGATTCCAGCCGTTGCGCTGCGGTACTCGTGCACTTACGGACCCCGACAATCGATCTTCAATCCTTACACCGGTGTGATCGCGATTTTTTGCACCCGTTTGCTTAACAATCTGTCGCCGGTTCTTTATGAAGACGGCGAGCAGACCCGCGATTTTTCTTTCGTTGAGGATATCGCGCGCGCGAATTTACTCGCCGCCACAACTGATGCTCTCGATGGCCGGCCAGTAAACGTCGGCAGTGAAAAAGGGGTGACCGTCCGCGAAATTGCACAAAGGATTTCCGACGCGCTCGGAATAAGAATCGCGCCGGAAATTAATGGGGAATTTCGTCCTGGGGAAATGCGCCACCTTATCAGCGGGACGGATACAATTCGGGCCGCGGGTTATGCCCCGCAGGTCGATCTAGCGGAGGGCATTGATCGCTATCTTGATTGGATTCGCTCGCAAAGCGACGTGCGCGATTACTTCAGCGAGGCTTCCGAAACGTTGCGCAATAAAGGCATTGTGCATCGCGTAGGAACGTAGCTCGAAATCCGGTTCGTGGCTCAACACGAGCGTAGCGGTTGTGCTACAAGTAAACGGATGAATGACGCGATCGGCAGCCCGGATTTCAACTCGCTGATTGTTGATCACGCGCGCAAAGATTTTCCGTTGCTCGATGCGAACATGAGTGTCGCCGAGGCGCTCGATCGCATCCGGCGCGAAGGCGTAGGAGAACGGGTGATCTACTTCTTCGCGATCGATTCCGAGAAACGTCTCGTTGGAGTTTTGCCGACACGGCGCCTGCTGACAGCCGCGCTGGAAACGCGCTTGGAAGAAATCATGGTTAGGCGCGTGGTCGCCATTCCAGCGACCGCAACTGTACTGGAGGCGTGCGAATTTTTCGTCCTCTACAAATTCTTCGCGTTTCCGGTCGTGGACGAGCGGCGCCGGGTGGTCGGCGTCGTCGATGTAAGTCTTTTCGCCGAAGAAATGCTCGAAGCAGGAGATCGCGAAGAACACGCGCATCCTGTGCCGGCTTTCAGCAGCGACGATATTTTCGAGGCACTCGGTGTTCGTCTGGCCCAACTTCGCGGGGCGTCGCCCTGGCGCGCGTTTCGCTATCGCTTTCCATGGCTTCTGGCGACGGTCGGCGCCGGCACGGCCTGTGCCCTGTTGGCTGGCGTGTTTGAGGCAACGCTCGCCGGCAGTCTCGTCATCGCATTTTTTCTCACGATGGTGCTTGGCTTGAATGAAAGCGTCAGCACACAATCGATGACGCTCACTATTCAAGCACTGCGCGTAAGTCCACTATCGCGCAGATGGTTCCTCGAAAACCTGCGCCGCGAAAGTGTAACCGCTCTGCTGCTTGGCGGTGCGTGCGGCGCCGTGGTCGGATTAATCGTATGGTTGTGGCGACACGATCTCAGCGGCGCCACTGTTGTGGGGGGCAGCATCGTGATGTCGTTATTCACGGCCTGTTTGTTTGGATTCAGCGTGCCATCGCTTCTTCATCGGCTGAAACTGGATCCTAAAATCGCGGCCGGGCCCGTGACGCTCGCCGTGACGGATTTCGTCGCGCTAACCTTTTATTTCTCGCTCGCCTGGCTGGTACTGGGATAGAGAATTTCCGCCGCGAAAGGTCTAAGGGAACGGGACGGGATTAATCATGACTCGCGAAGAGATTATTCTGAAGCACATCAAACGCAATGGACGGGGCCTCGAAATTGGCCCGGGCTGTGCTCCGATCGCGCCGAAAAAGCGCGGTTTTCGGGTTCACGTGCTCGACTATTGCGATAAAAACGCGCTGATCGAAAAGTATCGGCCGCACGGGATCAACCTCGAAAACATTGAGGAGGTCGATTTCGTTTGGGATGGCCGGCCTTACGTGGAGCTCATCGGCCGGCGCCACGTTTACGACTGGATCATCGGGTCGCACGTCCTCGAACACACCACCGATCTGATCGGGTTTCTTAACGATTGTGATTCGCTCTTGAAGAGAGACGGCGTTCTCTCCCTGGCGGTGCCCGATAAGCGGTACTGTTTTGATCGCTTTCGACCTCTCACAGGCATTGGCCGCGTCATCGATGCCGCCCGTAATCCGCAGAAAATTCATCCGGCCGGAACGGTGGCCGAATATTTTCTCACCGTGGTCAGCAGAGCCGGGCGTATTGCCTGGGAGGCGAGCGAAAAAGGCGAGTTCAAGTTGGTGCATTCATTGGAGGAAGCGAAACAAGCGATCCGCGGTGTCAGCGAGCCTGGGTATTATCTCGATGTCCACGAATGGTGTTTCACCCCAACTTCATTTCGACTGATGATGCGCGACTTATTTGAGCTTGGTTTCATTCAGCTCAAGGAATTGGCTTTTCATCCGCCACAGGGCTCGGAATTTTACATTACTTTGTCGCGCCAGGGTCACCTTCCGGAGGGCGCGCGATTGGAATTGTTGGGGCAAATTCTTCGCGAACAATCGGCCGCCTGAATCGCATTAAGTTTTCGACGTGTGGATTTCTGTTGTCATTCCGGCGCTCAACGAAGAAGAGCCGATCGCAGAGGTCGTGCGCGAGGTGATCGCAATGGGAACTCCGCGCGAAGTCATTGTTGTTGATAATGGCAGCACAGACCAAACCGCGGAACGCGCCAGAAACGAAGGAGCACGAGTGGTTTCGGCGCCGCGCGGATACGGTCGCGCTTGTGCGGCGGGCGTGGCGGCAATTTCCCCTGAAAGCGATTTGATCGTTTTTCTCGATGGCGATGGCAGCGACGTTCCGCGCTTTATTCCGGCGTTGGTCGAGCCGATTATGAGCGGCACGCATGACTTCGTAATCGGTTCGCGCACACGCGGGAAACGCGAGCCGGGCAGTATGAACTCGCAGCAGGTTTTTGCGGGGCATCTCGCGGGATTTTTGATCCGCATACTTTACGGTGTTCGCTACACCGATATGTCGCCGTTCCGCGCTATCCGGCGCGATTCGTTTGCACAACTAGGAATGCGCGAAGAAACCTACGGTTGGAATCTGGAGATGCAGATGAAAGCGGCCCGAGCAGGACTGCGCATTCTCGAAGTGCCCGTTGATCATCGACGTCGCAAGGGTGGGGAATCGAAAGTTTCCGGAACGCTGCGGGGCACGTTCGTCGCCAGCTTTCGGATCCTGGCGACATTTTTGAAAATCGCCTTCTTCGGAACATAGGCTTGTAGCCTGTGCGCCCAGCGGAGTTGCACTCCGCTGTTGGCAAGGGGATGTGTTCTCTGCTGCTGTCCGCTTCAGCGGAGTAGAACTCCGCTGGGCACACGGACTGGAAAGTCCGTGTGCCGATTCCGATCAACTGCGCGAGTTAGAGGTATAAAGGAGGGGGCGCTTGGCACCAGCGCCTCTACGGCTCATAGTCGCGATAATGATGAGCCGATCCAAAGCAGTGCTTTGCGGTCTCTACGCCGGCCTCGTCGCTGGAATCGCCATGACCCTGGCGATGCTTTTACTCGCGTGGCTATTCCAGATCGCGACGCCGCTGGTGATTCTGGGCGACCGCCTCAGTGTGTTCATTTCGCCGAAGCCATTCTTTTGGATTATGGGCCGTGTTGGTGGCTACAACCATTTGAAACAGCTTGGCGTCGGCTCCTCCATCTTCGGACAAATTCTGGTCGGCGCGATTGGCGGAATAGTTTTCGGACTCGTCCGCCGCAAGCGAGGTGATGTTGGGTATCGCTGGACCTTTCTAATCTTCGTGGCGCTGCCGTTAGCGATCAGCGCAATCTTGTTGTGGCCGGTGCTCGGGACCCACTATGGGGGAATGCCAATCGATGCGGCGCGTTTGATCACGCTGTTGGGACTGGCAATTTCCTTTCTCCTCTTCGAACGCGTTCTTGTGCTCGGTTTTGATTTTCTAACGAGTCATGGACAAAAGAAGACCGCGGCACCGCCCGAATTTACGCCGCACCTGGGCCGGCGCGCATTTTTGTTTGGAACGCTGGGCCTTCTATTCGCAGGCGGAACCACCGCCATCGCGCGCAAGCTTTTTCGGATCGCGACTTTCAGCTACGATGGCACGCAATACAAAGGCCCGGATGTCCAGGCGATCACCCCGAACGATCAGTTTTATTGCGTGACCAAGAACGTAGTCGACCCACGTGTAGACGAAGGGCTCTGGCATCTCGAAGTAATCGGCCTGGTGCAACATCCGCACACCTACCGCCTCCTGGATTTCAATAGCATGGAGATGGTCGATCAGGAAACGACCTTAATGTGCATCAGTAATGGGCTCGATGCCGGACTGATGAGTAACGCGATTTGGCGCGGGATTCCGATGGGGGATTTGTTGGAAGCAGCCTCTCCGCTTCCCGGGGCGGAGAGAGTGCGGCTGCACGGCGTCGACAATTACACCGACACCGTTCCGTTCCAGAAAGCAATGACCCCGACCACGCTTATCGCCTTCAAGATGAATGGAACGGAGTTGCCGGATCGCCATGGGTTTCCCGCGCGTGCCATCGTGCCGGGTTATTTCGGTGAAAAACATGTGAAATGGCTCACTCGCATTGAAGTAACAAAGGCGGACGCAAAAGGTTTTTACGAGACCCAAGGTTGGGGCCCAAATTTCATCGTCCCGACGCGATCTCGCATCGACATTCCTTATAACGAGTCGTGGATTAAGATAGCTGATGCGGCGAAGGGCGTTCCAGTCAAAGGCGTCGCTTTCGGGGGCGATCGCGGAATTTCCCGGGTCGAATTCAGTTCGGACGACGGCGAAAGTTGGGACGAGGCGAAGATCGATTATCCTGGTACGAAATTAACCTGGGTGCTGTGGAGTTTTAACTGGGCGCCGGACAATGATGTCGACGATTATACCTTGGTGGTGCGTGCGACCGATGGCGAAGGTAAAGTACAGGAGTTTGAAGAAGATCGCGCGTTTACCTCCGGGATCACCGGTTTTCACAAGGTAATCGTGCACATTTTTGCGTGAACAGTGTAGCCGGCATCGGTGATGCCGGCCCGCGGTCAGCGACCGCGGCTACATTCATCCGGGGTGACAGCGTGCAATTCTTAGCGCAACATTGGTCTGCCTAATGAGCGCCAAAGATCATGTTTTCACCCTCGGTATCGAGGAGGAATTTGCCATTGTCGATCCCGTGACGCGCGAATTGCGCTCCCACATTCACGAAATTCTCGAAGACGGCAAAGTTACGCTCAAGGAGCAGATCAAGCCGGAAATGCATCAGTCAGTGGTCGAACTGGGCACGGAAATTTGCCGCGACATCGACGATGCCAGGAACCACGTAACCGAGCTCCGCAGCCGTCTGGCCGCACTGGCCGCGCGCAGCCAACTCAAGATCGCGTCGGTCGGCACGCATCCTTTTTCACATTGGCGCGATCAACTCATCACTCAAGGCGAGCGCTATCAGGAAATTGTGCGCGACATGCAATTGCTGGCCCGGGCCAATCTCATCTTCGGGTTGCATGTGCACGTCGGAATTCCAGACCGCGAAACCGCCATCCACGTTATGAATCAGGCGCGCTATTTCCTGCCCCACATTTACGCGCTGTCGGTTAACTCGCCGTTCTGGGTGGGGCACGATACCGGGCTGAAAGGTTACCGGTTGAAAGTGTTCGAGCGTTTTCCCCGCACCGGCATTCCGGATTCGTTCGAATCGCTTTCTGAATATACCGATTACTGCAACCTGCTCGTGAAAACCGGTTGCATCGATAACGCCAAGAAAATTTGGTGGGACATCCGGCTCCATCCTTTTTTCGACACACTGGAAGTGCGAGTATGCGACGCGCAATCGCGAGTGGACGATACTCTCGCCATTGCAGCGCTTATCCAGGCGTTGATTTCAAAACTGCACAAGTTGCTCCGGCAAAATGTCACGTTCCGGATTTACCGGAGGCGTTTGCTCGATGAAAATCGCTGGCGCGCCTCGCGCTATGGGATCGATGGCAAGCTCATCGACTTCGGCAGGGAAAAGGAAACTGAAACGCGCAATCTGATTCACGAATTCATCGAGTTTGTAGCTGACGAAGTAGCCGAGCTGGGGAGCCGGCGCGAGATGAACCACATCGAACGGATTCTACATGAAGGTACAGGCGCGGACCGGCAGCTTGCGGTCTGGGAGCGCACCCACGATATCAAAGCGGTCGTCGATCACATCGTCGCTGAGACCTACCAAGGTTTAAGTGAAGTAGAACTGGCGGCGAAAGCGACCGTTGCGTCTTAGTGTTCGTTTGAGCGACGCGGGACCAGTGTTGTCACCACGGAATCACTTTGCGATCCTGCAAAAACTTGCCGGTGAGATTTTGCGGTGCCCCGGCCGCGAGCCAGATAATTCCGTCCGCGCCTTCTTCGACCGACCGAGTCGCATTGGCCCCACCCATATCGGTGCGGACCCAACCCGGACAAACTGAATTCACGGCAAATTTCGGCAGTGCAGCGGCGAGCTGCGAAGTTACCCCATTCAACGCCGTTTTTGAAATGCAATACACCGGCGACCAGCCATCTGCGCCGTCGTGCAGTTGTCCGCCGCTGCTTGAAACATTGACGATCCGCGGTGCCGATGACCTCGCGAGCATGGGCTGAAAGGCTTGCGCGACCATTAGCGGCCCGAGGGTGTTGGTGCGCATGGTCGTTTCGAATTGGTCCGGCGTTGCTTTCAAGATCGCGTCATCGCCGTCAACGATGATTCCGGCGTTATTTACCAGGACGTCGAAATGGTCGACCATCTTTGCTAATTCTGCCGCGGCCTCGCGAATGCTGGCGGGATCTGACACATCAATCTTTAGAAACGTTGCCGCTGGTCCGATTTTCCGAACCGCGGCACGACCGGCTTTCTCATTGCGCGCGCCGACGAACACGCGAAAGCCTTTCGCCGCCAGTTGCCGCGCAACCTCGAAACCGATTCCCTTGTTTGCGCCGGTGACGAGCGCGATTTTTTCTGACTTCGGCATAATGCAAACTCGCGCGTCACATTACGAATCGCAATGCCACACCGTCATCCCGAGTCGCGCAGACGACGAGGGACCTCTCAAATGCGGTTGAGTCACGCACAGTAGCTTGTGTGATCAACCAAAGTTGGTGAGGTCCCTCGCTTGCGCTCGGGATGACGGTGTCGGGGACGCAATCAAGCGTCGCAGTGTTCTCAGATTCACCACATCTTCTTTCAGTTCTTTGCCCTTGGGTGTCTCGAGCACTTTCGGGATTTTACGGAAGCGCGGCTCGTTCATGATGAAACGAAATGCGGCCTGCCCGATTTTGCCTTTGCCGATGTGAGCGTGTCGATCGACGCGTGAGCCACGTGCAGCTTTGGAATCGTTCAGATGAATTGCTACCAGTCGGTCCCGCGCCTGCGGGATAATTCGATCGAACTTGCGAAATGTCTTCTTGGCCGCGTTCTCAGAGCCGATGTCGTAACCGGCAGCAAAAATGTGAGCAGTATCGAGGCAAATGCAGATCCGTTCGGGCTCGCGCACATTGGCAATAATGTGGGCGATGTGCTCGAAGCGATGACCGAGGCATGAACCCTGGCCAGCCGTGGTTTCGAGCGCGATCTTCGTCTTCACTTTTGGAATCACCCGCCAAATCGCGTCGATCGATGCGGTGATTTTTTCCAGGCCGGCTTCTTCACCTGCGCCGAGGTGTGCGCCGGGATGCATAACGAGAAATGGCAACCCGAGGTGATCGGCCCGAATCAATTCCTCGGCTAAAGCGCGCAACGAATTCGCGTGAAATTGCGGATTGGTGGCGGCGAGATTGATCAAATAATTCGCGTGCGCAAAAACCGACCCCAACTGGGCGCGCTGCTGGTGGTCCAGAAAGGCGCGAATTTCGTCAGTAGACAATGGGCGGGCGAACCATTGCATGTTGTTTTTGACGAAAATCTGCATGGCAGTGCAATCGATCGAACAAGCGCGCTCGATTGCCATGTGCACGCCACCGGCAATCGACATGTGAGCGCCGAGAAGGAGTTCTCTTGTCATTTCGAGCGGAGCGAAGCGAAGTCGAGAAATCTCTTACTATTCAGCGCTCTTCGGTGCGAATACTTGGGAAAAGTTAGAGATGTCTCGACTGCGCTCGACATGACAAAAGCGGTGCCAACCGCGGAATACGCGAATGGCACCGATAAGAAAATATCAGCGCTATCTGCGGTTCAGCATTCCTCGGCATTAAGCATTCAGAAAATTTTCGGGTGCCAATCCGGCTTCTTCAGACTGCCTTCGGCCTTATATTCGAAAAATTTATAGAGCGGAGTGAGAACGGCTCCGGCTCCGCTGGCGTCAATGCGAACGTCAAAATCGATTTTGTCATCGAGAAAATGGGCGTTGCCCTCTCCCACCATGCCGAAGGTGCCGCCATCGACGTGAAAATCCGAGGTGCGGATAACGCCATCTTTGATCGTGAACGACATATTCCCTTTTCGCGCGACCCGATAACCGACCCCCGGCATGATCTTGTTGAGAATGTCCGAAAGCGGGCCAAAGAGCGGGATGGCAAAGACATCGCCATTGCGCACTTCCACCTCGCCTTTGCCATTCATCGTCCGCGCGTCACTTCCGATTCCCGTCCATTCGTAGCGGCCATTCATCAATCCCACCGCCGTTTTGTATTTGAAATAGAGGTCGGTCAGTTTTGGAAAATCGACGTGATCGACCGTCATCGCCGCCCGATAACGCTGGTCGTTTTTCGCGAGAGAAAGGTCCGCACTGCCCCGCACTGTGCCGGAAAAAATCGCGCCGTTTAGTTCGGAGATTTGCAGCCGATCATCGGTCAGGAGCAGCTTCGCGTTGATGCGGTCGAACGGCAGAGTTTTGCCAAGAAAAACATAATCCATCCCGCCCGATGAATCGACATTGACTTCGAGGCGCGTGTTTTTACCGCCGCGAAATTGATAGACACCGCTGGTGGTAATCGTAGGGGGTTTTTGAAATTTGTAGGGGGTAACGACCTTCAGCAATTTCGGATCAATCCAGTAAATGGCTTCCGTCGGTCGCAGGCCCGAAACGACGTTCGACAGGCGCGTCTCGTGATGCGCGAAATCGTAGACGAAGGTGCCGGTGGCAACGCCCTCGTCTCGGGCCACTCGAAAATTCTCGTAGGTGACCGCGCCATCTCCGAAATGAACGTTGGCCGAGGCGCTGTTGAAACCGATGGTGCGAAAACGCCCGCGCTGCAGTTGTAAGGTGCCATCGCCTTTCCAAGTCGCGGCTGCGGCGCTCGGCCCGCGAATGCTCAGCTGAACATTAGAGGCATGCGGCCAATCCCAATCGTTCACGAATTCGCGCGTGTCGGCCGGTGCCAGAGAACGAAGCGCGTTGGCGTCAATCGTACTGGCGAGATCGATCCGAAAATCATTCGGCGCATCGAGCAACCGCCCGACTAACTCTCCGCTTTGATGCCGCACGTGAATGTCGCGCACCATCGTGCGTTCGCCGTCCCAGGAAAATTCGGCATTCGCGCTCAGAAACGGAATTCCCTTGTAAGCGAACCGATCCAGCGCGGCGTGGCCGATGGCCTGCCAACGTGGCTGGCCTTCTCCCAATTTTGCCGACCCCGAAATCTCGAAGCGCGGTGGCGCTAGAAAGGTGATGTCGGAAACGAGGCGGGAGAGCCCGACGTTTTCAAGCAGCGTGCGCAGATTCAGACTGCTGCGCGCTTGAAACTGAAGCTCGCCCGCCGGTTGTCGCCAAATTGCGCTGGCAGTGAAACCGCCCAAGTCATCCTGCAATTCCCATTGCTTGATGCTGAGTGTTTGATCGGCGAACTCACCGGTCATGGTCAGGTTTCGTGCCTGATAATTGCCCCGCTGCCATGGCCCGGTCTGCAACGTTCCCTCCACTCGCGCATTCTCAAGCTGCGCGACATCGCCGCTGAATTTGATCTGCAAATGCGGACGCTCGGAGAATTTGAACTGGCTCAACTCGCTTACCGATCGCTGCAAGATGGCAAGTCGCGTCTGCCATTCTTCTGGTGTTACGTCCTTCGACGGTTTGTAATCGTTCCGCTTGATCAATTGTCCGGTCGCCGAAATGCGAATGCCGCAGAAGATTCCATCCGCCTGGCTGACATAAATTTGTTCCGGAGGAAAATAAATGTGGGCGTGCAAATTTTTGATTTGAGCGTGTGGCGATTTCGGGTCCGCTCCTTCGGGCAAGGGCAATGTGACCTGGGCATTACGAATATCGATTGCATTCAAGAAGGCCTGGCGTTGCAGTAACGCCGCGTAATTCACGTCCAGCGAAATGCGACTGATCTCCGCGATAGTGTTCTCGCGATTTTTGTAATCGTAAATGCGAACATCCTGCGCGACCAGGCCGCGAAAGGGATCGAGAGTCAGCCGCCGAACAGAGGCTTCCACGCCGTGCTTGTGCAATTCCTCAACCACGAGTCCGCGCCATTTCCGGCCGAATCCTTTCCTGGCCAGGTACCAGCCGCCGCCGGCCATCGCTCCCAAGATCAGAACAACCAGAAACCGCGCCGTAGTAGCGAGAAGGCATCGCGCGAACGTGCGCGGTCGATGTGTCGCAGAAGCGAACGATTTTTGCGGCGGTTCCAGAATAGCTGGCATGACGCGTGGAAGCGTTGAATGGTTGGAGGGTCGCAGGGACTGTCGATGTAACGCTTTAATTCTTCAACGCTTCAACGTGATTTCCGTTTCCGATTTACCGGCAATCAATGCCACGCTCAATTTTGTCAGTACCATTTTCATTTCTGCCGGCTGGTATTTTATCCGGCGAAATTTTTGGCAACGCCACGTCGTTTGCATGGTTACAGCGGTCGTTTCCTCCGCCCTTTTTCTCGTTGGCTATATCACCTATCACATTCACGTCGGGGAAAAATCTTCCGGCTTTCGCGGTTGGCTGGCAGCAATTTATTTTCCGATGCTGGCGACCCACGTTTTGCTCGCCTTCGTCACCCTTCCGCTGGTCGTTCTCACCCTGATTCCCGTTTTTCAGCGCCGCTGGGACAAGCATCGCCGGATCGCCAAATGGACGATGCCGATTTGGCTTTACGTTTCCGTCACCGGCGTGCTCGTTTATTTGATGCTTTATCAATGGTTTCCGCCACCGAGTCTTGCACAGCCGCGCTGAATGTTGTTTGCTCAGGACGCGGCCAGGCCGCTTCTAAAACCATGGTCACGATCGCAACCTTCAACGAGCAATCGAAAGCCAAACATCTGCGTGACCGGTTGGGACAAGCCGGGATCGGCGCCGACATCATCGGCGATAGTCATCTACAACGAGTCGCTTTCATGGCCAAGCCGCGGGCAAACGTGAAAGTGAAAGTGAACGAAGATGATTTCGGAAAAGCACACCAATTGATGCGGGAATGGGAAGTCTCCGATCCTGACGTCGGAGCCGCGCTGCGCTGCCCACAATGCGAATCTTCCAATATCGAATATCCGCAAATGACCCGGAAATTTCTGACCCCGGCGATCGCGAGCATTCTCTTTGCTGTGAAGATTTTTCCGAAAGGATTTTATTGTCACAATTGCCACTTTACTTGGACGAACGAGCCCGAAGGACAGATTTCGCGCCTCTGGCACATGATTTTCCCGGGGACCAACCCGTACCGAGAAGAGTGACTTCGGCAGGGACGCGACCTGCGTTGCATCGCGATGATGTGGCGAGGCTGGCAATGGCGTTGGCATGAAGTGGCTCTTTGCGTTGTTATTGGCGCTGGCAATTTTTGGCGGCGCCGCCTACTTCGCCTACAACGTTCTCTTTAAACAGGAGATCGCCGTCCAAAAAGAACAGCGCGGCGAAATCCCTGCGACACCGCTGCCCGACCTGAGCCTGCCGGAATTTCAGGAGGCGGCGAAATTACGGCAGGAAGGTAATCTGGTGGAGGCACGCAATGCTCTCTTTGCGTTTATTCAGAAATATCCCAACGGCCAGCACTTCGAGGAAGCGAAAGACCTGCTCGGTGCCGTCAACATCGATATACTTTTCTCGCCTCTACCTTCTCCCGAAAAAAAAGAATACATCGTGAAAAAAGGGGACGTCATTGCCCGGGTCGCGCAGAAAATGAAATCGACGCCGGAGCTGATCATGCGCACCAACAACATGAACGGCACCATGTTGCACATCGGCGAAAGGTTACTGATTTCGAATCCCGATTTCTCCCTCTTTATTCAAACGAAACAAAAACTTATTGTCCTCATCAACCACGGTCAGTTTTTCAAGCAATATCATGTCCAGGAAATGAAACTGCCGCCGAAACAGCCGCCGCGGATCAATACCAAAGTGGCTGAGATTTTGGCTTGGAAGAATGGTAAACGCGTCGGTTTCGGCACCCGTGAATATCAGACGAGTATGCGCTGGATTCGTCTGGCCAACGCCGGCTACACCATCTATGCCATCCCGGATGCGTCCCACCCGAATTCCGATCAGCCACCCCCGCCACTTGGGCTTGGCATTTCCGCCAGCGAGGCCGAAGAATTGAGCAGCCTTGTCAACGGCAAGACCCCTGTCACCATTACGGAGTAACATGAAGGAGCCGCAACCGC
>Ga0137403_10001747_pt1 | contig 27173 bp, 26 predicted proteins | sample CZOMad2_1_16fung_FD_122057 | JGI IMG/M metagenome (GOLD analysis project Ga0137403, IMG submission 122057) | Vadose zone soil fungal communities from Angelo Coast Range Reserve, California, USA - CZOMad2_1_16fungal (Hybrid Assembly) | ecosystem: Environmental > Terrestrial > Soil > Vadose zone... | reverse complement strand
GCGGCGACGAGACGGTGGTGTCGAAGATCGCACGCCGGGTCTGGGGAAACGGCGCCCCGTACTACGCGGTCCAGGCCTCCACGCTGCTCATCCTCGTCCTGGCCGCCAACACCTCGTACGCCGACTTCCCGCGGCTCTCGTCGATCCTGGCGCGCGACCGCTTCGTGCCCCGGCAATTCGCGAACCAGGGCGATCGGCTGGTGTTCTCGAACGGCATCCTGATCCTCAGCGGCTTTTCGATCCTCCTGATCGTCGCCTTCCAGGGCGACACGCACGCGCTCCTGCCCCTCTACGCGATCGGCGTCTTCATCTCGTTCACGCTATCGCAGTCGGGCATGGTGCGGCGCTGGCTGCGCCTGCGCGAGAAGGGCTGGCAGTGGCGCGTGTGGGTCAACGGCATCGGGGCGGCCGTGACCGGCGTGGTGCTCCTGACGCTCGCGGTCACGAAGTTCGTGGAGGGCGCCTGGATCGTCGTCGTCGTCATTCCGGTCCTGGTCACCACGTTCGTCGTGATGCACCGGCACTACGACGAGGTGGCCCGCGAGCTGTCGCTCGAGGGCTTCGAGGGCCCGCCGGCGTTCCAGCACACGGTCCTGGTGCTGATCGGCGACGTCCATCGCGGCGTCGTCCGCGCCGTGCAGTACGCGCGGACACTCGCCCCGACGGCGGTGGTGCGCGCCGTCTACGTCGAGACGGACCCGGCCCACACCGCTCGGCTCGAGGACAAGTGGGGCAAGTGGGGGCTCGGCGTGCCCCTGGTCGTCCTGACCTCGCCGTACCGGTCGCTGCTGCGCCCGCTGCTCGATTACCTCGACCAGATCCAGTCGCGCGGCGGCGAGCAGATGGTCACGATCGTGCTACCGGAATTTCTGCCGCGACACTGGTGGCAGCACGTCCTGCACAACCAGACGGCCCTGCTGGTCAAGGGCGCGCTGCTCTTCCGGAGCAATACCGTCGTCGCCGACGTACCGTACCTGCTCAAGCGCTGAGGGCGCCCGGAGCGTTACGGCCGCACGCCCTCGACGGCGAGCAGGTACTGGACGTGCGACTGGCCCGCCTGGCCCAGCCAGGCCCGGTACTCGACCTCGGCCGCGCGCCGCTCGCCCTCGCTGATCGCGGCGTCGGCGACCATCTGATGTCCCCGCGTGGCGGCGATGGTGGCCCAGATGCCGGCGCGGGTCTCGAAGTCGGGATCGCTGCGCCGCGCGACCTCACTCTGGTCGGTCGTCGCGATCGCGGTCAGGCCGACGCCCGACAGCAGCTCGCCGAGACGGTCGGCGATCGCGTTGTCCAGGCCCGCGGCGGCGCGCCACCGGAGAAATGCCGCGACGAAGCGGCGCATGCTCGCCGGCGGCTCCGGCGTCCACGAAGCCTTCTCGTGGTTGTAGTCGAGGATGACCATGCGCCCGCCGCGCCGCAGCGCCTTCGTCATCTCGCGCAGCGCGGCCCCGGGATCGGCGAGCCACTGCAGCACGCGCGCCGCCGCCACGATGTCGAACTCGCCGCGGAACGGCAGCCCGTAGACGTCGACGACGTGAAACGACAGCCCGGGCACGCGGCGGTGCGCGGCGCGGGCGGCGTCGATCATCGACGCGTTGACGTCGACGCCCACCGCGTGGCCCTCGTGGCCGACGGCCTCGGCGATGCCGCGGGTGATGGCGCCGGTGCCGCAGCCGACGTCGAGCACCGCGAGCCCGGGGCGCAGCAGCGCCGCGAGCCGGCGATGGTCCGACTGGAGCGACCGGGTGTCGAGGATCGCGCGCGTGCCATCGGGCATGTGCGCCCGACGTCGCGCGACGTCGCCCGCGCGTGCATCGCCATCGGCTACCATGAGGGTCCGGGAGGTCGTGGCACGACGACAACCACCTCGACCAGCTCAGACGCGCGCGGGCCGGTCGTCCGTGAGAGCCGCCCGCATGCGGTCGAGCGCCTCGACCAGGAGCGAGCGCGGACAGCCGAAGTTCAGCCGGACGAACCCCGCGCCGCCCGGGCCGAACAGCACGCCGTCGTTCAGGGCGACTCGCGCCCGCTCCAGGAAGAACGTGAACGGATCGGCGGCGGCCGCCGCGCCGGCATTGCGGCAGTCGAGCCAGGCCAGATAGGTCGCCTCGGGCGTCGCGACTCGCACGCCGGGCAGGCGCGTCCGCACGTAGTCCATGGCGAAGTCGCGGTTCGTTTCCAGATAGCGCATCAGCTCGTCGAGCCACGGCTGGCCGTCGCGGTACGCCGCGTAGGCCGCCGTCAAGCCGAGGACGTTCACCGTCGACACGAGGTCGGCGCGCGCCGCGATGAACTTCGCGCGCAGGTCGGCGTTCGGGATGATCGCGACCGAGAACTTGAGCCCGGCCAGGTTGAAGGTCTTGCTCGGCGCCATGAGCGTGATCGTGCGCTCGGCGATCGCCCCATCGAGCGACGCGATCGGCGTGTGACGGTGGCCCGGATAGGCGAGCTCGCAATGGATCTCGTCGGCGACGATCGAGAGGCCGCGGCGCAGGCAAACCTCCGCGAGCCGCTGGAGCTCGTCGCGCCGGAGGACCCGGCCCACCGGGTTGTGCGGGTTGCAGAGCAGGAAGAACCGCGTGCGCTCGCCGATCGCCGCGGTGAACGCGTCGACGTCGACTTCGTAGCTTCCGTCCGCCCGGCGCGCCAGCGGCGCTTCCTCGCGGGTGAGGTCCATGTTGGAGGCGGCGCGGAGGATGGGCGGGTACACGGGCGTCATGAGGACGAGGCCGTCGCCCGGCGCCGCGAGCACGCGTCCGGCCACGTTGAAGCCCGGGATCACCCCGGGGATGATCACCACCGCTTCCGGCGACACGCGCCAGCCGTAGCGCTTGAGCAGCCGGTCGGCGAAGAGCTGGTGGAACTCGGGCTGCTCGAAGGTGATGTAGCCGTAGACCCCGTGCTCCACTCGCTCGCGCAGCGCGCGGATCACGGGCTCGGGCGACTGGAAGTCCATGTCCGCCACCCAGAGCGGCAAGACGTCGGGACCGTACTTCTGCCACTTGGAGCTGTCCGTGCGCCGGCGGTCGATTCGACGATCGAAGTCGTAGCTCATGGCGGTTCAAGTTATCATGCTCGGGCTCGAGCGGTTTAACGGAGGGGACACCATGGCAATGCGGATCGGCATCATCGGGGCCGGGGCCATCGGCAGCGTCGTCGGTGGCATGCTCACCAAGGCCGGGCACGACGTGACGCTCATCGACCAGTGGCCGGAGCACGTGGAGAAGATGCGGAAGGACGGCCTTCGCCTCAGCGGGACGTGCGGCGACCACGTGGTCCGGGTCAAGGCGCTCCACATCTTCGAGGCGCAGGCCATCACCGAGCCCTTCGACGCGGTCTTCATCTCCGTCAAGTCGTACGACACGGAGTGGGCGACGTCGCTGGGCATCCAGTACCTCAAGAAGCCGAACGGGGTGGTGGTCGACTTCCAGAACGGGATCAACGACGAGCGCGTGGCGGCCATCGCCGGCCGCGAGCGAACGCTCGGCAGCGTGATCACGATCGGCGCCGGGATGTACGAGCCGGCCCACGCCATGCGCACCGACACCGGCTCGATCGGCTTCAAGATCGGCGAGCTCGACGGCAAGGACACCGAGCGCGCGCGCGAGCTGGCGAAGATCATGAACGACGTCGCGGTGGCCAAGGTGACCACCAATCTCTTCGGCGAGCGATGGTCGAAGCTCACCGTGAACTGCATGGCCAACCCGCTGGCGGGGCTCTCGGGCCTCGGCACCGCCGAGGTACGCACCCAGCGCGAGCCGCGGCTCATCGCGATCTACGTGGGCGGCGAGGTCGTGAAGGTGGGGCGCGCGTGCGGCTTCGAGGTCGAGCCCATCTACGGCATCGCCGCGCAGCGGTTCGTGGACGCCTACGAGGGGCGCGGGCTCGCCGAGGTCGAGGCGGACGTGGCCGCCGAGGGCGCGCGGCGCGGCGGCGGGCGGCCCTCGCTGCTGCAGGACGTCATGCGCGGGCGCCGGACCGAGATCGACTATCTCAACGGCTATGTCTGCGAGCAGGGGCGCCTCAAGGGCGTGAAGACGCCGGTCAACGACGCGGTCGTGGCGACGGTTCGCAGCTACGGTGTCGGCAAGCTCAAGCCGGACCCGAAGAACCTCGAGCCGATTCTGAAGATCCTGCCGACGAGGTAGTCAGCGGCGCGCGGCGCCGGCGGCGGAAACCGCCGGCGCCGCCGCCGGCGCATCGATCAGAACGCGAAGTACCCCTTGCCGGTGGTCTGCGTGTCGAAGAGCCGATAGGCCTCGTCCGCCTGATCGAGCGTGAACCGATGCGTGAGGAGTCCGTCGATCGGCACCTTGCGGTCGGCGATGAAGCGGGCGCACTCGGCCTGGCCGACGCTCGAGAAGGTCCACGACGCGTGGATCGTCAGCTGCCGGCGGATCATGTCCTGGCTGATGTCGAAGGTCGTCGTGTTGCCCTCGCCGACGAAGGCCACGCGCCCCCAGGTGGTCGCGCTGCGAACCGCGGCGACCCGCGCCTCGGGGTTACCGGTGCAGTCCATCGCGGTCTCGACACCCTCGCCGTGGGTCAGCTCGCGGAGCGCCGCGACCGGATCGGTTTCGCGCGCGTTGACGACCGTCTCGGCGCCGAACTGACGGGCGAGCGCGAGCCGCTCGGGGGCGACGTCGATCGCGATCACGCGGGCGCCCATGGCGCGTCCCAGCATGGTCGCGCTGAGCCCGACCGGTCCCTGGCCGAAGACCGCGAGGGTGTCGCGGCCGGACACGTCGAGACGCTTGAGCGCGCCGTACGCCGTGCCGGTCCCGCACGAGATGGCGGCCCCCGCCGGGAAGCCGATCGACTCGGGGAGGGGAACGAGCGTGTACGCCGGCACGCAGATGAACGGGGCGTGACCGCCGTGGCCCGTCATGCCGTACACGACGATGCCCTGGCGGCAGAGCTGAGCCCAGCCGACGCGGCAGTGCTTGCACCGCCCGCAGCCCTTGTAATGATGGACCATCACGCGCTGGCCGGTGGGCGCGTCGGCCTCGGCGACGCCCGATCCGCGCTCGGCGACGACGCCGCACGGCTCGTGGCCCGCGATGACGGGCCCGCCGCTGCCGCCCAGCCCGAGGGCCGCCGCGGCGTTGCCGGCCGCGCGGTAGGGGTGCAGGTCGCTGCCGCACATGCCCGAAGCCTTCATGGCCACCACGACCTCGCCGGGTCCCGGCTTCGGATCGGGAAAGTCGCGCACCTCGAGCTTGCGATTGCCGAGGAAAACTACGCCACGCATACATCCTCCTTTTGCGGCTACCCTATCACCAACCCGCAACAAGGTCGTGCGCGCCGCAGGCCGTCGCGGGGCTGGGGCCCCGCCGGCCGAGGCGCGGCTCCGGGGAGAGGGGAGAGCGCGATGCCGCCGATGAAGCTCGGCGAGGTGACGATTTCCCGCGTGATCGAGATCGACCGCTCGTCCTTTCCGACCGCGTCCATGCTGCCGGACTCGACGGCTGAGGCGATCGCCGCGCACCACCACTGGCTCAAGCCGCATTTCGTCGACGAACGCACCGGCGACCTCGCCTCGCGCATCCAGACCTACGTCGTGCGCACGCCGCGCCACACGATCCTGATCGACACCGGCGTCGGCAACGACAAGGCGCGCACCGGCGCGCCCGCCTGGCACATGCGGCGCAGCGCCTATCTCGACGATCTCGCGGCCGTCGGCGTCACGCCCGAGCAGGTCGACGTCGTCCTGTGCACCCACCTGCACGTGGACCACGTCGGCTGGAACACGCGCTGGCAGGACGGGCGCTGGGTCCCGACTTTCCCCCGAGCGCGGTACGTCATCCCCGGCGCGGAGTGGGAGTTCTGGAAATACGAGAACGCGACGGGCAAGGAGGAGTCGGGGTGCATCGCTGACAGCGTCGTGCCCGTGGTCGAGGCCGGGCAGGCCGTGCTCGTCGACAGCGACTACAAGGTCGACGAGTATCTCTGCTTCGAGCCGTGGATCGGTCACACGCCGGGTCACGTCTGCATCCGGCTCACCACCTCGGCGGGCACCGCCGTCTTCTCCGGCGACCTCATGCACCGGACCGTGCAGGTCGCGGAGCCCCACTGGTCGAGCCGCTTCTGCTACGACCCGGCGAAGGCGCGCGCGACGCGGCGCGCCTTCGTGGAGCAGCACGCGGATTCCGGCACACTGATCCTGGCCGGGCACTTCCCGCAGCCCGGCTTCATCGTCCGGGCGGGCGGCGGCTATCGTTTCACCCCGGCTGCGTAAACGCGCGTGGTCGGGTACTCGAACTCGTAGGGCGGGCGCGTCGTGACCTCGTCGACGACGAACCCTGCCCGCTCGAGGTAGGCCGCCATCTCGTCCGGCTGAAAGAGCGTCGCGTCGATCGAGACGCCGCGGCCGAACCAGTCGTCGGCGTGCACTACGCCTTCGCCGCCGTGGAACCCGAGCAGGACGAGGCCCCCCGGGTGGAGAACGCGAGCCAATTCCGCCAGAGCGGGCTCCGCGGCCGGGCGCTCCAGGTGGATCAGCGAGTAGAAGGCGACGAGCCCGATCAGCGATCCGTCGCGCAGGGACAGCGCCCGCAGGTCCCCCTGCTCGAATCCGAGCGTCGGGTTGAGCTCGCGGGCGAGCGCCACCATCGCGGCCGAGAGATCGAGCCCGAAGACGTCGACGCCCCGCGCCGCGAGATAGCCTCCCACATGCCCAGGTCCGCAGCCCACGTCGCAGACGCGGCCGCGGCCTGCCACGCGCGCAGCGAAACGGTCGAGCAACGCCCGGTCGAACGGCTTGCGATTGAGCTCGTCGAAGAACTGCTCGGCGTACGGCTGGGCGACCCGGTCGTACGTCCCGGGCAGGTCGGGGTTCCACCGAGGCGCCGACACCTCAGGCCGCGAGCGGAGGCTTGCGATCGAACCAGGGACGCGCCGCTTCGAGCTGCGCGGCCAGGCGGAACAGAGTCGCCTCGTCACCGTAGCGCGCGACGAGCTGAGTTGCGACCGGCAGCCCCTCCGGCGAGCGCCCGAGCGGCAGCATCATCGCGGGCTGGCCGGTGAGGTTGAACCACACCGTGAAGGGCGAGAAGGCGAAGACGCGCCGCCAGTACTCGTCGACGTCGTCCATCATCATGTCGAGCCAGCCGAGCTTCACCGGAAGGGTCGCCAGGCCGGGCGTGAGCAGAACGTCCCAGTCGGCGTGGAACGCGGCCATCTGTCGCCCGAGCTTGTGCGCGGTCTGCGTCGCGCGGACGTAGTCGGCGCCGCTGACCGCGTCGCCGAGCCTCGCCGTCGCCCACGTCACCTTCTCGACCTCGTCCGCGCGCGCCGGGCGTCCCTTGGTCGGATGGCTCGCGAGGTTCACCGTCGTGTTGGCGGCGGCCAGGGTGAGGAAGGTGGCGACGACGGCGGCGCGGTCGATCGGCGGATCGATCTCCTGGACGCGATGACCGAGATCGGCGCAGAGCCTCGCGGTCTCGCCGAGCACGCGCAGGCTCTCGGCGTCGACCTTCGCGCCGTTCGGGGCCAGGCTCGTGTACGCGATCCGGAGAGCTCCGGGATCGGCGCCGACGTCCTGGCGGAACGGCCGGGCCGGCGCCGGGGCGACGTAGGGATCGCCCGCGCCGGAGCCGCACGTCGCGTCGAGCAGCGCCGCACTGTCGCGCACCGACAGGGTCACCGCGTGCTCGACCGAGCATCCGCCGAGCCCCTCGCCGAGCACGGGCGCCATCGTGTTGCGCCCGCGGGTGGGCTTGAGGCCGACGAGCCCGCAGCACGCCGCGGGCGCGCGGATCGAGCCGAAGCCGTCGGTGGCGTGCGCCATCGGGAGGACACGCGCGCCGACCGCGGCCGCCGCGCCGCCGCTCGAGCCCCCGGAGATCCGCGTCGCGTCCCAGGGGTTGCGCGTCGGGCCGTGGAGCCGCGGCTCGCAGGTGAGCGAGAGCCCCAGCTCGCACGTGTTGGTGCGGCCGAAGATGACGAGGCCGGCGCGCTTGAGCCGGAGGACGTGCTCGCTGTCGGTGGCCGGCGCCGGCGCGTCGGCGAAGAATGCCGAGCTCCGCGTCATCTTCACGCCGGCGATCGACGCGGTGAGGTCCTTCATGAGGAACGGCACGCCGGTGAACGGCCCGTCCGGCAGCCCCGCCGCGATCGCCGCGCGCCCGTAGTCGTAAAGCGGCATCGTCACGGCGTTGATGGCTGGGTTGCGCGCCTCGACCCGGGCGATGGCGGCGTCGAGCAGCTCGCCCGCCGACACCTGGCGCCGGCGGACCAGCTCGGCGAGGCCCAGCGCGTCGTACCCTTCGTACTCGACGAATCCGCTCACGGCGTTCCTCGCTTCATCGACGGCATGTTAGCCGAACCCGGGACTCCCGGCGCAGGCATAATGGTGGAGCCCTCATGCCCGAAACTCAGGCATCCGACCGCCACAGCCACAATCCCCTCGTCCGCTACTTCAGGCTTCTCGGGCCCGGGCTCGTCACCGGCGCGTCGGACGACGATCCGAGCGGCATCGCGACCTACGCCGTGGCCGGCGCCGCGCTCGGCTTCGGGATGCTCTGGACGGCGCCGGCCACCCTTCCGCTGATGGCGGCCGTGCAGCTCATCTGCGCGCGGATCGGCCTCGTGACCGGCCACGGCCTTGCCGGCGCGATTCGCGGGCACTATCCGCGCCCGCTTCTCTACGGCGCCTGTCTTCTGCTGCTAGTCGCCAACGTCTTCAACATCGCGGCGGATCTCGCGGGCATGGCGGACGCGACCGGGATGCTCTTCGGCGTGCCGTCGCTGCTGTCGATCCCCGTCCTCGGGGCGGGTATTCTTCTGGCCACCGTGTACTTGAATTACACGCGCTTCGCCCGGTGCCTCAAGTGGCTGACCGCGGTGCTCCTCGCGTACGTTCTGGCGGCGTTCCTGGCCAAGCCCGACTGGCGGCGGGTCGCCGTCGCCACCTTCACCCCGAGCCTCGTCTGGGACACCACGCACATCACGACGCTCGTCGGCGTGCTCGGAACGACGATCTCGCCCTATCTCTTTTTCTGGCAAGCCTCGCAGGAGGTGGAGCAGGAAAAGGCCCAGGGCCGGCGGACGCTGGCCCAGCGTCGCGGCGCGGCGGCGCACGAGCTGGCCGACGCGCGGCTCGACGTCGTCACCGGCATGGCCTTCTCGAACATCGCGATGTTTTTCATCATGCTCGCGACGGCCGCGACCCTGCACCCGGCCGGCCGGACCCAGATCGAGACCGCGCGCCAGGCCGCCGAGGCCTTGCGTCCCCTGGCCGGCGACCTCGCGTACGGCCTCTTCGCGCTGGGGATCATCGGCACGGGGCTCCTCGCCGTACCGGTGCTGGCCGGATCGGCTTCGTTCGCTGTCGCCGAGGTCTTCGGCTGGCGCTCGGGGCTCGATCTCTCGCCGCGGCGCGGGCGGCGGTTCTATCTGGTCTTCGCCGGGGCCGTGGTCGCGGGGATGCTGCTGGACCTCGCCGGGATGAACCCGATGCGCATGCTCTTTCTCTGCGCGGTTCTCAACGGGCTCCTGGCCCCACCGCTCCTGCTGCTCGTCATGCTGGTCGGTCGCAATCGCGCCATCATGGGCGAGCACGCGAACGGCCCCTGGCTCAGCGTGCTCGGCTGGACGGCCACGGTCGTCATGTCGCTCGCGGCCGTCGCGTTCTTCGCGACGGCGTGGTGAAGGCGCCCGCGTCGTGCGAGACCGGCTCGTGCTCCAGACGATCGGCGTGCTCTCCCTCGCGGTCGTCCTCGTTGTCGGCTATCTCGTGCTCGGGCGCCGCGCGGACCAAGACGGCGCATCGGGCGTGGCCGCGTCGTTGCCGCTCGTCAACGCGTGTCTGAACGCGACGAGCGCCGCGCTACTGACCGCGGGCTACGTGTTCATTCGGCGCCGCCGCGTTACCGCGCACAAGGCGTGCATGGTCTCGGCGCTCCTGGTCTCCACCCTCTTTCTCGTCTCCTACGTTGTCTACCATTCGCTCGCCGGCTCTCGCCCCTTCGGGGGACAAGGATGGATCCGCGTCGTCTACTTTCCGCTGCTCGTCTCCCACATCGTCCTGGCGGCGGCCATCGTGCCGCTGGCGCTCGTCACCGTCTATCGCGCGCTCCAGGGAAGCTTCGCCCGTCACGTGCGGATCGCCCGCTGGACGCTCCCGATCTGGCTCTACGTGTCGGTGACCGGCGTGCTCGTGTACTGGATGCTCTATCGACTGTAAAACTCAAGGAGCTGTCGGGGTGAACGACACAGAACGCTACCTGTTTCTCGCTCTGATCGAGGCCGTCGAGGACATCGAATTGCTCTTCCACTCGATCGCGCATCGCCAACAGGCGCTGCTCATCGTGCTTCGGGACAGGGGTACCATCACGTCCCAGCAGTACGAAGAAGCCGTGAAGGAGCGCCAGGCGGCGGGCGTGGTCGAGCTGGCGCTGAATCCCGAGTGAACGAGGAAGAAAGCGGTGCTGGCCGAGCTGAAGCAAACGCTCGAACGCGGACACCAGGCGTCCCAACCGGCCGAGCGAGCTCGAGCGGAAGAAGTTAGCAGTCCGCGCCGCCTATTCGGCGGTTCGCCGCAGGCCCACCAGCAGCTCGAGCGCGTTGGCGCTGGGCAGCTTTGAACTGGCCGACCGCACTGCCTGCAGCCCGAATTCACCAAGCGCCAGCAACAGATACTGGGCCGAGTCCGGCGGCGCGTTCGTATCTCTCACCGCCAGAAAGAGGCCCGTCCGCCCGGCTTGCGTCGGCGTCGCCCGATACACTCCGGTGGCCGGCCATCCGGCCTCCAGGAACGCATCGCGCAGCTGACGAGCGAAGCTCACCGCCTCGGCGTTCGGCACGGCGACGATCCGGAGATCGACCGGCGGAAGCTGGCGCAGCCGGAGGACGAGCTGCGAGCGCTGAATACCCTCGAGTCGGCGATGGCGCGTCAGGTTCCATGCGCGCCAGGCCAGGAGCGGGCTGAGCAGGGCGAGCAGACCGGCGCCGACGTTGTAGCCGGCGTGATCCCAGATCGCCGCGAGCCCCGCGCCGGCGCTCGCGATGGCCGCGGCAAAGCTGGCGAGCATCAGATATCTCGGAGACTGGTCCCAGCGCACGGCGCTCCGATGATAGCGAGAAGCCGGACGGTGTGCGGCTAAAGCAGCTCGCCGCGGAGGACCGTGACCGCCTTGCCGCCGAGCTTCACGCGGTCGCCCGCGACGCGAACCCGGACGACCCCGCCGCGCGCGGAGGCCTGGTAGCCGACGAGCTCGCTCTTGCCCAGGCGCGCCTGCCAGAACGGCCCGAGCGCGCAGTGCGCCGAGCCCGTCACCGGATCTTCGGCGACGCCCGAGCCCGGCGCGAAGAAGCGCGAGACGAAGTCGTAGGCAGCCGAGGCGGCCCGGCTGGTGACGATCACCCCGCGGACCGGGAGGGCGGCGAGCGCGGCGTGGTTCGGCGCCAGGCTCCGGACGGTCTCCTCGGCGTCCACCTCGACGAGGTAGTCGAACTGATTTCGGCCGACGTACTTCGGCGTGGCGCCGAGCGCTTCGGCGAGCCCGGAAGGCATCGGGGCCGATTCCTCGCGCTTGGCCGGGAAATCGAGCTCGATCCACTCGCCGGCGCGGTCGCCGGTCAAGAGGCCGCTCTTCGTGTGGAACCGCGCCTGCTGCGCCGGCGCCAGGTGCCCCTCTTCCCAGAGCACGTGCGCGCTCGCGAGCGTCGCATGACCACAGAGCGCGACCTCGGTCGTCGGCGTGAACCACCGCAGCGCGAAGCCGTCGTTCCGCGTCTCGAGAAACGCGGTCTCCGAGAGGTTCATCTCGCGAGCGACGCGCTGCATCCAGCCTTCGTCGTGCGGCGCGGGGAGCAGGCAGACCGCCGCGGGGTTGCCCGCGAACGGGACGTCGGTGAACGCGTCGACCTGGGTGATCCGGAGGCCCACGGCGACGCAAAGTGTAGCAACAAAGGTGCTAGAGTCCACTCGTGATCGCCGCGGGAACCGGACTCGCCACCGGATCGACGGCCGACGACGCGGCGCTCGAGGCGTCCCTGGCTGCGCTCGAGCGCAGCGGGACCGATCGGGCCGACCTTGCCCTGGTCTTCGCCACGGGCGACGCCTATCCGCGCGCTCACGAGCTCCTGCACTCCGTACGCCGCGTGACCGGCGCGCCCCTCGTTCTCGGCTGCAGCGGCGGCGGCATTCTGACCGACCGTCGCGAGGTCGAGGACGAACCGACGGCGGTCGCGGTGCTGGCGGTCCGCTGTGAGCGCCTGGTCGCGACGCCGTTTCTCGTCGAGCGGCAGGGCGAGCGCCAGGACCTCGGCACCGAGGTGGCGCAACGCATCGGCGGCACGGTCGCAGAGGGTGGGTGTGTCCTCGTGCTGCCCGACGCGATGGGCTGCAATCCGGCGGCGCTGCTCGCGCAGCTTCACGAGGCGCTTGGCTTCGTACCGGTGCTCGGCGCCGTCGCCGCGGGCACGACGATGTTCGAGCTCTACAACACGGACGCCGCCTGCGGCGCGCTGGCCGGCGTCGCCCTCTCCGGGCTCCAGCCAGTCATCGGCGTGGCGCAGGGGTGTACGCCGATCGGCGAGCCGTTCGTCATCACGCGCGCCGAGGCCAACGTGATTCACCGGATCGCAAATCGCCCGGCGCTCGAGATGCTCAGCGAGGCGATTCGCTCGCTGCCGGGCGCCGAGACGCGGATCCAGCGCGCCGGCGTCTTCGCCGGCCTGGCCATGGACCCCGCCAAGTCCCCGCTCGAGCGGGGCGACTTCCTCGTGCGCAACCTCGTCGGCGCCGATCAGGCGAGCGGGGCGCTGGCGGTCGCCGAGCGCGTGCGGGTGGGCCAGACTGTGCAGTTCCAGATCCGCGACGCCGAGGCGTCCCGGGACGATCTGCGGTCGATGCTCGACGATGTGGCGGCGCGCCTGAGCGGCCGGCGGCCCGCCTTCGGCTGCTATTTCGACTGCGCCGGCCGCGGGCGCGGACTCTTCGGCGTCGCCGACCACGACGTGACGCTGATCCGCGAGCGGCTCGGCGACTTCCCGCTGATCGGATTCTTCGGCAACGGCGAGTTCGCGCCGGTCGGCCGGCGAAACTTCTTCCACAACTACACGGGCGCTCTGATCGTGTTCCCGGAGGTTTGAGGCGCGTGCGCGGCGTCGAGCAGATTCCGTGGCTCTACGACGGGCTCTGCGCGGTGATGGAGCGCACCGGGCTCGCGCCCTTTCGGCGGTGGCTCGCGGCCGGCGCGCGGGGACGCACCCTCGACGTGGGCTGCGGGACGGGTCGCGGGCTCCGGTTCTACGGACCGGGCGCGCGGGTGATCGGGCTCGACCCCGCGCGCGCCTCCCTCGCGCGCGCCAGGCGGCGAATCCCGGGCTCGCGGTTGGTGCAGGCGAGCGCGGAGGCGCTTCCGTTTCGCGATGGGGTCTTCGACACGGTCGTCAGCAGCTTCGTCTTCTGCAGCGTGCCCGATCCCGCGCGCGGCTTCGTCGAGGTCAAGCGCGTGCTCCGCCCCGACGGGCAGCTGCGCATGCTCGAGCACGTCCGCTCGCGAAGGCGATGGAAGGCGGCGTTCCAGGATCGGGTGCAGCCCATCTGGACGCGGCTCAGCGGCGGCTGCCGTCCCAACCGTGAGACCGAGCGCCTCGTGAACGCCGCGGGTTTCGCGATCGACGCCGCGGACCGCCTCGAAAAGGCCGACCTGCGGCGCTTCTCGGCACGGCCCGCGAGCGAGCGATGCCCGCGGAGCTAGCTCTCGAGGAGCGCGCGATACACCGCCGTGGTCCGCTCCATCGCCGCGTCGAATGTGTACTGCGCCAGGATCATCGCCTGGCCGGCGCGCGCCATCGCGCGTGATCTCTCGGGCTCACGGAGCGAGGCCAGGATCGCGGCGGCGAGCGCGCCTGAGTCGCCGGGCGGAACGAGGCGACCGGTCTCGCCGTCCCGGACCAGCTCGGGAATGCCGCCGACGTTCGAGCCCACAACGGGCGTGCCGACCGCGAGCGCCTGCGGGATCACTTGCGACGTTGCCTCCGAGCGGGTCGACGGGAGCACGAGCGCGTCGAGCGCGGCCATGACCTCGGGAACGTCACGGCGGAAGCCGGTGAGGTGAACGCGCGACTCGAGGCCCATCTGCTGCACCCGGGCCTTTACCTCGTCAAAGCCGACGCCGTCGCCGACGATGAGGAAGTGTGTGTCGGGCGCGACCGCGAGCACCGCGCGGGCGGCGTCGAGGAAGACATTGTGGCCCTTCGAGCCTCGGACGTTTGCGACGAGGCCGACCACCGGCGCGCCGCCGAGCCGGAGCTCGTCGCGCACGGCCTTGCCCGAGACGCCGGGGTGGAACTGCTCGGTGTCGACACCGGCCGAGACCGGGACGATTTTCTCGGGCGCGATGCCGGCTGCGATCACCGTCGCGCGCACCGTCTCGCCGCTGGTGATGATCCGGTCGGCGAGCCGATAGACGAGGGCGTGCCGGATGGGAATCGACACGTGCCGACTGCGGACGACCGGGCGGCCGAGCGATTTTGCCGCGATCCCGCCCAGCCAGCTGTCGATGGAGCTATGGGTATGAACGAGGCTCACCCCGCGCTCGCGGATGAGCCGGCGCAGGCGGAAGAGCGCGCCGACGTCCGCCGCGCCCCGCATCCGGATCGACTCCACTGGAACGGATGCGGCCCGCGCCTCGCGGAGGAGCAGGCTATCGGGCTGGCACGCGATCAGCGCGTTCCAGCCGTGGCTGATCAGCCAGCGGGTCTCAGCGAGGGTCCGGATCTCCTGGCCGCCACGCCCGAGGGACGACTCGGTGTGCAGAAGAGTACGCATGGCGGCAAGCTACCGCCGGGAGCCAAAACGAGCCGGATCTGGAAGAGTCGTGCGGTTGTTGGCCGGGCTACCAGCGCCCGCCGCCGCCGCGGGACCCGCCGCGCCCACCACCACCGCCGCCACCGCCGAAACCCCCGCGGCCGCCACCGCCGCCACCGCGCCGGTCGCCGCCGCCCCCGGTTCCGGGAGCCTTCGCTTTCTCGACCTGGATGGTGCGGCCGTCGAGGTTCGTGCCGTTGAGGCGGCTAATGGCCTGCTCGGCTTCCTCCGGTGTCGCCATCTCGACGAAGCCGAAGCCCCGCGAGCGACCGGTGTCCCGGTCAGTCACGACGCTTGCGGACTCGACGCTGCCGACAGCTGCGAAGGCCTCGCGCAGACGCTCGTTTGAGGTGGAGAATGCAAGACCGCCCACGAAGAGTTTCACCGCCATGGAAGGGCTCCTTCTGACCGCACGAGAACGAGAACGGGAACGATCGGAGTATACACTGGTCGGCGTCTTCCGCGAATCCAATCATACCCGAGGTGCGGTCTGATTATATCGGTCATCGAGCAGCTGGGCTACGTCGGCCTGCTGCTGGTGCTCTGCGCGGCCAGCCTCGGCGTCCCCATCCCCGAGGAACTGCCCATCATCACCGCCGGGGTGCTGTCTAATCAAGCGGTCCTGCGATGGTGGGTCGCGCTGCCGGTCTGCTTCGTGGGCGTGGTCTCCGGCGACATCGTCCTGTACTGGGCGGGGCACCATTGGGGTGAACGGGTCCTCGGCTGGCGGCCCGTACGCTGGGTTCTGAGCCGCGCTCGTGAGGAACAGCTCAAGGCCGCGTACAGGAGCCACGGCGTGAAGATTGTTTTCACGGCGCGCCACGTGATCGGGCTGAGAGCCGCGGCCTTTCTCACGGCCGGGATCGCCCACGTGCCGTTCTGGAAGTTCCTGACGGTCGACGCCGCCGCCGCGCTGGTGAGCGTGCCGTTCGGCTTCTTCCTGGCGTTCCTCTTCGCCGACCAGGTCCAGCAGATCTTCTCCGACGTGCATCGGATGGAGCGGTGGCTGGGCCTGGCTGCCCTCGTGGCGATCGCGGTGTGGGTCGCGGTCGCGGCCCGGCGGCGGAGCCAGCGGCCGTGATTGGCCGCAATGCTATAGTCGGCGAAGAGATGGCCGCGACTGTCGTCGAGCGGAAACCATGGCATGCCAGCTTTCGGCTGCTGGAGCGCGACGAGCGAGTCTTCGCGGTCCTCCTGGCGGTCGTCATGGTCGGCGGTCTGACCGCTCTCGGTCTCTTTCCGCTGCGGCCGCGGCACCGGATCGACCTCTACTGGCTCGTCTTCTGGTTCGCTGCCTACAAGGTGGGCATCTTCGCGCTCGTGACGGTCAATCCGCGCGCCACCGGCACGTACTTCGTCGGCGCGCTGGCGATCGACCTGCTCCTGGTCTTCGTCCTTCTGTGCCTTACCGGTGGCGGCGACAGCGTCTTCTATCTGCTGTTCTTTCCGCTCGTCGTGGTTAACGCCTACTACTTCGGCCCCTGGGTGGGGCTCGGCGCCACGGTGGTGGCGGGCGGACTCTACGCCCTGTCGACCGTCCTGGTTCCGCCGTGGGTCGGCTGGACACCTCCCCTGATCGTCGCGGCCCTGGCCGGGCTGCCGGCCATGACCCTGGGGCTGGTCGCCGACCGCGAGCGGCGGGCGCGCGGCGAGGTCGAGCGGCTGAACGACGAGCTCACCGGCACGCTCAGCCGGCTGCAGACGGCCCAGCGGGAGCTGGTCGTGGCCGAGCGCATGGCGACCGTGGGGCGCCTCTCGCTCCGGATCGCGCACGAGGTGCGCAACCCGATCAGCGCCATCGAGCTGAACGCCCAGATGCTGGAGGACATCGTCCGCGAGCACAGCGACGCGGAGATGAAGGACGCGGTGGCGCTCATCACCGCCATCCGCGACCAGGTCACGACGCTCGACGCGCTGACCGAGGAGTACCTGGCCTTCGCCCGGTTTCCGCGTCCGCACTTCGAGGAGGAGTCGGTCAACCATCTCGTGCAGGAGCTGGCCGAGTTCATCCGTCCGGTGGCGACGCACCAGGGGCTCACCGTGCGCGTCGAGGTCGATCCGAAGGTGCCGGTGATGGAGATCGATCGCGGCCTCCTGCGCCAGGCGGTCCTGAACCTCGTGAAGAACGGCCTCGAGGCGCTGTCGAGCGGCGGCGAGCTGACGATCGCGAGCCGCTTCGACGCTGACGCGGTCGAGATCGCGGTGTCCGACACGGGCGCCGGCATCCCCGTCGACGTCGGGCCGCGGCTGTTCGAGCAGTTCTTCACCACCAAGCCCCAGGGAACCGGCCTCGGCCTCTCGATCACGCGCCAGATCGCCGAGGAGCACGGCGGCGAGATCCGGTGGGCGAATCGACGGGACCACGGCGCGACGTTCACGATCCGGCTGCCGATCAAGAGGCCGGCGCATGCCTGATCCGCCGACGCTGCTGATCGCCGACGACGATCCCGGGCTGCGCGAGAGCCTCGAGCGCACGCTGACGCGCGAGGGGTACCGCGTGGTGCTCGCCTCGGACGGGCGCGCCGCGCTCGAGCGGGTGCAGGCCGGCGGCATCGACCTCATCGTGACCGACCTCCGGATGCCGGGCCTGACCGGGCTCGATCTTTTGCGAGCGGCCAAGGCGATCATGCCCGACGTCGACGTCATCTTGCTGACCGCCTTCGGCACCGTCGAGGAAGCGGTGAAGGCGATGAAGGACGGCGCCTACGACTTCCTCACCAAGCCGTTTCGCCGCGAGCAGCTCATCAAGCTCATCGACAAGGCCCTCGAGCGGCGTGACCTGATCGAGCAGAACCGAGCCCTCAAGAAGCAGCTGGAAGACCTTCGCGCCAAGGGGCAGATGATCGGGGCCAGCCCGTCGTGGCGGCGCATGCTGACGCTGGTCGAGCAGGTCGCCGACAGCTCCGCGACCATCCTCATCCAGGGTGAGAGCGGGACGGGCAAGGAGCTGGTGGCGCGCTCGATCCACGAGCGCTCGGCGCGCCGCAGCGGCCCGTTCGTGGCCGTCAACTGCGCGGCGCTGCCCGAGACGCTGCTCGAGTCCGAGCTGTTCGGCTACGAGAAGGGCGCGTTCACCGGCGCCGGCAGCCGGAAGGAAGGCCGCTTCGACCTGGCCAACGGCGGCACGCTCTTCCTCGACGAGGTCGCCGACCTCTCGCTGGTCACGCAGCCCAAGATCCTGCGCGTGCTCCAGGAGGGTGAGTTCGAGCGTCTGGGCGGGACGCGTACGCTCCAGGTCGACGTGCGAATCCTGGCCGCTACCAATCAGGACCTGTCCGAGATGGTGAAGGACAAGCGCTTCCGCGAGGATCTGTACTACCGGCTCAACGTCATCACCGTCCGCGTTCCGCCGCTGCGCGAGCGCCCCGAGGACATCCGGGTGCTCGCCCAGCACTACCTGCGCGTTTACAGCGCCAAGAACGGCCGGAAGCTCGACGGGTTCACCGCCGAGGCCCTGGAGCGCCTCGAGGCCTATGCCTGGCCCGGCAACGTGCGCGAGCTCGAGAACCTCGTCGAGCGCAGCGTGCTGCTCGCCCGCAAGGACCGGATCGACGCCGAGGATCTGCCGGAAGAGGTCATGGGCGTGAAGCGTCCGCCGCGCGACGCGATCCTCGAGTTGATCGGAACTCCGCTCGCCGACGTCGAGCAGCGCCTGCTCGACGAGACGCTGCGCATCACTGGCGGCAACAAGACGCAGGCCGCGAAGCTCCTTGGCATCGACGTGCGCACGGTCGCGCGCAAGCTCGAGCGTCGCGAGGACGGGCTCGCCGAGGGTAGCGACCGGTCGTGAAAGCCCTCCTGTTGACCCGCGAGTATCCGCCGCACATCTACGGCGGGGCGGGGGTCGTCGTCGGTCAGCTCGCGCAGGCGCTCAGCCGGCTCATGGCGGTGGAGGTGCGCTGCTTCGGTGAGCGCTCCCCGGCCGAGGCGGCCGCCGCGGTCTCTGTGCGTGGCTACACCCCCTGGGACCGCGTGGGGCCCGGGAAGGACGGGCCTCGCTACGCGCCCGCGCTCGAGACGCTCTCGATCGCGCTGGCGATGGCCCGCGATCCGGTCGATGCCGACGTCGCCCACGCGCACACCTGGTACGCGGACATGGCCGGGCTCTGGATCCGCACGCTCCACCGGATTCCGCTCTGCGTGACCCTGCACAGCATGGAGCCGCTCCGGCCCTGGAAGGCCGACCAGCTCGGCAGCGGCTATCTGCTCTCGAGCTGGATCGAGAAGACGGGGGTGGAGGCGGCCGATCGCGTCATCGCGGTCTCTCGCCAGATGCGCCAGGACATCCTGGCCCACTTCCGCGTCGATCCCGACCGGGTGGTCGTCATCCACAACGGCATCGACCCCGACCTGTTCCGTCGCACCGAGGCGAAGGACGTGCTGGCGCGCCGGGGCGTGCGCGAGCCGTACGTGCTCTTCGTCGGACGCATCACGGACCAGAAGGGGATCTTCCACCTGCTCGAGGCGGCCCCGAAGCTTCCGACCGGTGTGCAGGTCGTACTCTGCGCGTCGGCCCCCGACACGCCGGAGATCGAGGCCCGTCTGAAGCGCGCGCTCCCGGAGCACCCGAACGTCGTGTGGATCGGCGAGATGGTCCCGGTGAACGAGGTGGTGCAGCTCTACAGCCACGCGGCAGTCTTCGTGTGTCCGTCGGTCTACGAGCCGTTCGGTCTGATCAACCTCGAGGCGATGGCGTGTGAGACGCCGGTCGTCGCCTCTGCGGTCGGCGGCATTCTCGAGGTGGTCGAGGACGGCACGACGGGTCTGCTCGTCGAGCCGGCGCGTCCGGACGCGCTCGCCGCGGCGATTCGCGGGCTGCTCGACGATCCCGGGCGCCGGCGCGCCATGGGGCAGGCAGGCCGGCGCCGCGTGGAAGCCCACTTCAGCTGGGCGAGTGTCGCCACGCGCACCCGCGAGGTGTACGAAGCGGCCAAGGCCGACTTCGCGCGGTCGGCGGAGGCCTGAGCCTCGTGTCCGCCTCCATCCTGTCGTCCGTACGCGGCTTCGTCTTCGACCTCGACGGGTGCGTCTGGAACGGAAACACCCTCAACCCGGGAGCGCGCGAGACGCTGGCGGCCCTCGATCGGGCCGGTCGCGGGCTCGCCTTCGTCTCCAACAACTCCCGCGCGACCGGCGGCGAGCTGCGCGAGCGGCTGCACGGGCTCGGGGTCGACGTGGCCCGACACGTCCTCACGCCGCTCGAGATCCTCGGCGAGGTGATCCGCGAGCGATTCGGTCCCTCGCGGGTCCTCGTCATCGGCTCGCCCGACATGGCGGCGGTCATCGCGCGGGCCGGCCACGAGCTGGTGGACGTGAAGGAGTACCGCGCCGCGACGGTTGTCGCGGTCGGCAACGACTTCGATCTCAGCTACGAGCGCGTCACGAATGCCGCGCGCGCCGCCGCGCGCGGGGCGCCGCTCGTCACGCCGAACGTCGATCCGCGCATGCCGATCGAGGGAGGCGACTTCCTGCCGGGCTCCGGCGCGACCGTGGCGGCGATCGCGACGGCGGCCGGCGTGCGGCCGATCGTAGTCGGCAAGCCCGAGCCCCCGCTCTTCCGCATGGCGCTGGAGCGGATGGCGCTTTCGCCCGCCGCCGCCGCGATGGTCGGCGACAGCGTTCCATCCGATATTCGCGGCGCCCGGGCGGTCGGCATGGTCACGGTCCTGTACGCGCCCGAGGAGGGCGCGCCGGCCGGGGAGGCCGATCTGATCGTGGGCTCGTTCGCCGAGCTGGCGAGGCTCGCCGGGGTCGGCTAGCGGGCGCGTGTTACTCTAGCCGCGAATGTTCGACATCGGCCTGCAGGAGATGCTCGTCATCGGGGTTCTCGCCCTGCTGGTGTTCGGTCCCAGCAAGCTGCCGGAGCTCGGGCGCATGGTCGGCCGCGCGCTGCGCGAATTCCGCCGCGCCAGCGACGAGTTCCGGTCGACGGTCGAGTCGAACCTTCACATCAACGATCCCGACCCGATCACTCCACCAGCGCCCGACCCCGTTGTAGCCACGCCGACGCCCGTGCTGCCGTCGGAAGCCGAGGGCGCGATTGCCGCCGAGGCCAGGACGGCCACGGTCGCCGCCGAGCCCGGCGAGCCCTACTGCGCCCAGCGAGGCGCGCGGTTGCTCCACAAAAGCGACTGCGCGTGGGTTCCGCGAATTCCCGAGGCCGAGCGCGCGTACTTCAAGCACATTGCCGACGCCCGCGACCAGGGCCATGTGATGTGCCCCGTCTGCGAGCCCTGGGAGCCCGCCTGAGCCACTAGATAAGGATGTCCGGCCCGGGCACTCGCTTTTTGTTGACTGGTCAACATGAGTTGAGTAATATCGTCTTCCACAGGAGGACGGGCATGCGCGAGCTGACGGGCCGGCAGCAAGAGGTACTCGGCTTCATGCGGGGCTTCCAGGCCAAGCACGGAGTACCGCCGACCGTGCGCGAGATCGGGGAGCGATTCAGGATCACGCCCAGGGCGGCGTTCGATCACCTGCGAGCGCTCGAGCGCAAGGGCCAGCTGCAGAGACGGCCGAGCGCCGGCCGCACGTCGCGAGCGCTCACCCTCCCCGACGCCGCCTTGCGAGCCCACCGTCAGGTGCCAATCCTCGGCCGCATCGCCGCCGGCTCGCCGCTCCTGGCGCAGGAGAACCGCGAGGGCGAGGTGCCGATCGCGGCGGCGTCGCTGCCCGGGCGCGGCGAGGACGTCTTCGCGCTGCGCGTCCGCGGCGACTCGATGATCGACGCCCACATCTGCGACGGCGATCTCGTGCTCGTGCATCGCCAGGATTCGGCTCAGCCGAACGACATCGTCGCGGCGATGGTCGAGTCGGAGGCGGGCGGCGATCCGGAGGCGACGGTGAAGCGGTTCCTGCGCGACGGCCCGCGCGTCGTGCTCAAGCCCGAAAACCCGACGATGGCGCCGATCGTCATCGATCCCACGCGGCGCGCGGTGAAGATTCTCGGCAAGGTCGTCGGGCTGCTTCGCGGATTCTGATCGAAAGCTTCAGGAGGACGAAGAATGAGCTCCCACGCAGTGACCTACGCATTGCTCCACCGTCGAGGCTCGCGCGCGTTTTTTTTGTCCCGATCCGCTCAACATCTGAGGAGCCTTCGGCTCGGCCGCGAGGCCGCGCGAGCGCTCCTGGCGCTCGGCGCCGTCATCGCATGGGGCGGCGTCTGTCTCTTCTTGGCGGGGTGACGGCCGGCGCCGACGCGGCCTGCTCGTAGATCTTCGCTTCGATGAACAGGTCGAGCAGCGCGCCGTCGAGATGCCCGGCTCGCCGCTCGTGGCTCAGAATGTCGAGGGCCTCGTCGCGCGGGAGCCCCTTCTTGTAGGGCCGGTCGCCCGCGGTGAGCGCATCGTAGATGTCGGCGATGGTCATCATCTTCGACTGCACCGGGATCTCCGCGGCCTTCATCCCGTAGGGATAGCCCGTGCCATCGAGCTTTTCATGGTGCGAGCGGGCGATCTCGGGGATGCGGCGGAACTCCCTGGTCCACGGAATGCGGGACAGGAACTGGTAGGTGTGGACCACGTGCGACTGGATCTCCTTGTACTCCGCCGCGGTCAGGCTCCCGCGGGCAATCGAGAGCGTCGCGGCCTCGTCGGACGTGATGACGCTGTGACGGCGCCCGGCGTGGTCCTCGAAGGACCGCCGCGCCAGCTGCTCGAGGTCGGCGGCGAAGTCCTTCGGCAGCACCGTCGGCTCGTTGGCGACGACGATGCGGCTCAAGCTGTCGTCGAGCTCGGCGAGATACGCGGCCAGCTCGGCCTCGAGCGCGGCGGCCCGCTCCGAGTAGCCGCGCCGGCCGCGGTCGAGCAGATGCTCGATCTTCTTGTCGGCATAGCGCAGCTCGAGCCCGCGCTTGATCAGCTCGACGCGCTGGCGGATCCGGTCGAGCTCGCCCGGGAGGAGCTTCTTGGCCTTGACCAGCACCTGCTCGCGCACGCCGACCTTGCCGAAGTCGTGCAGGAGCGCGGCGTAGCGGAGCTCCATCATCTCGTCGGCGCTGAAGTGGACCGCGCCGTAGGCGCCGGTGGCGCAGCGGTCGACGACGGCGGCGAGGCCCACGGTGAAATTCGCGACGCGGAGGGAGTGGCCCGAGGTGGTCGGGTCGCGCGATTCGATGGCCGTGACGGACGCGTGCACGAAGCCGTCGAAGAGTCGGTGAATCGACTCGAAGAGCCGGCTGTTGTGGATGGCCACCGCCGCCTGCGAGGCCAGCGATTCGGCGAGCCGCGCGTGACGCGGGCTGTACGGCCGGACGATCCGCTTGATCTCGCTCACCGACGCGAAGCGGTGCGCGTAGTCGGGCTTGCAGTTGATGAGCTGGAGCACGCCGATCGTCTCGCCCTGCGGCGTGCGCATGGGCACGACCAGCATCGATTTCGTGTGGTAGCGGGCCTTGTCGTCGAACGAGCGATTGATCCGGAACGGCGCGCCCGGCGGCGGCGCGTAGGCATCCTCGAGGTTCAGGGTCTCGCCGGTCAGCGCGACGTGCCCCGCGGCGCTGGCGCTCGTCAGCGGCAGCCGCGAGGCGCGGTAAGGGATGCTCACCGAGTCGTTCTGGGCCAGCGCGAAGCGCAGCCGCCGGGTGCCGGCGGCGTCCTCCTCGACCAGGTAGAGCGAGCCGGCGTCGCTCTGGGTGATCTCCCGCGCCTTGGTCAGGATGGTCTCGATCAGCTCGCGCGGGTTGCGCTCGGCGGAGAGCCTGATGCCGATCGCGTTCAGCTCCGACAGCTCGCGCTCGAGCCGCGCCATGGCCGCCGTGCGCTCGAGGTCGTCGAACGCGCCTGCCACCGCGCGCGCGAGCATCGGCCCGCCCGCACCCGCCGGGAGCACCGCGAACCAGTGGGCAGGCCAGGGGCCGGTAGCCTGCACGTCGACCAGGGCCAGGACACGTCGCGACGGATCGGCCCGCAGTCCGTCGCGGCCGTCGGCGCCGATCAGCACGACCGCCGGATCGCCGGGGGTCTGATCCGTCGAGGGCGACAGGGGGGCGACGTCGAAGTCGGGTCGGAGAAGCTCGGCGGCAGCCGCCGCCGCACGCGAGGTCGCGTCGTACAGGATACGACGGCGCATGGATACGAAAGTAGGGCGGCGCCCGCGGCGAAGTCAAGGATACCCGCCAGCCGGTAGAATGATTTTCGGAATGGTCGAGCTCGAGCGATTCGCAGACCTCTGTCGACGCCTCCGCGCGAGCCCGGGACGGCTCGACAAGCTCGAGCTCCTCGCCACGTACCTTCGCGCGCTCCCGGCCGACGCCATCGGCACCGCGGTTGCGTTCCTCACGGGCCGGGCCTTTCCGGCTTCGGACCCTCGCGTGCTCGGGGTCCGCGGCCTGCCGGCGGTCGCCGCCGATCCCAGGGCCGGTCCGCCGCTGTCGCTCGGGGACGTCGCCGGTGCGTTCGCGGCGGTGGCCGCCGCCGGCGGCGCCGGCTCGCGTCGAAGCCGCGACGAGCTGCTGCGCGGGCTGGCGGCGCGGGCGTCGGCGGACGAGCGGGAGGTGCTGCAGCAGATCATCGGCGGCGAGATGCGCACGGGCGTGTCGGACGGGCTCGTGCTCGACGCGATAGCCCGTGCGTTCTCGGCGCCGCTCGAGACGACCCGCCGCGCCGCCTTGAGGCTGGGCGACCTCTCGGAGGTCGCCGTGCGCGCGGCCCGCGGGGGCGCCGCGGCGCTCGCATCGGCCGAGGTCCGCCCGGGCGTTCCGCTCCTGCCGATGCTCGCCCAGATCGCCGACGACTTCGACGAGGTGCTGGCGGCTCACGGCGGGACCTCGGCGCTCGAGTACAAGTACGATGGCGCCCGCATCCAGCTCCATCGCGACGGCGAGCAGATCAGGATCTGGACGCGCGGTCTCTCCGATGTCACCGCGAGCCTGCCCGACGTCGTCGAGACGGCGCGGCGTGAGCTCACCGCGGCGCCGTTCATCCTGGACGGCGAGGTACTGGCGCTCGACCCGGCGGGGCGGCCGCTGCCGTTCCAGGAGCTGATGCGCCGGTTCCGGCGCGTCCACGACGTGGCGCGGCTGGTGCGCGAGATGCCGCTCGCTCTGCACTTCTTCGATTGCCTCATGGCCGGCGGGCGCTCGCTGATCGACGCGCCGTACCGGGAGCGCTGGGACGCGCTGGTCGCCGTGACCGGCGGCCGCCACCTGGCCGAGCGCGCCATCGTCACGTCGACGGCGGCGGCCGACGAGTTCCGGGCGCGAGCGCTCGCGGCCGGGCACGAGGGCGTGATGGCGAAGGACCTCGCGAGCACGTACGAGCCCGGCGGGCGGGGCAAGCGCTGGTTCAAGCTGAAGGCGGCCGAGACCGTCGACTGCGTCATCGTCGCCGCCGATCGCGGCTCTGGACGGCGAAGGGGCTGGCTCTCCAACTATCACCTGGCGGTGCGCGACGGCGACGCGTTCGCGGACGTCGGCAAGACGTTCAAGGGATTCACCGACCGCCAGTTCGTCGAGATGACCGAGCGGCTCTGGGCGCTCGCCACGAGCGACGACGGCTACACCGTGCGCGTGCGGCCCGAGGTCGTGGTCGAGGTGGCGCACAACGAGATCCAGAAGAGCCCGACCTACCCCTCGGGACTGGCGCTCCGGTTCGCACGGATCACGCGCGTCCGCGACGACAAGACGCCCGGCCAGGCCACGACGCTCGACGAGCTCAAGGCGTTCTACGAGCGACAGTTCCGGACCAAGGGCCGGGCGGTGTAGACTCGACGCTCGTGACTTTGCGCGTATCCACCGGCCTCGCCAGGCTCGACGCGATGCTGGGCGGCGGCCTGCTGCCCGGCACGCTCACGGTCATCTACGGCGCGACCGGCATCGGCAAGACGCACCTCGGGCTCACCTTCGCCGATCACGGAAAGGTCGCCGACCGCGCCCGCGGCGTGGTCCTCGACCTGAACGGGCGCGGCGACTCACAGCAGCACGACGAGTACGCCGCCCGGCTCTTCGCGTGGTCGCTCAAGCCGTGGACGCATACGGTGACGCCGATGGCCGATCCGTATCCGCCGCCCGACCAGATGGACGCGTTCTACTCCAACGCGTGCCCCTGGGTGGGCCGGGTCCGCGACTTCCAGGTGGCCGCACCAGACGGCGGCCGGGAGTTCGACTGGAACTGGAAGGCCGCCTACAATCACGCGCTCTACACGGTCCGGCCGTTCGTCTACTTCCACTGCGCGGCGGGCACGCGGCGCGTCGTGGTCGACGGCGTCGAGCCCATGGACTCGCCGGCCGATTCGATCCAGTTCTTCATCTTCGACGAGCTCTATCGCAAGACCATCCACCGGGACGCCGAGACGCTCGGCATGGAGATCTGCCTGCCGGTGTGGAAGCACCGGGAGTTCATCGACGCGCACCTCTACGACCACACGGCGCTGACCACGGTGCTCCTGGTCACGACCGAGGAGACCCGGCTCGAAGACCTGCTCGCGCGCAAGGTGGCCCCCGGCGACATCGGCGCCACCGCGAACACCATCGTGGTTCTCGGCAGCGAGCGGGTCGGCAACCGGCTGGCCCGCATGCTCTGCGTGGTCAAGCACCGCGGCAGCGCGATGAGCGACGAGATCGTCGAATACCGGATCGGGACGGGCGGCCTCGAGTTCGTGTAGTGGCACCCCGCCGCAGGCCGCGGCCCGGCTCCCACTCTCGGTCCGCTGAAATGTCGCCTCGCCGCGCGGCGTGGCCCGGCTCCCACTCTCGGCCCACTGAAGTGTCGCCTCGCCGCGCGACGCGGCTCGGCTCCTACCCTCGGTCCGCTGAAGTGTCGCCTCGCCGCGCGGCGCGGCTCGGCTCCTACTTCCATCTCGATCATCTGACGCAGGGGGCTCGGACGCTCCTGCGCGCCGTGCTGAGGGCCGCCGATCGCGATCGGCCGCCGGTGCTCGTGGGGGGCGCCGTGCGCGACGCCTGGCGCGGCGGCGGGCGAGGTGCGCGGCCGATCGCCGACCTGGACGTTGCGGTGCCGTCGGGAGCGCTCGACCTGGCGCGCCGGGTGGCCACGAAGCTCGGCGGCGCCTTCGTGCCGCTCGATCCCGAGCGCGGCGTGGCGCGCATCGTCGCGCGCGGCGCGTGGCTCGACGTGACCGACTGGCGGGCGGCCACCCTCGAAGGCGATCTCGCGGCCCGCGATTTCACCGTGAACGCCCTGGCGGTTCCCCTGGGCGAGCTCCTGAGAAACGGCCGCGCCCGCGTGATCGATCCGACCGGGGGGCTCGCCGACCTCCGGGCGCGCCGGCTCCGGGTCCCCGACGCGCGCGTGCTCGCGGACGATCCGCTCCGCACGCTCCGCGGCGTCCGCCTCGAGGCGACGCTGGGCCTTCGCCTGACGCCGTCGACCGCCAAGGCCATCCGCGCCGCCGG
>Ga0137403_10001746_pt1 | contig 27175 bp, 22 predicted proteins | sample CZOMad2_1_16fung_FD_122057 | JGI IMG/M metagenome (GOLD analysis project Ga0137403, IMG submission 122057) | Vadose zone soil fungal communities from Angelo Coast Range Reserve, California, USA - CZOMad2_1_16fungal (Hybrid Assembly) | ecosystem: Environmental > Terrestrial > Soil > Vadose zone... | reverse complement strand
GGCTCGAGGTGCACGACGATTTCATCATCTACCCGCTGCCTTGATGACACCCGAACCCCGGGCCGGCTGAGTCACATGCATCGCACCCGGCAACCCTCTTTGAGTTTCGTGTCGGGCACCAGCGATCAGCCGCTGCTCTATCGTACGGTCGACGGAGTTCTGAAGGCCGCCGTCGACCAGGTGCCGGACCGCTCCGCGCTCGTGGTTCCGTTCCAGTCGATACGATTCACGTTCGCCGACTTCGATCGCGAGGTCGAGCGGGTGGCGCGCGGAATGCTCGCCTGTGGACTGGAGCCGGGCGAGCGTATCGGCATCTGGGCGCCGAACTGCGCGGAGTGGATATTGACGATGTTCGGGGCGGCGCGCGCCGGACTCATATTGGTGAACATCAATCCCGCCTACCGCAGCTCGGAACTCGAGTTCGCGTTGCGCCTCGTCGGCTGCCGCGCCCTCGTGTTCGCGCCGCGCTTCAAGAGCAGCGATTACACGGCCATGCTTCAGTCCCTGATTCCCGATCTTCCCGGCGCCGCGCCCGGCCGGCTGGCGTGCGCGGGCTTTCCGGAGCTTCGCCTGCTGGTTCAGTTGGGCACGGAACCCGTGGGCGGCGCGCTGTCGTTCAACGACCTTTTGGCCTCCGGGCACGCTCTCGATGAGACAGTGCTGGAGTCGGTTGAGGAACAGATGGACGCGGACCAGGTTTTCAATATCCAGTTCACGAGCGGCACGACGGGTACGCCGAAGGGCGCGACTCTGACGCACTTCAACATCGTGAACAACGGGTTCTTCGTCGGCGAGGGCATGCGGCTTACCGCGGACGACAGTGTCTGCATCCCGGTGCCGCTGTATCACTGCTTCGGCATGGTGCTCGGTGTGCTGGCGGCCATGACACACGGCGCGGCGAGCGTGTTGTCCGGCGACGGCTTTGAGCCGCTGGCGGTGCTCGAGACCGTGGCGAAAGAGCGGTGCACGGCGCTGTATGGCGTGCCGGCCATGTTCATCGCGGAATTGGAGCACCCCCGGTTCGGCGAGTTCGATCTGTCGTCGTTGCGCACCGGCATCATGGCCGGATCGCCGTGCCCGATCGCGGTGATGCGCCGAGTCGTCGCCGAGATGCACATGCCGGAGGTGACGATCTGCTACGGCATGACCGAGACCAGCCCCGTCAGCTTCCAGAGTCGGCCGGACGATCCCATCGACCGGCGTGTGGGTACCGTCGGCCGGGTGCATCCGCACGTGCAGGTGAAAATCATCGACTCGAACGGGCACGTCACGCCGCGCGGCACCGCCGGCGAACTCCTGACTCGAGGCTACAGCGTGATGCGCGGATACTGGGGTGATGCCGAGCGCACGCGGGATGTGATCGACGCAGGCGGCTGGATGCACACCGGCGATCTGGGGGTCATCGACGAGCAGGGCTATTGCAACATCGTCGGCCGCGTGAAGGACATGATCATCCGCGGCGGCGAGAACGTCTCGCCGCGTGAAATCGAGGAATTTCTCTACCGCCACCCGGCGGTGCTCGACGTTGCCGTGGTCGGCGTCCCCGATGCCAAGTACGGCGAGGCCGTCTGCGCGTGCATCCGTCTGCGGGACGGCATGACCGCGTCCGACGAGGAGATCCGGGAATTCTGCCGCGGCCAAATTGCGCACTACAAGGTGCCTCGCTACGTGCGCTTCGTGGATAGCTTCCCGCTCACGATCAGCGGCAAGGTGCAGAAATACCTGATTCGTGAGCGCCTGCGCGCCGAGCTCAACCTCACGGAGGAGAGGCACGCGTGACGCGCGGCACCGCCGCCAGCGGCTCCAATCCGAAATCTTTGCGTTGCTAACCCCATTTGGGCGCCTGTGTCGCTTCAGTCCTTGACTGTCTCGATACGGAGCCGATATGAACCGCATGGTCTATTTCGCGATATTTGCCGGGCTGGCGGCGACTTGCGATGCCCAAGTCATGGGGGGCATTGCCGAAGTCGCGATCATCGACCGCGACAGCGGGGCGGTACTCAGCCCGCATTTCTACCACGGCGAATACTGGGTGGCCGGAAGACCCGGGGCCCGCTACGCAATCGAGATCCGCAATCGCCTCGGCGAACGCTTGCTGGCCGTGACGTCAGTCGACGGCGTCAACGTGGTTTCCGGAGCCACGGCCGGCTGGGATCAAACCGGTTATGTGTTCGGCCCCGGTGAGCGCTACCAGATCACGGGTTGGCGGAAGACGGACGCGGAAGTGGCCGCATTCACCTTTGTCGACTCTCCCAATTCCTACGCGGAACGCACGGGGCGCCCGGCGAACGTCGGCGTCATCGGCGTGGCGATCTTTCGTGAGCTCCGGCCGCAGCCGGTTTACGCGCCGCCGATGATCGGGCAATCATCGCGCCAGGCGGCAGAGCCGCGCGCGTCCGAGTCCGACTCGGCGTTGCCGGGTGAAATGGCAAAAGCGCCGGCGGCGAGAGCGTCAAACTCGGCGGCACCGGCCCCGGCACCGGCACCGGGCGCACCGGCATCGGCGGCAGCGGCCGACGCTCAGGTGTCGCGCGCAACGCCGGCGCCGATCCCGCCCGCCGTGGCGCGCGCTCCGGTACCCACCGCTTTGCCGTCCGCGCCCGCAACAAAACTCGGCACGGGTCACGGTGAGCGCGAATACTCGTATGTCAATCACACCGAATTCTCGAGAATGCAGACGCAGCCGAACGAAGTCATCCGCATTCACTATGACAGCCTCGACAACTTGTTCGCGATGGGTGTCATCAAGCACCCGCGTCCGCAGCCGCCGATCGCCAACCCGTTCCCTGCCTCGCCCGAACAGCAGTATGTGCCAGATCCTCCGGGATAACGCACCGAGAAAATGCCATACTGGAATGAATGACGGTCACCGGCGAGAGTGACGAGACTCTGATGGGGCGCTACGGGCGCGGCGATGCTGCGGCCTTCGAGCTGCTCTATCGGCGGCATGAAATGCGCATTTGGCGCTACCTTGTTCGCAATGTGGGCAATCGGGCGACCGCGGACGAGTTGATGCAGGAAGTCTGGTTCGCGGTCGCCCGGGACGCGGCGCGCTACGAGCCGACGGCGCGATTCACGAGTTGGCTGTTCACGATCGCGCACAATCGGATGATCGATTCGATTCGAACGAGTCGACGGCAATTGAGCTTGGAGACGCTGGGATACGAGTCGGAATCCGTGGTCCGGCAATTGACCGCTGATCCCTGCTCGGGTCCGCTCGCCGCGGCAGTGGCGCGGGATCAGGCGGGGGCGCTCCTTCACGCGCTCGAGCAGCTGCCCGTCGAGCAGCGCGAAGCGTTTCTGCTGCAAGTCGAGGGCGACCTTAGCGTCGAGGAGATCGCGGCGATCACCGACAGCAGCTTCGAGACGACCAAAAGCCGTCTGCGCTATGCGCGCACGAAGTTGCGCGAACTGCTCAAGGAGCACGCTTGAACGAAATGCCGCCGAACCAAGACGGAGCGGATGAGGTCGACAACGCCTATCGGCGCGAGTCGGCTCTCGATCCTAGCCGGCCGAGCGAGTCGGTGCGACGAACGGTGCTCGAGCACGCCGCGCAGCTGGCCGCGGAGCGATTGGCAAAAAACGGCGCGACGAAGAGCGGTTCCACGCGACCGGCGAATCCAAGATGGCGGCGTCCAGCGGCCTTCGGCACACTCGCCGCGGCCGCTCTCGCCGGATTGTTGATCATTCCGCGTTTTCTCGCGCCCGACGCTCCTCTCGTCGGTGCCTTGCCGACGGCCCCGGTCCAGCCCAACGCCGCCGCCACCGCGGCGTCACAGGCAGAGATCAGGGAGCAGCCGCCGGACGCGATGGCGGGTGTACGACAGCAGTCTCCGCCGCCGCCGGAAGAGAGCGCGCTCAAGCCACGCACGTCCTCCCGCAACGAGGCGACAGTCGCCGATTCGGCGGCGGAAATTGACGCGAAGAATGCGCCTGCCAAGGTGCAGAGCATGACCAACGCTCGGAGTACGGCCGCGGGCGGCGGCAGTGAGACGGACGCCCGGCGGGCGCAGACCCGCGGCGCAACCGGTATTTCCGCGTCCCCGCCGCAGCCGGCCGCGTCCCCGCCGCAGTCAACCGCGCCCACGCCGCAGTCGGCCGTGTCCCCGCGGCAGTCAGTCGCGCCCGCGACGTCGTCAGCCGCGCCCACGGCGCCGCCAGCGCGCTTGGCGGACTCGGCCGCTGAAGTGCGGCGGGTGGCTGAAATCGGCGCCGTCCCTGAACTGCAAACGCTGCTCGGGCAACAAGGGGACATCGACGCGCGCGACGAAAGCGGCCGTACGGCGTTGATGCTGGCGACGCTGCATGGCCAGGCCCGTGCGGTCGATATGTTGCTGGCACATGGCGCTGATCCGAATGCAGCGGACGCGCAGGGCGTTACGCCTCTGCAGGCGGCCATTGCCGGCGATCGGCCCGCCATCGCGGCGGCACTACGGCGCGCCGGCGCTCGATAGCAACGGCGAGGAAGTGCCGCTCCTAGCGTTCGAAATCGACGGCGGTGGTGTTGCCGCCGCAGATGAGCACGGCGATGCGCTCGTTCGGGGCGGGCAGGTACCGATGGGAGCTGAGCGCTGCCAGCGCGGCGGCGCCGCCGGGTTCCGCGACGACGCGCAGGTTCTTCCACAGGAGCCGCTGCGCGTCCTGAATGGCATCGTCCGATACCAGCACGGTGGTGCTCACGTGGCGCTGAACGATGGGGAATACCAGCTCTCCCACCCGGCGCGGCGCCAGGGAGTCTGCGGCGATGCCGCCGGCTTCGGCGTCCACCGGCCGGCCGGCCGCGAGTGCGCGAGTAAGGGTGGGTGCGAGTTCGGGTTCGACGCCGATCACTTTGATGCGTCCTTGATACCACGCCGCGATGCCGGCAATCAGGCCGCCGCCGCCGACCGCGACGAGAAGCGTCGTGATGTCGCTGGCTTGTTCCTCGAGCTCAAGGGCAACGGTACCCTGGCCCAGCAGCGTTTCTTCTTGATCGAAGGCGTGAATGGGCATGGCGCCGGATTGGGCGACCCAGGCTTCGCTCGCCGCCAGAGCGTCGGCGTAGCGCTCGCCCGAGATCAAGAGCTGTGCGCCATAAGCGGATATCTGTTGAATTTTCGCGGACGAGGCGACGTTCGGGACAAATATCTTTGCGGGCACCTTGCGTCTCATCGCCGCGAATGCCACCGCAGCGCCATGGTTTCCGCCCGATGCCGCCACTACGCCGGCGGCGGGAACGCTTCGTGTCAGGAGATTCGTGAAGGCCCCGCGCGCCTTGAAGGAACCCGCGTGCTGGAGCGACTCCAACTTCAAGGTAAGCCGTGCGGTCTCGATGCCGAAATCCGCGCCATCGACTTCCACGATCGGGGTCCGGCGAATATGCGGCCTGATGATTTGGTAAGCGGAGAGAATTTGATTCGTCGAGATCATGGCTTGGAACACATGCCTAACTATCGTGAAAAGCTCGGCTGGGCCCTATACCGTGGAAATCCCAGCCGCGCGCTAAATGCCGCGGAAAACCCAGCAACGCGAAGAGTGCGCCTCGCGTCATGTCGCGGACGCCGTATCCCTTAAATACGAGGCCAGCCACTTCTGCACCTCTTCATAGAAGTGGCGACTGTCCTCCGGCTTCGTGATCCAATGCCAGGCGTCCGGCCATACCAACAGACGGCTCGGCACATGCATCCGCTGCAAGGTGCTCCAGTTCTCGAGTGTGTTGCCGAGGGGCACGCGGAAGTCGCGCTCGCCGATGCTGAGCAGCATCGGCGTTTGCCAATTGGCCGCGTAGGTGATCGGGCTTTGGTCGCGCCAAATGGGATTTCCTCCCCAGGGCGGTCCGCCGTTGGTGAGCTCGCGTCCGTAGATGGCGTCGCTGATGCCCCATTGGGTGGTGAGATCAACCTCGCCGGCGTGGCTGACGATGCACTTGTAGCGGGTGGTGGTGGCCTCGATCCAGTTAGCCAGGTGTCCCCCGTAGCTCGCGCCCGCTGCGCATAGCTTCGATCCATCGATGAAGGGATAACGCTTGATCGCCTCGTCCACGGCCTGATTGATCTCATCGCCGGGGGTCTTCAAGGGGTCAAGCTTGATGGCCTGCGCGAATTTCTCGCCGAAACTAGTGGAGCCCGTGTAGTCGGTCATCAGAATCACATAGCCGGGTGAGGCCAGCAGGTGATAGTTCCAGCGCAGGCCGACCTGATCCGGGTTGTTGCTCGCCGGGCCGCCGTGGATGAGGACCAGCATGGGATACTTTTTGGCGGGATCGAACGCCGGCGGCCGCACGATCATGCTGTGAATGTATCGACCCTTGGCGCTGGTGAAATAGAAATGTTCGGGCGGCCGCCAATCGATGGCCGCCGCCGCGGCCGTGTCGACATGGGTGAGATTGACGTGCGACCGGTGCGCGGGATCGATGCGGACGATTTCCGCCGGGCTGATGGAGCTGCCGTAGCTTGCGATCAGCGCGGGTACTGGGGCCTTCCGCGGAATTTCGAGGGAGGTGTAGCCGCCGGTAGGCGGTTCGAGCACCGGCGCCGGCGTCCCACCCTCCGTCGATACCCGATAGAGGGTTTCCTTGGCGGCGTCCGGCACGAGGAGGTAGGCGAGCTTGCCGTCCGGCGTCAGTGCATAGCGGGCAATTTCGCGGTCCAAGCCGCGAGTGACCGGCGTGGGCTCGCCGCCCGCGGGCCATGCCACTCTCTGAAGCCGCGCCAGGTGATAGACCTCCTCGTCTTGGGGCTGGTATTTGAAATACAGCGTCTTGCCGTCCGGGCTGAATATCGGCGTCTCATATTCGCCCGAAGCGGGGCTGACGATTTTCGGCTCCGCGCCGCCGTCCGCGGCGACGCGATAGAGGTGATATCCCACGTGGGCGAACGCCGCGTTCCAGCGTTCGGCTGTGGCGATGAACACGACCTCACGGCCGTCCGGGCTCCAGAGAGGCGCCAGTGAGATGCTGTTATCGATTTCAGGGCCGGAAAACCCCGCCGTGCGTGCCAGGGCGCTGGCGGAGAGAATGTCTTTTGGAGTGGAACCCTGTTCGATCGATTGCACCATGATGGTCGGCTGGCGCTCGTCCAGCCATTGATTCCAGTAGCGCACCGGGAAGTGCTCATACACCCGGACGTTGTATTTGCGTTCCTTATGATCCGCGGCGATCTTCTTGTTGGCCTCGTCGTCCAGAGCATTGGGATAGACACGGGATTCGAACAGAATCGCCTTACCGTCCGGACGCCACTTCGGGTTCTTCGCGCCCGTGGAAATATTGGTGAGGCGGCGCGCTTCGCCGCCCTGCGCGAGATTGAGAACATAAATCTGCTCGACCTCGTCGCCTTCGCGTTTGGTGGAGAAAGCAATGCTGGCGCTGTCGGGAGACCAATCGACGTCGTCCTCGGGAGCCTTGGTATTGGTAATGCGGCGCGACGGCTTCAGTCCGTCGGTCGATACCAGCCAGAGATCGCTGACGGCCTTGTCCGTTTCATATGAGGGTTCCAACACGGAGTAGACCACCCACTGGCCGTCGGGGCTCACGACGGGGGCTCCCACACGTTTCATCATCCACAATGTTTCGTGAGTGATCGGCTTCAAGGGTGTGGTCGCCTGGGCCGCCGACACGAGCGGCGCCACGAGACAGGCCGCAAGCACGCTCGAGCAAATCTTGTGATGGTTCATCGGATCTCACTGACGACGAGTTGAGTAGGGCAGTCTAGCGGGTACCGGCGCCGGTGAACAACGCGGGATGCGCACGCGATTCGCAGGTCGCGCGCACGCGGCCGCACACCACTCGCACGCGGCTACGCGTCACGCCTCTTCGGCATCTCATGGACGTTTGACCCACTCGGGGTGATAGGCCGTGATTCGATTGATTTCGGCCGGGGGAACACCGGTGCGGCGTGCGAATTCAGGCCAGCGCGCCACCACGCCGGCAACGCGATCGAGCAATTGCACGGGCTTGCGAATATCGAAGGCGTCAGCCAGCGCGATGAGGTCCACGTCGGTAATTCCCCATCCTTTTCCGCCGACCAGCATTTGATGTTGACGTGTCCATTTGCCTGCAGCCGGATTGTGCGAGAAGCACGTGTCGTACGCCGGAGCGATGTTCCACTTGCCGGTTTGATCTAGCATGAATGCGAAGTTTTTGGTGTGATCATCGCAGTTGACGGCGGCGACATTGAACACACAGCGAAGCCAGGCTTGCTCGAGTGCAGGGGCATCCAACTTCAATTCGAGCACGGCGCGTAAATACTGCTCGTAGCTATGGACGTAGGGCGTGTTGAAATCCAAGTGCATGAACCCGCACAGGGACTGCACATGCACCTTCTCATTTCCCCGACGGTCGAACCGCTTGGTCATGAAGTGCGCGCGACCGCCTTCTTCCAGCAGGCGGCTTTCGCTCATCTCGACACCCGCCTCGACCGCCATGAGGTAGTGCGCATACTCGATGCGGCCAAAGCCGGCCGAGTTGCCCAACACGCCGTCGCTGCCTACGTCGAATTTGAGAAGCCAATGTTCATATTCTCGAGGCAGGTCGAATTGTCCGGAGACGACCTCGTTGGTGCGAGGGTTCCAGCCGATGACCGCCTTGGCGCGAGCGCCGCCAGCCGAACTGCCGATATCCATGATCTCTTGGGCGATCTTGCCGAGGTCGCCGCGCAATGCGCGGCGGGCGTCCTCGACGAGATGCGCCATGTCGAGCGGCACAATCATGGCCGGACTGCGCGTTTGGGCCATGGCCGGCTCGAATTCAAGAGCGCCCATCGCGCGACGGCCGACATACACGAGACGCTGCAGCGCCGTGATCTCTTCGGCCCGAGTTCCATGCCGAGTCAAGTACTCATCGATGAGCGCGTTGCCGAATTTGTCCGGGAGCGCGTCAGCCAGGAGGCCGGGCAAACCGTGAAAAGTGTCCTGAGCCAATCCCGGAAAACTGAATCGCCGCTTGGCCTTCAGCGGCATGAGCAACGGCGATAACTCGAGGCCGCTATTATCGAAAGCCGGCGTGTATTGGAATTCGTAGAATCCCGGTTTCCCTTGCAAAGGCGCGACCGCCCCGACGGAGTGCCCCCAGACGCGCACCTCGACGACGTTGAGATAAGCCATGTGGCGCTCCCGCTATACCGGCGCTTTGCCGGCACGCGGTGCGCTGGTGCGCGGCGCCCGTTTGCGCTGGGTTCGCTTTTGCTCCGCCGCCAGCAGCGCAAGGGGGCCCGGGGCATCGGGCTTGGGAATGAGGGTTTCCAATCCGTCGAGCAAATTGAGTGCCCGCAACAGCGCCACGAGATTGCGCAAGGTAATGGCGCCGGTCTTTTCGAAGCGCTTGAGCGGCGTCAAACCAATGCCGCTCTTATGAGCGAGCTGGACCTGGGACATCGCCGCGCCCTGCGGTGAAATTCGCCAAGCCCTGATGGCCTGAGCCAGGCGCGCTGCGATTTCCGGATTGGTGAGATGATGTAGAGGCACAGGGCTAATATTAGTCCGCAAAACACCAGAACGTCCAATTAGAGTCTAATTATAGACCACAATGATCCGCGTCGATTGGGGTCTATTATTGGGCTATTACAAGCGATTGGTAGAGATAATGGTCTATTTTTAGCCTTTTGCGAGTACGAGCACGCTATGCCGTGGGACCGCCGGCAAGAGTTTCCTCTTTTGGCGGCGATTGCGTTTTCTTCGCCTGAATCGACCTCCTTAATATAGGTTGGTGCGTGATGCGCCTAGTGGCACGTCATTGCCCTGAGCGCTCTGCGTCGCGATCGGCGGAATGCCGATTCCGCCAGGGAGGGGTTTGCCGGGGCCGAGCACGGCGTGGGGCAGGTCAAGGCTCGTCAAGAACCCTCAGCGTCTAGCCCTCGATCTCGGCCATGAGCGCCGATGCCTTGACGCCAAGGGTCCGCGCGATCTCGATGAATTCAAGGACATTGATCTGGCGTTCCCCAGCTTCGAGCTTCCAGACGAATGAATTCGACCTCTTTAGCTTCGCCGCCAATTGTCGCTGCGTCAGGCCCGCGCCGCGCCGCGCCGCCACTATCACGGAAATGAGTGCCCGATGCTTCGCGCTTCGCAGTTGCTTCAACCCGGTGCCTCGAAATTGGATGCACCCCAGCTAACCGTAAAGTCCGCTTGCCTCCATTTTGGTTGCACATGTAGGATGGCTGTAGTGCGACCAATTCAGGGGCACCGGCCTGGGCGCGCCACGTCTCGAAGGCTGCAGCTTCATGATGTCGGCACAATCAGAATAGGTAACGGTTGGCGGATGAATGAACGGACCAAGCACCCGTGCGATGGGCTCAAGGATCAACTCGCCCTCCTACGACGCCGGCTGCTTCAGCGCGGACGCTCGAGCCGCAAGGACATTGACGATCTCATTCAAGAGGGGTTTGTCCGACTCTGCCGCTATCAACAACAGCAAAAAGCGCCGGTTCGCGACCCGGTCGCGTTTCTCGTGGATGTGGTGGAGAAAGTGCACATCGACCGCCTGCGTCACGCGGCACTCACACAGCGCATCTTCTCTGACCAGCCCTTCGAGGAAGTCGATTGCGTGGATGCGGGGAGCTCACCCGAACAGGATGCCGAAGCGCACGAGTTGATCGAGCGCATCGAGAGGACCCTGGCGGCCGCTAATCCGCGCACGCGCGAAGCCTTCCTGCTGCACCGATTCGGCGGCATGAGCTACGCGGAAATCGCCGAACGGCTCGGCATTTCCACCCAGGCGGTCACGAACCATATCGCCAAAGCCCTGCTGCTGATCGATAACGAGCTATTGCGGGAATGAACGGAACCCGACTACCGCAGAAAGAGCCGGTGCCCTCCGAGGAGGTGCGCGCTGAAGCGGCCGCCTGGGTGGCCCAGCTTCACGACGAGCAACGCAGTCCGCACCTGGAGGCAAGGGTCCACGCCTGGCTTGGCGAGAGCGAGGATCATCGGCGCGCGTTCAATCGCATGACGCACGTGTGGGAACGGTCGGGCCTGATTCAGATGCGCGCCCGCGGCGACTCCTGCGCCACCCGCACCGGACCGCGCCCGCGAGTCACTCCTCGCGCCCTCACATTGGCCGCGACCCTGGTCTTGGCGGCAATTGTCCTAGTGTACTTCTGGCGCGACAACGCCGTTGTGACCGGGGTCGGGCAGCAGCAGGTCCGGCTGTTGCGGGATGGCACGCGTGTCGTGCTGAACACCGACACGCGCATCGAAGTGAACTACGATGAGCACGTGCGCCGGGTGCGGCTCATACGCGGCGAGGCGTGGTTCGACGTGTCCAAGCGCCCGACCTGGCCCTTTATCGTGAGCGTGGACGGTCAGGAGATCCGTGCGCTGGGCACCTCGTTCATCGTGCGCCACGATGACACCCAGGGTCTTTCGGTCACTCTGGTCGAGGGACGGATCAGCGTAGCGCCGACCGCCCGGAATGACGAGGCTCCGTCGCAAGCGCAGCAAATCCTCGCGCCGGGGCAACGACTCGTCATATCGCGAAATCATGCCCCGACCGTGGATCGACCGGAACTGAGTCGCATCACGGCGTGGGAGCGCGGGCGCGTGGAGTTCGAGGAAGCGCCGCTCGGGGATGCGGCCAAGGAGATGAATCGGTACAGCAAGACTCATGTCGCCATTGCGGATGCAGAGGTTGCTCAGTTGCGCATCGGCGGCGTCTTTCGTGCGGGCGACTCGGACGAATTCGTCAGAATCGTGACGGCGGCCTTCGGGCTGCGGGCCGAGCGCAGCGGCGACACCATCGTGCTGTCGCCGCACGCGGCCCCGTCGCCGGTTTCAGCGGGACCCTGACACCACCGCGTTTCAGGGCAGCTCCTGCGACCGGTCTGACCGACTGCCCTCGAGCCCTGGGAGCTAGTCGAGAAGCTTCGCGAAGAGCTGGCGCGGATCGACTTCCAGCACGCGCGCGATCTCGATGAATTCAATTACGTCAATCCGTCGCTCGCCGGCCTCAAAGCGTCCCACAAATGAATGCGGGCGCTTGAGCCGGGCGGCCAAGCCGCGCTGTGTCAGTCCGGCCGCCCCACGGGCGGCCACGAGAACTCCAATCAGGGTACGGTGTCCGCGGCTGCGAAGGGTCTTTCGCAGGGTCGTGCTCGCCATGGCGCTCTGCTCCGGAAAATGGAGCGCCATAAATAGGGGATCATGTCCCTTGCTCTCATAATGCGAGCAGGACTAAGATGCTACCGGCTTTGGATTGGAGCGATCTGCGCCACGCACGCATAGGAGGCGGAATGTTAGTCGTGACGAGAAGGCTGCAAGAGTCCGTGATGATCGGCACTGACGTCACCGTCACGGTGCTCGCGGTCAAGGGCAACCAGGTACGCATCGGCATCAACGCACCGAAAGACGTCACCGTGCACCGCGAAGAGATCTTTGAACGCATCCGAAGCGAGCGGCATCCAGCGCGTTCGATGTAGCGTCTCGGCGGGATTCATCAATAGTCGGATGCCATGACGCGCCACGCGGGCGTCTGCTGTGCACTGTGCGCGATTCGAAAGTGTGCGCTTCTCAAAGCCTGCATTGCTTCGAGTGAAGGCGCCGCGCCTCGCGATCCAAAATGGCTTGGTCACCAGCACAAGCAAAATCCCATAAGCAGGTTGTGTTTACTTCTTCTGATTCGACCTCCTCTCATAAGTGTCAGTGGCATTTAAACGAGCGCAAAGGACTGCCTACATAAAGGGGTGGTCTCGTGCAAAAGATTTCCGGTCGCATTCAGCGTTCTTCGATGGCATTGCTCGTAGCAGCCGCGTTCTGGTGCAGCGCGGTTCGCGCGCAGATACTTGTTCACTTCGACTTGCCGGCGCAGTCCTTAGCGAGGTCGCTAAAGGCGATCGGCACGGCGACGAATACGGACGTAGGATTCAGTGCGAGTCAGGTTGCGGGGCTCATGGCGCCCTCAGTCAGGGCAGATCTCACCCTAGACGGTGCGCTCATACGCGTGCTCGCCGGAACTGGATTGCGCCCGCAGCATCTGGATGACCATACGATCGTGATTGCTGCCATGGAATCGTCCGTGCCGGACTCTGTGGAAAAGAAACTATTGCTGTTGAAGGTATCCGCAACCGCAAAAACAGACGATCAGATGACGACGCCACAGAGTCCGACGCAATCTGATTCAGTGGAGGCGCCATCTTCGTCCAGTGATCGTAAAAAGGATCTCGAAGAGATTGTCGTAACGGGCACCCACCTGCGTGGAGTGAAGGACTCCGCTTCGCCGCTACAAGTCTATACGCGAGATCAAATAGATCAGAGCGGACTTGGCACCGTCGCAGAATTTGTCCAAACGCTGCCGCAAAACTTCAACGGGGGTGCTGCGGAGGGCACATTTTATAGCGGCGGTGGCAATTCGTCGAACTCAGTGTTCGCAAGCGGAGTCAATCTTAGGGGTCTCGGCAATGATGCAACGCTCGTTCTCGTTGACGGGCAGCGAATCGCACCCGGAAATCAACGTGGGAATATTGTCGACATTTCGATGATTCCTTTGAGCGCTGTTGAGCGCATCGATGTTGTAACGGATGGCGCATCTGCAATCTACGGTTCCGATGCAGTGGGCGGCGTCGTCAATATCGTGTTGCGGCAAAAACTCGAGGGCGCAGAAACACGAGCAAAGTATGGTTCGGTCAGCGACGGTAGCAGCCACCAGACTGAGATTGGTCAGTCATTTGGACGTAACTGGGACACAGGCTCTGGGATTGTGAGTTATGAGTTTTACGATCGGACACCGCTCAGCGCGGCGGATCGCAGTTATTCGAAAACTGCTCCGCTACCGTTCGATCTACTGCCGGAAACGGTGCGGCAAAGCGTGTTTGCGGGTGTTAAGCAGTCGATAACTCCGAGTGCCGAGATATTTGCCGACGCTAATTACTCCCACCGCTCTACGACCAACGACGCAAGCGTGGCGATACCTGGCGCTACCTACTTGCTGAACTATCCGATTTCGGTGGATAGCTACAACACTACGCTCGGTTCGCGTCTCACCCCGTTCTCAAACGCGCAACTGGAGTTGAGTGCGAATTACGGTCGGAGCGACACGGTCAACGGGTATTCTTTCAGCGTCGGCGCGAGCAATCCCGTCGTTGGCCTAAAAATTCAATCACATACAACGACGGGGTCCGTTGATGCAAAGCTCGATGGCACGCTAGGCTCGCTTTCCGCCGGTCCAGTACTTTTTGCGGCGGGAGCTCAATATCGGCGAGAGACGCTTGATTATCTGAACGTTTTGAGCGCGAACTCCTATAAGCCGAGCCGAAACATTGCGGCGGCATACGCGGAATTGCGGATACCGATTGTCGGGCCGACAAACTCGGGTACGTCGCTTCCACGAGTCGAATTGAATCTAGCCGGTCGAACTGAACGCTATAGCGATTTCGGCTCGACCACGAATCCGCAGGTCGGCGTAATCTGGAATGCATCAGGCGATTTTCGGTTACGTGGAACGTATGGTAGATCCTTTAAAGCCCCCGATCTCTATGATCTCAATCCCGTTCCGACTCAGATCTTCCCGGAACCCGGATCCGTACTCGGTGGCGGGCCAAATACGATCTTTGTAAACGGCGGTAATCCTGAGCTGAAGCCCGAGAGAGGCAAGACCTGGACCATAGGAATTGATTTACAGCCGATAGAGCTTGGAGGTCTCAAGGCGCGTTTAACCTACTACGATATTAAGTTTTCCGACCTGCTGGTAACCCCATCTGACTACATTGACCAAAATCATCTTTTCAACTTCTCGTCGTTGCTTGGACCGGGCATCCTGCGGCTAAATCCAACAAGCGCTCAAATCAGCAACTTGATATCCAATCCTGCCTTTGAACAGATTGGATACAACGTTGACCTTTCAACGATAGGCGCGATTTTTGACACTCGGACGCACAACTTGGCCGCCCTAACGACCAAAGGCCTTGATTTTGGGGCATCGTACAAAACCGAGGTGGCGCGAGGCCACCTAGAAGGTGGAGTTGACGGTACGTATATTTGGAAATTCGACAGCCAGTTTGCGCCGGCTGCCCCGACGGCGTCGATCTTGGATACGCCTTACAATCCGCTCAAGTGGAAGCTCCGCGGACATATGTCCTACGCGCGAGGTGCCGTTGCCTTCAACACATTTATCAATCACCTCAACGGCTACACTAATAACTTAGTTACGCCGAGCGGTTCGGTGGCGTCATGGACCACTGTAGATGCGTCGCTGATCTATAAGATACCTGCCGCGATAAAGCCCTTCCGTAACGCGACCCTGACTTTCGCGGTGATCAATCTTCTGAATCGTAACCCGCCGTTTCTAAACAATGCCGCGTGGCCGATCAACTATGACGGCGCCAACGCAAATCCGCTGGGCCGATACTTATCCGTTCAAATATCGCTGCCCTGGGAATTTTGACGATCACGTGACCGTTCTTCCGGCCCGTATTAACAGAACAGCGAGAGGGAAGGTGATCGAGTGGAATAAGCTGCTTCGGGCGCTTGTGTCTAGCTCGTCAGTTGCGTTGCTCACGGTTTATCCAGCAATCGCACGTGCGAGCGTGTCGGACCTACCCAAGCACCTTATTACGTACGAGGACATCGAAGGCGCGGCAGAACCCAGCGGCTTCGACATCTCCAACGATGGTCGCGAAATCGCATACGTTAAACGCGGAACTATCTTTGTTAAAAGGATCGGCGCCGCATCGAGCGCGCTAAAGATAGCAGACGGCAGTGATCCGAAGTGGTCGCCTGACGCATCTCGACTAGCGTTTTATGCGCCCTCAGCGGGCAGACTTCAGCTCTGGGTGTATGAGCTTTCATCGCATTCGGCTCGCCGCGTTACGCACCTTCCACTCGGAATTGATCCAGATCCTGTGTCGGGGTGGTTTGCCAGGTCTATTGACAGGGAACTCAGGTATGCCTGGTCACCAAACGGCAGAAAGCTCGTTTTCGCCTCTCGCGCACTTGATTACGAGCAAGCCAATAATCGAGAGCCAGAAGGTTCGACTTCAAACAGGCATTTGCCCTTGGTGTTGGACAGAACAACCGCCGTCGATCTAACACTGGCCGGCATTTTCCGCCACGAAACGAGCGTTGCCGTGGACGCTCCGCCGCAACTGTTTACCGTTGACTTGGAGAGTAGTCTATCTGAGGTGCGGCAACTGACAAGCGGAAGCGCGGGTTGCTTTTTACCAGAGTGGTCGCCGGACGGGACTACCATCGCTTGCACTACAACCGAAGGCCGGCTTATTGATGGTCAACTGCAAACTACCAACATTGTACTTATAGAGGCCGACACCGGGCAGATTCGGCATGCAACCAAGGGTGATGGTTTGAAGTACTTGCCGACGTGGTCTTCTGACGGAACGCGAATTGTCTATCTAGGCACTGCCACAACGGGCGATGGGCCTTTTGGATTGCCTGAACTATTTTCTTGGGATTGGCGTAGCGGCATTACTTCAGCACTCACGCCGAATTTGGGGCGGCGCATTGAAACCTATCAAGTCGATGTAAAGCGAGACGAAGTCGTGTTCCTTTATAAGGACGGGCTCGCCAGTGTGCTCGGGCGAGTTCCAGTTCGCGGCGGGCCACAAAGGGTCGTGCGAACAGAGGCGGAGGATCGTATCCCTGACAGTCTGGTGGTCAATCGGAATGGCGATTTAGCTTGGGGCATCACCACGAGCGATAATCCGGGGCTGATCGAATTGTGGATTGATAAATCCAAAGGCCCGGTGCAAGTAGTCGATTTGAATCCGGAATCAGCAAATTGGATATTTGGGAAGCGAAAAGCGGTTCACTGGGTCAACAAGCAGGGCGAAAAACTTGAGGGAATCGTCATTGAACCTCCGAACTTCGACTCGTCGAAATCTTATCCTGCCATCGTGGACGCTTATCCACTCACCCGAGGCGCCGGGTGGAATCTGCTCGCGGGAAACAGAATATGGGCGTCACGAGGATACTTGATATTTATTCCGGCATCGAGGGCCCCACATGTTTGGATGAATGACTGGTCGACACGGCAGTTCGGGTTAGCGGCCCGAGGCGCGAATGGGTGGGAGATTACTCAGGATGATTTGATGTCGGGAGTTGATGCGCTTGTGAGTCAAGGTCTAATCGATCGTGAACGGATTTGCATATATGGGCATAGCAATGGCGGCGCTGCAGCCTTAAATGTAATCTCGCGAACGCGAACGTTCGCGTGCGCCATTGCCGTCGCGCCAGTCACGCTGGACTGGCTTCAGATGGCTACGCTGCGCACAGGTCTCGCGTCATGGACTACAAGCCTGTATGGCTCGAGCTCGGTTTTCGACGATCCCATCGCGTATCTGAGGCTATCGGTCGTATATCGAGCATCGGCGATTCGGACGCCAACCCTCCTCGTGGTTGGCGACGAAGATGATGTAAACGTTGTGCTGCCGACTATCGCGATGTACAACTCATTGCGGTATTTGAGTAGAAGCGTCAAGTTGCTACGGTATCCGGGCCAAGGTCATGTGTTCCACGGACCGGCAATGAGAGATCTCTGGGACAGAGAGCTCAAAGAGTTTGCCACTTATCTTGATGGCAGCGGACGTTCTCCGTCCGATAAAGATCCCTAAGGAGCGTCGAATTACTGTGGTCGTTGCGCCCATTCCGAGAACATTGTGGGAATCCGCTATACGGCAGCGCTAACCGCAGAGTCGGTCCAGGCGCGTGCCCAGAGTTCTGCTGCTATACAGGATAGTAGAGGCCAAAGATGCTCCATTCTAAGAGACTGTCCGTGAAGGATGTACGGTTTCAATGCCTCGGGACTGATCAGTCGGTGCTGAACAAGCAATCCGTCGAATAGCAACTGGCTGACAAAGGGCTCGCTCCGTCGAATTGTGTCGATTGCATAGGCCGATGTATCGCCCTTGTCTTCGCGCTGCAGAATTTGGCTGGGAACACGGTCGGCGAAGGCATCGCGCGCAAGAGCGCGCTCGCGACCGCCGCGCAACAGGTTGTAGGTCGGAATCCGTAAACAAAGCTCTATGAGGGGCTGAGAGACCAAGGGATGATGCTCATCCACCGGCTCAACGCTCGGCAGCGGCTTATGGCGATTGAGGAGTTCGGTTAGTATAAATATCTGGAACCGGGTGCCCTTCGGGAGATCATCCGTGTCGACCGTCCAGACATTTGCTGTGTATATTTCCGGATCGTCCGGCAGAGCATCTTTGTTAAGGAAGTGCACGCTGTAGCGCTTAAGCATTTCCCCGGGCTTCCAAGCCGTACGGCCACGTCCCAGCTTCCATGCGGAACGTAGCACCGAGAAATACGATTCGCGGGAGAGCCGCGCGGAGTCGCTGATGGCTTTGAAGAGCCCAAAATCAAATCCGTTGTGCGATACATAATCCGCGGCTCCGAGTGAAGACCGCGCCTGGAAGAATAGGTGGTCTCCACCCTGACCTGTCCAAGCCGCTTCTGCGTTTAACCCAACCGCGATCTTCGCGTTTGCCTCCAAGTCGTGGGCTCCAAACATTGCTTGAATGTTCGGACGCGGAAACTTCTGGCCGAGTGTCAGCACGGCGTCGAGTTTGTCACCTCCCGGCGTCCGAAGCTGCTCAATCATTGGAACCTTGGCGGCGGCGGCGGCAAGACGGGCATATGCGCGCTCGTCGTCGCGCGGATTGTCGCTATATTGATGTAGACACGTAACTCTCGGCGCGGTCTTAGCAAGTGTCAATGAACCCAACACAATGGCTGAGTCCAAACCGCCGGAAAGACGCAGCGCGATATTGTCGTACACAGACCCCCATGCATTTATGCAAAACTGAGTCGTTGACCTGAGCAATTGTTTTGCCTCTTCGTAATCGTCGATTAAATCCGTTCTCACTATTGCACGAGGGTCCCACACGGAATAGTGACGCACCGAGTCTTCGTTGACTTCCACTGCATCGCCGGCCAGCAATTCCGAGACACCGACGAGTGCCGTCTTTCTGACTTGCATATCGCATGTATATAAGTAAGCGGCTAGGTAGGACCAGTCGATATCGAAATGAGAGAGTCCTATGATTTGCAGGTCTGATACATCAGAAAAGAACACCTGGACAGAATCCTGTGCGAATCGATAGCATGGAATCTTCCCAGAGCATTCGCGAATAATTTGACAATGACTGCCTGCGTCGTCTCGAAAAAATGCGATATAGCCGCCCCAGTATTTCCTCAAAAAGGATCTGCCGGAGTCGGTTGACGGGTAGGCCGTCTCCCGGGCACTAAATGTAGGCGTCCAACTCGGAGACCAGCTGGCGTCGTTTGTCGGAAAAAGCTGCCCGAGAATGATCCCCGCATTCCCTGGTAGTTTGTATGCCTGAATCGCCACATGCCGGGGCGTCGGTGAAAAAATCGCCATTCCGCGCACGCGGATTAAAGCGGTCCAATGCCTCTTAGAATGCACCAGAGCATTGCAGAAACTGTCCGCGCGAGACGATGCAGCTGGGTGACCGGGGTTCCAGACAAGCGCAATATATCGATACATCTGATTTTCTCTTCGCCTAGACGCTCATGATCGGCGTGTAAGCGGAAACGCGAGCCAGTGAGTCGTCGAGCACAACGGCTTCTTCTTGGAGCCAGCAGTGAGCCAGGAATGGATCAGCCGTGACACCGAACGTCCAGCGCGGGTAGAGGCCATGTAGAGCAAAGAATTCGAGCAACGCCAGGGAATCAAATAGGCACAGATAAGCACGCGGATACCAAAGGCGGAGAACCTTAAACACGGAAATTAGTATGCGCGCTCTCTCGAAATCGAAGGACCCGGCGGCGCCTTTTACGTAATTGCGTCTCGCTTGGACAACTGCCACGGTTGATTCAAAGGTATGCCGACGAAGTCGGCGAGCGGCTGTGACACACGCCACGAAAAAGCTCGGCATGTATAGTGTTCGATGGACCAGAGAAACAACTAAATCGTCGGTATCAAGTATCGAAATGGGCGGTGTAATCAGCGGCAGCGGCAGTTCTCGAGCGCATTTGGAGTTCTCGCTGAGAACGCCCTTCGCAACGAGTTGAGCTGCGTAGGTCTCCCCATCCTCGTGCAAGTGGCGAGAGAGGAAGGCAGGTTGCACGCAGGAGGAGATTGAGCGGGCGGCAAGCCGGGCGCACCTTGACGAACTCATCGCGAGCTTGCCCGATGCCTACAACACGAACGTCGGGGAGAGCGGGCTCAAGCTGTCGGGAGGAGAACGGCAGCGTCTGTCGATCGCGAGGGCGGCGATCAAGCGACCGCGAATCTATATTTTCGATGAAGCCACGTCGGCGCTCGATTCGGTCACCGAACTCGAGATTGCTCGAAACTTGCGGGAAGTATCCCGGTCCATCACAACGCTCGTGATCACCCATAGGCTGTCAACCGTCGTGCATGCGGACGAGATCATCGTGCTCGAGAAGGGCGCGGTGGTCGAGCGGGGCACGCACGCATCCTTGCTGCGGCAGCATGGCCGGTACGCCGCATTTTGGACAACGCAGCAAGCCGGGTCCGCGGCCGCCTAGCCGGAACCATTCATGAGCTGCGAAAACATTCGACGGAGGCCTGATGGGGCATGTCTCTGGGGGTTATAGTTCGTGAGTAATCCCGGCGGCGAATCGACGCCACGGGATAGGGCGTCGGGGCGGTGCAGACGGGTGGAGAATCAGTCGCCGGCGTCCTTCATAACTTCCCACATTCGCGCGCCAAGTCCCTTACAGACGTTCTCCAATGTATCAATCGTGATATTTGGTTCTCCGCGCTCGATCGCACTGTAGTAGGTTCGGTGCATGCGGATTTTATCCGCGAAACTTTCCTGACTATAGCCTTGCGATTCCCGCCGGCTGCGGAGGGCTCTGCCAAGCCGAGCACGACTGCCGCTTTTTTTCATATCGTGACACGCTACAGTCCTTCCTGTTTGAGCTCTACAGTGTTATAACGAGTCTAGTTATATATAGCATCATGTTCTGAGCTCCTCATTCGGTGGCCTGGCTCATTGAGGACCGAATGCCGGCGCCGCTCGACGGAGCGCAAATATCGGACACCTGATCACCATCCTTATTCGGGGTCATGACCATGGCTAGCGTGCGTCCAAAATCCAAGGCCGATCCGGGCCGCAGCGCGGCGACAAAACCGTCGGCAACAGCGCGATCGAGGCGCAACCGAAGGAAACGTAAGTCCGCCGACGCGCCACCAAAGGGAATGCTTCAACGACATGGAAACAAGCACGGCCAGAAACAGGCGCAGCCCGTCGACCGCGCTACAACCGTGCGAATTCGCGGTGCCTTACGGGAGTTTCTCGAGTCAGAGCGAGGCTTTCTATCGGACGCTCAGTCTCTTCTCGTGTGTATAGCCCACTCAATGGACTACAGCACCCATCCCAGTACGGGGCCGTATTATCCCGACGTCGTCGGATTGGCGGCTGACTTGTTAGGGCGGCGTGCCGCCGGTCTTGACGAGATGCTAATTGCAGGCCGACTTTCTGCTGCGGCGCGGTAGAGACGCGAGCGCGACACAGGGAGCGCAACTTGACAGGTGACCAAATGGTCACGTATCGTTGCGGGCATGGATGAGGTGTTCAAAGCGCTCGCGGATCCGACTCGTCGAAAGCTGCTCGACAAATTGTTCGAGGAAGACGGACAGACCTTGAGAGCTCTCGAGAAGCGGCTGCCGATGACGCGCTTCGGCGTCATGAAGCATCTCAAGTTGCTGGAAGAGGCGGGCCTCGTCGTGACCCGGCGGCAGGGGCGCGAGAAGCTGCACTTCCTGAACGCCGTTCCGATCCGGCTCATTCACGATCGCTGGGTGAACAAGTTCACCGCGCCCTGGGTCGCTGCGCTAAGCGACCTCAAACATAGTCTGGAGGACAGGTCGATGAAGAAAGTATTCGAGATCTACATCAAGACGACGCCGGCGCGCCTTTGGAAGGCGATCACCGATACCGAGATGCGGCGCAAATATAACTTCGGAGCAGTCGTCACCTCGGACTGGACACTCTCGTCCCGCTACGTGGGCCTCGGCGGCGCTGCACCGATCTTCGAGGGCGAAAATCTGGAGGTCGATCCGCCGCGCCGGCTGGTGCAGAGCTTTCGGGCACTGTGGGGCGAGGATGTGAAGAGTGAGGGAACTTCGCGAGTCACATGGGAAATCGAGCCGATCGGAGATTCTTGCCTGCTCAAGGTCACGCACGATGAGCTGCGCGAAGGGGCCAACGATCAGCTGTTCGGCGGCTGGCCGATGATTCTTTCGGGACTCAAGACGCTGCTCGAGACGGGCGAGATTCTCACGACACCCGGATCACTGCGTTGGATGCCGGGTGCGGCACAATCGTCCGACGTTGGTTGCACGAAAGCGCCGTAATCGCCTGAAACCAGTGTGGGTAGGCGCCTTCCTACAAGTGAATGCGCATTGATCGGCGCGGACAGGCGCCTACCTGCGATTGACTGCGCGCCTTGGAGTGCGCACCCTTAGGGCTCCCGACGATACTGACGCATTGATGTCCGCGGACCGGCGCCTGCCTGCGATTGAACTGCGCATTGCTCGGGGCGGCGAGATATGTTTATCTCGCTGAGTGCGGGCTGCGCGGCGTTGTCCGGGCGAAAATCAATGTACGATCTCTACATAGCGAACAAGAACTATTCGTCGTGGTCGCTGCGGCCATGGGTGCTGATGCGCGAGCTCAAGATCGCGTGTCGAGAACACCTGGTGCCCTTCGGCGACGAATCGAGTTGGCAAAGCTACCGTAAGATTTCTCCTACGGGCAAAGTTCCGTGCCTGGTGGACGGCGATATCGTGGTCTGGGAATCGCTCGCCATCGTGGAATACCTGGCTGAGCGGCATGCGGGCGTCTGGCCCGCGCAGGCGGGCGCGCGGGCGTGGGCGCGAAGCGCGGCGGCGGAGATGCACGCCGGATTCGGCGAATTGCGCGGCCGCTGTTCGATGAGTTGCGGTGTTCGTGTTCGGCTCAATGAATTTCCGGCGGCGCTCGAGCGCGACATCGCTCGGCTCGGCACGCTATGGAATGATGGACTGCGCCGCTTCGGCGGTCCCTATCTTGGCGGTGAGGCATTTACCGCGGTCGACGCCTTCTACGCGCCGGTAGCGTTTAGAATCCAGAGCTATGGGCTCACCCTCGATACGGTGTCCGTGGCGTACGCCGATCGCTTGTTGAACACTCGTTCCATGCGAGAATGGTATGCGGATGCGCTGAAAGAGACGCTGCGGGATCAGCCGCACGACGACGAGATTACCCAGGTCGGCCGCGTGGTGGAAGACTTGCGGGCGCGATGAGCGCCCTACGACGGCTGAATTGCTTCTACGACGATAAGAATTGGACGATATGAATTGCGTCGAGACGGCATGAATTGCTTCTACGAAGATAAGAATTGGACGATATGAATTGTGTCTGTGACGGCATGAATTGCTACTGCGATGGTATGAACTGCGTCTGTGACGGCATGAGTTGCTTCTACCACGATATGAGTCGGGGCCGGCAATGAAAAGTAAATCGGCGATGATTGCCGTGATCCAGTGGCTGGCGACAATTCCGGCCGGCGGTTATGCAATCGCGCAGGCTCCGCCGGCCGGCACGGATTGCGGACCGGCGCCGCAGCCTGCATTCTGCAGCGCCGTGCGCGGGGCTCGTGCCGAGGGTTGGCCGGCGCAGAGCCGCTCCGAGGTCATGGCACAGCACGGGATGGTGGTGACCAGTCAGCCGCTCGCGGCGCAGGCGGGTTTGCAAGTTCTTTTGCGGGGCGGTAACGCGATCGATGCCGCGGTGGCAACGGCCGCGGTGCTCAATGTGGTGGAGCCCATGATGGTGGGTGTGGGCGGCGATCTCTTTGCCATCATGTATATCGCCAAGGAAAAGAAGATTTACGTGCTGAACTCGAGCGGGACTGCGCCTTCGGGCGCAACGCTCGCCCGCTTCAGCTCGCTGGGCTATCACTGGAATCCGAGGAATTGGGGGCCGACTTCGGGGATGCCGCTCTCCGGGATTTTGCCGGTGACCGTGCCCGGCGCCGTCTGGGGCTGGCAGGCGGCGCTCAAGCGCTTCGGCAAGCTTACTTTCAAGGAGGTCCTTGAAGCGGCGGCACAGTATGCGGAGAAGGGCTTTCCGGTTTCCGAACGCATCGCGCACGACTGGCAACTGCCCAACGCACTGCCGTTGAAAAATTGCTGCACGGAGCCGGACCCTGAGTCGGTCAAGACTTGGTACATCAACGGGCAACCCCCGCAGCCGGGGCGGATTTTCAAAAATGCGGATCTCGCGCGAACCTTTCGCCTGCTGCAGGCCAAGGGCGGTGACGGATTCTATAAGGGTGAAATCGCCGCGGCCATCGTGGCCAAGTCGTGGGCTCTCGGCGGGACCATGACGCTCAAGGATCTCGCGAATTACAAGGGCAAGTGGGTGGAGCCTGCCCGCGTTCAGTATCATCATGGTTTCGACATACTCGAACTGCCGCCGCCCTCACAGGCGTGGGCGGCGGGCGAATATTTGAACATTCTTCAAGCGTGCACGCCGCAGTGGGCGCAGGGCGAGACGCTGGCATCGCTCGGACCCACGAATCCCAAGTACTGGCACCTGATGGTGGAAGCGAAGAAGCTCGCGTATGCCGATCTTTATCGTTATAACGCCGACCCGGATTTCGTTTCCGTGCCGCTCGGCAGACTGCTGTCCGAATCGTACGCGGCCTCGCTCTGCGGCAAGGTGGATCCGCGGCACGCTTCCACGCCGGGACCCGAGGGAGAATTCGTTCTGCCCGGCGATACCATCGTGCTTTCCGCCGCCGACGGCGACGGTAATATGGTGTCCTGGGTGAACAGCAATTTCAGCTCCTTCGGATCCGGAATTACGGTGCCGGGCTACGGCTTCGTGCTGCATAACCGCGGCGCTCTGTTCACGCTCGATCCCAAGAGTCCCAATGTCATCGAGCCGCGCAAGCGGCCGTTCAATACGCTCGCCGCGGGATTCGTGATGCACGGCGGGGAGCCGTTGATGACCGTCACTCTGATGGGCGGCGATATGCAGGCGCAGGGTCATGCGCAGTGGCTGGTCGACGTTCTGGATCTGGGCGCCAATGTGCAGGCGGCGGCGGACATGGCGAGATTCAGGCATTCCCAGATATCGAATGTGCTGAGTCTCGAGGCGCCGCTCTATGATCTGGTGGGGTCGCAGCTTGCGGGCATGGGCCATACCGTGAAATCCGTGACCGGTGAGGAAGTCGGCGGCGTGCAATCCATCATGTTCGTGGCCCAGCCGGGTTCGGCGGCGCATGCCGACGGGTACTACCGTTCGGGATCGGATTTCAGGAAGGACGGCGAAGCGGTCGGATGGTGAAGCTGCGCCGGCTATCGAAGCGCCGAGGGTTGGTGCCCGGCACGTCCGCCGGCGCGCACTCCGGCCCGACGGATGCAGGATATGGGTTGCTCGGCGCCGACGAACCGCCGCCCTTCCTCGAAATCGGGCTCCAGGGACGATCGAATTTCGTCATCGTCGTGGATCATGCCGGCCGGCGCATCCCGCGGCGATTGAATGATCTTGGGCTTCCCGCGTCCGAGTTGCAGCGTCACATCGCCTGGGACATCGGCGCTCTCGGCGTGGCGCGGCAGGTGGCTGCGGCGCTGGATGCTCCGCTGGTGGCGCAGAATTATTCGCGGCTGGTGATCGACTGCAATCGCGACCCCAAGGTGGCGACCTCGATCCCTCGGTTGAGCGAATCGGTCGAGATCCCGGGGAATGTGGATCTGAGCGACACCGACATGGCAGTGCGCCGCGCTGAGATCTTCGACCCCTATCATGATCGGATTCGCGCGCTGCTCGATGAAAGGGCGGCGGCGGGACGGCCCACGATCTTGGTGGCTCAGCACAGCATGACGAACATCTACCACGGCGCAGGGCGCGAGATGCACGCCGCCGTGCTGTACAACCGCGACCGCCGTTTCGCGGGTCTCGTGCTCGATGCGCTGCGCCGTGAAGAGGGTCTCATCGTCGCCGACAACCAGCCGTACTTCGTCAGCGACGAGACCGACTTCACCATTCCGCGCCATGGCGAGGCGCGCGGGCTGCCGCATGTGGAAATTGAAATACGTCAGGACCTGGTGGGCGACGACGCCGGACAGGCCGAGTGGGCGCGGCGAATCACCCGCGCTCTCAAGGATGCCGAGCACACTTTTTTAGGAGCAACCCCTTGAATCATCCGCTCAGCCGCGACATCGAGATCGAACCTGCCCGGACCGCGCTCTTGTTCGTCGATGTGCAGAAGTACAACTGCACCTGGGACGGGGGCGAATATGCGCACTCGAGCCAGGCCGAGAAGGAATCGCGCTACGGCTATTTCTTCCGCACGCTGAAGGAGAGTGCGCTGCCCAATATGGTGCTTCTGCAGCAGGCCTGCCGCCGCGCCGGCATCGAGGTGACCTACACCCTGATCGAGAGCATGACCGCCGACTGGCGGCAGGTGCTTGAGGCCGCCAGCGTGGCCGGTCTCACATTCGACCCGACCACGGTTGCCCGGGCGGCGGGCATGGATGAGCAGGCGTTCGAAGCGGTCTGCGAAGAGATTGCGCGGAAGACAAGGATCATTCAACGCGACGAGCTCCTGCTCCTCCCCGACAATGCGTCCGTCCGCGCCTATGCGTTCAATCACGCGCTCTACCGGCAGGTCCTCTACGACAGGATAGGTCAATCGCGACGAACGCAATTGCACCGCGCGATCGCCGAACGGCTTGAGGAGATCTATCCGCCGGATCGCCGCAGCGATCTTGCCATGCCGTTGGCGCAGCATTTTGCTTCCGCCCGAGACTGGCTGCGCGCCCTTGACTATCTTCGCGTCGCGCTGCGCGTCGCGAACAGCCGCTACGCCTGGCGCGACGCTTTGGCGATTCTCGACCAAGCTTTCGCGTTGGCCACCAACCTGCCCGACACTGCCAGGTTTCGAGCGGAAATCGAGCTCCTGGAGCGACGTGGCACCATCGAGGGCGTGGCACATGATCCCCGGGCCCGTGAGACGTACGCCGAGCTTGCGGCGAAGGCCGGCCACCACGGTGACATCGACGCACAATGCCGCGCACTCATCGGGTTGGCTTTCGCCGCAAGCTTGAGCGATCTCGCCTATAGCCTTCAAGTGCTCGATGAGGTGCTGATACTCTCGGAACAACAAACCGATCCGATCCAACGTGACGTCACACGCATGGTTGCTCATGCGCGGCGGGTGATGACATCTGGTTGGAACATGACCGAAGCACGCGAATGCGAAGATGCGCTGGCTC
>Ga0137403_10001745_pt1 | contig 27175 bp, 22 predicted proteins | sample CZOMad2_1_16fung_FD_122057 | JGI IMG/M metagenome (GOLD analysis project Ga0137403, IMG submission 122057) | Vadose zone soil fungal communities from Angelo Coast Range Reserve, California, USA - CZOMad2_1_16fungal (Hybrid Assembly) | ecosystem: Environmental > Terrestrial > Soil > Vadose zone... | reverse complement strand
CAGTGCGATGCCGCCCGCGCCAGCTTGAAAGGAAAATCCGTTGCGCATGATTCCCGCGTCGCGCAGGAAGCGGGCTATGTACTCCGCCACCTTCAGGCGGTCGGGCGAGCGCGTGATCTGCGTTGTGCCCGAAACAATCTTCGCCGGATCGCCGATGGAATCGACTTCCACAACGTGATCGACATTGTTGCCCTGAATCTGCCACGGAATGCAGGGGAAGGGAACTAGATTGTCGGTGACCACAATGACATTGTCAGCGTAAGTTGAATCGGCCAGGGCGAAGCCGAGTGATCCGCATGCTGACTTGCCATGCGATCCGTCGGCGTTGCCGAAGGCGTCGGCCGTGGGCGCGGCGATCACCGCGATGTCAATGTGAATTTCGCCATCTTGGATCGCCTGCCAGCGCCCGCCGTGCGAGCGCAGGACACCCAGGCCTCGCATACTGCCTTGCGTGCAGTAATCGCCTAGAGGCCCGTTCATCGAGCCTTCAATGTGGTGGATCACGCCTGACTGCATCAGTTCGATAGCGGCTTTCTGCGAGGGGAACGACGCGCTGGGGAACCAGAGCAAGTCCTTGACGCCAATTTTTCCCGCAGCCTCCAGCATCATGAGGGCTACGCGATCACCGTCGCGCAGATGATGGTGGTTCGAGATCACCATGCCATCGCGCATTCCGCACTTGCGCAACGCAGTCTCTAGATCAGGAACGCGTTTGTCGCCGTTATCGGGATAGTCCTTACTCGAACGCACCGGGGGAGCAGCCTTGCGACCGCGCGGCGGATACTTGGCCACACCCAGGTAAGGAATCTGGGGTTTGCCATTGACCATGGCGGGGACCATGCGTCCCGCGGCGTTCTGCACCAGTTCAGCTCTGTCCGTCATTCCTCTCCCTAAAGCCGATAACCATGAAGGACACCAAGGATTACGAAGGAATTCCTCTGTGTACCTTCGTGTCCTTGGTGGTTAAAGCTTTGTTGCCGGCGGCGCTACTCTTTACCCGTTCGCTTCGACAGTTCCACCAGCTTCTGGGCTCGCTGCACCACCGGGGGATCGATCATCTTCGATCCCAGGCTGACCACGCCCAACCCGCGCTGCTGTGCTTCCTCAAACGCAGCCACAATCTTCAACGCTTTCTCGATCTCGGCCTGCGAGGGCGCGAAGGCCTCATGAATCACTGGAATCTGTCCGGGATGTATGCAGCCCATACCTCCAAATCCCAACGCGCGGGAGTTTTCCGCCCAGCGCCGCAGGCCGTCCATGTCGGCCACATCGCCAAAAACGGAATCGATAGCCTGCACTCCCAGCGCCCTCGCGGTATTGACCAACCGCGACCGCGCATACAACGACTCGCGGCCTTCCACTGTCTTGGCCACGCCCAGGTCGGCAGTGTAGTCCTCGAGCCCGATGGTGAGCGCGACCACGTTCTTGCTGGCTTGCACGATGGCCGACGCGTTCTCGATGCCGAGCGCCGATTCGAGAATCGGCATCAGCCAGATGGGACGCGTGATGCCATACCGGCCCTTGAGTTCGCCGACCATGCGGTCGGTTTCTGCAATCTGCTCAGGGAGTTCGGCCTTGGGGAGCAGTAACAGGTCCGGCGATTCGGGAACAATCTCCGCCAGGTCCTCGAGGCCCATGGGCAACTGGTTGATCCGTACCATGCGCTCGCACTTGCCGAAATCAACTGCGCGCAGCGTATTGCGGACGAGAATACGCGCGGCATCTTTTTCCGCGTGATGCACCGAATCCTCGAGATCGAGAATGATGGCATCGGGCCCGTGCAGCGCCGCATTGATGAAGTACTTAGGTTCGGAACCCGGAAGGTAGAGACGCGAGCGGCGCAAGCGATCTCGCGGTGATGGTTCCGGCAGAGCGAGCTTTTCTGGCGAGGCCTTACGCCCCAGGCCCAGCCCGGCACGCCGGGCGGCAGCCTCGATGCGTGCCGAAATTACGAAAGGGAGGGCGCCCTCGTCTCGGAGTTCGACGCGAGCATGCTTAATGCCCAGCACGTCCAACACCTGCCGCGACTGCGCCACTATGGACTCGCCATAATAGGGTGCGACCCTGGACTGCATCGTGATTTCGAGGCCTCCGCTGTCGCGCGCCTCGATGGCGACGTGAAGATCAGACCGCACATCCCGGCCACAGTGTCCGGCCTCGCCCGCCCCCGCCGACTTTTCTTCTACAGAGCCTGTCATGTCACGACCAATTGTCATCCTGAGCGCGCCGCTTTTGCGCGCGAAGGACCGAGGTGAGCCCGGCAGCGTTCGAGTCGCTATGCGACTCGAACCATAAGCGCGAGGCAAACATCCTTATCGGAGCTTCTCCAGGATCGCATCGCCCATCTGGATCGTGCTTGCCGCCCCTTGCCCAATCGACTTCGCTCCACCAGAAATTCGCATCATGTCGTAGGTCCGCACTCTGCCTTCCTTCACGACATCGGCGATAGCCGTGCGGATGCGGTCCGCTTTCGCGCCTTCCCCCACATGATCGAGCATCATCGCGGCCGAGAGGATCATGGCGATGGGATTCACAATCGGAGGATTCAGCTCGGCATACTTTGGCGCCGAACCGTGCGTCGGCTCAAATACCGAGACGTCGTCCCCGATGTTGCCGGAGGCGGCAAAGCCCAGCCCGCCCACCAGTCCGGCGAACGCATCAGAAAGGATATCGCCAAACAAGTTCGAGGCGACGATTACGTTGTACTCTTCAGGATTCTTGTTCAGCCACATCAATTGCGCGTCGATGTTCGTGGACCACAGCGCGATTCCCGGATATCCCTTGGCCACTACCTTGGCGGTTTCTTCCATCATTCCCGAAGTCTCGCGCACCACGTTGGGCTTCTCGCAGATGGTCACGCCCTTGAAACCGCGCTTCTTGGCATATTCGAACGCGGCCGTGACAATGCGTCGCGCTGCTGCTCGCGTGATAATGCGCACACTGACGGCGAGGTCGGGCCCTGAAACGCTGTTGAATGCCTTGAAGCGGGGATGCGTATTCAGAGCTGCTCGCACATTCTCTGGAGGGTTCGTCCACTCCACGCCCACATACATGCCCTCGGTGCCCTGTCGAAAGACCGTGGTGTCAATTTTGGGTTCGTCGAATCCGCCGTCGGTGCGCTTGCGAATGTAGTTCAACGGATTGCCGGTGAAGCCGATGCAGGGACGCATGCAGATATCGAGATTGAACTTCTGTCGCATAGTGACGATCGGGCTGTAGTAGACCAGCCCCTTGCCGCGATGTTCGGGCTTCAGTTCTGCCTGGGCTTCCTTGTTGGGCTTCGAAGTGATGGCGCCGAACAGGCCGAGCTTGTGTTTCTTGAGCAGGTCAATGGTGCGGTCCGGCAGGGCGTTGCCTTCGCTGCACCAGATGTCCCATCCGATGTCGGCATGAATGTATTCCGCGTCGAAGCCGACCGCTTTCAGGACCCGCAAGGCCTCAGGCAGGACCTGATTGCCGATGCCGTCGCCCGGCATGATCACTACTGTGTGTTTCGCCATGCGTGCAGTTTCTCCTGGATATTTTATGGTCAGAGATTGTGTGGTCGCGGGCGACTCGCCCGCGAGAAGCCTGGGGCAAGGTCGAACAGGAACCCGTCCGACAAAGCCGCACCACTTCAGCCTACAGCCGTCCGCGGGCGAGTCGCCCGCGGCCACACGGTCTAAACCAACCCCAAGCGTTTTGCGACCAAGTTCTCCACACCTTGCGCGATCACCAGCGATTGCGGCACGCTGCCGAGCGCTGGGAACGCGAACTTTTCTCCGCGCCATGCGATCATGCCCGACGTGAAATCAATGGCGATCGCGTCGCCCGGAATGATCGTCTTTTCCTTTCCGGCAATCTCTTTGGCGAACTGCTCGCGCAGCTTTTTTACCAGTTCCGGAACTTCGACGCACAGGAATCCGTTGTTGTAAGCGTTGCGCAGATAGGTCTGCGAGAAACTGGCGGCAATAACCAGCGGAATGCCTTTTGCCTTCAAACAGGTGACCGCCTGCTCGCGGCTTGATCCGGTGCCGAAATTGAAGCCGCTCACCACTACGTCGCCCGCGTGGGTTCGAGAGGCAAATTGAGGGTCGTAATTCTCCATCACCACCCTCGCCATGGTTTCCGGCGTGACGTCGTCGCGGTAAGTGTAGTCCTTTCCGTAAATGGCGTCGGTGTTCACGTTGTCTTGGGGCAGGAACACCACCCGTCCCTTCACCCGTTCGGGAAAGCCGGGAAGAATTTCGACTTTTTCCGCGGCGGCGCCGGTGGGAAATTCCTGGTACACGCGCGCCGGTGTGCGGTCCGCCATCTTGGAGTGTCCGCGGATATAACCGGCAGCGGCGGACGCAGCCACCACTTCGGGGCTGGCAAGATAACATTTCGCGTCCCGCGATCCCATGCGGCCCTTGAAATTGCGGTTGGTGGCGGAAATCCCCACTTCGCCCGGCTCCAGCAGACCGACTCCGAGGCCGATGCAGGGCCCGCATCCCGCCGGTAACGGATTTGCGCCGGCATCGAGCAGCGTCTGCCAGATACCGCGCCGCTCGGCTTCTTCCTGTACCCATTTGCTGGCCGATCCCAAGTACAGCTTCACTCCGGGCGCAACTTTCTTGCCGCGCAGCACGGTGGCCGCGGCGGCCAGGTCCTCCACCCGCGAGTTCACGCAGGAGAGCAGGTAGGCCTTCTGGATGGGAATCCTCTGTTTCTCGATCTCGGCCAGCGACGCCATGATCTGGACCGTGTCCGGCCCGGAAACATGAGGCGTGACCTGCGACAGGTCGAGTACGATGCGGGCGGCGTAAACCGCATCCGGATCGGGTTGGGGAGGGTTCTCGGTCCAATTCGTAATGTCGCGATCGGCGAAGCGCTCGATGCCCTGCAACGCCAGGCGCTGCTTTACGCCTTGCAGATACTTGATCGTGATCTCATCCACCGGAAACCAGCCGACCAGAGGACCCCACTCGGTCGACATGTTGGAAATCGAAAAACGCGCATCCATCGAGAGACTAGCTACGCCCGGTCCGCTGAATTCGACAGCGGCGTTCAACACTTCATCATGGTTGTAGAGTCCGCAGAGCGTGATGATGACGTCCTTGCCAGTTGCGCCCGCCGGCAGCGTGCCTTCGAGCACCACCTGGATGGAGCGCGGGATCTGCCACCAGAAATCGCCGGTCGCCCATGCCGCGGCAGCATCGGTACGTACAATGGGGGTGCCGACTGCTCCCAGCGCACCATACATATTCGAGTGCGAGTCAGAGGCGACCACAAAAGAGGCGGGCAGAACGTAGCCACGCTCCACCATGATCTGATGGCCGATGCCGGAACCAGCGGGGTAGAAATCCACGCCGTGATGTTTGGCGAAGCCCTCGATGGCCTGGTACTTCTGCAGGTTGGCCTCTTCTTTGTTCTGGATGTCGTGATCGAGAGCGAACACCAGCTGTTTGGGATTTTGGATCTTCTTCGCGCCAATGGTTTGAAATTTCTTGATTACCGCCGAGGTGTTGTCGTGGGTCATTACCCGGTGCGGGCGGATGGCCACAAAGTCCCCAGTCCGTAGCGGCCGCTTTGGACCCTCGGCAAGATGCGCCTGCGCGATTTTTTCAACGATGGTCTGACCCATTGAGGCTCCCACTTGCATCGCGGGTTTTAACCCGACTGTTGCGGTTCTTGCGCCCTTTCAGGGCTTCACGGATGTCTTGACTTCTTCCCTGGGGCTTACGCCCCGGGCTACAGTCTTCCGCGGCTAGGCGGCTCCCGCATTCGCTGCGGCTAAAACTTTGATTCAAACTTAGCGAACTCGCGTTCCGATTTCCACTGTACCCGCGCCCGATCGTTGGCAACGAGAAATTTCTGGCACCCGGCGGAGACGCTGGCGGCTTCGGGGCGGTCGCCGGCACAGGCAGTAACTGGACGGAACGCCTGGGCGTCGGTCCACAGACTTGCACCGGCCAGGAAGCTGTGTTCCAGGCTCTGCCGCGCCATCCGTCTCAGATCCAGGTAACTCAGATGATAGCTTTCGGCGGCGCGAACATATTCGCGGGTCATATCCGACCGCGACACGCCTTCATCATCGGTCGCCAGCGCCACGGGCACGCCGTATCGCAAATATACCGGCAAGGGATGCTCTTCGCCCCGCACCCCGAGAATCAGGTCATTCGAGGTCAGGTTGATCTCGACCAGCACCTTTCGCCGAGCCATCTCTTGTAGAAGGCCCACCGCGTCATGCTCGCTCATCACGCTTACGCCGTGCCCGATGCGCTCGGCGTGGCCTTGCTCGATCGATTCGCGAACGTGGAAGCTCAAACCATCGGGCGGAACCAGGCCCATGGCCAGTTCTCCGGCGTGCAGACTGATGTGCACCTTGGGATAAATTCCGTGCAGATAGTTGAGCATCTTCATGTGCAGCTCGAAATCGTGCATGGGCACGTACCAGTCTTCGGGCATCACCAGATTCAATCCTACGAATCGTGGGTCGGCTTGCGCCAGCTCGAAGCCCAGAAGAATTTGTGCGTATACCTGTTGTTTCGGCAGCCCGCGAAGCACCTGATAGAGATAGCGGATGGTAACGCCGCATCCGGCTCTGGCCTGGGGCGAATCGCAGCGCAGTAGCTGGCGCATTTGCGCTTCGTCGTGGTCCATTTGCTGGCGGGTCGCGGCGACGATATCTTTCAATCCCGCGGCTAGCAAGTTCTCCCGCAAGTTGGCGAAATCATCATCCCAGCCGACCTTGGCTCCCAATTCCGGCGCGAGATTTCCGTCCGCGGTGTGCATGAGTTCGAGATATTGCAGATGGTCTACTGCCGCGCGTTCCGCGGTCTCGGCGATCGAATCGCCCAGATGATTGGTCATGGCGGGAAGAAATTTGTCGAAGCTGGCAAAGAAGTGGTCGTGGCCCGGTTCTTCGCCGGCCCAGTTGCGCATCGACCAGGCATCGACGATGGAGTTGTAGAGAACGTGGTCCTGGTATGCGCAGCGGATGGCGGGCTTGCTGGCGAACCGGTCGCAGGCATCGTCGCACGGGGGCGCAATCAGAACAGACGTGGTGCGGTCGACGCAAAAGCCGTCTTGGGCGGCGAAGTCGATGAGACTTTCGGCGTAAATCGCTCCCGCCAGGTGGATGTGCAGGTCGCCACCTTTCGGCATCTCGCGCAAGAATGCCAGAAGAAGTCCGGGCTGCTGGCGGATGGAGTCGAAGTGATGCGCGGTTCGCTGTTCGGGGGTTGAGTTTTTCTGTTGCGCCTGGACACTTGGCGTGGCCAGCAATAGCGCAAGAACCAGCAACCCCTCCATTCGTCGCACGCCGTCCCCCCTGTTTGAATGGGCATTTTACCTGATGGCGGGTTTTTCGCAGCTTTGCAGTAAGAGATCTCAAAGGCAAAGATCGCAAAGTAGACCGCAAAGGCCGCAAAGGAAATATCTAACTGCGGCGAACTCGGCCTCCAGTGCGAATCTTGCTCGATTTTCACAGGCGATGAATACCGTTTCTGCTGACCGCTCTGGTTGCAGTTCCAGGAAATCCGCCAGAAAATGCCAGGGACAAGGGAAATGCCAGCCCGGAGTGCTCAGTCTGCACCAAACCTGTTGCACCCCGCTGTGGACGGGCTGCACTCGACTGATTTTTCAGCAGATAAAAGGCCCTCTTTATTTGTTGACTCTAAAGTTGAAAGGAGTAGAAACAATCTCGTTCTTTGACAGCTTCTGAAGTTTTCCCGGTTGGTGCGGCGTCCGGGGCTCAAGCCAAGTCACTTTCTGCATCGCAAGATGACGGAGGGAAGGCGGGTAAGGGTCTATAGCAAAGCGCTGGTCGAGGCGAACAAGAAGATATGTCGGAGGCAGGATAGAGTCCCGAGGCGTTAGGCAGGTTTGTCCGGTTGGCGGTAAGCCCGGAGCCCAAGCATGATCGCGCGGAGCAGCCCGCAAGGGCAGCGACGAGAGCAGGTCGGTGAGGGTCTAAAGCGAGCTACTGGCCGAGACGAACAGGCTTAACATTACCTCGGGGCTCTTAATTGTTTTGCCGACGATTCTCAAGGCCCCTGCACCACCTGCAGTTTTCCCGACGGTGCCAGCCGGGCGCGAAAGATGGTATTCGTGGTCTCCACTTCACCCACTGCGTCCACGTTCAGGTCGTAGGATCCCTGCGGCAGGTTTTCTCCAAACGGAATCTCAAATTCATCTGTATCTTTCTTCAAAGTGAAATGCTGATATCCCACGGCTGTGGCCCGGCCATTCTCGTTGACCGCTAGCGCGATCACGGTGAAATCAAAATCCTCCCCGGTCTGGTTGGATACTCGAATCGCCGCGTCCAGGCGGTGGCCGGTAATCTTCGGCTTTTTGCTCCATTCGACCACGAGCGGGGCCACCACTTCGAGCGTGAACTCTTTCTTCTTCTGAGCGACGGGCTTGCCGCTATCAGTCACGGTCACCACAAAATGAAAGCTGTCAACTTCGAGGGGCGCGCCACTGAGAGTGCCGTCGGGGGCCAGTTCGATACCCTCGGGTGGAGATCCGGCGGTCACGTCCCATCGGAGAGGCGTGATGCCGCCTTGTGCCTCCAGCTTGAAGTGATACGGCTGGCGCAGGAATCCCTTGGGCAGCGGGCCCGTCGGCAGCACGAGGGGCTCGCCCGTGGCCGCGCCTTGCTGTGCTGGAGATGATCCCAGCAGCGCAAGAACCACAAGTAGCGATCCTGCGAAATTCAGCTTCATAGGTGCCTTAGATGGCACTCTAACACTGGGCGGCTAATCATGAAGATGCCCGGAAGGACAATGCTGGGCCGCGCTGGTCCTGTGGGATCACTGGGTCCTCCACTTTTTCAATGCTACGGCCTGCTTACTTCGCCAGGAATTCTTCTACCGCCTTCTGGAACATGCCCTGCTGGTCCACGAAAGTCATGTGGCCGGATTTCGGCAGGATCACCAGCTTCGAGCCAGCGATCTTTTTGTGAATAGTCTGCGACAACGACGGATCCACCTCGTCATGGTCGCCGACTAGGATGAGCGTCGGCACTTTGATCTTGGGCAGTCGGTCGGTGTATTCGACCGACTTCAGGTTGCCGTCAATCACGAACTCGCCGTGCGAGCCCCACATCTCGCGGTAAAGGTCCCAGGAAATCTTCCCGTCGTCCACAGGGTCGTAATTCGGATCCGGATGGTTCTGGTAGATATGGGGGAAATAGCCGTCGCCCCAGGCGGCGCTCATGTATTCGGCGGTGTAGCGATTCTTCTCGTAGTCCTTGCCGTGGCCGTAGAGGCCCTCGGCTTCCAATTTGTTAATGTGATCGCGGACGTCGGCCGGCATTTTTTCTTTCATGCGCAGAAAAACTTGGTTGATGGCCTTGGTGCTCGCGAAGGTGCTGCCGAGAATCAGCGCCGAGAGATTCTTCTGGTATTTCAGCGCATAGGCCTGGGCGAGCACGCCGCCGTAGGAGTGTCCCAGCAGGCTGATCCGGCCGAGGCCTAGCGCCTGGCGCACCGCCTCGACGTCCTCCACCATGTTTTCAACGGTGTAGCCGGAGGCATCCTCCAACGTCTGCGAGCGGCCCGATCCGCGCTCGTCAATGAAGATGAGTCGATGGTGCCGGGCCAGTGGGATCAAAGAAGGCAGGAAGTAGTCATGGGAGGCGCCGGGCCCGCCATGCAGGAGCATCAAGGGCTGGCCACGCCCAAAGCTCTTGTAATAGATCATGACGCCGTGCGCGTTCACGTACCCTTCGCGGATGGGGTACACGGCATCCGCGGCCGAAGGGTTCTGTGCGATGGCAATCGCCGCGAGCAACAAGAGCATCAGGAACGGAGGGAACAGTGCAAGAAGTTTTCTCATGGCCGCCCATGCTAACTCCCCAGGTAGCAGCAGGCAACGGGCCTTTCCCGGGTGATGCCCGGATGTTGATCTTGGGTGGAGCAGCGCTTTTGCGGTGCATGGAAGGGCTTATTCCGTGCGGCTTCAGCCGCTGCGGTACCTCAGAGGCTAAACAATCGGCGCACGACCGCAGCCTATGCAGGCCTGAAGGCGTGTTCCACGCTTTGACCACTCGACAATGGGCAGCCACTCCGTCATAGAATGCCCGGCCTCTATCTCAGGATCCGCAAGGTGAGTGCCCCGGCTGCGACCACCAGCATGAAGGCGGCTGATCCGATGCCTTTGAAATCGCCGACCCGCAAATGCGACACAACGGCACCCACAAAGTAGACGACGAGCCCAACGCCGCCGGCGATCCCTAAGGCAGGCCACCCGATCCCCGCCAGCAGGCCCAGTGCGCCGGCGAACTCACAAGCCGCCAGAAGTGGAAAAAACTTTAACGGTACGCCTACCGTTTCGTGGATCACCCGCACTTGATGAGGATCGCGGCGAATCTTGCCCACGCCGGAAAAGACGACCATTGACGCGAAGGCGATGGTGACCACGAGGTACGCGATATGCATACGGACACCCCTCATTACGTAACCCAGGATGCTTGTTGCCGAGCGACACCTAATTGTCGCACCCCGGTTGTCCATCCACGGATGCGACCCGACGCACTCCCGAAACCAAAGCAGTGCAGTTTGCAAGAAAAACCCCGCCCCCTGTCATTCGAAAGCCGGCTTTATCAGCGGGGGATCTGCTTGCTGCCGGCGCCGAAGCAGCAGATTCCTAGCACGACAACGCGGCGCTTCGGGAATGACAATCCTTTGGGGATTTTAAAATTACGCTACGAAACCGGATGCCCCCTCGACTCCCGCTGTGTGGCCACGGTAAGCTAAACCGTTTCGTCGCGGAGGCTCACGGATGCATGAGGCAGTCGCTAAGCTTTGGCCGGAGATCCAATGGATCGAAGACAAGAACCTGCGCAGCCAGGTCACCCAGACCTGGGTCAAGGCGTTGGAGCGCAGCCCGCTGAAGCCCGACGACCTCAATCGCATTCCGTTCACGCTGTTGGTGCCTAACTGCCCCATCACTTTTATGGAGCACAAGCGCTGTGTGGTCCATATCGCGCGTCAGAGTGCGGAAGCCATGCAGCAATTTATGGGGCGCGCGTTGCCCGTCCACATGGACACCGTGATTGCGGGCGCCATCCTCGCGGACGTGGGCAAGTTGCTGGAATATGAACTGGGCACGGATGGAAAGAGCCGGCAGAGCGAGCGGGGAGAAGCGTTGCGGCATCCGTTTACCGGCGTGGCGTTGGCTCTGGAATGCGGCGTGCCAGATGCCGTCTGCCACATCATCGCCGCCCACGCCGCTGAGGGCGACCTGGTGAAGCGCACCACGGAAGCCTACATCGTGCACCATGCCGACTTCATGGCGTTTTTGCCCTTCAAGAACCCTAAAAACATAAAGCTGAAATAGGAGCGTTCGAGTTGGCCACGAAAGAAACTGCCACGAAAGAAACCATCACCGCGGGAATGTCGCGCTGGGCTGCGGCTCTGAGCTATGCGCAACTTTCGCAGGACGCCGTGTATCAGGCCAAGCGCTTTCTGCTCGATTCCGTAGGCTGCGCGCTGGGCGGATATCAGCAGCACGATGTGAAGATCGCGCTCGCGGTACTCGACGAGATTGCCGGGCGCGGGCGGGCGACCGTGATTGGCACAGGCAAACGCATCGATCCGGTTTCAGCTTCGCTGGCCAACGGCTTAATGATCCGCTGCATGGACTACAACGACATTTACTGGAAGCAGGACCCGTCGCATCCGTCTGATATTTTCCCTGCCGCGCTGGCCGGCTGCGAGCGGGCGAAAAGTGACGGCAAAGAGTTGATCGTGGGACTTGTTCTCGGGCACGAGTTCGAGATGCGCTTCTGTGAGGCGGCGTTTCCCGGGATTCGCGAACGTGGCTGGCATCACGCTACCCTGACTGCGTTTGTATCGCCCATCGTTGCGGGCCGGGGCATGCATCTGGGATGGGAGCAGATCCAGCACGCGATTGGCATCTCGGCCAGCCGCCATGCGACCCTGGGCGCAGTCACCGCCGGCAAACTGACCATGATGAAGAACACAGTCGATCCCATGGCCACGCAAAGCGGAGTGCTGGCCGCGCTGATGGCCGAGAAGGGCTACACCGGACCCGAACATGTGGTGGACGGCAAGGAAGGCTTGACCCACTGTTTCGGTCCGTCATGGAAGTTGAATTTGCTGACCGATGGACTCGGCGAGTCGTGGCGCATTACGCAGTGCGGGATGAAAGCTTTTCCGACCGAAGCGCTTACTCACACGCCGATTTCCGCCGTGCTCGACATCGTCAAGTCGAACGACCTGAAGCCGGAGCAAGTGGAGAAAGTCCAGATCAGGTCTCTGGCGCGGGCTGCCGACATTCTTTCTGATCCCAGCAAGTACGATCCGCGTTCGAAAGAGACGGCGGACCACTCGCTGCCCTACGTGATTGCTGCCGCGATAGCCGACCGGCAGGTCACGCCCGTGCAGTTCGAGATGAAAAAGATCATGGACCCGACCATCCGGGCGCAGCTGAAGAAAGTCGAAGTGGTGGCCGATCCCGAGATCGAGAAAGTTTTCCCGGCGTTGCAGCGGGTGATCGTAAACCTCACGACCACCGACGGTCGGACGTTTACCAAGCAACTGGACTATCCCAAGGGCGACCCACGCAATCCGCTGTCCGATGCCGAGGTCGAAGAAAAGTTCGCCGCGCTGGCGGAGGGCGTACTGTCGGAAGGGGCGCAGAAGAAGCTTAAGAATGCGATCTGGAACCTGGAGAAGCTGGGGTCAGTGAGCAGGTTGATGGCGTTGATGAAGGCGGACGTGCGGACAAAGTCCGCGCACTCGACGAAGACAAAGACCAGGACGAAGAAGCGGCGATAACTCCCGAAACTCCGAGATGGGTTTCAGCTACCCGGAAAGTGTGGACCCGAAATGACTGACGACTTTACCAAGGCGGGAGCGGCCGCGCAGTTCTTGATGTCGCAGACTTCGGTGCGTCCCAAGATCGGGCTGGTGCTGGGATCGGGTCTCGGCGGATTTGCCGACGAACTCTCCGACGCCATGCGCATCCCCTTCACCAATATTCCATTTTTCCCGCGCTCAACGGCCATGGGGCACGCCGGTCAGATGGTGATCGGAAAGGCGGCCAGCATTCCAGTGGCGGTCATGCAGGGACGGGTGCACCTATACGAGGGCTACTCGGCGAACGAAATCACATTCCCCATGCGGGTCTTTGACTGCATGAATATTCGCGCCGTGATTCTTACCAACGCGGCGGGCGGCATCAATCTGGAATACAAACAGGGCGCGCTGGTCGTGCTCACCGACCACATCAACCTGCAAGGGCACAATCCACTGGTCGGTCCCAATGACGAACGCTTCGGCACGCGCTTTCCGGACATGACGTACGCCTATTGCAAGCCTTATCGCGAACTGGCGCTGGCGGCCGCGAAGAAGGCGGGCAAAACCGTTTACCAGGGCGTCTATGCCGCCGTGCTGGGGCCGAGCTATGAAACTCCAGCCGAGATCCGCTATCTGCGAACGATTGGAGCTGACCTGGTGGGGATGTCCACTGTCCTCGAGGTGATCGCGGCGCGTCACATGGGAATAAAAGTTCTGGCGATTTCCTGCGTGACCAACATGGCTGCGGGAATTCTTGACCAGCCCATCAACCACGAAGAGGTGCTCGAGACGGGAAAGCGGGTGACCGCCGACTTCGTCGCCCTGGTGCGGGCGGTGTTGCCTGAAATGGCAAAGGATGTGGATGAATTGCCAGAGCATCAGCCCTAGCTTTTCTGCTTCAGATCGCGCGGCCGAAATCGCCCGGGTCCACACAATTCCCACCATCCACACTGAGATTAGTTCTTCGCCCGCGAGAAGAAAACGGGAGTTGGCAGCTTGATGGAAAACATGGCCGCGAAGCTGCCCTGGTTGACGGCCAGGCCCACGTCGCCTCGCGAATCGATGTAAAGCAGGGGCTTTTTCAGCGGCACGTCACTAAAAGTGCGGACGAAAGGGATGTTCATCTCGGTCTTGCCAATGGTGACGTGTACGTTCTGTCCGTGTCCGTACCCCAGCTTGAGAAAGTCATCGCCGCTGACGTCGGTCACGAGATTGCCAAAGGGACCGTCGGTGGCGATCACTTCGCCGCTCAGGCCACGCTCATCAAGGTGGGGGGCCACAAGATCGAGCCGGACTAACTTACTCGCCGCCAACTCAGGTCCAACATTCGTCCAGTCGGCACCGTGGGCCAGGTGTGCTCCGACCGGGGAAAAAATGTCGCGTCCGTGGAAAGTCGACGACAAGGCGGTGCCGATCATCCAGTCGCGGTTCGTAATCTCGCGCACCGCTTCGATCCCGTCGCGGTCCTGGACCAGCGTCATCAATCCATTGTCGGGCAGAACGAAATACTGGCCACGCTTCGTTTTCACCACCACCGCCTTGCGTGTGCTTCCGACCCCGGGGTCGATGACCGTCACAAACACCGTGCCCGCCGGGAAATAGGGACTTGCGCCATAGAGGAAGCGGGCGCCATCGAGTATGGAGAACGGCGTGACCTCATGGGTGAGATCCACGATTCGCAGCTCGGGCGCAATCGAGTACATCACGCCTTTGCAGAGCGCTACGGAATCGTCCACCACGCCGAAATCGGTCATGAAGACGACGGTAGGAGGGGCTGGCGCCACGCTTTGAGCGCTGATCGCCAGATCGGCGATGCAAAACAGCAGGATGAATCCGAACAGAAAATGCGGTAGGCGACGGGTGAGCATAATATTTTGCGATCCGAAAACGTAAAGTAGTTTACTGGAGCTCAAAAAAGATGCAAAAGCGTAGCCGGCTTTGATTTTGGGTGGAGCAGCGCTTTAGCTCTGCATGGAGGACGCTGTTTCGAGGCGGCTTCAGCCGCTGAGGTCCCTCGGGGCTGGAGCCCAGCACAGGCAGCAGATGTATGCAGGCCTGAAGGCCTGCTCCACCCTATGCCAGACGAATGCCGTACCGGGGCGCCTGTCGAACTGACCCACGACCGCGGATTCAGCCGGTTGCCTGTCTCCGGTGCCTCCCGGCTATAATCCCTCAGTGCTGTACATAACCCAGGAGGAATGCATGTCCTCGGCCATCCCCGAAAAATATCGTGATCTGTTTAGTAAGCGCGCGTTCGCTAGTTTGGGCACGCTGATGCCCGACGGCCGTCCCCAGGTGACGCCGGTGTGGTGCGATCTGGAAGGCGATCTCGTCGTCTTCAATTCCGCCAAAGGCCGTCAAAAAGACCGCAATGTGCGCCGCGATCCCCGCGTAGCTCTGGCGATCGTCGATCCGGACAATCCCTACCGGTATCTCGAGATCCGCGGCCGGGTGGTCGAAATCACCGAAGAAGGCGCCGACGCTCATATCGACAAGTTGGCCAAGAAGTATCTGGGCGTGGACAAGTATCCATATCGTCAGCCGACGGAACAGCGCGTGATTTACAAGATCCAGCCGGAGCACACGACCATGATGGGCTAATGGGTGCGCTGACGGTTACTATGGATGACTTGCGAGCGCAGGATGCCCTCGGGACAGCCGGCGCGACGCCGACGCTACGACGACCTAACTCCTATGCCGACCGCACAGACCGACGTTGCTGCACTCGATATCTCCCGGGTACGCTCTCAGTTTCCATCGTTGTCCCAGACCGTGGCCGGACAGCCAGCAGTTTTTCTCGATGGCCCTGGGGGTACCCAGGTTCCGCAGCGCGTGATCGACGCCATCAGCGGCTATCTGAAGAACTCGAACGCCAATACTTGCGGCGCTTACGCCACCAGCCAGCACACCAACGCTATGATCGCCGAGGCCCGCGCCGCCATGGCGGATTTTTTTGGCTGCGACCATGATGAAGTGGTCTTCGGTCCCAACATGACCACGCTGACCTTCGCCATCAGCCGCTCCATCGGCCGCGAACTCGGGCCGGGCGACGAAATTCTGCTCACCCATCTCGATCACGACGCCAACGTTTCTCCCTGGCGCGCGCTCGAGGAGCGGGGTGTGACCATTCGATTCGTGGACATAAATGAAGACGACTGCACCCTCAACATGACCGACCTGGCGCAAAAGATCAGCAGCCGGACCCGGGTGGTGGCGGTAGGCTACGCCTCGAATGCGGTGGGCACGATCAATGACGTGAAAGAAATTGTCCGCCTGGCGCACCACAAAGGCGCACTTGCATACATCGACGCCGTGCACTACGCACCCCACGGCCCAATTGATGTCCCCGGCCTCGATTGCGATTTCCTGGTGTGTTCAAGCTACAAATTCTTTGGGCCGCATATGGGAATTCTTTACGCCAAGCGCGAGCACCTGCAGCGTCTGCAACCCTACAAGGTCCGCGCCAACACCAACACTATCCCCAACTGCTGGGAATGGGGCACGCTGAATCATGAATGCATTGCCGGAATCACGGCCTGCGTGGACTACCTGGCCGACCTGGGGCGCCAGGTGGACCCTTCGACCTCCACTCGCCGCACCGCGCTGCTGGCGGCTTACAGCGCTATCCAGCAACACGAGCACGGGTTAGCCGAGATTCTAATCAGCGGGTTGCTGACCATTTCGGGGCTGAAGTTATACGGCATCCGCGATAGCGGCAAGCTTGACCGGCGTTGTCCTACTGCAGCTGTGCGCATCGCCGGCCACACGCCCCTGGAACTCGCGACAAAATTGGGCGAGCGCGGTTTCTTTACCTGGGACGGCAACTACTACGCCCTGAATCTCAGCGAGCGGCTCGACGTGGAGAAGGACGGCGGCTTTCTGCGCATCGGTCTGGCGCATTACAACACCGCTGAAGAAGTGCAGAGATTTCTAAGCGCGCTGCGCGAGATCGCCGCCTAGCTTACCTTGCGTGGAATCTCCAGAACTTGAGTGCCTTTCCCGATCAGAGCGATGCTCGCCATTCCAATAAAAAGCCCGTGCTCGACTACTCCGGGCGTGGTTTCGAGCTTGCGGGCCAGCGCAGGCGGATCGGGGATCTGGCCGAAGTGGCAATCGAGAATGTGATTGCCTTCGTCGGTGATGAACTTGCGGCCGGAGGCATCCGCACGGACTTTGACGGCCGCTCCCATGGCGGTAATCTTTTTCGCCACCAAAGTTTCGGCAAACTTGATCACTTCCACCGGTACAGGGAATTTTCCCAGCACCGGGACCTGTTTGCTGGAATCGGCGATGATCACAAATTTCCTGGTCGCGGAAGCCACGATTTTTTCCCGCAGCAGCGCCCCGCCCCCGCCCTTGATCAATCGCAGTTGCGGATCGAACTCGTCCGCGCCGTCGATGGTGACGTCGATCTCCTGCACCTCATCCAGCGTGGTCAGCGGGATCCCCAGGCTGGTCGCCAACTCCTGGGTGTGAATCGAGGTAGGTATGCCGCGGATCTTGAGCCCCGCCTGCACTCGTTCACCGAGAAAGCGGACGGCATAGACGGCGGTTGATCCCGTTCCAAGGCCGACGATGTCGCCATCGCGCACAAAGCGCAGGCTGGCTCGCGCAGCCGCTTCTTTTTCCTGGTCATTTGCCATGCCGTAAGTGCTCCTCGCGACCGATACTCTACCGCTTTCTGCGTCTGCGCACCACAGCTCCCTTTAGTCTGTTGATTCTCTCCTGAGCGCCGGTGTATACGAGAGTCAACGACCGCGCAGGACGGGATCGGAGCCTGCCCTGAGGCGAAGTCGAAGGGACCCGTCCAGGCCGAGCGAAGTCGGCTAGGGTTTCTCGGACAATCCGTTCGCACCGTTGCTTGCCATGAGTGAACCGCAAAACCAAAAAGCGAAAACAGAAACCTTCCGAGCCCTGCACCAAGGCAAGATCCTGATACTGCCCAACGCCTGGGACGCCGCCAGCGCCCGCATAGTCCAGCAAGCCGGTTTCAGCGCCATAGCCACCACCAGCGCCGGCATCGCCTTCACTCTGGGATATCCCGACGGCCAACGCATCTCACGCGAAGAAATGCTAACCGTCGTCGGCCGCATTGCGAGAGCGGTCGAACTCCCGGTCACAGCCGACGTAGAAGCAGGATATGGCGATTGCCCGGAAGATGCCGCTCGCACCGCGCGAGACGTCCTCGTTACTGGCGCAGTCGGAATGAACCTGGAGGACGCCACAGGCAATCCGCAGCGTCCGCTGTTTGATCCGACGTTGCAAGTCGAACGAATCAAGGCCGTGCGTGAACTGCCAATCGTGCTGAATGCCCGCACCGATGTCTATTTGCTCGAGGTCGGAGCACCGGAGAAGCGCTACGACGAAGCTCTGCGTCGCTTGGCGGCGTTCCGCGATGCCGGCGCGGACTGCGTCTTCGTCCCCGGCCTGCGCGATGCGGCCACCATCGGACGCCTGGTGAAAGACTTGCAGTGTCCAGTCAATATCCTGGCCGGCCCAGGTTCGCCGTCCGTACCAGAACTGCAGAAATTGGGAGTTGCCAGGGTCAGCGTGGGATCGGCCGCTATGCGTGCAACGCTGGGTCTCTTGCGGCGAATCGCAGAAGAACTCAAGAGCGCCGGAACCTACGCAACTCTGGAAGGTGGAATTTCTTTCGCCGACGTAAACCGCATGATGGAATGACTGCCGAAGCAAACCGGGAATCGGGGAGTTCACAGATTGTTGGTGTAATGACGACTTCTCGCCAACCATCAATCTGGTTTCCGCCCAGTGCAAACATTCAATTACAGATCACTTCGGCATTGCGACATAAGATGTCGGGAATCAAGAGTGAGAATGGCACAGACGGCCCCCGTCAATTAGCCTAACAACGCCCAATGAGCACTCTGTAAGTTACGCTGAACAACGCGCATAGAATCGAGTGTCTTAATGAAACGTTTTGACGAATATATGAAGCACTTCTCAGACGTTGATGGTTGGTTTCAGAGGCCGGCCATCGCTATTTGGGATAGTCTTCTAAGTTATCAACAGGAACAACGAATCTCGGGAAACCTGCTTGAGATTGGGGTATGGAAGGGTAAGTCCGCTGCCATGGCTGCGTTGCATTGCCAGGCTGACGACGCTTGCGTTTTTGTGGATGCTATGCCCTTGGACGATGCCAAAGCCAGCATAAGCCAGGCCACGCCTGGAGTGACTTGCCACTATTTGCAAGAACAATCGCAGTTTCTGGCCCGCCATCCTTTTATTGCCCAAGGCACCCGGGGTTTCCGGTGGATTCATGTGGACGGTGAACATACCGGGCAATCTGTGATAAACGATCTGGAAATTGCCGATCATCTGCTTTCTGACCGGGGCATCGCCGTGTTCGACGATTTCTTTTCACCCGGCTATCCCAAGTGACACAGGCAATTTTTCAGTTTCTAGCCACTCGGCCCGGACGCTTGATGCTCGTGTTATGCGGATTTAATAAGGCATACCTCTGTCGGCCAAAAGCAGCCCGCGAGTACTTGCAGTTTGTGCGCACATCTCTCTATTCCGATATGGTAGAACGCGGTTGCGGCAGCGTAACGATTTGGAAGACTACAGAGCCCGGAGACATGAACACGTTCGGGGTCACAGATCGCTACCTGGAATTCAACTACCGCGGACCTGATTGGGATCAGAACAGCATCCTCATATAGGGTTTACACAAACAAGGCTCCCGGCCCGGTTGGCCCGAGGGTTGTTGGTGGATGGCGATTTTTCGCCAGCCGCTGCGGCGGCGACGAATCCTGATGCAGATGCTACCGCAAACCCTGTTTTCAGCAGTCGCCTATGTAAAGATACGACTCAAATGGCGAAACTCCGATTCCGCGCCGTTGTTCGTCATGCCATGTTCGCGATCGTGACGACGGTTGCTGTGGCAAAATCGTTCCTCCCAAACCAATGGCTCTCGTAATCGGCAACGGAGTCCGCGATTACACCAACTACGCGCAGCGAGCGTAATTGATTCCATGACAATGTCGGCGATGTTACTGTCAACAACCGTTTTGAGATGCCGCGAACTCCACGGCTCTCATTGACTTGCTCTCACTCTCTTTTTGGCGATTGGGAAACTGAGCCGAAAGGATTAGTGTGGGCGCGCGGAGTCCCGAGTTCGCCCGCCGTTGGGCCACGTGGTGATAAACTCTAGCGTGTAATTCGATCCGGTTTCAGCAAGTCCAAGGATTGGAATGCTCCCCAATCTGAAGCGCCTCCTCCTGGGCATCTCCCTGATCGTTCTGGCCTCAACTGTCCTGTTGCTTTCCGACCTAAAGCGGCGAACCCTGACTGTGGGAGCCATGCCCCGCATCGGCCTTCTGCAACATGCTTCTGTCGCGCTGCTGGACGATAGTATTCGAGGCATGGTGGATAGCCTGGCGGAGCACGGATTCGTTGATGGGAAGACGATCGTCCTCCAGAAGTACAACGCCCAGGGTGACATCGCCGTCGCGAACTTGATTGCGAAAGAGATGGTCAACGCTCATTTCGACCTAATGCTGACAGCCAGCACCCTGTCTTTGCAAGCTGTGGCCAATGCCAATCGCGGCGGCAAGACGGTTCAGGTTTTCGGTGCGGTCGCTGATCCGGCGGTGGCGGGGGTCGGCATAAGCTATGACAAACCGCTGGATCACCCACGCAACCTGGTTGGGATCGGCAGCTTGCTTCCGGTCGGGGAGGCTTTTGGAATCGCCCGTGACATGTTCCCGGGTCTCAAGAGGGTGGGAGTAGCTTGGAATCCTGCCGAAGCCAATTCCCGCGCCTACACCGAAAGAGCTCGGCAGGCTTGCCAGGCTATGAATATCGAGTTGCTGGAGGCCAATGTCGAAAACTCCAATGGCGTCCTTGAAGCTGAGGATTCACTCGTCGCTCGCGGAGCGCAGGCGTTATGGATCGGCGGTGACGTCACCGTGAGCGTTGCCGTGGATGCGGTGATCTCCGTTGGGCAGAAGGCACGCATCCCGGTGTTCAGCATCACTCCGGGTAAGCTCGATCGCGGGACACTGTTTGACTACGGCGCCGATTTCTACCAAATCGGTAAACAAACGGGAGAGCTGGCGGCGCGCATTCTTGGTGGCGCCGATCCCGGCCAAATACCCATTACAAATCTGGTACCAACGTTGCTTGTACTGAATACTCAGGCGCTCGAAGGCTTAAGAGACTCCTGGCGGGTGCCGGATGATTTGCTGCACCGTGCGGATGTGGTGGTAGATGGCTCAGGCATCCACCGGAAAGGATCGGCGGCCACAGCGAACTTGGCCGAACAAAGCCGACAATGAGCCTGAGGATAGCACCACCGGGCACAACAGAGACTATTGTTCGCCAACTTTGCGCAACGCTGAGCATTTGGCGACCAACGATGATAACTGTAAACAGGCGTGGCTGATGTTGAAAAAATCACACTCTCCAAGTTCGCAGAAATTTCATCGCCCTAGGATGCCCTATAAACGACGTGAGTGAAATGGCGATATTTCGCCAACAACCTAAAAGCACCTCTCGCCTCCCCAACTGTGCTACTTCTCACGGCTCGGGATGAATGCTCTTCCATTCCTCTAACATTCGCTCAGCTTCAAACATTTGCGCAGGAGTCATATGATCTTTGGCATCGGAGAGATTCGATTCGGAGTTGGTTAAGCTGAACCACGTGTAGGCTTGGACGTAGTCTTTGGGGACACCTAGACCCTCCAAGTATAACAACCCCAGATTGTTGCGGCCCTGACCTGCCCCTCCAAGATCGGGGACGTGCTCGGCTGCTTTTCGGTACCAGTGGGCAGCCTGCACGTAATCCTGCCGCATCCCTTCGCCATTCCCATACATTTGCCCCAATCCGTTTTGCGCGTCGGGGTCACCTTGGGCTGCCGCTTTGCTCAGCCACTTAAAGGCTTCTTGAAAGTCGGCCTTTCCAAACCAGCCTTGCTCATATCCTGCGCCGAGCCAGGACTGTGCATCCGCGTCCCCACCCTCGGCCCTAGCCAAAAGATCTTTCCATTCTCCTTCGGTCCATCGTTTACGCTCCGACGTGGATTCTGCAACCCACAAGACAAAGGTCAGCTCATCACTCTCGTAGCGCCCTGTGATCTCCCAACATCCAGGCGTAGAAAAGTTCATCCCTACCATCATTGAGGGGATCGGCCCGCCTACATTGCTAGTTTCTGCCATGAGTGGAGGCGCTGGCGCGTCCAGCCGTTTCCCGGTGACCTTCAGGTTCGGCTCTGGTTCCGTGCGATAGTCATAGCCCTGACGCCACCACTGCATTTTCTGTCTGTACCCACTCCATGCTCCGTCTATCGACAGAGCTATCCAAAGCCTGTCGGTGCCAAACCAAGATCCACCCAAATCCGGCACCTTGGGATACGGCCACGGAGGTATAAAAGGGTGGTCTGATGCGTTGGTAACCGGACACGTCTCGGGCACGTCGCCCGTTGTGGTTTGAGCTGGTTGAGCGAGAGACGTTTGGATCAGAAGAAGTAAGCTCGGCAGCGCGAGAAGGCGCGAAAACATAGAGCCTCCCGAACCTGCTCAGTGTACAACTCCCTCAAGTAGCACATTGTTCTTGGTTCTTGTAAGCAGGCGTTCTCACCAGCTTGGGCCGCTTGTTCGCCAAAACCAAGGTCACTGAGTGAAATGGCGATTTTTCGCCAACTACCGCCTTGAGAACAGATCAACTCCTCGCTTTTCATTGACTTGCGTGTGCTCGGGTCATAACATCCCTTTCATGATCGGAGAGACCATCTCGCACTACCACATCGTCGAGAAGCTGGGCGGTGGCGGGATGGGTGTGGTCTACAAGGCCGAAGACACCAAGCTGGGGCGCTTCGTCGCGCTGAAATTTCTGTCTGAAGACATGGCGCGCGACCGGCAAGCCTTGGCCCGCTTCCAGCGCGAGGCCCGCGCCGCGTCTGCGCTTAATCACCAGAACATCTGCACCATCTACGAAACCGGCGAGGACGAAGGACAGCTGTTCATCGTAATGGAGTTTCTCGATGGGCAGACTCTCAAGCACAAGATCGAGAACCGGCCGCTTAAGCTTCCGGAATTACTGGAATACGGAATCCAGATCGCGGACGGGCTGGACGCCGCGCACAGCAGCGGTATTGTGCATCGTGACATCAAACCGGCGAACATCTTCATCACTCCCCGTGGACAGGCGAAAATCCTGGATTTTGGATTGGTCAAACTCTCTCCGCAGCTCAAACCGGAGGAGACGGTTGGCGCAGCGCCGGGCGACACAGTGGTGCCGGGCGAGAGCCTGACTAGCCTCGGAATGGCCATGGGCACGGTGGACTTCATGTCTCCCGAACAGGCCATGGGGGAAGAGCTCGACGCGCGCACCGACCTGTTTTCGTTCGGCGTAGTGCTCTACCAGATGGCGACCGGAGCATCGCCTTTCAAAGGCAACACTTCCGCCGCGGTGTTCAACTCCATTCTGAACCAGGCCCCGGTGCCCCCGCAGCGCCTCAACCCTGCAATGCCGGCTGAGCTGGAACGGATCATCAACAAGGCGCTGGAGAAGAAACGCGACCTGCGCTGCCAGACGGCGGCAGAAATCCGTGCAGATTTAAAGAGGTTGAAGCGCGATACTGAGTCGGCCGGTACCTCGGTGGCGGCCACGGGCAGCGGAGGAACTGCTGTTGCCAGTGCTGCGAAGGAAGTCGAGCCTGCTCCAAAACGGTCCCGTGCTCCACTGTTCGCGGGTTTAGGGATTCTGGCCGTGCTCGCGCTGGGAATCTTTGCGGGAAGAACCTGGCTGGCACGGGAACTGCCGCCTCCTCCGGTCTATCGCCAGCTCACTTTCCGGCGTGGCAGCGTTCGATCGGCACGATTTGCTCCTGACGGACAAACCATTCTCTACAGCGCTTCCTGGCAGGGGAATCCGGTGGAAGTGTTCACCGCTCGCCCGGAAAGCTCGGAATCGCGCGCGCTGGGCATGAGCCACACCCAGCTCATGTCGGTTTCTTCGAGCGGGGAAATGGCTGTCCTGCTGAATAACCAGCCGATCGGTACATGGGTCAGCGTCGGAACGCTGGCACGGGCGCCACTGGCGGGCGGTGCGCCGCGCGAGGTCGTCGATCAAGTCCAATGGGCCGATTGGGGGCCCGACGGAAACAACGTAGCCATCGTCAGGGACGTAGGCGGTCGTAACCACCTGGAGTACCCGGTGGGGAAGGTTCTCTACGAAACCGGCGGCTGGATCGGGCATGTCCGCGTGTCACCCAAAGGAGACTACATCGCTTTTCTGGATCATCCCATTCAGGGCGATGACAGCGGATCGGTTGCCGTGGTGGACCTTTCCGGGAAAAAGAAGACATTGTCGGATGGTTGGTACAGTAGCCAAGGCTTGGCCTGGTCGCCGGACGGAGAGGAAGTCTGGTTTACCGGAAACAAGTCGGGAATTGATCGCGCCCTTTACGCCGTTTCACTCACGGGTAAGGAGCGGCTGGTCGCCCGCATGCCCGGCACTTTGATGCTGCTCGATATCTGGAAAGATGGGCGGCTACTGCTCAATCGGGCGAGCTGGCGCCGTGAGCTAACGGCCGTTGCCGACGGCAAGGAGCGCGATTTGACCTGGCTGGACTATTCGTATCCGGCCGACATTTCCGCCGACGGCAAGACTCTATTGTTTGACGAGGAAGGTGGAGGCGGCAGCCTGGCGTATGGAAAATCCGGCGGGCTTAGCTATGCCGTGTACCTCCGAAAAACAGATGGCTCTCCCGCTGTGCTTTTAGGCGAGGGAGCAGCGATCGCCCTTTCGCCTGACGAAAAATGGGTGATCGCGCAGACCCAGCAATCCCCCGCCCAGCTGAACCTTCTTCCCACCAAGGCGGGGACCGCCAAGCCGCTTACCCATGACGCGATCAATCATGCCTGGGCCCGCTGGTTTCCTGACGGGAAGCACGTGCTGTTTTCCGGGAACGAGCCCGATCGAGGCGTGCGGCTGTACGTACAAGATGTCGAAGGTGGAACGCCGCGAGCGATCACGCCCGAAGGGATGCACGCCAGCGCATTCCTAGTTGCTCCCGATGGGCAGTCGATTGCCGGCGTCGGTCCGGACCAGTTGGGCTACATCTATCCCACGGCGGGTGGCGATGGGCGCCCGATTCGCGGCATGGAAGTGGGAGAACAACCCATCGTATGGTCGCAAGATGGACTTTCACTCTTCATCTACCGCCCCGGCGAGCTGCCGGCCAAAGTCTTGCGGCTGGAGTTGGCAACGGGACGGAAAACTCCAATGGAACAGCTCATGCCGGGCGATCCTGCGGGAGTGGAAACGATTGGACCAATCCTGCTCACGCCGGACGGAAAGACGTGCGTCTATGGATATCACCGGACGCTCTCGGACCTTTACCTAGTGGAGGGGCTGAAGTAGACCATCGACGGCGATCATGGGAAGATTCGCTGTTTGCTGGGGCGAGCTTCTGTCCTCGCGCAGGATGTCAAACAGAATCGCCTCGGCGAAATCACAGAAGATCTATGCTCACAATCCGGGCTGTGGGCATAGATTCGTTCGATGATAAAACGAACAGGGTCGCGTTATTGAAGGGTCCGATTACACTCATCGACGACTCTCGTTTCGTTTGCCGCCCTTTGCCATTTGCACGACATTTCGCGGGACCTGCACGTGTCTGACCGAGTCAGTTCCTTCTTCGCGGGCATCTACGAAAACATCCTCTTCCTGGGTCATCGGATCCGAAACGAGTTCCAATTCTTTTCCGTACAGTTTGATTTTCTTTTTCTTTGCGTATCCGTAAATCTTTACCGCTTCCCCGAGTTTGTCCGGACTGGCCATAGAAAACTCCTTTCTACCCGGAAGACTAATCGTTCGGCCGAACCTCCTACCATACCGCGAATCACCTATCCACCGGTTTTTGCCAAGCTAACTGCTTGATGAGGAACGAGGCGAAAAGTGGCCTACAACTGTTGAAATCACACGTTTATGCTCACCACCCGGTCAATGAGTGTAATCGCGATGTTACGCCAACCATCCTCCGACGTCGCGTCTTGAGGTGACAGCCAGCATATACTTCGTGGATGGACAGACGCGCCTCGGAGTGGGAGCGGCAGCGAGCCAAGGAAATTGCCGCAGCGGTTTTGGATGGTCGCACGACGGTTCTGGAGGCTGTCCGAGAACTCTACCCACTGGCGCACACCGACGCTATCGTCGATGAAGAGGATCGAACAATCGTCATCGCAATTGAAAGCGAAACTGACGACCTTCCTATCGGAGAGGTTCGGAAGCTGTGGGCTCCTGACGCGCTGGAAGCAAAGGATGCGGAGATTGCACGTGCCGAGGAGCTTTACAAAGCGCAATTTCTTGAAGCCTGCCAAAGGATTGCGGAGCGATCAAATCCAGTCAATGAGTGAAATGGCGATGTTACGACAGTTAACGCCCGAAAGGATTTGCACAATGAACCCAAGGTAACGTCCAAACCCCCGGACAGCGGTGTCAAATTCAACTATGACACTCTGTCGGAGGCAGTCTGCCGTGCTCTCCACCTCCATGTGCCGCCCTTTCTCGCCACGTCCCATATTGCGATGGATTTGCTGGGCCGGGATTTTGTCTTGCACGTACCTTTTCGTGGGTGTGCTGGCAGCCCTCTTTCTGAATCTGCATACACAGCACGAGGCGGAAGCGCTTCTACTGGCAACACGAGCAATTCGGGTGAAAGAATCGACGACAGCAGATGTTCAATGGATCGTTGAGCGCTTTGATGGACAGCTTGATAAGCGACTCTATGCGAGCGACTGCCCCTCAGCCGATGCCGCGTACAGGGTTCGGATAGCAGCTACCTCGCTGAATTGGATTGGCTCCACGATTCCGCATGCGCGCAGATTTGGTTTCAGACCTTGGGGCGTTTCAGCAATGTTTCTGTGGCAGCAGCGGCACGTCTGTTGTGTGCAATATAGCGCTGCTGTTGAAAGGGCTGTCGGGGAACCCAGCCTCTCGGTGTCTACAACGGCATTGCCAATCGGGATAGTGAGCATTGATCCGAAGTACCCTCAGTACCGTCTAGGAGACAGACTTCATCGAGGTGTGTGTTCTTTCGAAATTGAAGTTGGCTCTGAGGCCATGCTTACGGAGAAGCAGCACGCTTTCGCGCTGGAATTTTCCTGCGTTACTTCCCTCCAGGGCTGCCAGCGGGTCTCGCAGCTTGCGCCAGGCGCGTGGGCCGATTATGTCCCCCGCAGGGAGGCGCGGAACGCAGAGCATGGGCAAGATCAGGGTTGGGACGTCTACTGTGACAAAGCACATTGAGGACGACTTCATTCTGCTCAGTTGACGTAATCAGGCGTGGCTGATGACATAACGACGTCGGCCCCGCGACGATCCGAGTAGACTTTGCGGTAACCAACCAAAAGGCTCGGGA
>Ga0137403_10001744_pt1 | contig 27178 bp, 18 predicted proteins | sample CZOMad2_1_16fung_FD_122057 | JGI IMG/M metagenome (GOLD analysis project Ga0137403, IMG submission 122057) | Vadose zone soil fungal communities from Angelo Coast Range Reserve, California, USA - CZOMad2_1_16fungal (Hybrid Assembly) | ecosystem: Environmental > Terrestrial > Soil > Vadose zone... | reverse complement strand
CGCACCGGGGCGACGGGTCCGGAGCTCGGCTACGCGGGTCTGGCGGCCAACGCCGGGAAGGGCTGGCCGGACCACTTCGAGGCCGAGGACCTGCGGCTCACCCCCATCCAGCCGGGGGTGGTCTATGGGACCTATAGGTACCGGGTGCGCTATGGCGCCCGGGAGGAGGCGGGGCTCTCGGAGCGGGTGTTCCTGAAGACGCCCCAGGGCTGGCGGATCGCCGTCAGCACCGCCTTCTCAGGCGACCCCGGGGTGCCGCCCCCGCCGCGCGCGCTGGTCGGGGCGACGCTCCTGGACGGCACCGGGGGGGCTCCGGTGGCGGATGCGGTGGTTCTCCTGCGGGACGGCAAGATCGACTGCGCCGGTCCCCGCGCCAGCTGCCCGGTGCCGGCCGGGGTCGACGTGGTCGACATGAAAGGGCAGTGGATCACCCCGGGGCTCGTCGACGCGCACGTCCACTTCTCCCAGACCGGCTGGGCCGACGGCCGGCCCGATTCCCTCGACGTGCGGGGCGAGCACCCCTATGAGAAGGTCGAGGCGGATCTCAAGGCCCACCCCGAGCGCTTCGGCCACACCTACCTCTGCACCGGTGTCACCGCGGTCTTCGACGTCGGCGGCTATGCCTGGACGCTCCAACTGGCCGACCGCTTCGGCGCCAGCACCGAGCTCCCCCACGTCGCCGCCGCCGGACCGCTCCTCTCGACCCTGGACCATTGGCTCAACCTGCCGGCCGAGCGGCAATTCATCTATCTGAAGGACGCCGAGGTCGGCCGCGCCGGGGTGCGCTACCTCCACGACCAGGGCTCCCGGGCGGTCAAGGTCTGGTTCATCCCCCAGGAGAACCCCTCGATCGCCGAGATGGGGAAGGCCGTCCGGGCCGCCGGGGAGGAGGCCAAGCGCCTGGGCCTGCCGCTCATCGTCCACTCGACCGGCCTCGACGAGGCCAAGGAGGCGCTCCGCGCCGGGGCGCACCTCCTCGTCCACAGCGTCTGGGACAAGCCGATCGACCAGGAGTTCCTGGATCTCCTTAAAAGCAACGGCACGATCTACTGCCCCACCCTCACCGTCGGCCGGGGCTATGTCCGTATGTTCGACGCGGCCTTCAAGAAGGAGCCCCCCAAGGTCGACGACCCCAACGGCTGCATCGATCCGGGTACCCTCGCCAAGGTGGCCGAGACGGCCCGGACCCCGCTCCCGACCGACGTCACGGCCGAGCGGCTCGCCCGGCGGGACAAGGGGACGGCCGAGCTCGAGCAGACCTCCGCCCAGAACTTGAAGAAAGTCCAGGAGGCCGGGGTGACGATCGCCATGGGGACCGACGCCGGCAACCCCCTGACCCTCCATGGCCCCTCGGTCTACGCCGAGATGGAGGCGATGCAGGCGGCGGGGCTCACACCGCTCCAAGTCCTGACCGCCTCGACCCGCGGCGGCGCCACCGCCATGGGCCTCGACAAGGAGTTTGGGACCGTGGAGAAGGGCAAGGCCGCCGACCTCCTCATCGTGGGAGCCGACCCGGCGGCGGACGTCGCCAACCTGCGGAAAGTGCGGTTCGTGGTCAAGGGAGGGGTGCTCCGCTCGATCGGGGAGCTTCACGCGCTGGCGACGACGGTGACACCGGCCGAGAAGTAGGACCGCTTTTCGGAATCCCGCCCCGTCTCCGCTTGTTTTCTTAGACGAGCGGGCGGGGCGGAACCCTCTTTTCCGAAAGGCGATGTAGGAATGGATACCGAGATCGTACGGGACGCGAGTGTCGTCCCCACCAAATACTGGCATGCGATCGACGACGAGCGCATCCAGTGCGACCTCTGCCCGCGCTTCTGCAAGCTGCGGGAGGGGCAGCGCGGGCTCTGCTTCGTGCGCGCCCGGCTGGACGACCAGATCGTCCTCGCCACCTATGGGCGGTCGAGCGGCTTCTGCGTCGATCCGATCGAGAAAAAGCCCCTGAACCACTTCCTGCCCGGCACCCCGGTCCTCTCGTTCGGCACCGCCGGCTGCAACCTGGCCTGCAAGTTCTGCCAGAACTGGGACATCAGCAAATCGCGCGAGACCGACACCCTGGCCGACCAGGCCACCCCGGAGGTCATCGCCCGCGCCGCGGAGCGCCTGGGCTGCAAGAGCGTCGCCTTCACTTACAACGATCCCGTGATCTTCATGGAGTATGCGGTCGACGTCGCCCAGGCCTGCCGGGAGGCCGGCATCCGGACGGTCGCGGTGACGGCCGGCGAGATCTGCCCCGAGCCGCGGCGGGAGTTCTATCGCTCCATGGATGCGGCCAACGTCGACCTGAAGGGCTTCACCGAGCGCTTCTATCGGAACATCTGCGGCGGCGACTTGGAGACCGTGAAGGAGACCCTGGTCTATCTGAAGCACGAGACCGACGTCTGGTTCGAGATCACGACCCTCCTGATCCCGGGGGAGAACGACGGGGAGGAGGAGCTCGACCGGATGACCCGCTGGGTGGCCGAGGCGCTCGGGCCGGACGTGCCGATCCATTTCACGGCTTTCCATCCCGACTACAAGCTGCTCGACAAGCCGCCGACCCCACCGGCCACCTTGTCGAAGGCACGGCGGATCGCCATGGCCAACGGCCTGCGCTACGCCTACACCGGCAACGTCCACGACCGGGAGGGCGGGACCACTTTCTGCCATCACTGTGGCGAGCACCTGATCGGCCGTGATTGGTACGTGCTGACGGAGTGGAATCTCACCTCTGAGGGGAACTGCGCCTCCTGCGGCACGCCGCTCCCCGGCCGCTTCGCGGGCGCCCCGGGCACCTGGGGTGCCCGGCGGCTGCCGGTACGGCTGCGGGATTTCGCGCCGGCCGGTACTTCGAGGGGTGCCGTGCGGCCGCGGTTGCCGATCCTGGCGCCGTAGGGCGACCCGGGGTGGCGGTGACCGGCGCGGTGGATGAGGTTCGCAGTGGTATTATTAGGACATGGCGCTCCCTGTACACGACCTCGAGTCCGAAGCTCTCCAACTCCCGCAAGAGGAGAGAGCTCGCCTGGCGAAGACTCTCCTTCTGAGCCTCGATTCCACCGCCGAAGGAGATGTCGACCAGGTCTGGGCTGAGGAGGCGATGTATCGGTACCGCGAGATCGAACGCGGCGAAGTGCCGACCTTCCCTTCGGACGAAGTCTTCCGGGAAGCACGCGCCCTCCTCAAGTGAGCCGCCCGACCTGGCATCCGCTGGCGAGGCGGGAGCTTTTCGAAAGCTCGGGCTACTATGAGAGGGAGTCCCCTGGTCTGGGTGCGATCTTTCTGGACCGCGTCGAGGAAGCGGTGGCTCATGTCCAGCGGTTCCCGCGAGTAGCGCCCGTCGTTTGGGACGAGATTCGGCAACAGCTGATTTCCAAGTTCCCTTACAGCTTGGTCTATCGGATCGAGGGCGAAGAACTTTTCATCCTGGCTGTCGCGCATCATCGGAGACGCCCCCTCTACTGGGCTCGACGGACGCAAGACTGAAGGGCACAGGCATGGCAGCGGTGACCGCGGGGACCTGCGGCGATGACCGCGTGATCCACCACGAGGCCGCCTAACGGGTCCCTCCCCCCGGGGAGGGCGGCGGTTGGGGACGGGGGGAGGACAGTAGGGGGGTGGCCCAATGGCTCGATGAAGCCGCCGTCCGCTCTCCTCGAACCAAAAGGGTTAGGTGTTGTCCTTGACCGTCTTGGTTACGCCGTTGGTCTTGACGGAGGCAATGCCTTTGTCCCGAGCCGCCTCGGAAGAATACATCTCGCTGGTTCCAATGACCTGGTTATTGGCAGCTCTGAGATTGAAGTAGGGCTTGCCGTTGGATGAGGTCTTCTTCTCGTACCGATCGTCGGACTGGCAATTGGCCTGAACCGAAGCGATGCCGTTTTCGGCGGATGCTTTGGCCTTGTACAGCTCACTCGTGAGAATCGTCTCGGCATTGCCGGCCTTGAGAACGAAGCGAAACTGACCATCCGAACTCTTGCTCAGCTCAAACCAACCTGCCATTTCGGTCTCCTCTCTTGAGGTGGGTGGCCGCGGTTGAGATCATTCACCCTTCACCAGTGCTCGGCCGGAAGCTCCTCCATCCGCGCGGCAGGTACCATTTCCGGATCGTCGACCATTCCAGCCCAGGGGATCCTCCGCGGCTCCTCAGAGGAACCCGCCGCCAGGCCTTGGACGAGATACAGCCGGACAACCTCGGAAACGCTCGTCTGCCGCCGCCGGGCTTCGGAATCCACCAGCTTGGCAAGGTCGTCGGGAAGAGTGATCGCCGTGCGTTTCATATCTTCATACTATATAGCATGCAGGCGACTGCACGCAGCGCACCCGGCTTCGAGGCCACGGGGCGCTCGGGCCGGACGTGCCCTCGGAAGTATCAGGCTGGTTCAGACCCTTCGGGGCGGTCCTCCCAGGTGCCGGGGCGCCTACGGGAAAATCCCCAGATCCCCGTAGCAGAGCGCGATCTTGTCGATGGCGTCGATGAAGGCCGCGGTGCGCAGGTCGAACTGGTTGTCGTGCTTGAGCTTGATGTCGCGCAGCCGGTGGTAGGCGGTGACCATGGTGTCCTCCAGCCCCGAGTTGACCAGGTCCACCTCCTCGGCGCCGCGGGTGGCCTTGGCGGTCTCCTCGTCGGTCAGGTGCTTGCCGGTCATCCCTTCGACCGAGGAGAGGATGCGCCGGAAGGCGCTCTCCTCGAACCGCTTCTCCATCCGCCCCAGCCGCACGTGGGAGAGGTTCTTCAGCCACTCGAAGTAGGAGACGAGCACGCCGCCGGCGTTGACGTAGTGGTCCGGCAGGACGAGCACCCCGCGCTGGAAGAGCTGCTCGCTCGCCTCGCTGGTGGTCGGCCCGTTCGCCCCCTCGACCACCATGCGCGCCTTGATGCGGCCGACGTTCTCCGCGGTGATCTGGTTTTCGAGCGCCGCGGGGACGAGGATGTCGCAATCGATCTCCAGAGCCTCGACGCGGTTCGCCAGGGTCTGGCTGTTGGGGAGGCCCAGGATCGAGCCGGTCTCCAGACGGTGCGCCCAGACCTTCTCCAGGGAAATCCCCTGGGGGTTGTAGATCGCCCCCTCGGATTCGCCGAACCCGATCAGCACCGCCCCGGCCTGTTCCAGGAATTTGGCGGCGTTGTAGCCGACGTTGCCCAGGCCCTGGACGACCACCCGCTTGCCCGCGATCCCCGGCGTCAGGCCGAGCTTCTTCATGTCCTCGGCCACCGTGCAGGCCTCACAGGTGGCGAAGGCGATGCCGCGGCCGGTCGCCTCGGAGCGGCCGCGGATGCCGCCCTGGGCAATCGGCTTGCCGGTGACACAGCCCAGGGCCTCCAGCTTGTCGGCGGCGAGCGAGACGTAGGTGTCGGCGATCCAGGCCATTTCGCGCGGACCGGTGCCGAAGTCGGGGGCGGGGACGTCGATGCCGGGGCCGATGAAGTTCTTCTTGTACAGCTCGAAGGTGTAGCGGCGGGTGATCCGCTGCAGCTCGTTGGCCGAGTAGTCTTTGCTGTTGATCTTGATGCCGCCCTTGGCGCCGCCGAAGGGGACGTCCACGACCGCACACTTGTAGGTCATGAGGGCGGCCAGGGCCACCACCTCGTCCTCGTCGACCGACAGGCTGTAGCGGATGCCGCCCTTGGTGGGCAGCTTGTGATGGCTGTGCTCGGCGCGCCAGGCGTGGATCACCTCGATCTCGCCGTTGTCCCGCCGCAAGGGGAAGGTCAGGTGGTAGACGCTGTTGCAGGTCTTGATCAGGCTGAGCAGGTGCGGATCGTGCCCGATGGTGAAGTCTGCGGCCTTGTCGAAGTTGCGGTTGACCTGCTCGAAGAAGCTGACGGTTGCGGTCATCGTGGATCCTTCTCCTGTTCGAAGCCAGGTTTCGTTCTCATCGGCAGGAATCGGCTGGGCGCCCGGAGCGACGCCAGTGATAGCATTCTTGCCCGGCCTGTCGCAAGCCCGCAAGCTCAAACCGCGCTAACCAGGACACGCTCGCCTTGCCCACCCTGAACCGATCGGCGGCCCCCCTGTTTTCCGGACTGCCCCACGTCCTGGTGCTCGGCCAGCCGCTCGCCGCCTGGGTGGAGGGAGGAGCGATCTTCCTCGTCCTCCTCCTCGCCGTCCTCTTCGCCCGCCGGCTGCTCCTCGGCCGCCTCAACCGGAGCCGCCGCCAGGCGGCGCGGACGCCGGGCGAGTGGGACGACGTCCTCCTCGGCCTCGTCCAGCAGACCCGCTGGACCCTCCTCGCCCTCCCCGCCCTCTACCTGGGAAGCGAGGCCCTGACCCTGCCGCCGGCCGGCGAGCGCGCCCTGCGCTCGGCCGCCGTCCTCGCCTTCCTCCTCCAGGTGGCGCTGTGGGCCTCGGCCGGTATTGACACCTGGGTGTCCGGCTACCGGCGGCGCCGGCTGGAGGTCGACGCCGCCTCGGCGACCACGGTGGGGGTCCTGCGCTTCCTCGGCAAGCTCACCCTCTGGGCGCTCCTGCTCCTCCTCGCCCTGGACAACCTGGGGGTGAACGTCACCGCCCTGGTCACCGGCCTGGGGATCGGCGGCGTGGCGGTCGCTCTCGCCCTGCAGAACGTCCTGGGCGACGTCTTCGCCTCGCTCTCGATCGTCCTCGACAAGCCGTTCGTGCTCGGCGACTCGATCGGCGTCGGGGACGCCTCCGGCACCGTCGAGAGCATCGGCTTGAAGACCACCCGCCTGCGCAGCGCAACCGGCGAGCAACTCATCTTCGGCAACGGCGAGCTGCTCAAGGGCCGCATCCGGAACTTCCGGCGGATGGAGAACCGGACCGTCACCCTCGGCTTCACCGTCGCCTACGGCACTCCGGCCGACCGGCTGGAGGCGGTGCCCGGCCTCCTCCGCTCGATCGTCCAGGCCCAGCCGCAGGTCCGTTTCGACCGCGCCCACCTGAAGGGCTTCGGCGCCGCCGGTTTCGACTTCGAGGCCTCCTACACCGTCCTCACCCCCGACTTCAACTTCTACATGGATCGCCAGCAGGCGATCGACCTCGCCCTGGTGCGGGCGCTGGCCGAGCACGAGGTCGAGCTCGCCCGGCCGGACCGGCTCCTCCTCGTCGAGCGGCCGGCCGAAGGCGCGTAAACCCGGCTCCGCGCCCTGCGTACACAGAGCTTGTACAACCTGGAATGAAAGGAGCTCCCTTGCGTCAGTCTCGCCCGTCTCTCTCCGCTCTCCTCGCCGGCCTGCTTCTGCTGCCGACCCTCCTCATGTCGCAGGCATCGCAGGCGCCGGCGGCGTCGCCGGCACCGGCGGACGGCAACACCCTGCTGCTGCACTATCCCGACGTCTCGCGCGACAAGATCGCCTTCACCTATGGCGGGGACCTCTGGGTGGTCGACGTCCAGGGGGGGATCGCGCGGCGGCTGACCTCGCACCCGGGCCAGGAGCTCTTTCCCAAGTTCTCGCCTGACGGCAAGTGGATCGCCTTCACCGGCCAGTACAGCGGCTCGTTCCAGGTCTACGTCATCAGCGTCGACGGCGGCGCGCCGCGCCAGCTGACTTTTCACGGCGACAACGCCAACCTGCCCCCCCGGGGCGGCTACGACAACGAGGTCCTCGACTGGACGCCGGACGGCAAGTCGATCGTCTTTCGCGCCGACCGCGTCCCCTACGACGACCGGATGGGCCGGCCCTACGTCATCCCCGCGGCCGGCGGCATGGAGCGGCCGCTGGCGATCCCGGAGAGCGGCGCCGGATCGCTCTCGCCCGACGGCACCCGCTTCGCCTACACCCCGCTGGCCAGCGAGTTCCGCGAGTGGAAGCACTACCGCGGCGGCCGGAACCAGGGCATCTGGGTCTACGACCTGGCCCACAACACCTCCGAGCGGCTGACCGACTCGAAGGCGATGGACATGGAGCCGGCCTGGCTGGGCAAGACGATCTATTTCGCCTCCGACCGCGAGCACACGCGGAACCTCTACGCCCTCGACCCGGCGACCCGGAAGACGCGCCAGCTCACCAACCACAACGATTACGACGTCCTCTGGCCGAGCGCCGGCCCGGACAGGATCGTCTATGAGCAGGGCGGCGCGATCTGGCTCTTCGACCCGGCGACCGAGACCAGCCACCAGGTGCCGATCCGCGTCTCCGGCGATCTGCCGGAGACCCTGCCGCACTTCCAGAACGTGCGCGCCAACGTCGACGTCTTCTCCCTCTCGCCGACCGGCAAGCGCGCCCTCCTGGAGGCGCGCGGCGACATCTTCACCGTCCCCGCCCAGAAGGGGGAGATCCGCAACCTGACCCAGACCCCGGGCATCCGCGAGATCGCCCCCACCTGGTCGCCCGACGGCCGGTCCGTCGCCTACCTCTCCGACCGCACGGGAGAGTACGAGATCTGGCTGCGCCGCGCCGACGGCAGCGGCGAGGAGCGGCGGGTCACCACGGACGGCGACGTCTGGCGCTTCCCCCCGGCCTGGTCGCCCGACTCGAAGAAGCTCGCCTTCGGCGACAAGAAGGAGCGCCTGCGCTTCGTGGACGTCGAGAGCGGCCACGTCGTGGACGCCGACACCAGCGTCTACAACGACGTCGTCCAGTATCGCTGGTCGCCGGACAGCCGCCATCTCGCCTACGTCAAGGGCGGCAATTCGCAGCTCACCTCGATCTGGATCTACTCGCTCGAAGACGGCAAGGCCCGCCAGCTGACCGACTCGGCGAGCAGCGCCCAGGAACCGGTCTGGGACCCCCAGGGCCGCTACCTCTACTTCCTCTCGAACCGCGACTTCAACCTGACGTTCAGCGGGTACGAGTTCCAGTACGTCTATACCGACCCCACCCGGGTCTACGTCGGCCTCCTGGCCAAGGACGGCCCGGCGCTCTTCCTGCCGCAGAGCGACGAGGAGCCGGTCAAGGAGGACACCAAGGGGGCCAAGGGCGGGAAGACGGAGCCGGTCCAGCCGCCCCGCCTCGCCGATCCCGCCAATGCCGCCAATGCCGCCGATACTGCCGATGCCGAAAAAAAGGCGAAGGCCGACGACAAGGCCGCCGCGGGTGGGGAGGACAAGGCCGCGCCCAAGGCGGTGCGGGTGAAGATCGACTTCGACGGCTTCGAGCGGCGGGTGCGGGCCCTTCCCGGTATGCCCGCCGACTACCGCGACCTGAACGCCAACGCCGACGCCGTCTTCTACCGGGTCGGCCGCAATCCGGGCTCCAAGCTGCGGATGTACAGCCTGAAAGACGAGAAGGAGTCGGGAGTCCTGGACGGAATCCAGGGCTACGACCTCTCGGCCGACGGCAAGAAGCTGATCTTCCAGAAGGGCGACGAGTACGGCATCGCCGACGCCGCGCCCAACCAGAGCACCAGCTCGGGGCTTCTGGCCCTCGACAAGCTGGAGGTCAAGATCGTGCCGCGCGAGGAGTGGCGGCAGGAGTACGTCGACGCCTGGCGCATCCTGCGCGACTGGTTCTACGACCCGGGCATGAACGGCGTCGACTGGAAGGGGATCCGCGATCTCTACGCCAAGCTCCTGCCCTCCATGGCGACCCGGGCCGACCTCGACTTCCTCCTCGGCCAGATCGGCGGCGAGCTCTCGGCCGGCCACGTCTACGTCGGGCGGGCGCCCGGGACGGACCCGGTCCCGCACGTCTCCGGCGGCCTTCTCGGAGCCGACGTCGACGCCGATCCCTCGGGCTACTTCCGGATCGCCAAGATCTACCCCGGCGAGAACTGGCACGAGGCCTTCCGCTCCCCGCTCACCGAGCCGGGGGTCAAGGTCGCGGCCGGCGACTACGTCCTGGCGGTCGACGGCCAGAGCACCCAGGGGGTGGACAACTTCTATCGCCTGCTCGAGAACAAGGCCAAGCGGGTGGTGACCCTGCTGGTCAACAGCAGCCCCAAGACCGCCGGGGCGCACGAGGAGCGGGTGCGGCCGATCGAGCGCGAATTCAACCTGCACTATCTCGACTGGGTGCGGGGGAACCGCGAGAAGGTCCTACGCGCCTCGGGCGGCCGCATCGGCTACATCCACCTGCCCGACACCGCCGTCGCCGGCAACCGTGAGCTGTTCAAGGGCTTCTACCCGCAGGCCGGCAAGGAGGCACTGATCCTCGACGACCGCTACAACGGCGGCGGCTTCATCCCCAGCGAGATGATCGACCTGCTCCACCGGCCGCTCCTCAACTACTGGGCCTCGCGTGGCCGCGTGCCCTACACCGAGCCCAACTTCGTCAACGCCGGCCCCAAGGTCTGCCTGATCAACGGCGATGCCGGCTCGGGTGGGGACGCCTTCCCCTACTACTTCCGGAAGCTGGGGATGGGCCCGCTCGTCGGCACCCGCACCTGGGGCGGCCTGATCGGCCTGAATGGCAACCCGCCGCTCTTAGACGGCGGCACTCTCTCCACCCCGTCCTTCCGTTTCCTCACCACCGAGGGAACCTGGGACGTCGAGGACGTCGGCGTCGCTCCCGACGTCGAGGTCGTCGACCGCCCCGAGGATCTCGCCCAGGGGCGCGATCCCGGTCTGGAGAAGGCGATCGAGATCCTCCTCGCGCAGCTGAAGAAGAATCCGCCGGTGAAGATCACCGCGCCGCCGCCGTCGAAGCTGAAGGATTGAGAGGCTGTGAAAAGATCGGGTCGCACGCGGAGATTCCGGTAGAGACGCCCCAGGCGCTATCGAAATCCTTGCCGTTACCGCGCCGTCGGGGCGTCTCCAACGCTGCCGAGATCTCCGTCGTTTCCGGCCTGCGGAGACGCCCCGACGGCGGTGGTTCCGGGGAGGTCCCGGACGGCGGCTGGGGACGTCTCTACGAGAACCCGTGGGCGGTCGGCCGATCTCCGGCCGCCCCGATTACACTACGCAGATGCACCGCTCCCTCCGAACCGTCCTTGGCGCCGTCCTGGGCGCCCTCCTGCTCGCCGGAACCGTCCGCGCCGAGATCCTCGTCCTTGGTTATACCGATGTCGCCGGACCGGGGTACAACCACCTGGAGGAGATCCCGGAGCGCGGGTCCGCCACCAATGTGGCCTTCGTCAACTTCGAGGAAAACTGGACCACGACCGACCTTCCGACCCTCCTGCGCGACTTCCAGACCTCCGGCCTCCGTGCCGCCCTCATCCTGGACCATCTCCTGTTCAAGCGCTTTCCGGCCGTCTCCTCTTCCTGCCGGGATGCCCAGGGGCTCTTCGCCACCCGCCTGCGCGCCAACTGGCGGAACCGGCTGGCCCGGTTCGCAGAGGCCTACGGGGCGCGGGTCACTCCCGCCACCACCCGGTTCCTCGTCGTCCAGACCGAGGTCAACAACATCTGTGTCCCGCTCGACGACGTCGAGGCCGCCGCCGTGGCGCTCAAGGCCGCCTTCCCCGGCATCCCGCTGGTGATGGGCTACGGCCGCTCCCTCGGCGCCCAGCCGGCGCCGGAGAGCATCCCTCCCGACATCGACTGGGTGGGGTTCTACAAATATGGGATCTTCGATCCCGCCCAGCCGGGCTATTCCCAGAACGCGGACGACCAGTACCTGGTGGAGTTCGAGAGCCTGCTCGCCAAGCTCGACGCCCACCAGCGGGTGCTCCTCGGCCCCGACGCCTTCTGGGCCGACCCCGTGCACGGTCACCTCTACGGCCAGAGCGGCCCCGGTAGCGGCTGGCCGCGCTGGTACCTGCGGTACGTCGCCCTGAACTACGAGCGCTTCGCAAAGACCCAGCCCAAGGTGGTCGGGATGTTCTTCTTCCGCTGGTCCAACCGCGATCCGGACATCGTCGGCACGGTGGATCTCCCCCCGGTGGTACGCGACGCGCACCGGGAGATCGGGTGCCGGAATCTGGGGTGTCGGTGAGGAAGCCGGAATATCGCCCGAGGACTCCGCTCGGGAAGCGCCTCTGGGAGCTGCGCCAGCAGATCGTGTCCGCCCCGGACGTCGATCTCCTGGACTGGGATGGCGTGGAGCGTGAGCTCGCTGATCGGCGGGGCGAAAGGAAGGGCTGACTCAGAGCGCCAGGCTCCACGCCATGCTTCGAGAGCCCGTCCTCAGGAAAGCGCATCGCTGTCCACTAGAGATGCCGTTCCGTCACCCGCGGATCGACGGTAAGTACTGAATCCAAAGGTCTAAAGGCTTCCTCCCGGGCCGGCCTGGAAGTTGCTAGATAGAGAGGTAGGGCTCCGGGGTTGACTGCAAGGCCCGGGGCCGAGGAGTCGAAATGAGTACCTCAGCCAAGAAACTGTCCCTGCTCTTCGGGCTGATGATCGTTCTCGCCGCGACGCTGGCGATGGCGACCACCCCCATGCCGCGCCCGGGGGTCCACTCCGAGCACTTCACCGGCGCTCTGGCCAATCTGGCGCTCGGCGCCCGGTTCACCCAGCCCTTCACCTTGACGGTCGACCGCTACTCGACGGAAGCCGACCTGCAGCGGTGGAACGACATCCTCGTGACCCGGGGCCCTTACGCGTTGCGCGATGAGCTCTGGAAGCAGGAGGACGGCCACCTGAGCGTGGGCGGCCGGCTCGGCTATCCGGTCGCGGCCGTCGTCTCGCGGGAGACGCCTGCCGGCCGCACCCTGCTGGTGTTGTTCAACCGGCCGCTGCGAAACTTCGAGGTCTCGCGGCTGACGCGGTCGTCGAAGTACCAGTTCAGCTACATCGAGCTGAACCTGGACCGCAACGACCAGGGCAACGGCGAGCTCATCGCCGCCGCCAAGCTCCGCCCGACCGGCGGCAACAACCTGGAAGTTGAGAGCCTGGGCGTCCAGCCCTTCCGCTTGCTCGACGTCCGCGCAAACTGACCCTCCTTCCGCTCTTCCTGAGCCGCCCGGGGCAAAAAAGCCCCGGGCGGCCGAGCGAGCCCAGAGTCCCTGGAGACGAGCTGTATCTGCTTACGCTGGCCCAAAGTCTCTGGAGACGGGCCGTATCTGCTTACGCTGAGCCAGAGTCCCTGGAGACGGGCTGTATCTGCTTACGCTGGGCCAAAGTCTCTGGAGACGGGCTGTATCTGCTTATGCTGGGCCAGAGTCTCTGGAGACGGGCTGTATCTGCTTACGCTGGGCCAGAGTCCCTGGAGACGGGCTGTATCTGCTTACGCTGGGCCAAAGTCTCTGGAGACGGGCTGTATCTGCTTACGCTGGGCCAGAGTCCCTGGAGACGGGCTGTATCTGCTTACGCTGGGTCAGAGTCCCTGGATACGGGCCGTATCTGCTTAGGCTACTGTGCGGGGAGAACGGTGGTAGGAGCTGTCGAGGAAGGCCCGGCCCCGCCGGAGATGAATCTCCGGGCTATGAGTTACGCCGGATGAATCCGGCTGCAACCTTGCTGCTTCGCAAACGGCCGAGGAGAACGCCGCCAATCTGGGCATCGGTACGTTAGCGCCTAGGCCTCTTTCCCCCTCCCAGGTCCTTCCGGCTCGCGGAGCTCGCCCTCAGGATGACGATAGGAAGAGGGCATCGCGGCCCCCTCCCCCTACCGTTTCATCCGCGACCCCTTCTCCTCGACCGACAGAATCCACCCCACGATCTTCCCCGGCTGAATCCCCCGGGCCTCCTGCCAGAAGCGGCGATTTCTCAGGTGCCGGCTGGAGGTGTCGGCGTCGGGGATGGCGTCGATCTCGGCCTGGATGCGGTGGAAGCGCTCGATCCAGCGGGCGCAGTTGGCGAGGCGGAGGTCGACCCAGCCGTCCTGCACCCAGGCCTCCAGCTTCTCCGGCGTCACCTCCTGGTCGCGGGCGTCGGCGGGGACGATGACCTTGGGGGCGCGCACGACCTCGCCGGAGTCGAGGAGGATGGGGATGCCCACCGCCACCACCCGGTTGGTCGCCTCGTGGTCCTCGCGCACCAGCTTGTCGAGCGCGTCCCGCACCGCTTCCGGGGTCGCCGCGCGTACCGCGCCCATGCTCTTGAAGGCGAGCCGCAGGAGATGGGCCTCGAAGAGGAGCTTCGAGTTGCGCGGCGGGCCGAGCATCTCGAAGGCGACGCTGTGGGTGCCGTGCTTCTCTTCGAGCTCGATCATCCGCTCCAGCGCCCAGTGGCGCAGCATCCCCGCCCGGTAGGTGGGGGAGAGCACCGCGTTGTCCAGGGCGTTGATGATGTCGTGGCCGGTGTTTCTCCCCTCGATCTCCATCACCAGGTACTCGGCGATCTCCTCCGGGGTGACGAACTCCATCTGTTCGACCGTGGTGAGCGTCGAGAACTCCTCCAGGCTGAAGAGGCCGTTCTCGCCGGTGTCGATGAAGACCGTCTCCAGCGGCTCGTCGCGCAGGGTGGCGGCGGCCGGGTCCTCGGTCGAGAAGGTCTTTCCCAGCGGGCGCGGCCGGGCGTCCACCAGGTAGATGGGCTGGCGGGCGCGGAAGATGGGGCCGTAGGCGATCTGCTTCCAGGCGATGGCCGCCGCCGGCTTGACCTCCTTGGTGATCGGGGCGCCGGGGGTGCGGGCCATGAGGAAGAGGAGCATCGAGTGGGCGCCGGCCAAGGCGCTCTTCGACAGCAGCACCCGGCTGGGACGCTCCTCGGAGTGGGTGTAGGGGATGTTCAATCCCATGCCGCCGGTGCCGCTCGTCCCGACCTTGACGTAGACCTGGGTGCCGGCGTCACTCATGCCGCGGTACATCACCTGGATGTGGCGGATGAGGCGTGGCATGTAGAGCGCCTCGAGAAGGTGGTCGACCGCCGCCGGGTCGATCTCGCTCAGCTCGGCCATCCGGTTGACCTCCTCCGCAGCGCGGAAGATGTCCCGGTAGGCGATGCCGGTCGCCGTATTGACGCAGTCGATGACGATCTCCGACTTCGATTCGGTGATCAGCTTATATAAGAGGAAGGAACCGAGGTCCGAGTCGTCGAGCTTCGAGATCTGCGCCCGGATGCGCTCCCGGGGGGTGGGATCGCCGATCAGGCCGAAGATGTCGCCGGCCGAGACCGAGAGGATCGTCTTTCCCGCCTCGGGGAGAAGCTCCTGCCGCGCCCTCTCCGACTCCTCCAGGCGCAGGCTGTGGATCTGGATCTCGCGCGGCTGCCGCGGGAGCAGCTCGCGGCAGACGGCCGTCCCCACCAGGCCGTACCCCCCCAAGACGAGGACCTTGCGATTCGTGATGTTCAAGTCGTCTCCTACGCTAAGAGGGCGATTCTATCCGCATACCGCCCGGAGCCCGAGCCGGTGTAGACTCGCGGCGCTTTTTCAACCCGGCTTCTCCCTGGAGGTAGGACATGACCTCTCGTCTGCGTTCTCTCGCCTGGTTGCCGCTCGCGGCCCTCGCCCTCTCGCCCTCTCTCGCCAGCGCGGTGGCCGGTGCCGCCGGTACCGCCGGTGCCGCCGGCATTGGCTCGCTCGACGCCCGGATCGACCAGGTGGTCGAGCGGATCACCCCGGCTCTCGTCGAGACCCGCCACAAGATCCACCAGAACCCGGAGCTGGGCAACAAGGAGACGGCGACCGCCGCCCTGGTCGCCGAGCGCCTGCGCGCCCTGGGCTACGAGGTGAAGACCGGGGTGGCGAAGACCGGGGTCGTGGCGATCCTGAAGGGCGGCCGGCCCGGCCCGGTGGTCGCCGTACGGGCGGACATGGACGCCCTGCCGGTCACCGAGCAGACCGACTTCCCCTTCCGTTCGACCAAGCGCGACACCTTCGACGGCCAGGAGGTGGGGGTGGCCCACGCCTGCGGCCACGACATCCACACCACGGTCGAGCTCGGGGTGGCGGAGGTCCTGGCCGCGCTCAAGGCGGACCTCCCGGGCACCGTCAAGCTGATCTTCCAGCCGGCCGAGGAAGGGCCGCCGCCGGGGGAGCGCGGCGGCGCCGACGTCATGCTCGAAGAGGGGGCGCTCGCCAATCCCAAGCCGGCTGCCATCTTCGCCCTCCACTCCTTCCCCGACATCCCGGTCGGCCAGGTGGGCTACACCGAGGGGCCGACCTACGCGGCGGTCGACGAGTTCCGCATCAAGATCCACGGCAAGCAGGCGCACGGCGCCTATCCCCATCTCGGGATCGACCCGGTGGTGACCGCGGCGCAGGCGATCCTCGCTCTGCAGACCATCCGCTCGCGGAACCTCTCGGGCACCGAGCCGGGCGTCGTCACGGTGGGCGTGGTGCGCGGCGGCGAGCGTTTCAACATCATCCCCGAGGAGGTTCTCCTGGCGGGCACCGTCCGCACCTACCACGAGGAGACGCGGTCGATGATCGAGAAGCGGATGCGGGAGATCCTGGACGGCATCACCAAGGCCGCCGGGGCGACCTTCGAGCTCGACTATAGGAAGAACGCCCCGGCGACGGTCAACGAGCCGGCCCTCTCCAAGGCCAGCCGGCCCGCCCTCGAACGGGCGCTGGGCAAGGCGAACGTCGTCGACGCCGAGCCGACCATGGGCGGCGAGGACTTCGCCTACTTCGCCAACGTCGTGCCGGGGTTCTACTTCCGGCTCGGGACGGTCAAGCCGGGCACCACTTCGGGCGGCCTCCACACCCCGACCTTCCGTGGCGACGACAGCGCCATCCCGGTCGGCGTGCGCGCCATGTCGCGGGTGGTCGTGGACTACTTGCAAACGCACCGGCCGTAAGGCGGCCGCGTGACGGGCGGGCCAGGGTTCCGGGGCCGGGATGTTACAATCCCCGCCTTGTTCTGGCGTCGTGCCCTTCTTGTCCCTGAGGTGATTCATGCAGAACGTCGGCCCTCACGTGAGCACGCATGGCATTGAGGAACAGGGGTTCCGCAATGCCCGTACCGTCTACTGGAACCTGCCGGCGGCCCGGCTCTACGAGGAGGCGGTCCGGCGCGGCGAGGCCCTGATCGCCCACGAGGGGCCGCTGGTCGCCACCACCGGCAAGCACACCGGCCGCTCCCCTGGCGACAAGTTCACCGTCCGCGACGCCACGACCGAGGGCGAGATCTGGTGGGGCGAGGTCAACAAGCCCGTCGACGTCGAACGCTTCGACCGGCTGCTGGCGAAGGTCCAGGCGTACGTGGCCGACCGCGACCTCTTCGTCTTCGACGGCTATGCCGGGGCCGACCCCAGCTACCGGCTGCCGGTCCGCGTCATCACCGAGCAGGCCTGGCACAACCTCTTTGCCCAGAACATGTTCCTCCACGAGGCGGACGGCGCCAAGCTGGCGACCTTCAAACCCGGCTTCACGGTGATCGACGTCGGCACCTTCCAGGCCGACCCGGCGGCGGACGGCACGGCCTCCCCGACCTTCATCTTCCTCGACCTCACCCGCCGGATGGTCCTCATCGGCGGCACCGTCTACGCCGGCGAGATCAAGAAGAGCATCTTCAGCGTCATGAACTACTACCTGCCGAAGCAGGGGGTGCTGTCGATGCATTGCAGCGCCAACTACGGCCGCGACCGCGAGGACTCAGCCCTCTTCTTCGGCCTCTCCGGCACCGGCAAGACCACCCTCTCGGCCGACCCGCTGCGCACCCTGATCGGCGACGACGAGCACGGCTGGAGCGCCGACGGCGTCTTCAACGTCGAGGGCGGCTGCTACGCCAAGGTCATCCGCCTCTCGGCCCAGGGCGAGCCGGAGATCTACGCCACCACGAGGCGCTTCGGTACGGTGCTCGAAAACGTCGTCACCCACCCCGAGACCCGCTGCCTCGACCTGGACGACGACACGCTGACCGAGAACACCCGCAGCAGCTATCCGCTGACCCAAGTCTCGAACGCCGACCTCGGAGGCCAGGCCGGGCACCCGAAGACGGTGATCTTCCTGACCGCCGACGCCTTCGGCGTCCTGCCGCCGCTCTCCCGCCTCACTCCGGAGCAGGCGATGTACCACTTCCTCTCCGGCTACACGGCCAAGGTGGCGGGCACCGAGCGCGGGGTCACCGAGCCCAAGGCGACCTTCAGCGCCTGCTTCGGCGCTCCCTTCCTGCCGCTCCACCCCGGCACCTACGCCAAGATGCTGGGCGAGAAACTGGCCCGCCACAACGTGCGGGTCTGGCTGGTGAACACCGGCTGGACGGGTGGGCCGTACGGGGTGGGGAGCCGGATCCAGCTCGGCTACACGCGGCGGATGGTGACGGCGATCCTGGCCGGCGAGCTCGACCGGGTGGAGACGGTGGCCGATCCCTTCTTCGGCCTGGCGGTCCCCCGCCACGTCCCCGAGGTGCCCGACGCGGTGCTCGACGCCCGTGCCTCCTGGCAGAGCACCGCCGACTACGACGCCAAGGCGGGAGAGCTGGCCGACATGTTCGAGAAGAACTTCGGGAAGTACGAGAGCGGCGTCTCCGAGGCGGTCAAGGCCGCCGGACCGCGCAAAGTCCACACCGCGTAGGCGCTCTCGCCATGGACCGCGTCACGGGCAGGGCGTTCGCCAGCCGCTCGGAGGTCTTCGCTCCCCAGGCCATGGCGGCGACCAGCCAGCCGCTCGCCACCCAGGCGGCGGTCGCGGTCCTCCGCGACGGGGGGAGCGCGGTCGACGCGGCGATTGCCGCCAACGCCCTGCTCGGTCTCGTCGAGCCGACGGGAGCGGGGATCGGCGGCGACCTCTTCGCCCTCGTCTGGGACCCCGGAACCGGCAAGCTCCACGGCCTGAACGCCAGCGGCCGCTCGCCCGCCGCGCTCTCCCTCGATCACTTCCGGGCGCTCCGGCTCACCCGCATCCCGCCCTTCGGTCCCCTGCCGGTCTCGGTTCCCGGCGCGGTCGACGGCTGGTTCGCCCTCCACGGCCCCTTCGGGCGGCTGCCCATGGAGCGGCTCCTCGCCCCGGCCATCGCCTACGCCCGGGAGGGTTTCCCGGTCTCCGAGGTCATCGCCGGGCAGTGGGCGGAAGACGTCCTCCTCCGCGAGCGATTCCCCAACTTCCTCGCGACCTTCGCTCCCGGCGGCCGGGCCCCCCGGAAGGGGGAACGGTTCCGCAACCCGGACCTCGCGCGAACGCTTGAGACGATCGCCCGGGAGGGCCGCGACGCCTTCTACCGGGGGGAGATCGCGCAAGCTGTCGACCTCTATATGAAGAAGGTCGGCGGCTTCCTCTCCGCCGCCGACCTCGCCGCCCATGCGTCCACCTGGGTCGAGCCGGTCTCCACCTCCTACCGCGGTCATGAGGTCTGGGAGCTGCCGCCCAACGGCCAGGGGATCGCCGTCCTCCAGATGCTCAACCTCCTCGAAGGGTACGACCTGGCCGGCATGGGGTTCGGCAGCGCCGATTTCATCCATACCTTCGTCGAAGCCAAGAAGCTCGCCTTCGCGGACCGCGCGCGCTGGTGCGCCGACCCGGACTTCCAGCGCATTCCCGTCCCCGAGCTGATCTCGAAGGAATACGCGGCCGAACGGCGGAAGGCGATCGATCCTCGCCGCGCCGCCCGGACCTGCGAAGCGGGCACTGTTCGGCACGATGGCGACACCGTCTACCTGGCGACCGCCGACGCCCAAGGGAGCATGGTCTCGCTGATCCAGAGCAACTACCGCGGCATGGGCTCCGGGATGGCGCCGGACGGACTGGGCTTCGGCCTCCAGGACCGGGGCGAGCTCTTCGACCTCACCCCCGGACGGCCCAACAGCTATGCCCCGGGCAAGCGTCCCTTCCATACCATCATCCCCGGCTTTCTCACCCGCGCGGGTCAGCCGGTCGCCGCCTTCGGGGTGATGGGAGGAGACTTCCAGCCCCAGGGACACGTGCAGATCCTGGTCAACCTCCTCGACTTCGGGATGAACCTCCAGCAGGCGGGCGACGCGCCGCGCATCCTCCACGAGGGGCCGGCGGAGGCCACCGGCGAGCGGATGACCGACGGCGGCCGGGTCTGTCTGGAGAGCGGCATCCCCTGGGAGGCGATCCGCGACCTCCTCGAACGCGGCCATCAGGTGGGCTGGAACGTCGAATACGGCGGCTACCAGGCCATCCGCTGGGACGCTGAGCAGCGGGTCTACTGCGGCGCCTCGGAATCGCGCAAGGACGGGCAGGCGGCGGGATTCTAGGAGAACCCCTCGCCGCTCCTCCGGAACCCACCGGGGAAAGTCATCCACCGGCCCGTCTCTTGCGTATCCGAGGAGGTATGAGCGAAACCGTCGACACGAAGGTCCGCAGCACCCGTCTGTCCGGCCGCGAATTCGCCCCCGGGGTCTTCCGCCTCCCGGTGCTCTTCGTCAACGTCTTCCTGGTGCGCGAGCCCGGCCAGCCGGGGGTGCTCGTGGACACCGGCCTGCCCGGGTTCGGCGGCTGGGTCCGCCGCAAGGTGGAGGCGCGGCTCGGCGGGCCGCCGGCGGCGATCGTCCTCACCCATGGGCACTTCGACCATGCCGGCAACGCCGAGGAGCTGGCCGACCTGTGGAAAGTGCCGGTCTACGCCCACCCCCTGGAGCTGCCGTTCCTGACCGGCCGCTCGGACTACCCGCCGCACGACCCCACGGTGGGCGGCGCCAGCGGCCTCCTGGCGCGGGGCTTTCCGCATCACGGCTTCGACCTGCGCCGCCGGGTGCAAGCGCTGCCGGTCGACGGGTCGGTCCCCGGCCTCCCCGGCTGGAGCTGGCTGCACACCCCGGGGCACACCGCCGGGCACGTCGCCCTTTTCCGCCCCAGCGACCGCACCCTCCTCGCGGGGGACGCCCTGGCGACCTTCGACATGAGCTCGGCCGTCTCCCTGGTGACCCAGCGCCAGGAATTCTCGCTCCCCCCCGCCCCCTTCACCACCGACTGGCAGGCGGCGCAAACGAGCGTCTGGGACCTGGCGGAGCTGCGGCCGCGCGCCGTGGCCGCCGGGCACGGCCGACCGGCCCGGGGTCCCAAGGTGGCGTCCGACCTCGCCCGCCTGGCGCGGACCTTCACCCCGCCCCAGAGGGGCCGCTACGTCGAGCGCCCGGCCCGCAGCGACGGCCACGGCATCGTCGAGCTGCCGCCCCCGGTCCACGATCCGCTGCCCAAGCAGCTCCTCCTGACCGGCCTCGCCGCCGGAGCGCTCTTCGCCCTCGTCCAGACCCTGCGGTCCCGGTCAGGTTCTCGCAGGGAGACGAAGAAGCGCCAGCGGGAGCTCCCCTCCCGGCCCAGATACCCCCGGCTCCGCCCCTGAGGCGACCCCTTCCCGGAGGTCGCGGGGTATTCAGGCCCCCAGCATCGGCACCCCGTAGGCCGCGAACGCCCCGTCCCGCGTCACCAGGGTCAGCTCCTCCATCCAGGCCTGGGCGATCAGCATGCGATCGAACGGGTCGTCGTGGTGGAGCGGCAGCGAGCCGGCCAAGAGGGCGTGGCGGGACGAGATCGGCAGCTCCAGGAAGTCGTTGGCGGAGATCTCGCCCAGGAGGTCGGCGCTGCCGGCGTCGAGCTTGCCCAGGCGGGACTTGATGGCGATCTCCCAGATGCTCACGGCGCTCACGTAGACCACCGCCTTGGGATCGGTCACCGCCTCCCGCGCCGCCGCTTTCAGCTTGGGGTCGTCCGCCAGCCACCAGAGGAAGGCATGGGTGTCGAGGAGGAGCTTCATTCGTGCTCTCCGCGGAAGGCGGCGGCTAAGCCCTCGGGGAGCGGGGCGTCGAAATCGGCGGCGATGGTCAGCCGGCCGGCCAGGCTCCCGGGACGGCGCGGCGCGCGCGGCAGCGGCACCAGCTTGGCCACCGGCCTGCCGCTCCGGGTGACCACCACCTCCTCGCCGGCCAGGGCGCGGTCGAGGAGGCGCGAGAGGTGGCGCCCCTCGTCCTCCCGCCGCAGGGCCATGGGCTCGGCCACCAGCCCCGGCTCGCCGGCCGGCAGAGCCAGGGTCGACGGGAAGGCCCGCGGGAGACCGGGGGCGCGGATGACGAGGCAGTCGCCCTCGACCTCCAATTCCACCTCGTCCGCCAGGCCGGTCTGTTCGAGGAGGATCTTGGGGATGCGGACTCCCTGGGAGTTGCCGATCCGTACGATGCGCGCTTTCATGCCAAACCTCCCCTCCGTGATTACATTGTAATCCCGAAAGGGAGGCGGCGCAATGGCGGGAACCGTGCGCAGGGCTACTTCGTCTCGGTGTGCACGTCCTGGAGCCGGACCGGCTCCGCCGAGTAGTCCTCCAGATGGAGGTAGTGGCCGTCCGTGCCCTCGGTGATCTTGGTGGCGATCGACAACTGGCCGTCCCCCCGGCCGTTGGCGCCGAGGTGCAGCTCGACGAGCGTGAAGGGGTAATCGAGCGAGCGGGTATTGTTGAAGGACTCCCAGAAGGCGATCCGGCGATCGGTGCCGAGGAAGATCCGTTGCCCGCCGTTGGAGTCCGGCCGCTGGTGCGCGTAGTGGAGATCCCAGGCGATGCTGTCGGGGGTGCGGATGTAGCCGACCCGCGGCGCCTTCTGGAGGGCCTTGAGCAGCGCGTCCTGCCCCCCCTGGTGGAGGGCGGTGAGCAGGGCGCCGCGCTCCTCTTCCGAGGACCACCGCTCGATGACGATCTCGACGATCCCCGAGGAGCGGCCCGGATGGGTCGAATTCAGGTTGATGGCGAACGCCACCAGCCGCAGGGGGGTGCCCGGCGGAGCGGCCAGGGCCGAACCCTGGACCAGCAGGCCCAAGGCCAGAATGCCGATCATTCCGATGATGTTTCCACGCTGCCTTATCATGTCGTACCTCCTCTCGCTTCCAGGCCGTGGAACCGCCACGGCCGTCACACGTCGTGGATCAGCGGCTGGGGCCGGGTGATCCAGTAGCCCTGGGCGTAGTCGACGCCGATCTCCTTCAGGACCTCCATGGTCTGCCGGGTTTCGACGCATTCGGCGATCGTATGGATGCCCATGACGTGGCCGATCTGGTTGATCGATTCGACCAGCGCCCGCTTGACCCGGTCCTCGACCATCCCGCGCACGAACTCGCCGTCGATCTTCAGGAAATCGACCGGCAGGTCGCGCAGGTAGGCGAACGAGGAGAGGCCGCTGCCGAAGTCGTCGAGCACGAAACGGCAGCCCTTCTCCTTGAGCGCCGCAATGAACGCCATGGCGCTGTCGAGCTTGCTGACCGCCGCCGTCTCCGTGATCTCGAAGCAGATGCGGCGGGAATCGACGCCGGAGGCCAGCAGCTCCTCGATGACGAAGGGGAGGAAGGCCTCCTCCGACAGCGACTGACCCGAAAGGTTGATGGTGAAGAGGAGCGGCCGCGCGAGCTCGCGCTTCTGCGCTCCGGCCAAAGCGCGGAAGGCGGTCCGCACCACCCAGCGGTCGATCGAGTCGATCAGGTGATAGCGCTCGGCGGCGACGATGAAGGCGGTCGGCTCGACGATCTCCCCCTTGCGATCGAGCATGCGGATGAAGACCTCGCACATCAGCTCGCGGCCGGCGTCCGGGGCGAGCGGCTGGATGATCTGGTAGTAGAGACGGAAGCGGTGGTCCTCGAAAGCGCGGTGAATGCGGTGGATCCACTGCATCTCGCCATAGTGCTCGGCGACCAGGGTGTCGTCCTGCTCGTACTCGTGCACTCGGTTCCTTCCCCGGTCCTTGGCCACGTAGCAGGCGGCGTCGGCGGCGGAGAGGACGTTCGCGAGGTCGCCGCTCTCGTCGGTCAAGGGGACGAGGCCGATGCTCACCCCGACCTCGAAGATCTGGTCGCGGAAGGAGAAGCGGAATTCGCGCACCGTGCGGCGGATCTCCTCGGCGATCTGCCGCGAATGGGCGAGCGGGCAGTCCTCCAGGAGGACGCCGAACTCGTCCCCCCCCAGCCGCGCCAGGACGTCGCTCCGCCGTACCCGGGCGCGGAGGAGGGCGGTGACCTGCTTCAGCATCTCGTCGCCGACCAGGTGGCCGCAGGTGTCGTTGACCACCTTGAACTCGTCGAGGTCCAGGTAGAGGAGGACATGCTGGCGCTGCTCGGCGCGGGCGCTGCGGATCGCCCGTTTCAAGCGGATCTCGAACTCGCGACGGTTGAGCAGGCCGGTCAAGGCGTCGTGGCTCGCGAGATAAATCATCTCGCGCTCCATGCCGCGCAGCTGGGTGACGTCCTTGAACACCAGGACGGCGCCGATCAGCTCGCCCCGCCGGTCGTGGATGGGGGCGGTCGAGTCGCGCACGGCGAATTCCCGGCCGTCGAAGCCGACGAGGAGGGCGTGCCCGGGCGACTCGACGACGCTTCCCGCCTTGAGGCAGCGCTGCACCGGGTCGGGGAGCGGCCGCCGGGTCGCCTCGTCGACGACGTTGAAGACCTCGGAGACCGCCCTGCCGAGCGCGCGTTCGGCGGTCCACCCGGTCAACCGCTCGGCCACCGGGTTCAGGTAGTCGATGCGGCCTTCCGGATCGGTGCGGATCACTCCGTCGCCAATCGAGGCGAGGGTGACCTGGGCGCGCTCCTTCTCATGGTGGAGGGCCTCCTCGGCCTGCTTGCGCTCGGTGATGTCGAGGGCCAGGCCGATGCAACCGGAGATCCGCCCCTGGGGGTCGCGCAGCGGCTCGACCTGCGACTGGAAGAGCCGCCCCTTCCACTCGTGCTCGAACGAGACCGCCTCTCCGGCGAGCGCCAGGAGGTGGGCCTGGAAGAGGGGGAACTCAGGGTCCTGGGTGCCGAAGTAGTCGTAAAGGTGGGTGCCCGGCGCCGGACCGGCGCCGCTCTGCGCTGCGGCGGAGAGCGAACCGGGAGCCGAGAGGAAGCGGAGCTCGCGGTCGGTGGTCCAGACCAGGGCCGGCATCGAGCCTTGCGGCCGGCGCAGGGCGGGCTCGCCCGCCTCCACCACGGGCTCGCCGATCTCGGGCTCCGCCGCGAGGAGGGTCGGGCCGGGCGGGGTCACGTTGGCGTCACCGTTCCCTTCCGCAAGAACGTCCGCTTTTACAAGTCTGATCATAGAATCGCGTAACAGAAGCCAGGTTTCCCGAGAAGCAAGATCCGCGCCCGAGGGAAAATCCGCTTTGGAGAGACCGGGGAAGCCGCGCTTTCGACGCGCGGCCTGTAATTTTTGCTGCGGCAGGTTTGTAAATGCGCTATGTGAGCGGCTCGGGGGGGGCGATCCAGTAGCCTTGGGCGTAGTCGACCCCGATGGCGCGCAGGGCCTCCAGGGTGGCCCGGTCCTCGACCCCCTCGGCGATGGTGCGGATGCCCATGACGTGACCGACCTGGTGGATCGACTCGACCAGGGCGCGCTGGATGGAGTCCCCCGCCAGGTTGCGGACGAACTGGCCGTCGATCTTCAGGAAGTCCACCCCGAGGTTCTTCAGGTAGGCGAACGAGGAGAGGCCGCTGCCGAAGTCGTCGAGGACGAAGCGGACGCCCTTGGCCTTCAAGACGGCGAGGAAATGGCGGGCGCGGGTCAGGTTGGCCACGGCGGCGGTCTCGGTGATCTCGAAACAGACCCTCTCGGGCGGCACGCCGCTCGCCGCGATCTCGGCGAGGACGTAGTCGAGGAAGTCGCCCTCGCCGATCGACTGCCCCGAGAGGTTGATGGCGAAGCAGGTGCCGGCGGCGGCGCGCTCCAGGCCGCGGCGGGTGAGGACCTCGAAGGCGGTATGGACGACCCAGCGGTCGATCGAGGGGATCAGGTGGTAGCGCTCGGCCGCCGGGATGAAGGCGGCGGGCGAGGCGATCCGCCCCTCCTCGTCGACCATGCGGATGAAGATCTCGCTCAACGGCGGATTCCCCCCGAGCTCGCCCGGCACGCCGAGCGGCTGGATCGGCTGCCGGTAGAGGCGGAAGCGCTCCTCGTCGAACGCCTTGTGAATGCGGTGGATCCAGTCCATGGCGCCGTAGCGCTCGGCGACCAGGGTGTCGTCCAGCTGGTACTCGTGGATGCGGTTGCGCCCCGCCTCCTTGGCGACGTAGCAGGCCGTATCGGCGGCCGAGAGGACCTGCGCCAGGTCGCCGCTGGCACGGTCGATCATCACCGACCCCAGGCTCACCCGGACGGTGAAGATCCGCTCCTGCCAGATGAAGCGGTGCGCCTCGACCGCCGTCCGCAGCGCCTCGGCGAGGGTGCGGGAGCGCTCGGGGGAGGTGTCCTCGAGGAGCACGCCGAACTCGTCGCCGCCCAACCGCGCCAGGGTGTCCCCCCGCCGCAGCTGGGAGGAGAGGAGCGTCGTCACCTGCTTCAGGAGCTCGTCGCCGGCCAGGTGGCCGCAGGTGTCGTTGACCAGCTTGAACTCGTCCAAGTCCAGGTAGAAGAGGGCATGCTGGCGCCCCTCCTCGGCGGCCGTCGCCAGGCAGCGCTCGAGCCGGATCTCGAACTCCCGGCGGTTCAACAGCCCGGTCAGGGCGTCGTGCCGCGCCAGATAGCTCATCTCGCGCTCCATGTCGCGCAGCTCGGTGACGTCCTTGAAGACGAGGACGGTGCCGACGATCCGGCCGTGCCGGTCGCGGATCGGGGCGACCGAGTCGCGGATGGCGAACTCCACCCCGTCCCGCCGCAGCAGGAGAGAGGAGCCGGGGATCTCGATCACCCGTCCCTCGCGCAGACAGTGCTCGACCGGATCGAAGAGCAACCGGCCCCCGGTCTCGTCGACGACGTTCCAGACTTTCGCCAGGGACTGCCCCATGGCCTCGGCGAGGCTCCAGCCGGTGAGCCGCTCGGCGGCGGCGTTCAGGTAGTCGACGATGCCCGTGGCATCGGTGCGGATCACCCCGTCGCCGATCGAGGCCAGGGTCACCTCGGCGCGTTCGCGCTCTTCGGCCAGGCGCTCGCTGCTTTCGCGCAGGGCCTCCTCCGTCTCCGTGCGCTCGGTGACGTCGACGGCGGTGGCGAGGGCGGTGGGGGCGCCGTCCATCTCCACCACCGCCGCATGGACCTCGATCCACCGCTCCGTCCCGTCCCGTCGTACGATCTTGAACGCGTAGGTGCTAGGGACGTCCGGATCGCCGGCCAGCCGCGCGCGCCCCCGTTCCTCGACCAGGGCCCGGAAGTCGGGGTGGGTGAGGCGTCCGATCTCCAGGCCGAGGAGGTCGCGGGCGGGGTAGCCGGTCAGCACCTCGCAGCCCCGATTGACGAAGAGGAAGCGCTCGCGGTAGACGAAAATGGCGATCGCGGGGTTTTCGGCGAGGGTGTGGAACCAGGCCTCGACGTCCGAGAACGCCAGCGAGGCGCCCGGCCGCGGCGGCATCTCCCGGCCGCCCTCGCCGTGAGGGAAGACCGGCTGGGGGGGATCGGGTTGGGCGGGGATCGTGGGCTCCTCGGCGTGCGGATGGCGGACGACCGACCGGCGATCGTCCCCCCATTATAGTCTCCGGGCGGAAGGGCCGGGTTACAGCCTCCCGCACGGCCTGGCAGCCGTCGTCGGGCCGGCCGCAATCGCCTCCGGGAGTCTCCCGAATCCCTCCGGCCGCTTCCGAAACCCCTCCGGGCGCTTCCCGACCGTCTCCGGGAGGTTCCGGATTCCCTCCGGCCGCTTCCGGACGGTCTCCGGGAGGTCCCGAAATCTCTCCGGCCCCT
>Ga0137403_10001743_pt1 | contig 27178 bp, 25 predicted proteins | sample CZOMad2_1_16fung_FD_122057 | JGI IMG/M metagenome (GOLD analysis project Ga0137403, IMG submission 122057) | Vadose zone soil fungal communities from Angelo Coast Range Reserve, California, USA - CZOMad2_1_16fungal (Hybrid Assembly) | ecosystem: Environmental > Terrestrial > Soil > Vadose zone... | reverse complement strand
CCACAGTTTTCTCCAGTTCTTGATGAAAGATCTGAAATCTGAGATCTCAAATCTGAAATCACTCTTCTGAACCTGAAATCACATTTCTAAAATCCAAAATCACACTTCTAAATATCTGAAACCAGCGACGCACCTTCAAGCTTTTTTTCCAGAACGCGTTTCGCTACTCCTTCGCCGGAGCCTTTTTATTAGAAGCTCTTTTGGTCTTCTTCTCTTCCGCTGCGGGCTCGGCGCTGGAAACGCTCTCGGCCTTCCGGGATGCTCGTTTCTGGCGCGGCGCGGACGCCGCTCCGCCTCGTTTCCGGCTCTTGCTTTCTGCGAGCTTCGCCGGTTTGGCTCCACTTAGCTTGCCTGCCTTGCCATTGCCTTTCGCCGCCTTCGGTTCCGGCCGCGCATCGTTAGACAACAAAATGGTCACATGACAAAAGTGGCGCTGCTCGCGATAAGCGCGGCCCTGCGGCGCGGGTCTCACGCGGCGTCTGTTCTTGGTCGGACCGCGGTCGACAAAAGCCGCCTTCACCCACAGGTCATCGGGATCAATTGCGACGTTTGCTTTATCGGCCGCCTCATTCGCATTGGCGATTGCCGAACGCACGCACTTTTCAATTCCATCCGCTGCCCGGCGGTTGGCATACGCCAGGATAGCCAGGGCCCGATTCACATCCTTTCCCCGAATCAGGTCGACGACCAGGCGCGCCTTTTGCGATGATCCCCGCAGATACTTTGCTTTCGCAGTCGCTTCCATACTTGTCCTCTAATCGTGAATCGCCCTTCCGCTTCCTACGGCTATTTACTCGCAGGCGGCGCCGCGGGGGCCACCTTGGTGGCTTTCTCGACTTTTGTTCCCGAATGACCTTTGAACGTTCGTGTGGGCGCAAACTCACCCAACTTGTGACCCACCATGTTTTCAGTGACGTAGATCGGCAAATGCCTCTTGCCGTTATGCACCCCGAACGTAAGCCCGACCATGTCGGGAGTTATAGTCGAACGTCGCGACCAGGTCTTGATCACAGGTGGACGCTGTCCGCCCACGCGGGCACGCTCAACAACTTTCTGAATGCCCTTGTCGATAAATGGTCCCTTTTTAACTGAACGCGCCATATATCTCCATTTCCAATTTCCGATTGCCAATTGCCGATTCTAGTTATTGGCAATTACTTGGTTCTGCGATCACGCAAAATCATCTTTTGCGTTCGCTTGTTGCTCCTCGTCTTGTAGCCACGTGTCGGTTGACCCCAGGGAGTCACCGGATTGCGGCCGCCCGAAGTCTTTCCCTCGCCGCCACCATGGGGATGATCCACCGGGTTCATGGCCACACCACGCACCTGCGGTCGCAACCCTTTCCAACGCGATCTGCCGGCTTTGCCCAACGACACGTTCTCGTGTTCCAGATTTCCGACCTGCCCAACTGTAGCCCGGCAAACCAGCGGCACTCGCCTGACTTCACCTGACGGCATGCGAAGCTGAGCGTAACTACCTTCCTTGGCGACCAACTGCGCAAATGCGCCGGCCGACCGAGCCATCTGCCCACCTTTTCCCGGCCGCAGCTCAATATTGTGAATCTGCGTTCCCAGCGGAATATTTATCAGCGGCAGGGTATTACCCGGCAGAATATCCGCCTCGGCCCCGCTCATAATCGTCTTTCCTACCTCGAGTCCATTCGGAGCAATGATGTAGCGCTTCTCACCGTCAAGGTAGGTGATTAGGGCGATATGCGCAGACCGATTAGGATCGTATTCAATCTGTGTAACCCGCCCTGGTACCCCTTCTTTATCGCGTTTGAAATCTATGACGCGATAAAAGCGTTTGTGACCACCGCCGCGACGTCGAACGGTAATGCGGCCATTATTGTTACGTCCGGAAATTCGCTTCTTCGGCTCGAGCAAAGACTTTTCAGGGATCGCGCCAGCCGTTAGCTCATCGCGCGTCAAATAAGTCTGATAGCGCCGCGCCGGTGATGTAGGTGTAAGTTTCTTGATGCCCATGTCGTTATTTCCGATTGCCAATTGCCGATTGCCGATTTGCCCTCAACGCAGGTGCCTACTAATTGGCAATCGGTAATTGGCAAATCGGCAATGCTTAGACTGATTCGCCGTAATCGACCGTCTTCTCGCCTTCTTTCAAGGTCACGTAGGCCTTTTTCCAGGAAGGTTTGCGGCCTTCAAATCTTCCTCTGCGCGCGGTCTTTCCCATGAAATTAATGGTGCGTATCCGGTCAACCTTCACCTGAAAGATCGTTTCCACGGCTGACTTAATCTCGGGCTTTGTCGCGCGTCGATCGACTCGAAATGTCAGTAGCTGTCGCTTGTCCTGCGATTCTTCTTTGGCAACCAGCGCCTTTTCCGTGATCACCGGCGACTTGATGATGTCCCAGATCGTTCTCACCGTTTACGCCGCCTCCTTCTTGGGTTTTCGCGCCCGCCTTGGTTTTGCTTCGGCAATAGCCGGTTCAGGTGTTTCCTCAGATGTTTGCGGTTGAGCCTCTTTGGGCCCAAGTACTTGCTCTAATTCTTTAGCGGCCGAACGGGACAACACCAGCGTCTCGTGATAGAGAAGATCGTAAATATTCAAACCAAAGCTGTTCACAACTTTCGTGCGCCGCACATTTCGCGAAGACAGCAGCAGGTTCCGGTTGTCGAGCGAATCAACAATCAACATCTTGCCCGCAAGACCCAGGCTTCCCAGGGAACTCACCAGTTCCTTTGTCTTCGGATTCTCGAGTTGCCAGCCCTCAATCACCACTACATTTCCCTCTCGAACACGAGCCGACAGGGCCGAACGCAGCGCGCCCTGGCGCATCTTTTTCGGCAGGTTGTAGGACCAGTCGCGGGGCTGTGGGCCATGCGCGTTTCCGCCGCCCTTCCACAGAGGGGAGCGCAGCGAAGCGATGCGCGCGCGGCCTGTTCCCTTTTGCTTCCATAATTTCCGTCCCGATCCGGAAACATCGCCGCGGGTCTTGGTCGCGGAGGTTCCCTGCCGCGCGTTGGCCATGTAGTTCCTGACGGCGGCATGAATCAGTGGTTCATTCAAAGGCGCGCCAAAGACAGCCTCTGATAACTCGACCTCACCAACCTCTTCGTTCTTTAAATTGCGCACCTTAACGGTAGGCATATTCGACTCCACCTTTGATTATTTCCGATTGCCAAGATCATTGCCGATTGCCGATTGCCGATTTCAAAACCCTTTGTCGCTTCCGAACCCATCGGCAATCAGCAATGATCTTGTCGCTTACACGCCAATCGGCAATCGGAAATCGGCAATGAGTCACTTCGTCGCTTTCTTAACCACCACCACGCTGCCGTTAGCGCCGGGTACCGCACCGCGGATCATCAACAAGTTGTTTTCCGCATCGACCCGTGCAACGGTTAAGCCTTTGGTTGTTACTCGCACATCGCCCATGTGACCCGAAGAGCGATTCCCCTTGATAACTCGCGACGGATAAGCTGAAGCGCCGATTGAGCCTGGCGCTCGCACGTTCATCGATCCATGCGATTCCGGGCCACGATTAAAGTGGTGGCGCTTGACGGTCCCGGCAAAGCCTCGGCCCTTCGACCGTCCAACCACATCAACCATATCGCCGTCAGCAAAAAGATCGACAAGCACTTTATCCCCGACATTCATTTCACCACCGGTACCATCGATGCGCAGTTCCTTGAGGATCCGGGTGGGGGGAATGCCGGCGCCAGTTTTCTCGAAATGCCCGCGCATGGGCTTGGTGACGTTTTTTGGTTTCGGCGGCTTATCATCAACCAGGCCAAGCTGCACTGCGTCATAGCCATCCGGTCCAGTCGCGGATTTTCGCTGAACAACCACGCAAGGTCCCGCCTTGATCACGGTCACCGGAGTAACCGTTCCATCCGGGGCAAAGATTTGCGTCATCCCGATTTTTCTACCGATGATTCCGTTAATCATTTTCGATTGCCCATTGCCAATTGCCGATTGTTGTTATTAACGTGCGCCATGCTTTCCAAAGGCCAATCGGCAATCGGCAATCGGAAATCGGCAATGGCTTACTGTCTGCCAAATGCTTTGATCTCGACATCTACACCGGCCGGTAGATCCAACTTCATCAGTGCATCAACGGTTTGCGGTGTCGGATCCAGAATATCCATCAGTCGTTTGTGTGTTCGGATCTCGAATTGCTCGCGCGACTTCTTGTCAACGTGCGGCGAACGCAACACGGTCCATTTGTTCTTAACAGTTGGCAACGGTATCGGTCCGGCCACCCGGGCGCCGGTTCGTTTCGCCGTCTCAACGATCTCCGACGTTGATTGATCCAGCACGCGATGATCGTAAGCTTTGAGCCTGATCCTGATTTTTTCGTTCAACATATAGTCATTTCCGATTGCCGATTGAAGGCATTTCCGATTGCCGATTGCCGATTGCCGATTGCCGATTGCCAATTGCCGATTGGCGAATGATGTCAATTGAATTTGTCATTGCCGACTGTCATTTGAAGTAAATCTTTCGCCTCTGATTACCTGCCAATCGGCATTCGGCAATCGGCAATCGGCAATGACTTCAATCGGCAATCCCTCTACTCGATCACTTCCGTGATCGTTCCTGCTCCCACCGTCCGCCCGCCTTCCCGGATCGCGAAGCGCAGCCCTTTCTCCATCGCGATGGGCGTGATCAACTCGATGTCCATCGCCACGTTGTCTCCTGGCATCACCATCTCCACTCCCGCGGGCAACTGCGCTACCCCCGTCACGTCCGTCGTCCGAAAGTAAAACTGCGGCCGGTAGCCCGTGAAAAACGGCGTGTGCCGCCCTCCTTCTTCCTTCGTCAGCACATACGCCTCCGCCTTGAACTTCGTGTGCGGCGTAATGCTCCCCGGCTTCGCTATCACCTGCCCCCGCTCGATGTCCTTCCGCTCCACTCCCCGCAGCAGCAACCCCACATTGTCCCCGGCCGTCCCTTCGTCCAGCAGCTTCTTGAACATTTCCACGCCCGTCACCACCGTCGTCCGCGTCGGCTTGATCCCCACCACTTCTACACTCTCGTTCACCTTCACCTTGCCCCGCTCTACCCGGCCCGTGGCCACCGTCCCCCGTCCCTGAATCGTGAAGATGTCTTCCACCGGCATCAAAAACGGCTTCTCGATGTCCCGCTCCGGCGTCGGAATGTAATCATCCACCGAGGCCATCAGCTCTTCCACCGTCTTCTCCCACGTCGCGTCTCCTTCCAAAGCCTTCAACGCACTGCCGCGGATCACCGGAATCTTGTCCCCGGGAAACTCATAGGCGCTCAACAACTCCCGCACTTCCAGTTCCACCAGATCCAGCAACTCCGGATCGTCCACCGCGTCCGCCTTGTTCATGAACACCACCATTGCCGGCACCCCTACCTGCCGCGCCAGCAATATGTGCTCCCGCGTCTGCGGCATCGGCCCGTCCGTCGCCGCCACCACAAGGATCGCCCCATCCATCTGCGCCGCCCCCGTGATCATGTTCTTCACATAGTCCGCGTGCCCAGGACAGTCCACGTGCGCGTAGTGCCGCTTCTCCGTCTCGTACTCCACGTGCGCCGTCGCGATCGTGATCCCCCGCGCCTTCTCTTCCGGCGCTTTGTCGATCTGATCAAAGGCCACAAACTGCACCTTCGGGTTCTTCTTCCCCAACACCCGCGTGATCGCCGCCGTCAGCGTCGTCTTCCCGTGGTCCACGTGCCCGATCGTCCCGATGTTCACGTGCGGCTTACTACGGTCGAATTTCTCTTTGGACATCTTTAACTCCTTTTCAAGGATGAGCCTTCGGGTTTTTCTGTTTTGTTTTCGTGTGATTTGGTGGATCGCATTTCGTAGATCCCTAACAGATCTACCAAATCACACGAAGACAAAACAGAAAAACACGAAATCCTAAATCCTAGAATCGTGCTTTCATTTAGCTACGCCCTGCACCTTTGCAATAACTTCTTCAGCGATATTCTTCGGCGCCTGCTCGTAACGTTCAAAGTGCATCGTCGAGGTGGCGCGTCCCTGCGTCGCCGAACGCAAATCAGTGGTGTAGCCAAACATTTCCGAAAGCGGCACAAAAGCCGTGATTACCTGGGCGCCACCCACACGCGGTTCCGTACCCTGGATTTTTCCACGGCGTGAGTGAAGGTCTCCGTTTACCGGTCCGGTGTATTCGTTTGGCGTTACCACTTCAACACGCATGATTGGCTCAAGCAATACTGGCTTGGCCTTTCTAACCGCATCCTGAAAGGCTAAAGAACCGGCAATATGGAATGAACGCTCGTCAGAATCCACTTCGTGATACGAGCCAAAAACCAGACGTACCTTAATGTCCACGAGTTCATAGCCTGCCAGAAAGCCCCGCTCCATCGCGTCCCTGATACCCTGTTCAACCGGCTTGATGTACTCCCTCGGTATGGCGCCGCCGGTAATCTCATTTTCAAAAACAAAGCCTTGGCCTGGCGCCGGCTCGATCTCGATCTCGACGTGTCCGTACTGACCGCGCCCACCCGTCTGCTTCTTGTAAACCTCTTTGCCGGGTGCGGGCTGCGTAATCGTCTCGCGGTACGCCACCTGCGGCTTACCAACGTTCGCTTCAACACCGAATTCGCGTTTCATGCGATCGACAATGATTTCCAGGTGCAGCTCGCCCATTCCCGCGATGATCGTCTGACCGGTTTCCTGATCCGTGGAAACGTTGAACGATGGGTCTTCCTGAGCCAGTCGATTCAAGGCCACGCCGAGCTTGTCTTGATCCTGCCGAGTCTTCGGCTCAACTGCGACCCGAATAACCGGAGCGGGAAACTCTATCGCTTCCAGCACAATCGGCTTATTTTCGTCGCAGACGGTATCGCCGGTTGTTACCTGCTTCATGCCGCCGATTGCGATAATCTCGCCGGCACTCGCTTCGTTGATATCTTCGCGCTTATTGGCGTGCATCCGCATCAGGCGACCGACGCGCTCTTTGTTGTCCTTGATCGAATTGTAAGCATACGAGCCCGCCTTGATGGTGCCACTGTAAATGCGCACAAAAGAAAGCTGGCCGAGATGCTTGTCAGCCATGATCTTAAAAACGAGTCCTGCAAAGGGTGCGCTGGAATCCGGCGGACGAAGTTCTACTTGCCCGTTCTTGGGATTGGTTCCTTCGACGGGTGGAATATCGAGCGGCGAAGGGAGGTAATCAACCACAGCATCGAGCAGAGTTTGCACACCCTTGTTCTTGAAGGCGGACCCTGTGACTACCGGAACGAGCTTAATCTCAAGCGTCCCCTTTCGCAGTCCCTTGCGAATCTCTTCTTCGGTAATCTGTTCCCCTTCGATGTACTTGTGCATCAGGCCATCATCGACGCTGGCCACGGCCTCAATCAATTTCTCGCGCGCGGCTTCCGCCGCAGCTCTAAGGTCGGCGGGAATCTCGATCGTTTCATACTCGGCGCCTTTGCTCTCGTCGTTCCACAGCAATCCCTTCATCGCAATCAGGTCTACGACGCCCTTGAACTGATCTTCAATGCCAATGGGGATTTGTAGGGCCACGGGATTCGCGCCCAGACGCGTGATGATCGATTCGAAAGACCGTTCGAACGAGGCCCCGGCGCGGTCCAGCTTGTTGATAAAGCAAATCCGGGGAACACCATATTTGTCTGCTTGACGCCAAACGGTTTCTGACTGCGGTTCAACGCCCGCAACTCCATCGAACACCGCGACGGCGCCGTCGAGCACACGCAACGAACGTTCAACCTCCATGGTGAAGTCAACGTGGCCAGGCGTGTCGATGATGTTAATGCGATAATCGAGGTCATTGCGTTCCCAAAAGCACGTAGTCGCGGCGCTGGTAATGGTGATACCGCGCTCCTGCTCCTGCTCCATCCAGTCCATCGTCGCCGTACCCTCGTGCACCTCGCCAATTTTATGGGTGATGCCCGTGTAATAAAGGATACGCTCGGTGGTGGTGGTCTTACCGGCATCGATGTGCGCCATGATGCCGATATTCCTGAACTTGTTTAAGTCGTGCTTAGCCATGACCGTCAGTTGTCAGTAGTCAGTTGTCAGTAGTGCGTCTTTCGGTGACGGACTACTGACCACGGACAACGGACCATTTACCATTTGTAATGCGCAAACGCTTTGTTGGCGTCCGCCATGCGGTGTGTGTCTTCCTTCTTCTTGACTGCATTGCCGCGATTGTTTGCCGCGTCGAGTATTTCCGCCGCCAGCCGATCCGTCATCGTCTTTTCGCCGCGGCCGCGCGCATACGAAACAATCCACCGGATTGCCAGCGCTCCGCGTCGCTCCTGGTGCACTTCCACCGGCACCTGATACGTCGATCCACCCACGCGGCGCGATTTAACTTCGACCGTAGGCTTAACGTTGTCGATCGCCCGTTTGAAAACCTTCAATGGCTCTTCGCCGGTCTTATCACCGATTTGTCGCATGGCTCCGTAAAAAATATTCTCCGCCAGCGACTTCTTACCCATCCACATCACGCCATTGATAAACTTAGTTACCAACGGGCTGCTGTAGATTGGATCCGGCAGAACTTCTCGTCTTTCGGCAACTCTTCGTCTTGGCATAAATCAGATTCCAGCTATCAGCGATGTATGACGCTTACGGTTAACCTCTCCGACTATTTTCCAGCTCCTGCCTTGGGCCGCTTGGCGCCATACTTCGAGCGCCCCTGTTTGCGATCAGAGACTCCCACGGAGTCGAGTGTTCCCCGGATTACGTGATAACGAACTCCCGGCAGGTCCTTCACGCGTCCTCCACGGATTAGCACAATCGAGTGCTCTTGCAGGTTATGGCCGACACCCGGAATGTAGGTCGTTACTTCGATCCCGTTTGTCAGACGGACGCGAGCCACTTTTCGCAGCGCCGAGTTAGGCTTTTTCGGTGTTTGCGTATAGACACGAGTACAAACGCCGCGCTTCTGCGGTGAGCTCTGCAGAGCCGGGCTGGCAGTTTTGTACTTAACTCTCTCGCGGCCTTTGCGAACAAGCTGGTTAATTGTCGGCAATGCTCTTCCTCTTTCGTTGCTTGCGAAATGCGCAAAGCGCAAAAAGGCATTGCCTGCGTCTTTCCGGAACTTGTCCGGCAGTCAGCGCAGGCGGCTGCCCTGCATGATTTAATTCAGGGATGTTCTGACTTCGCTGTTGTGGCGGGTGTGGATAGTGGCTTCCCCTAAGCCGAAGCTTTTCTGTGGCGTCGCAACATTCAGGCGAGAAGGACGTTAACCTTTCACGCGAGCATGCGCGGGGGCCTCGACTTTTGTTGAAAAGTTAGGGCGACGCATGCCAGTTACGCCACAATAATTATCAAGCGACTGGAAAACTGCTTGCCAGCCGGGCAACGCCTCCACACCGACAGAACCTACTGGACGTTGCACTGTTTGGTTCAGACGCGGGGTCCGAAATGGCAGACTATAAATGCTGCGGGTGCGAGTGTCAAGCGGGGCGCGGAGAGGCAGTGCCCTGGTTTAGTTTTCAACTTTTTCAACCTCTAGGTAACAAAGTGACAGTTTCTTGCTTTGTTTGCAGGTTTTGCGAGTAACAAATCGATCCATGAAATCACACGAACCGAAAACAAAATCACAACGAAATGTTCCCCTATTTATTTCGTGTAATTTCGGGGATCATTATTTCGTGTAATTTCGTGGATCATGTCTTAGGTATTGGTTGCGCCTCTTCTGCGCTGGGGAGTTCTCAAAACATCCACTTGAGGAGATACCAGGCGCCAATGCCGAGTCCGCCCAGCAGGACCACTATGGCTACAACCGCTACAGCAATGATCAGTTTGAATTTCCGATAACGGCTCTCATCAGGCGGGGACAGGGCACCCTGGGGAAAGTAAGGCGGTGGTGTGTAAGTGGCCATCTCTCTTAAACCTCGTTTACTGTTCACCCGGTGGTGTGCTGGTTCCCGAGCTCTCGGGTTGTTTCTTCAGCTCGTCTTCTTTTTGCTTCTTCAGGAGGTCTTCCTGATGTTTTCTAGCGGCCTGAATTCGCTTAACGCCTTCCTGTGCTTCCTCGAGTCCATCCTGAGCACGGTAGTTCTCCGGGTCGATCTCGAGCGACTTCGAAAAGGCATTGGCGGCTTCATCATACTGAGCCAGCCGCGTTAGAGCCATTCCCAAATCACAGTAAATATCGGAATCATCCTCTTTTAAACGGGTGGCCTGCCGATATTCCTTAACCGCTTCGCTATAAAGCCGCAGTGCTGCATAGGTTTGACCGAGATTGTAATGCGCTTCGGCGTCGTTGGGATTGTCAGTCAGGAATGCCTTGTAAGCCTCAATCGCCGCTTTGTACGCCGCCTCGGCCTCTTCTGCTTTATTGAGTGCTTCGTACGCCAGTCCCAGGCGGAAATGCGCTTCAGCCAAATCTGGATCGAGTTTCAGAGCTTGTTGAAAAGCTTCGACAGCCTGCGAGTCTTCATCATTTCGGTACAACTCTCGACCTTTTTCCAAGTATTGTCGCGCGCCCGTATGAGCATCAGCGACGCTATTTCCACCGCTCACAGCCGTTCCGCTTGCCGGTTGGGTGGTGCTGTTGTTGCTTCTACATCCCGCCAAAAAGACAAGCGGGCAAGCCACAAGAATGATTAACGTCAGTCCAGTTAAATGCCGCAATTCGCCCCCACTTTGGGGAGAGCTGTTGTGTTTCAAAGCAGAATATCTACGTCAAATCAGGTGCTGCCGTCAAACGCTTAGCATTTTCCCGGCCTCAACTTCCACACGTGTCCCGCGGCCGGGGCTTTACAGAGTAACGTAGTTCGCTCAATAATCAGGCGTACACCGAACAACCTGGCCCGGGCCCTATCAACCTTCTGAACTGCGGAAGAAGACGGCGATTATCCGTTTCCCCTTATCAAACAGATTCTGTAGGAAGCAGTTAGCTTTTTTTCGCGGCGGACGCGGCGAAAAGGATGCGAAAAAAGGAGTGAAATGGTTAAACGGAAGGCCTTTATCAAATCATTTTTGATGATCAGTTTAGCAGGGCTATACGTCTTTAGCTCAGCAGTTCACGGGCAGACACCCCGAGTCGAACAGGTTGCTTTTTCGCCTCCCACCCTGAGCCTTGCAGCCGATCCTGTTGCTATAACGACCTGCGCGGGAGATACCAGCGCGGCTATTGTGCGTCTAGATGCCAGTGGAACTTCCACCCGCGGTAATCCGGCACGATACAGTTGGCGAGCTAGCGCCGGGAAAATTCAGGGAGACGGCCCCACAGTAACCTGGGACCTCGCCGGCGTAAGTCCCGGTTATTACAAAGCTTTTCTTGATGTTAAGAGCGGCAGCACTAACGAGGAGTGCGAGTCGTTCTCTTCAACCACTGTTTTTGTTAACTGTTTACCGCCTCCACCAGTTTGTCCGAATGTTTCCATCGTGTGTCCGGATCAAGTGGCAGTCGATCAACCGATAACCTTTACTGCCGCGCTCGCCGGCGGTAGCGGAAACGTGGCTGCTAACTATAGCTGGAGTATCTCAGGCGGACGAATCGTGGAAGGTCAGGGTACGACTTCTATAATCGTCGACACAAAAGGTTTAGCGGGACAAACCATCAGAGCCGAGTTCCTGGTTAATGGTTATCCCTCGGAGTGTTCCGCCAGCTGCGTCGTCCAGATTCCGCTGCCAAAGCAGACTTGCAAGAGGTTTGATGAGTTTCCCAGCATTCAGCGGAATGATGAAAAGGCCCGCTTAGACAACTTTGCCGTCGAGCTGCAAAGTGACCCCACGGCCACGGGTTATGTTGTGGTATCTCCAGCCGCTAATGGACGTGCAGGTGAGGTACAAAAACACAGTTCACGAATACTCGATTATCTGGTCAATTCCCGTGGCATCGACGCGAGGCGTATTGTCCCGATAACCGGAACGGCACGCAATGAACTGATGGTTGAGCTCTGGAGCTGTCCGCAGGGCGCCGTGTTGCCATCAAAGGTTCCTTAGTCCTGGATTTTCACATAACGCAAAGAGCCGGCGAGAACTAGAAACTCTTGCCGGTTTTTTTTGCGAACTAAAACACCTGACGCTGCCGCCACGTTCCTTTGGTCGCTAATGTGAAGCGAGGCTCAACCACTCCATCACCGGCGATCAACGCTTTGACATACCTGCCGACGACTGGTCCATGCTTGAACCCATGGCCTGACCCACCGCCGACCAACCACACGTTTTCGAAATCAGGGTGCAAATCGATCAGAAAATCCCCATTCGAGGTGTTTTCGTACTGACATACACGCGCTTCCAAAATAGGTTGATCCTTTAAAGAGGGCACGCGTTCAGCCAGGTACCTTCGCATTGCTGCCACTCCAATTGCGGTTGGCAGGCGTTCGCCTTCATCCGGATCGAAAAGCGGCCCATGGGCATCAAGCGCAATCTTGAAACCTCGCCCATCGACGTCGGGCATTGCATATACCAGGTCGTTGAAATCAATCCAGACTGGAGTAGTTGACCAGGCTGAGGCCTGCCTGCCGGTTGGAAGGCTCAGGAAAAAGACTTCCTGTCGTGTGACATGGATCAAATTGCCAATTAGCGCAGGAAATACTTTCGGCAACCATGGTCCACAAGCAAATACAAACTGGCCGGCCTCAATTGTTGTTCCTTCGGTCGTGCTGATCGTTTTCAGCTTTCCTTTACCGGCGGGAGCCAGAACTTCCTCACGAAAATAAGTCGCACCGATTTTGACTGCCTGGCTTACAACGGCACGCACCGACTGGCGAGCCATTAGAACGCCACTGTCAGGCTCGAGCAGGCCCCAAAACGTCGGACCGATCTCAAGCTGAGGATATCGACGATGCAGAGCATTTTGATCCAGCCGTTCGAAGCGCACTTTATTTCTTTGCAACGTCCCGAGCGTTGCTTCTGAATACGTATCGTCCTCGCGAGCGAGCCACAAAACTCCGGTTCGGTGAAACAGCCGTTGAAGGGGATCGTGGGCGATCTGTCCAGGTGCAATCTGATCAAAAAAGTCCAGCCACAACCGGAGGGAAGCTTGTGCCGATCTCGTGTAGAGATCGTCCGGACCGTAGCCCATTCGGATGATTCGAGACTCTCCGCCAGAGCTGGCGCGGCTATTTGCCGGGCCGTGCCGGTCCAGTAACGCCACCTTCGCGCCCGCCCGTTGGAAATGGTAGGCAGTCCAGGCCCCGAAAACTCCAGCGCCTATTACTGCAACGTCGTAACCATTCCGGACCATTGACTGTTACCTGCAATACTTATGGCCAACGACACAAATCGTCTCGAAGGGCTAGGGTTGCTGCATGGCGCGTCTCAGGGCTGCGGGAATGTGTGCCTTGTCTTCACTGAAAACTCGGAACTTGCCTTCGAATTTCGCCGAGAGGATGGCGCAGTGGAGCTTGCCATCGGCAACGTTAATCACCATGACTGCCTCTTCGACTCCACAACTATGGGCCATACAACCCCGCGCCACCAGTGCTCCCTCGTCGCTTTCGATCGGCATTTCGGTCTGCAACCGGTTCATGAAGAAGCTATAGTTTGCCCCCAGCAAAGTCCTTAACCTTCGCTTGATGCTCGGAACACCTCGCAGCAAATCGCCCGGATACTTGCCGACATAGGATTCCAATCTTTGAGGTTCGTAACCCGCGGAAGGAGATGTGCCGGGAGTTGCGCTTAGTGCTCCTGAAACGACGAGCAAAGATGCCAGAACGATCAGCTTACGCATAAACCACCTCCGATTACGTTCACCGGGATTGAAGCAGTCTCATGCTCGCGCACATTAACACCCTTTGACCGGTTCCTTCCAGAGTACAACAATCTAAACGTGTGATTTCGTGTACCGAGATTCTGCTGACAGAGCTAAACCTCACGCTTGTAGCGCGTAAGTCTCGTGGCTACAAAAAAGGCCGGCGCTTAGAACGCGCCGGCCAGCTAAAGTCCAAACTGTGTTTGGTCTATTCTTCGGGTTCAGTGACCTGGACTTCGCCCACTCCATCACCCTCGCCCGCAGCCGCCGTCACGGCCGCCCGTGTTGGTGGTAATGCGATGTCGTGACCGCCGACGATATCGGGAAAGTCCTCGAGCTCGCGTTCGCGTGCCTGATCGATGGTCTCGTCGCGCTCGAGCTCGACATTGCGGTAATACTCCATGCCTGTGCCGGCCGGAATCAGACGACCCATGATCACGTTCTCCTTCAGACCGCGAAGGTAGTCGATACGGCCGGAGATGGCCGCCTCGGTAAGAACGCGCGTCGTTTCCTGGAACGAGGCCGCTGATATGAACGAGTCCGTCGACAGTGAAGCCTTGGTGATGCCAAGCAAAAGGGGCTCAGCCTGTGACACTTCTCCATCGGTTTCACGCACTCGCTCGTTCTCATCCGTAAAGCGGAAACGATCTACCTGCTCTTCCAGCAGAAAGTCCGTGTCGCCGACTTCCTTGATTTTCACCCAGCGCAACATTTGTCGCACAATCACCTCGATGTGCTTGTCGTTGATGTTGACGCCCTGCAACCGATAGACCTCCTGGATTTCGTTCACCAGATATTCCTGCAAGCGGCTCATTCCGAGTACCCGCAGGATATCGTGGGGATTCAAAGGTCCATCCATCAGGGCTTCGCCGGCTCGCACGCGGTCGCCTTCCTGTACGTTGATGTGAGTACCGCGCGGAATATCGTATTCGCGCTCTTCACCGTCATCGCCCGTGATGATCAATTTGCGTTTGCCCTTGGCGATCGGACCCAGCTTGACTGAGCCGTCGATTTCGGACATTACAGCGGTTTCGGCGGGTTTGCGTGCTTCGAACAACTCCACGACCCGCGGCAAACCACCAGTGATGTCCTTGGTCTTCGTTGTCTCGCGCGGGATCTTGGCGATGATGTCCCCAGGCTCGACTTCGTCACCGTCGCTTACCATCAGGTTTGCGCGGACAGGCATCTGGTAGGTTTTCAGCACTTTGTTACTGGCGCTGCGAATTTCCAGACGCGGCTGCTTCTTTTCGTCGGGCGAGTCTTTTACAACCATGCGCGACTGGCCGGTTACTTCGTCCACTTCCTCATCGAAGGTCACACCTTCTTTAAGATCCTGGTACTTAAGGTGACCGGCGACTTCGGTAAGAATCGCGAAGGTAAATGGATCCCATGTTGCCAGCAACTGGTCCTGCACCACTCGCTGGCCGTCTCCGACTTGTATGTGCGCTCCATAGACAATCTGATAACGAGCAACCTCACGACCGCGGTCATCAATAATCGTCAGCGCTCCGTTACGATTCATGGCGATTCGCTCGCTCTTACGACTCGTGACCGTTTGCAGGTCAATGAACTTGACCGTGCCGTCCTGCCGAGCCTCGTGCTTGGAAGACTCCTCAAGGCGCGCCGTGCCGCCGATGTGGAACGTACGCATCGTCAACTGCGTGCCGGGCTCGCCGATCGACTGAGCTGCAATTACTCCCACTGCTTCTCCGATTTCCACCGGACGCCCGGTGGCCAGGTTGCGGCCATAACACTTAATGCAGCATCCGCGACGCGATTCGCACGTCAAGACCGAACGAATCCGCACGCGTTGCACACCCGACCGTTGAATCTCAGATGAAAGATCCTCATCGATCTCCTTATTCGATTCGACAATCACTCCGCCTTCAACCGGATCTATAACATCCTCGAGCGCGGTGCGACCAACGATACGATCGCGCAGTGACTCGATCTCCTCGCCACCTTCCACGATTGCGCTGGCCGAGATTCCTCTCAGCGTTCCGCAATCCTGCTCGCTGATGATCACGTCTTGAGCAACGTCAACCAGACGGCGCGTCAGGTAACCTGAGTCGGCAGTCTTCAGCGCTGTGTCGGCCAATCCCTTGCGGGCGCCGTGCGTAGAGATGAAGTACTGGAGGACGTCCAGTCCTTCGCGGAAGTTTGCCCGGATCGGTGTCTCGATGATTTCGCCAGATGGCTTGGCCATCAAGCCGCGCATACCGGCCAACTGACGAATCTGTTGGGCACTGCCTCTCGCTCCGGAATCGCTCATTACAAGGATGGGGTTAAGTTCGCCGCTGGATCGTTCGCGGTCGTCCATTGCCTTGAACATCTCTTTCGCCACCTTGTCGGTGACTTCGGACCAAATGGCGATGATCTTGTTGTATCGCTCACCGTTAGTAATGACCCCATCCAGGTATTGCTGCTCAACCGAGATCACCTCTTTCTCGGCTTTGTCAATCAAACCCTTCTTCGCGTCGGGTGTTACCAGATCGTCGATACCGATCGAAATACCTGCTTTGGTCGCGTACAGGAACCCGAGGTTCTTGAGATCGTCGAGCATTTTGACGGTCATCTCGTGACCCAGCCGGATATGCGAATAGTTAACCAGCGATTGCAGGCCCTTCTTTTTCAAAGTGCCGTTGATGAACGGTAACCCCGCGGGAATTGAGTCATTGAAAATTACGCGGCCAACGGTCGTATTAATAACGCGCCGAACGTCTTCCTGCACCGTTGCGCGGAGGATGTCCTGCGGATCGTGCTCCTGTGTCAGATCAATCAAGTCGCCGCTGATGCGGAGCTTGATTGGCGTTTGAGTGGTGACTTCATGAGCATCGAGCGCGAGCAAAACCTCCTCGAGCGAAGCAAAAACACGCCCTTCACCCTTGGCGCCCGCCTTGTCACGCGTGAGGTAATAGATTCCCAGCACGATGTCCTGCGAAGGAACCGCGATGGGCTGTCCGCTTGCCGGGCTCAGAATATTGTTACTCGAAAGCATCAGCACGGCCGCTTCTATCTGAGCTTCCGGACTGAGCGGAATATGCACGGCCATCTGGTCGCCGTCGAAGTCCGCGTTGAACGCCGTGCACACGAGCGGGTGAATCTTGATTGCCTTACCCTCAACGAGCACAGGTTCAAAAGCCTGGATTCCCAAGCGGTGAAGCGTAGGCGCGCGGTTCAAGAGCACCGGGTGTTCTCGAATCACCTCCTCAAGAATGTCCCACACCACGGGTTCCTGGCGTTCCACCATCTCTCGCGCTTGTTTAATCGTTGCCGCATGCGCCTGCTTTTCGAGTTGGTTATAGATGAACGGTTTGAACAGCTCGAGGGCCATCTTCTTAGGCAAACCGCACTGGTGCAGCTTAAGCTCGGGACCAACCACGATCACCGAACGGCCTGAATAATCGACTCGTTTTCCGAGCAGGTTCTGCCGGAAGCGGCCCTGCTTGCCTTTCAAGGTTCCGCTGAGCGACTTGAGTGGCCGGTTATTAACCCCTCGAAGCACACGTCCGCGGCGGCCGTTATCAAACAGAGCGTCAACTGCTTCCTGCAGCATGCGCTTCTCGTTGCGCACAATGACCTCAGGGGCGCGCAACTCCATCAATTTCTTCAGACGATTATTGCGGTTGATTACCCGGCGATACAGATCGTTTAGATCTGAGGTTGCAAACCGGCCACCGTCCAGCGGCACCAGGGGCCGCAGTTCAGGCGGAATTACCGGAATAACGTCGAGAATCATCCATTCAGGACGATTGCCTGATTTCAAGAAGCTTGTTGCCACCTTGAGGCGCTTGGAATATTTGAGCTTCTTCTGCTGCGAAGTCTCTTCCTTCATCCGCTTGCGCAGTTCGGCCGCAAGCTCAGGAATGTTTACGATCGCCAGCAGCTCTTTAATTGCCTCGGCGCCCATCTTGGCCACGAACTGACCGGGAAAATCGCGAACCAATTCACGATACCGCTCGTCAGAAACCAGCTCCTTCTCTTTCAGTCCGGGAGCGTCGCCGGGATCGATCACTATGTAGGATTCAAAATACAGCACCTTCTCCAGCTCTCTGAGCGGGATATCCAGCAGATGACCGATGCGCGAGGGCAGACCCTTGAAAAACCAGACGTGTGAACAGGGGCTGGCCAAATCAATGTGGCCGAGCCGTTCGCGGCGCACTTTTGCCTGGGTGACTTCGACGCCGCACTTGTCGCAAATCACTCCGCGGTGTTTCATGCGCTTATACTTGCCGCAGAGACATTCCCAGTCGGCCACCGGCCCAAATATTCGCGCACAAAATAGCCCGTCACGCTCCGGCTTAAACGTGCGGTAATTAATCGTTTCCGGTTTGGTTACCTCTCCATGCGACCACTGCCGGATTTTCTCCGGAGACGCAAGTGAGATACGAATAGCTTCAAAATCGGGAGCTAATTGCGTCTTTTCCTGTTGAAATCGAAACACGTGTTTATCTCCATTTCGGATCTCGGATGGCGGATTTCGGATTTCGCGGTTTCAAATCCGCAATCCGAAATCCGCATTCCGCAATACCAGTTAGCCTTCGACGGCGCTGGTGATCAACGCCTCGCCAATTCCATCCTCGCTGCCTTCGCCATTTGTCTCAATTTTCTTGTTTATCAATTCAACGTCGAGGCAAAGCGATTGCAGCTCACGCACCAGGACATTGAAAGACTCAGGCAAACCGGGATCGAAATCCGCTTCGCCTTTGACGATGGCTTCATAGATTTTCGAGCGCCCCGCCACATCGTCGGACTTTGCGGTAAGTAGTTCCTGAAGAATGTGAGCTGCGCCGTAAGCCTCAAGCGCCCAAACCTCCATCTCTCCAAAACGCTGTCCGCCAAACTGGGCCTTGCCACCCAGCGGTTGTTGGGTGATCAAACTGTAAGGCCCTATCGACCGGGCGTGGATCTTGTCGTCAACGAGATGAGAAAGCTTCAACATGTAGATGTAGCCAACCGTCACCTTCTGCTCAAAAGGGTCGCCGCTGAGACCGTCGTAGAGGACGGCCTTGCCCGACTCGTTGACGATCTCGGGAAGTCCCAGTTGTTGGGCGCGCTGTCCGGCCTCGCTTAACTTGGTCTTGATCTCCTTCTCAGTGGCGCCGTCAAAAACCGGCGTGGCGAAATAAAGCCCGAGCACGCGAGCTGCCCAGCCGAGGTGCGTTTCCAGAATCTGGCCCACATTCATTCGCGACGGGACACCCAGCGGATTGAGCACAATTTCCACTGGCGTTCCGTCCGGCAAATAAGGCATGTCCTCTTCAGGAAGAATGCGAGCAATGACGCCCTTATTTCCGTGGCGGCCCGCCATCTTGTCACCTACCGAGAGCTTGCGTTTCATGGCGATGAAGACTTTGACCATCTTGATCACGCCGGGCGCCAGCTCGTCTCCCTGACGCAGCTTGGCGATCTTCTCTTCGTAGATATCGGAGAGAATCTTGATCTGGCGTTCCGTGCGGTCCTCGTATTCCTTGATTTCCGCGCCTACATCCAAACGCGACGAAGCCAATTGAGCCTTACGGAGCACTTTGGCTTCGATGCCTTCGAGCATCTCCCGCGTGATGGGTGTGTTCTTCGCGATGACGACGTCGCGATTGGAAGTCAGATCCGCGGAAAGCTTGCGTCCTTCGAGTAATTCATAAATTCTGGCGTCGCGTTGCTCGCGAAGAATACGAATCTCGTCCTCGAGGTCGCGACGAAGCCGGTCCTCTTCCTCTTGTTCGATGGCCAAAGAGCGTTGATCCTTCTCCTGGCCCTTGCGCGTAAAGACCTGCACATCAACGACGGTGCCGTCGATACCCGGTGGGCAAACGAGCGAGGCGTCTTTCACATCGCCGGCTTTCTCGCCAAAGATTGCGCGCAGCAGTTTCTCCTCAGCCGTCAGCTGCGTTTCACCTTTTGGCGTGACCTTGCCTACGAGAATCGAGCCCGGCTTGACCTGCGCGCCGATGCGGATGATGCCGCTTTCATCGAGATCGCGCAGCATGTTCTCGCCAACGTTTGGAATATCGCGAGTGATCTCTTCCGGTCCCAGCTTGGTATCACGGGCCTCAATCTCGAGCTCTTCAATGTGAATTGAGGTGTAGTAATCCTCCTTCACCAGCCGTTCGGAAACGAGAATCGCGTCTTCAAAGTTATAGCCGCGCCAGGGCATGAAAGCGACCAGCACGTTCCGACCCAGGGCCAGCTCGCCGCGATCAGTGCAGGGCCCATCAGCGATGACCTGACCTTTGGCAACGCGCTCTCCGACGTGCACGATGGGCCGCTGATTGATACAGGTGTTCTGGTTTGAACGTTTGAATTTGATCAGCGTATAAATATCGGCAGTCACTTCACGCGAAATCGTGCCGTCGACGTTGTGGTCGGCTTTCACGATAGTGCGCTCCGAGTCGACGTAGTCCACCACGCCGTCACGTTTCGCAACCACGACGGCGCCGGAGTCGCGCGCAGTGGTCTGCTCCATGCCGGTCCCTATGTAAGGAGCCTCGGCACGCAGCAAGGGCACCGACTGACGCTGCATGTTCGAACCCATCAGCGCGCGGTTTGCGTCGTCATTCTCCAAAAACGGAATGAGCGATGCCGCCACGGAGACGAGCTGCTTGGGCGAAACGTCGACATACTCAATGTCTTTTCGCAGGGCGAGAATGAACTCACCGGCCTTGCGAGCGGCATTGCGCTCGTTCACGATGTAGCCTGTTTCGTCGAGGCGAATGTTCGCCTGGCCAATTACGTGCTTGTCTTCCTCCCAGGCCGTCAAGTAGAAGGGCCAGGGCTCGTGATCGGCCTTGCGGCTATCCGCGCCGGCCCGCTTGTTGGCCTTTTCGACCTCTTCCAAAGGCAGGTGCTCGCCGGGCTTGAGCTTGGTATCACCACCGTTGATGATGCGCACGTACTCGACAACTTTGCCGTCAAATACCTTTCGATAAGGGGCCTCGATGAAACCAAACTCATTGATCCGGGCAAAGCACGAAAGACTCGAAATCAATCCAATGTTCGGACCCTCAGGCGTCTCGATGGGACAAATCCGGCCGTAGTGAGTGGGGTGGACGTCGCGCACTTCAAAACCCGCGCGCTCTCGAGACAGACCGCCCGGCCCAAGGGCGGACAGCCTTCGCTTGTGAGTGATTTCCGACAGCGGGTTGGTTTGATCCATGAACTGCGAAAGCTGGCTGGAGCCGAAGAATTCGCGAACCGCAGCCGTGACCGGCTTCGCATTGATCAAATCGCGAGGCATGGTCGTCTGCATTTCCTGATGGATCGACATCTTTTCTTTGATCGCCCGTTCCATGCGCTCCAATCCAATGCGGAACTGATTCTCGAGCAGTTCCCCGACGGCGCGCACGCGGCGATTGCCGAGGTGATCGATATCATCCGCCTGGTACTCGGATGGGTTCTTGCGCATCTTGAGAACGTACGAAACCACCTCATAAAAATCCTGCGCCGAAAGCAGCGGATCGTTGATCCGATCACGCTCGGGTTTGCCCATCTTGATGTTGAACTTGAGCCGGCCCACACGCGAAAAATCAAACTTGCGCGGATCGAAGAACATGGCTTCCAACAGTCGATAAGCAGTCTGAACCGTCGGCGGATCGCCGGGTCGCATCTTGCGATAAATCTCGAGCAGGGCGTCAACCGGCTTGGTGATGACATCCTTTTTCAATGTCTGAGAAAGGATCGGGCCGACGTCATCGCGCTCAGGAAAGAACACTGAAAATGTGTCGATTCCGGCTTCGACGATCTCCTGGAGTTTAGCGGGAGTAATTTCGTTATTCGCCTCGAGGACGATTTCTCCACTCTCGGTATTGACGATGTCTGTAAGCGCGTATGCGCCTTCGAGCTGGGACGATTCGATTTCGACTTCTCCGATGTTGGCCTTGCGCAGTCCCTCAAGCCCGCTGGAGCTAACCTTCTTACCGCTGCGCACAATCGGCTCACTGCCCCGGCCTTTGATATCGAAGTCGACCTTCATGCCAACCAGGCTAGTCGGGCCCTGTTCGGGCACCTGAAGCATCAAACGTCCCTCTTCGACACGGACATCGTCGGTGACGTAAATCGCCCGCAGCATGTCTTCGTCGGTGAAAGACGCGTTCTTCACAGTGTCCTCAAGCTGCGAGTCGGTACGAACCGCTTTGGAGTCCACTTTCTTGCTGAACCACAATCCCAGGGCCCGCAAGAAAATTGAAGCGAGGAATTTGCGTTTGCCTACTCGAACATAGAGCAGATTTTTCTGGTCGTATTCAAACTCGACCCACGAGCCACGATACGGAATAATTTTTGCGACATAGATGGCGCCTTTCTTGAAGAACACGCCAGGCGAGCGATGCAGCTGAGAAACAATCACTCGCTCAGTGCCGTTAATGATGAAGGTTCCGTTGTCCGTCATTAGCGGAATTTCACCAAAAAAGACTTCCTCTTCCTTAATGTCGCGAATCGACAGCGCCTCGGTTTCAGCATCCTTGTCAAAGACGGTGAGACGGATCTTTACCTTCAGGGGAACGCTATAACTCATGCCGCGTTCCTGGCACTCCTGCTGGTCGTGCTTGTGTTTGAGGCCAACCGGCTCGCCGCAGTTTTCACAAAGCTGCGGTCGAACAAAGTTAAACGTGCCGCACTTATGGCAAAGGGTTTCACCGGCGGCGAGGGGGTTCACCTTGATCGTGGAACCACAGCTCTTGCAGTTTGCCCGGAGGTAGTTGAGACCTTCCAGGCGTCCGCATTTACACTGCCAGTTGCCGATCTGATATTCGACGAAATCCAGCGTTGCCGTGCCCCGAAAATCCGAAATAGGAAACACTGACTGAAAGACCGCCTGCAGACCAGTGTTTTCCCTTTCTTCAGGCAACAGATCCATTTGCAAAAAGCGATTATAAGATTCTCGTTGGATCTCGATCAGATTCGGAATCCGCACTGCAGTGGCAATTTTGGAAAAATCGACGCGCTCCGGCGCACGACTTGTGCGCCTACCCAACCCTGTATTTATTGTTTGAAGAAGATTTGCAGACATGAGAGATTCCTTATGAATTTGCGATTTTAGATTGACGATTTTCGATTGATAATGACAGGGAGCGGAAGACTCCAATCGCAAATCAAAAACCTAAAATACTCCAGAGACGCGAAGGCGCGGCCGGAGCGCACAACGCCCCGACCGCTTCGTTCACGAAAAAGCGGCTGATTACTTTCAAATTTTTCGGGAGTAACGCCAGCGCCTCAATACTCCCCTAACTTAACCACTCGGCAAACCACTGTCAAGCGACCAGGTTAGTTTGGACGCGGACATTTGGTCCGCGCCGGCGGGCACGATACCCGCAGTCCCAGGTGCCAGGTCGCCTGACCGGCACCTGTCGGTTAGATGTTTTCGCTACTTAACTTCGACGGTAGCGCCCGCATCGGACAATTTCTGTTTGATCGTTTCGGCCTCTTCCTTCGAAACGCCTTCTTTCACTGCTTTGGGGGCTGCCTCGACAAGGTCCTTGGCCTCCTTCAAGCCGAGCGCCGTCACTTCGCGAACAACCTTGATGACGTTAATCTTGTTGCCACCGATGGCCTGAAGAATTACGTCAAACTCGGTCTTTTCTTCGGCCGGAGCAGCAGCTTCGCCACCCGCGGCAGCACCGGCGGCCGGCGCCGCCACGGCCGCTGCGGCCGCAGAGACCCCAAACGTCTCTTCCATCGCCTTTACGAGCTGCGACGCCTCGAGCAGTGTCAGTTCTTTAACCTGATCCATAATTGACTGAATCTTATCTGTTGACATGACCGTTTATCCACTCCTGAAGTTTCTATCTTGGCAGCCAAGCCTCGCCGCTGCCTGTTCATGGCTCGCCACAGATGGTGCATCTCCACCTCATAGCTTGCCGGCTGACCGCTTCACTGACACCTGCCGTGCGGCCGTAACTCTTGCAACTTGCTACTGCGCTTCCTGAGCTTCCTTCTGCGCGCGAATTTGATCCAGCACGATTGCCAGATTTCGGGCGACTGCGTTTGTAACAGTCGCAAGTCGCTGCGCCTGGGCATTTACCAGGAACATAATCTTGGATATTAACTCTTCCCTTGAAGGCAGACTGGCTATCGCTTCGACATCGCGCAACGCCACGACCTTACCCTCAACCACTCCAGCCTTGAAGGTGAAGATATCTGGGTTTGCCTTCGTAAACTTCGAGATCGCCTTGGACAAATTCACCGGATCACCGCCGCTTAAGGCTACTGCGGTGACACCTTTGAACTGATCCTTCGCCAACTCCAACGTCGTGCCCTCGGCCGCCTTGCGCGCCAGCGTGTTTTTCACGACCTCGTAGGATATGCCCGCTTCTCGTAGTTGGTTTCGCAGCTCCTGATCCTTTGCCACTGTCATCCCCTGGAATCCCACCACCATCGCCGCCTTTGCATTCTTGAACTGCTCAGTGAGTGCTTCCAGGTCTTTTTGCTTTTGCGCTTTCGTCTTCATAACTTGGTGCTCCTCACTGTTTATTTGGCATAGGCCACTTCATCAAGCAGGATTCCAGGACTCATCGTCGCGGCTAGATTGACCTTCTTTACGTACTTGCCCTTGGCCGTCGCGGGCTTTGCCTTTACAACCGCTTCAAGCAAAGAACGTGCGTTATCGCGAATCTGGTCGGAAGAGAAAGACACTTTGCCGACACCCACGTGAATAACGCCTGTCTTGTCAACCCGGTACTCCACTTTCCCGGCCTTGGTTTCTTTCACCGCCGTTTTAATATCAAAAGTTACTGTGCCCGTCTTGGGATTCGGCATCAGTCCTCGCGGGCCGAGAATCTTACCCAGGCCACCGACGAGGCGCATCATATCGGGGGTTGCGATAACCGCTTCAAAGTCCAGCCAATTCTCGGTCTTGATCTTGTTGACCATGTCTTCGCCGCCGACAAAATCCGCTCCCGCCTCCTCAGCCTCCTTGATTTTGTCGCCCTGGGCAATTACGAGAATTTTTTTCGATTTCCCGAGACCATGAGGCAATACGATGGTGCCACGTACCAATTGATCTGCCTTGCGTGGATCCACGCCCAGCCAAATGGTTAATTCAACGGTTTCGTCAAACTTCGCAAAGGCAATTTCTTTTAGCTTTGATGCTGCCTCGTCCAGGTTGTACTTGCGCCCAGGTTCGATTTTCTCGGCTGCCGCGCGATACTTCTTTCCGTGTTTTTTCATTTCTATCTCCGAGGTTCAACCGGATTTCCAATTGCCGACTGCAAATTGCCGATTTGGGCAATCCAGTGGTTCGAAATCCTCCCTCTCAAGCCAAGCTACCGAAAGTCGATTGCCTTAGAAATGGCATTCGGCAATCGGCAATTACTCTACCGTGAGCCCCATCTGCCGGGCTGTTCCCTCGATCGTCTTGATGGCCGACTCAATACTCGTAGTGTTGAGATCCGGCATTTTTGTTCGGGCAATCTCTTCGACCTTGGCTCTTGAAATGGTGCCCACCTTTTCTCGCTTTGGACTACCCGAGCCCTTGGGTATGCCCGCTGCTTTCTTCAAAAGATCTGCTGCCGGAGGCGTTTTCGTTTCGAAGGTGAAGGATCGATCTGCATAAACCGTAATGACTACGGGGATCTTCAGATCCGGATCCATCTGCGCGGTCTTAGCGTTAAAGGCCTTGCAGAATTCCATTATGTTGACGCCGTGTTGACCGAGCGCCGGGCCGATTGGCGGCGCCGGGTTCGCCTTACCCGCCGGCACCTGTAATTTGATGTATCCAGTTATTTTCTTAGCCATGATTCAATTCCCATTGCCGATTGCCGATTGCCGATTTGAATGGCGGCAGCGAGGTTCATTCTCACTCAATTTTCAATTCTCTAAACCCATTCCGATTAACCCTAACCGTTGAATGCCTTGCCAATCGACAGTTAGCGAGGTTCAATCCCAAGCCATCCTCAATTGTCTAAACCTATCACCGATTAACCTCAACCGTTGAATGCCTTACCAATTGGCAATCGGCAATCGGCAAATGCCTCACTCTTCTTCCGCAAATGTCACTTTTTCGACATCCAAAAAGTTCAGCTCCACCGGCGTAGAGCGGCCGAAAATCGTCACCGTTACTTTCAAGGTGGATTTATCGTCGTTAACTTCTTCTACCTTGCCAGTAAAACTCTGGAAGGGGCCGGATTTGATGCGCACCGTCTCGCCTTGCGCGTAAGAGAACTTGGGCTTGGGTTTTTCTGCCGCTTCCGTGACGTTGTGAACGATTTGATCAACTTCCTGGGGCGTCAAGGGAGTCGGATTGTGGCCGCCCACAAACCCAGTGACCTTTGGCGTCGATTTGATCAAATGGAACACGTTATCCGGAATGTGACCGCGCTCGTCACACTCAATCTGGACCAGCACATATCCGGGATAGAACATGCGTGTTGACTCGATGCGTTTGTTACCGCGCATTTCCACGACCGTTTCCGTAGGCACCAGCACTTCAGTTATTTCGTTCTGCAGATCCATGTCGCGCACACGGGCCTTCAAACTGTCACGAACCTTCTTTTCGTGCCCCGAATACGTATGAAGTATGAACCACTGCTGCATGAAGTATTCCGACCTTAGATTCCCGTCAACCAGTTGAGCAGATGATTAAGCTGCGTCAATAGGAACGCCCATAACCGATCCACCAGGAATAAATAGACTGCAAAGAACACAACCGCGATCAGGGTAATGATGACGGTGTTCTTTACTTCGTTAGCGCTGGGCCATGACACGCGCCTCATCTCAGCGCGTACATCGCGCAAGAACTGCCCAATCCGCCCGAAGAATCCTACTTGAGTCCCGCGGTGAACGCGCTCGCGGCGCTCCAGTCGTTCCGCCGGAGGCTCAGCGCGAGGAGCCTGCGACATCTCGTCTGAATTGTCTTCGTCAGTCATGACCTCGTCGACCTTCTTCGACACTCAAATCACCTTCTTTGCGACTAACTGGCAGGGGTACCAGGATTCGAACCCGGACTTTCGGTTTTGGAGACCGACGTGCTAACCGTTGACACTATACCCCTGTGGGCATTGCCGATTGCCCTGTGGGCATTGCCGATTGCCAATTGCCGATTGCCGATTTGAATTATGACGCTGAATGCCATTCCAATCGGCAATTGGCAATCGGCAATCGGCAATCTTTTCACTTGGTCTCTTTATGATCGGTGTGCTTGCGACAACGACGGCAGTACTTCCGAAACTCGAGCCGATCGGGTGTGGTCTTTTTATTCTTAGTTGTGACGTAGTTGCGGTTCTTACAGTCTGTACACTGCAGCACAATGTTATCGCGTGGCATATGTCATTTCCGATTGCCGATTGAAGGCATTTCCGATTGCCGATTGCCGATTGCCGATTTTGAATGACGGCTCACCGGCGCTTGTTTTCCCCAACAAATTTTTCCCCACAATTCTCGCTACGGCCGATTCCGGTGTATTTCTTCCCGAGTAGTTCTTCCCGAGTGTCTCCATCACCGATTAACCATCAACTCCGAACGCCACTTCAATCGGCATTCGGCAATCGGCAATCGGCAATGACTTCAATCGGCAATCCCTCTACTCGATCACTTCCGTGATCGTT
>Ga0137403_10001742_pt1 | contig 27181 bp, 29 predicted proteins | sample CZOMad2_1_16fung_FD_122057 | JGI IMG/M metagenome (GOLD analysis project Ga0137403, IMG submission 122057) | Vadose zone soil fungal communities from Angelo Coast Range Reserve, California, USA - CZOMad2_1_16fungal (Hybrid Assembly) | ecosystem: Environmental > Terrestrial > Soil > Vadose zone... | reverse complement strand
TGCAGGGGCTGACAGGTTGTTGTCCCGGCTCGCACAGGGCGGCTCGCATCGCGTGTCGCTTGCTACTGGAAGTTGGCGTGATTCCGCCCGCCTCAAGATGGCCAGTGCCGGGATGTGCTTTGACGACCATCCGGCGGCATCGGCGGATGACGCCCTCGACAGGGAGTCCATTTTGAGGCTTTCCAAGCAGAGAGCAACCGAACGATATGGCGAGTCATTTGCCTGCACCGTTTATGTTGGTGACGGAGTTTGGGATGCTCGTGCCTGTCGCAGTGTTGGCATCCCGTTCATTGGCATTGGCACGGGGAGTCGAGCGACACGATTGTCCGCGGAGGGTGCTGTTTGTGTCTTCCGTGATTTCAGTGACGCGGATATATTTTTGAGGAGTGTGTATGAGATTACTAACGCGGCCTAACCATGCGCTGAAGCGAACGGCGGCTGGCCGTCGCAGTTGCAATCGGCGCGCCTTGTGGCCGCCGTCGCTGAGCTTGGGTCGTTAGATCCTACCATGTTCCGTGATTTCGACTCCGCCTGTCTGAAAAGATCTTTTGACTATTTCGTCGAGTATTAAACCTATCAATGACACCAGCCAAATGACCAAAACCACGATCCGTTTCAAAGCTAAACTCTTCCGGCCGGCGGAGAGCGAGAAGGCCGACTCCTGGACCTTTCTCGTCTTGCCAAAGAATGCTAGTGCGAAGCTTCCTTCGCGAGGCATGACGGCGATCGAAGGCACCATCAATGGCGTCGCTTTTCAAGCCGCGCTCGAACCCGACGGCCAGAAAAGCCACTGGCTCAAGGTCGACCGGAAGCTGCGCGAAGCTGCGGACGCAGACGCAGGCGACATCGTCACGCTAGAGATCGCGCCGGCGGGAAAGGAAACGGAACCCGAGGTGCCGCCCGACCTGAAGAAAGCTCTCGCGGCCGCCGCGCCGAAGGCGCGGACGTTGTGGTCGGACATCACGCCCAACGCGCGCCGAGATTGGATCCACTGGATCATCTCCGCCAAGCAGGCAGAAACGCGCGCACGCCGGATCAAGAATGCCTGCTCCATGCTCGCCGCCGGGAAGCGACGCGTTTGCTGCTTCGACCGATCTGGGTTCTACAGTAAAAGCTTGAGCGCTCCGAAAGCGGCGATTTAGATTCCGCCGATCTCGGTCGAAACGCTGGCTGGCCTGGTCGAGCTGAGGCCGTTCCATTTCTCCCGCGTCTTCAAGCAAACGACCGGCCTCTCCCCGCTGCAATTCGTCATCCGCGAACGCATCACCCGCGCCCAGCAAATGATGCGTGAGTCGAAGCGCAGCCTGATCGAGATCGCGCTCAAAGTCGGCTACACCAGCCCGAGTGCTTTCGCGCAGATTTTCCGCCGCGTCGTCGGCGTCACACCGACGGAGTTTCGGGATAGGCGGTAGGTTAGAAAGCGGGCGACAGCCGATGTGCCTCCCATCTGCCACAAGAGCGCGTTCAACGCTGCTCTCTTAACGGGCGAGAACATCGACAATACCTGAGTGCGCCTCTTATTTTCCGTTCGCCGATGGTTCGAAGAGTTCGGTCACATCGACAAGCGTCCTTGACCACTCGCGCTCGATGAGCGCCTTGAGTTCTTCTTCGAGTTTGCGGCGCGCCTCGTTATCGAACCATTCTCGATTATGCCCGCCTACCCTGCTCTTGTATCCAGGCCCTTGCCCCCACTCGGCCATACAAGCCTGCCAGAAAGATGAGTCAGCCTTGAGAGCGTCCTTAAATGCCGTTTGACCCATCAATTGCACCTTTCGCAGAAGTTCTTCATAAGACGACGTCAATACGCGTTCTGCTTGCACTATGAGGTCAGCGGCCTCTGCGTAACGCGGCGTGGCAGTGAGAATCTTGCAGTGGCCGGAAAACTCGGCGACCGCCTTGCCCAATGCTAGTACGGCAATCCGCCGCGAACCGTGCCCGATATGATGCGAATAGCTCAATTGCGTCCACTCGCCGTCTCGGCGTACAGCGGCTCGCACCGTGCTGGCGTATGCCACTTGAATTTGTGCAAGCAAGCTCTCCTGAACATGCGCTTGAACGGTGAGGGGCGTGGCGTTTAGTTTAGCCCACGTCAGCAAGCTATCCGCCGCGTCGCGCTGAACCGCGCGCACGCGCTCTTCACCATGATTTGCCAGCAGCGCATGTCCACCACTTATCGCTTGTCGGACACGAGTTCGGAAGGCATCGCGAACTCGACTTAAGCGATCTACTAAAAACTCCTGCGCGCGGGATGAGGGATCTTCGTTAGCGTTATAGAATCCGACAGCGAGATTCTGCAACCCCAGTGGTTCTAAAGCCAACGCCACCTGTGCTGCCTTGAGTTCGTAGCCTTCTTCCGTCGTCTCGACTGGTGCCCCGGTCGCGTCGTCTGACATCGCCATTGCCTCGCTGGGACGCGGCAACACAAGCAAAGAGACATTTACCGAAAGGCCGCGAACGCCAGCTTCCTCAGCGCGTTCAAGGAGAAGACGCGCTTCGGCGGCCGGGGCGTTATTGAAGTTCGAACATAGGACCGCGACCGTGTGCGGATCGTCGAGGTGGACCTCGATATCCTCACGCGCAGCGGTGCGGTCGATTCCCTTTGTGTCGATAATCCTGACTGTTAAATCGGACGCTTCAAACAGTTGCTCGGGCACGAGAACTTCAATTCTCTTCGGAAGCGTAAACTCAGGGTGCCGGCCGTTGTTGATTGCTGCGAAGGTTTCGCGCAGCCATGCTCTTGGCGCCTTCCCGGACGCACTATCGTACCAAACGTCGCGGCGGTCTCGCCGGTGCAGTTCCATGCGGCTAAGAACCTCCACTACAAACTCGCGTTGAACTGGAAACCGTCCGGCCAAAAGTCTGGCGGGGTCAACGATTGCGCGCTTTTCGGTCGCGCCCTTCGGACGCTGAATGGCCAAGCCGGCCATGTTTCGCAGAGCTCGAGCAATTTCCTTCGAAATACCTTGGGATTCCGATGCTCCAGAACCATCGTCCTCGGCTTGTGCGTTCGCTTGGAAAACGTGGTCCGCGAAATCCGCGACATCGTGACGGATTTCATCGTCGGAGCGCGGTTCGATGATGATACCATACTGAGGGCCTGTGCGCAGATGTACCTCGCACACTGTGATGCCGCCTCCCCCAACTTCCAGCACCGGGACGGATATTCCATCTGCTCTCGCAGTTTCAAGCCCAGTCATTCGGCATATGGCAGTCGATTTACCCACGCCGAGGCTTCCGATGAACGACAGTTGGTATTCACGCTTCAAAAGCAGGCTCGTGCTGCGTTTAAGTTCCTCAACGTATTCTGAGAGGCGACGCTCAAATGCGTGTGGCGTATCGGGTTGTTCCCGCAATGTCATCAATTCGCCAGCCATTTGTTCGGCCTTCCAGAAAAGGTCTTGGTCGGGATGATCGAGCGGAGGACGGTCTAGCACGCGCCAAGAGCGTTGAATTGACGTGGAGAGCGCGGTTGCTTCAGCCGTTCCTATTTGTGCCAGTATGTCTTGAACCTCGGCCAGCGACACCGGACGTTCGCCGCTCTCAATTCGGGAGAGAACGGCCGGGCTGAGCGAGACTCGTTTGGCTAGCTCAGCCTGTTTAAGTTTAGCGCGGTCGCGAACCTGCATAAGATGGCGACCAAGTTCAGCGGGCGAAATGTCGAATTCTGTGTTCATGGTGAAAAATTGTTTAAATCAAAGGTCAATTGATGCAAGTTTTTTGTTTATACAGTCGAAACACCAGCAAGTTTTCTTTTTTTAGCTCCGACTTTGTGCAAACATCTAAATTCGATCCCTCCCGTGAACCGTGGATTTTTTCGATTGCACGGGCCGTCTGGCGGGCCCGGTCGAATCATCGACGAGATCTGAGGCGCGATGTTATTCGCATGCAAAAGCGCAAACTTGGTCGCGTAAATCGCTTTGCTCCACGCGAGGAAGTTCTATAAGAACGGGAACTGATCTAAGTTGGCAACATTATGATCACTTCAATTCACACCTTGATTTACTCCGATGATGCGAACGCAACGCGGGCGTTTTTGCGCGACGTGCTCGGGTGGAAGTACGTCGCCGAGGATTTCGATAATGATTGGCTCATTTTTAAATCGGGGCCGAGCGAGTTGGGCGTGCACCCGACGCACAGCGTATGGGAAGGCAAAACCTACGATCACCCGCGTCACCACTCGATCGCGATCATGTGCGATGACATCGATGCGACGGTGGAGGAGTTGCGAGCGAAAGGCGCGCAGTTTCGCGGCCCTATCGAGGAGCGCGAGTATGGTCGCGTAATCATGATGATCGTCCCCGGCGCGGATGACATCCAGTTGTATCAGCCGAGTCACAAGCTCGCCTACGATCTTTAGAACACAGACGTCATTGCAACCGATCGTCTGTCGAAATACTGAGATTTGATTCGCTCATCTCCCATTCGCGCAACCTCCAGCCTTCCCGTCGATGTCACGGTTTCCCCAGCCGCTCCATTCTCGACTTCGCTCGGAATGACAACTCTGAGCTGGTGGCCTTAATCTGATCTTGCCAGCAAGCTGGGTTCTTCCGGTTTAACGAAATCGTGAATTTTGCGGAGTGTGATCAGGACGTGTGTGCCGATGTGGACGCGATCGTAGAGATCGATGATGTCGCGCGAGCGCATGCGGATGCAACCGAAGCTGGCCGGTGTGCCGATCCGGCGTTCCTCCGGTGTTCCATGGACATAAATGCAACGATCGCGCGCGGCGCGGTTTTGCGCTTCCATTCCTCGCAGCCAGATCACGCGTGAAACGATCGGGTCGCGACCCGGCGCGTCGACGGCAACGATTTCACCGGTTGGCATCCGATTCTTAATGACTGCGCCCTGAGGCAATCTGTCGCCGATTTTCGCTGAAACGAACAGCGTGCCAAGCGGAGTGCGAAAGCTGGCAGCAGAATCGCCAGTTCCGAACTTCGAAGTCGAAATTGAGTAACGCGCGATCAGCTTCCCGCGATCGACCAGCGCCAACACTTGATCGGGCACACTGACGATCATATCTGCACTGAGCGGAGCGGCGAGCGCGGCGAACTCGCCTGGACTAACGAGTATGACGGCGAGAATGAGCGACGCTATATGCGCGGAAAACTCCGCCTCATTTGGAATCGCTCTGATCGTCGTTGGGTCGGGCGATTGAGTGCAAATCGTGAATGAGCGAATCGAGCTTGCGCACATCTTTCCGCCGGCCCTTTTCCGGTTTCAGTTTGCGCTTGCGCATCATGATCGTCAGATCCCGAATGTCGTGGAGCCGTTCCCGGGACAAATCTTCGGCTCGTTTGTACCGAGTCACCGCTACAATGCTTTCGGCCAGATCGAGCTCCAAGCGCACGGCGTAGGCTCGAATTGTCCGGCGCAACTCGCGTCTCACCGCGTCCAGTTCATCGCTCAACATTGTGACGGGAGAGACTTCCGGCCGCGGTTTCTTATGCCGTTGTTTCTTTCGTTTCACTAATGACGAGTGAGAGGGATGCTGAGTTACGCCGGGTGACCACGGTTAGTGGCAAAAAGCCCGTCGGGGTTCTACCCCAACGGGCTTTCGCTAACCTAACCAGGGTCGGTTCATTTGATCGGTACAAATCCAACCTGCGCTACGATTCGCTGACCGCCTGGGCCGACCGTGAAATCGACAAAGTCTTTGGCCAGACCACTCGGGTCGCCGTTTGTGTAGTAAAACGTGGGGCGCCAATAGGGATAGGTGTGCGCTTGCACGCTTTTGGTCGAGGGCACTGCGCCATCGATCGGCATTGCTTTTACTCCGCCAGCCTTGGTGTACGCCATGCCGACATAACCGACGCCGTTTGGATTTTTGCCTACCTCGGCGGCGATCTGTTCGTTGCCGGCCATCTTTTGCGAACCGCCAGCGTAATCGCGCTTCTTCATCGCCAGCTCTTTGAAGTCGGAGTAGGTGCCTGACGAAGTGTTACGAGTGTAAACGGAGATCTTACCGCCTGATCCACCGACTGCGCTCCAGTCAGTCACGTCACCGGTGAAGATTTGTTCCACTTGTTTCTTTGTGAGGCTCTTGATTGGACTTCCCGAGTTCACGATCACCGCGATCCCGTCAAACGCTACGATTGTTGGCTTCATGTGTTTACCTTTTGCCGCGGCGGTGCCTACCTCCGACGTCTTGGCGCGACGGCTCGACATGCCGATTTCTGCGGTGCCATCAATGATCGCAGCGATCCCGGTAGTCGATCCTTCGGCGGCAATGTCGAAGGTGGTGCCGGGATGTTGCGCTTTGAACTGTTCCGCTAACTGCGGAACCAGTTTGGCCCCGAGCGTGTCGGACCCTTTGATGACCAGGCGATCCGCGTTTGCATGGGACAGGGTTGAAGCTAACAACCCTAGAGTGACTGCGAGGTATTTAATTTTCATAGTTTTAGGTGTGTCGACGTTTAGAACCTCACGCTCATGTCAGCTTGAAATAGCTGGTATTGATCCACTGGATTGATAGGTAGATCACCAATGCCGCCTGTGCCGAAATTACCGTTAGTACGCCAGCCATAGGAGTAGGTAAGGTTCAGACTAATTGCGTCTGCCAGCATGTACCCGGCTTTCACCGCTACGCCTTGAATGTTCACACGGCTGTCGAAGATGTCCGAGTCAACCAAATTAGGATCGAGCGAAAATTGCTCGCTGTGTTGCCACCAAGCACGAACCTCCCAGTCGTTCTTCGCCTTTAGCTGGCCCACGCCGAGACCGATTTCATAGGCGTATCGGCTGCCACCACTACCCGCATGACCTGCCGCTGCAGCGCGATCGTCAGCCTCAAAATTAACAGCGAAATCGCCGAAGACACGCATCGGCAAGTCCCAGAGTTTCCAGCCAATCTCCGCCGGCATATCGAAAACCAGCAGACTGTTAATGCCGGTTTGATTGCCACCCGGATCGCCTTGGAAATGAACGTTAAACGTGTCACCGTTGCCGGTGTAGTTATAGAGTGTCGGCGCCAACTGGACGTAAACGCTGTTCGGGAAAGTAAGCCTCGCTCCCACCTGCCACGCCAACATGAAAGCGTCCGATGTCGGAATTTTCTGGGTTGAACCGTTCGCGGTCGTTGTTGGATTAGGTCCGATTGGATTCTCCGGATTCTCATCGTCATAGACGAACTGCGCGAAGTTGGCGAAGACATCGAGCTTCAGTTTGAAGGGTTCCGCGGCCTGGGCGGCTACGACACCCTTACCTTCCTTACTATACCCTCCCTTGCTGTAGGACTGAACCGCTTCGCCGCCTCCGCCGCCAAGGTTGAAAGTAAACGTGTGCTTCCATTGCTCCGCGAGGCCTTCCGGATTGATATCGTCATCCCACACCATCGACGTGTTAATGAGCGGATTTGGCATTCTGCCGCCAGTAAACTTGAAGTCAGGTAAACCTGTGTAGCCGAAGTACGCCTGGCCTACGAAGATTCCGTCGTCGCCTTTTGCGAATGGGCCGCCGGACGATTCCCCTCCGAAAGTCACATTGGTTGAGCGGCTGTTGGCACTCGTTTCCAATCGGAGCCCAAAAAACCAATCATCAGCCAGCGTGCCACGGAGGCCAACACGCAGTCGGTAGCGTTCGCGATGGCGCTCATACCAATCATTTGTGTTATCCTGACCGAACTTATAGTTGTCGGGAAGTCTGCCGCCGCGGTATTCGTACCGTAGACGCGCATCGCCATATAACTCGATTTCGGTAATAGGCGTCGAGAGCTTCCATTTTCCAGCAGCTGTGCTGGTCGACTCTTTCACCAGCTCGGTGCGCACTTCCTCGGCTTCCTGGTCGGTAATGAGCCTTTTCTTTACGAGCAGATCGAGCAGTGCCCCTGAATCTTGCGCCCGGGCAACAGTTCCGCCCAGGGCAACGCAGAGAGCGGCGGCCGCCAGTGTTAATTTCTTCATAAAGATTGTTTCTCCTTGGTTGTGCCCCGAAAGTTTTCGGGGCGAGGTGTTGGTTGTTTCTCCGCGAAAGATGAACGGAGATTGTTACAACCGTATGGCGACGAGGTAACAATTCGGTGAACTCGGAACTAATTTGGCTGCACTCGTGTATGCATGGCAAAGCGCAGACTGGACGATTGGATCTGTCGTCCTTAGATTTGCGTAATGCGAATTGCGATCGCGCTGGCGGCTACTCTCATCACCAGCGGTTCAGCGATGGCGGACGCGGTCAGCATTACCAGCCCGGATCACGCGCGAACCTATGCATACGGCGCAGTAACCTGGCACCAGCTCTACCTGGAACCGACACGCGGTGAACTCGCGGCGCGAATCACTTTCAGTAATTTCCCGTTCGCGGACGCGAATGAGCCACGCACCGACCAACCGTTCGATTTCCGATTTCCAGGTATCCGCGTCGATTTCACACGGCATGCCTTCGTCGCGACCGGACGCCGCGGCGAATTCATTCCGGTTGCCTGGTTTCGAGGCGATGCTTCGTGTGGTTGGATTAAACTGGCGCCCAACGCAAAGATTTATCTGCTCAAAGACAGCGGTCGCGTGACTGCCACGTTAACGGCGACGAGTTATCCGCGTGACGGAGTGCGCTGGATCGAGTTGGACCACAATTTTTCGCTTCAGAATCTCTTGTGCGCCCTTTTCCGTGAGATTGGTTTAGGGCCGGACGGTTGATGTTGGTCAAACTCCGCCAGGCTGCCGCTAAAGGTTTGACATTCAACGGCGACGCGGATTTACGCTACTAATCGATTATGCAAACGCGTTTCCTTTGGGCTCTTGCTCTACTAACAATTGCCGCATCGGCGTCTGCCACTTCATTCCGCGACGATTCGCGTTACGTCGCGCGCGGGCCGCGCACCGGATATTACATTGTCCGTCCCGGCTCAGTGTTGATTCAGCAACTCGGTCTTCAAGGCGCACCGTTCAGGGATACGTCGGACCCATTGAATCACGGGCGTGGAGCTGATGTGCTAGCGTTCCGCTTGAACACCGCTGGCGTGTTATCCGTGCCTCCGGCTTACATCGTGCAGGGGCAGCCTAACGACTTTTACATGCGGCGCATCGGTTCGTTCATTCGCGGGCGGACCACCTCGCATGATGTCGAAAGCTTCTTTGGGCGTCCGAAGCAGATTGAAAAGCGGCGCGACGGCTTCATCGCTTATTATACGATCGAGGTTTACAACCCATTCGAAGAGACTTCAGGTGGGAAACGCTAGTAAGGCACTCCGTCATTAACAAAACTGGGCATCAATAGTTCCTCACTTTTTAAAGATTGATTTCATCGCTATGGAAGCCGGTTCTGGCAGAAAAATCCTGATCATCGAAGACGAAAGCGACGTGGCGGATCTTCTCGCACTGAGCTTGCGCAAGGCCGGCTTCAATACGTCGGCAGCCGCCGACGGAGCAAGCGGTTTGCAGAAGGCGCGCGATAACCGGCCGGATTTCATCATCCTTGATTTGATGTTGCCAAAAATGTCCGGACTGGACGTGTGCAGAATCTTGAAAGGCGACGCGGCAACGTCTCACATTCCGATTCTCATGTTGACGGCAAAAGCAGAAGAGATTGATCGAATCGTGGGTTTGGAATTCGGCGCTGACGATTACGTGACCAAGCCTTTTAGTCCGCGCGAAGTGACGCTGCGAATCCGGGCAATTTTGCGGCGTGGTGAGAAACCAGCGGAAACGCTCCAAGCCGGCCCGATCTCGATCGACCCTGGGCGTCACCAGGTTCGCGTGAACGGCAAACGCGTGCATCTCACTAGTCTCGAATTCAAGCTGCTGCGCACACTGATGCAACGCAGGGGGCGCGTGCAGGAGCGCGATAAATTACTCAACGACGTCTGGGGCTACGAAAGCATGATCGACACCCGCACCGTGGACACACACGTGCGCCGACTGCGCGAGAAGCTTGGCAAAGCCGGCGACGCGATTGAAACTGTACGCGGTTTCGGCTATCGGCTCCGCGAAGAGTAACGGCAAGATGGTTGTCGATTTGGCAATGCTGTAGCGTGCGCTGTCCTCAGCGCAGTCACACGCGCATATCCGCTGGGACAGCGGACCCTACAGCCTCGAAGCGCCGCCGAAACGCGTGAATTTCAAAACCGGGCCCGAAGAGAAACTTGGCCTAACGAGTATTTCGATAGTACTTTCGCATTGCGAAACGTCTTCGCACCCGCTTTGCTGCGAAAAGTATTTAGAAGAGAATAGAAATGCCGTGGCCTGGTTCGTTCTTGTCCTAATTTGCGCTGCGTTCGGTTGCATCGCCTTCATTGCCTGGGGCAAATGGATCGCGCCCTGGCGGCAGGTTGAAGACGTTATAACCCAAATCGGCCGCGGCGAACGGCCGCGGACATTCTTAATGGAGGGCAGTGCGCCAGCGCAACGAATCGGGTTCCAGCTGGAAAAGATTGTTAATGAGTTGGAGCAGCTTCAAAAGCAGATCGCAAAACGCGAATCCGGGATGCAGACTATTTTCTCGGCAATGCAAGACGCATTGCTGGTTGTCGATTCCAACCGGCAAGTGATTTTGACCAATCAGACGTTTCGAAAATTGTTCGACGCCCCTGAAATTCCACTGGGGACGCCGCTATTGGAAATTGTCCGCGATCCTACACTTGATCGCCTGCTGACCGATGCATTCCGCGGTGATGGCCCTGTTCGCTGCGAGTTGACTCTGGACGATTCGCAAATCGAGCTGCATGCGGTCGCGACAAAGAACGAAGTGGGTGAGATCACCGGCGCACTGGTTTTGTTTCACGAGATCACCGAACTCAAAAAGCTGGATCAGGTCAGACGAGATTTCGTGGCCAACGTTTCGCACGAATTGCGCACACCGCTCTCGATTTTGCGCGGCTATATTGAGACCCTACTCGACAGCCCGAAAACGCCGCGCGAGGAGCTCACGCGAATTCTCCGAGTGATGGAACGCCATTCGAAACGGCTCGAGTTGCTCGTCGAAGATTTGCTTACGCTTGCGCGACTCGAATCAGGCAATCTTGATTTACAGTTGGGAACTGTCGATCTCTCGAATTTTTTCCAGGAAATGATTCGCGATTGGGAAAAAAAGCTCACAAGCAAGCAGCTCAACATGATTGTCGATGTTCCGCCCGAGTTGTGGCCCATTCGCGTTGATCGCACGCGGCTACAGGAAGCCGTCTACAATTTGCTCGACAACGCCGTGAAATATTCGCGCGAGCACGGCGAGATTCGGCTGAGCGCCCGGCAGCGCGACGGTGAAATCGAGTTAGCTGTGAGCGATGATGGCATCGGCATCGCCAAAGAGGATTTGCCGCGCATTTTCGAGCGCTTCTACCGGGCAGATAAGGCACGCAGTCCCGATAAAGTCAGCGGAACGGGCCTCGGTCTCGCGATTGTAAAACACATCGCGCAGCTACACGGCGGGCGCGTAGAGGCGGAAAGTGAGCTCGAGAAAGGGACGACGATCCGGGTGGTTCTGCCGAGCGCAATGTGACGTTCTGGTGACATTCATACAGATCGCTTTATTCGTATGCGGTTTCATCTAGCGTGCGATCTGTGAAGAAGAAGGTTCTTTTCATTTGCGTTCATAACAGCGCGCGCAGCCAGATCGCTGCAGCGCTGCTCAACGAAATGTGCGGCGAGTTTTTCGAAGCGCAGAGTGCCGGACTCGAACCAGGAACGCTGAACCCGCTGGCTGTTGAAGCGCTCCAAGAAATTGGGACCGACATCTCTGCCAACGAAACACAATCGGTTTTCGACGTCTTCAAATCTGGTCAGCTGTTTGCGTATGCGATCACCGTTTGCAGTGAATCGGAGTCGAAAGGCTGCCCGATTTTCGCCGGGGTAACGAAGCGGCTGCACTGGCCGTTTGCCGATCCCTCGCAGTTTAGCGGAACGCACGAACAAAGGCTGGCGAAAACGCGCGAACTGCTGGAAGAAATTCGCGCTCAGATTGAGGACTTCTGCGAAGAGCACTGCGCGGTGGAACTGCAAACCTGAGTTTTCGCGCGTTTTGCGCCTCGACAGAATGCCGAAAAAGTTGTTCGCGGAGTTTTTGGGAACTTTCTGTCTCGTATTTGCCGGCACCGGCGCGATCGTGATCGACAGCGTAAGCGGCGGCGCGGTTTCGCACGTGGGAGTGGCGCTTACTTTCGGCCTCATCGTGTTGGCAATGATTTATACGATTGGAGACATCTCGGGTGCGCACATTAATCCCGCCGTGACGATCGGTTTTTTCGCTGCTCGTCGTTTTGAGGCGAGATGCGTTGTTCCTTATGTCGTGAGTCAGTGTGCGGGGGCTCTCCTGGCTAGCGTAGCGCTTCGCTTCCTGTTTCCCCAAAGCGCGACGCTCGGAGCGACTATGCCAGCAGGTTCCGCAATGCAATCGTTCGTACTCGAGATAATCCTGACCGCATTGCTCATGTTCGTGATCCTGGGCGTTTCCACCGGTGCAAGCGAGAAAGGAATTACAGCGGGAATCGCAGTCGGTGCTGTGATCGGTCTCGAGGCAATGTTCGCCGGGCCGATCTGTGGAGCGTCAATGAATCCTGCGCGCTCGCTCGCACCAGCGGTTGTTGCCGGACATCTCAGCGGTTTGTGGATTTATCTTGTGGCACCAGTTCTCGGAGCAGGGCTCGGTGTAATCGGGTGCCGTTGCGTGCGGGAACGCGGCTGTTGTTCCGGCGCTGAGGCAGCTGAAATTTCTCCGGCATGAGAACCCAAGACTTCATCAGCAGGTTAAGAGAAGCTCCAGCAAAGCGATTGGTGTTTACTAACTCTGACGGTGCGACGATTCACGGCGGTTATCATCTGACGGAGTTGAAAGCGGCATCGTTCGATACAGTCGATTGCGGCGCGCAAAAGAATCAGTGGAATGAGACGATCGCGCAGCTTTGGGTTCCCGAGGAGGAGGAGAACGGCGAGCGTATGACCGCAGCAAAATTTCTTTCGATCTATGACAAGGTTGCGCGCCTGATCTCCCTGGATGTGACAGCCGAAATTCGTTTTGAGTACGGCGACGAGAACTTTCCGCCCTCCCATTATCACGTTGAAAAGCTGAGCGAAAACGAGGCTGAGCTTCGCGTGCAGTTGCGGCTTCCTCAGACGACGTGCAAGGCGCGTGATCGGCGGAAATCGGGCGAGGCTTGTTGCGGATAATTTCTGACCGGCCGGCGAAGCCTCCTGTCACACAAACGTAACAGTAAAGCTTTTGACCAGCGGAATCGGCGTGCGGCAACTTCATCGCATGATGAAACTCCGAAGACGCATATTTCTTGGACTCGCAATCGCGTTCGGCTTAAGCGCAACAGCTTCGGCGCAAATGATGATCAACGGGGCGGGCGCGACCTTTCCGTATCCGATTTACTCGAAATGGTTTGATGCATACACGAAGGTCGATTCGTCCGTACGGTTTAATTACCAATCCATCGGCTCGGGTGGAGGGCAGAAGCAAATCCTCTCTCAGACGGTCGATTTCGGTGCATCCGATGGGCCGATGAGCGACGACAACCTAGCCAAAGCGCCAGGCAAAATCCTGCATATTCCGACAGTCGCAGGAGCAGTTGTCATAACGTACAACCTGCCTGGCAATCCGGCGTTAAAGCTCGATGGAGACACGATCGCTGGAATGTATCTCGGTCAGATCAAAAAGTGGAATGACCCAAAACTAACAGCATTGAATCCGGGCGTGAAGTTGCCCGATCAGGATATCGTGGTCGTACATCGATCTGATGGTAGCGGCACAACATTTATCTTCACCGACTACCTCAGCAAGGTAAGTTCGGAATGGAAAAGTAAGGCTGGCAATAACACCTCGGTCAACTGGCCAACCGGCATTGGCGGCAAAGGCAACGAAGGCGTATCGGGTCAGGTGAAACAAACGCCCGGCGCGGTCGGTTATGTGGAGCTGATTTACGCGAAACAAAACAAGATGCCGTACGCAGACGTAAAAAACTCTGCGGGCGAGTTCGTCAAGGCGACGCCCGAGTCCGTCACGGCTTCGTTGGCTACGGCGGATGTTCCTGACGATTTCCGGTTCTCGATGACGAATGCACCCGGTAAAGACGCTTATCCGATCTCGGGCGCGACGTGGTTGCTTGTTTACCAACAGCAGAAGGACGCGACCAAAGGCAAAAAGCTCGTCGAATTCTTAAAGTGGGCCCTAACGAAAGGCGAGACCATGGCAAAGGATCTCGACTACGCCTCATTACCGGACAGTGTCCAGCAGCGCGTCCTCAAACGGATCGACGAAATAAAAATGTAAAACCGTTCAACCGGGTAATCGAAATGTTTAGCAGCCCGCGAGTGTTGTTTATCTGCGTGCACAATGGTGGGCGCAGCCAGATGTGCGAAGCTTTTCTGAAGCATTATGCAGATGACCGGTTCGACGCGCAGAGTGCCGGTCTTGAGCCAGGCGAACTGAATCCGCTGGCGGTGGAGGCAATGGCGGAGATCGGCATCGACATTTCGCAGAATCAAACCAAAAGCGTTTTTCATGTCTGGAAGAGCGGCGAGGTTTTTCAGTACGTCATCGCCGTATGCGACAAGGAAGCAGCCGAGAAATGTCCAATCTTCCCGGGACTCACAAAACGTTTGCATTGGCCATTTCACGACCCGTCAAAAGTCACCGGCACGTACGAGCAGAAGTTGCAGAAGGTACGCGAAATTCGGGACGAGATCGCATCCAAGATTCAAGTCTGGTTGGCGTCTCTTCCGGTCGAACAATCGGCCTAAGATATGTCGGCTATCACTGTCCAGGAAGCAGACGCGATTCACCCGGCGCAGTCGCGGATGTCGCCGCCGTCGCGCTTTGGCGATCGGGCATTCGAGTGGCTCACACTGGCAATGGCATCCGCCGTAGTCGTGCTGGTCATCCTGATCGGGTGGGAGTTGTGGGTTGGATCTTCACTCGCCATCAAAAAATTCGGTTTTCATTTCCTCACCACGTCCACGTGGGACCCGGTCGCAGAACAATTCGGTGCGCTGCCGTTCATTTATGGAACACTGGTATCTTCTGCGATTGCGTTAATCATCGCTGTGCCGCTCGGTATCGCAACGGCGGCGTATCTGACGGAACTTGCGCCGTTGTGGATTCGGCAGCCGCTCACTTCGCTGATCGAAATGCTGGCGGCCATTCCAAGTGTAATTCTCGGGCTTTGGGGCATCTTCGTGATGGTGCCGTGGCTCCGGAATTACCCTTTTCCATTCCTCAAACAATACTTTGGTTGGATACCACTTTTCACCGGCCCGATCTACGGCCCGTGCATGTTTGCCGGGGGAATCATCATAGCCATCATGATTCTGCCAATCATCACGTCGGTCTCCCGCGAAATTTTGCGCAGCGTGCCGGATTTGCAGCGCGAAGCCGCGTACGCGCTCGGCGCCACCCGGTGGGAAGCGACCCGCATAGCGGTGTTGAGTTATGCGAAGAAAGGCTTGTTCGGCGCGGTCATTCTCGGTCTCGGGCGGGCCCTCGGCGAAACGCTGGCGGTCACGATGGTCATCGGCAACACACCGCAAATTGTAGCATCGCTCTTTAAGCCGGGGTACACGCTGGCCAGCGTGCTGGCCAATGAATTTACGGAAGCGACCACTGACACTTACCTTGGGGCGTTGTTCGAGATTGGGCTGGTCCTTTTTGGAATAACGATTCTGGTGAACCTCCTCGCCCAAGTGCTGCTGCGAACGATCGCGACAACGTCAGCAACACGTGCGGTGCAATAGTCATGCGTTCCAAAAGAACAGACAACCATACCTGGCGCAAAATCAAAAGCGCGCTGGCATCGACGACTGCCTTTGTTTCCGCCATTCTTGTGATCCTGCCATTGGGTCTGGTGTTTTTTCATCTTCTAGTTAACGGGATCACTTCGGTTAACTGGGATTTCTTCACCAAGTTACCGGCGCCTGTCGGCGAGGTCGGTGGCGGCATGGCAAATGCCATCGTTGGCTCGCTCGAACTACTCGCCATTGCTGGCGTGATTGGCATTCCAGTCGGCGTTTTAGGCGGAGTTTACCTGGCGGAATACGGCTCCGCCCGGATTAATTCAGTCCTGCGATTTTTGGCTGACGTTCTCAATGGAATCCCATCGATTACCTGGGGCGTGGTCGTTTACGGTCTGGTCGTATTGCGGTTCAAAAGCTTCTCCGTCCTTGCTGGCGGTCTGGCGCTGGCACTAATTATGATTCCACTCATCCTTCGCACGACCGAAGAAGTCGTTTTGCTGGTTCCCAATGGTTATCGCGAAGCTGCGCTCGCACTCGGTGTCAGCCGGTGGCAAACAATCGTCCATATTGTAATGAAGACGGCATCCAAGGGCATCATCACCGGCATTTTGCTAGCGTTAGCACGGATCGGCGGCGAGACCGCCCCGCTTCTTTTCACTGCTTTTGGAAATCGGTTTTGGAATCACAGCCTTACTCAGCCCATCGCCGCACTGCCGTTGCAAATTTTCACCTACGCAATTTCTCCCTATGACGACTGGCATCGCCAGGCCTGGGCCGGCGCGCTAGTGCTCGTTACGGGAATTTTTTTCGTTAATATAACGGTTAGAATCCTGACTCGCGGACGGGGGGCATCGGTTGCTTAGAACATTCACAAATGGATAATTTAGTTATGGCAACACCCGAACAAAGGGTTACGGAGCGGGTCGAGGGCGCTGTCCAGGCGCCCGCTAGCAGCGAGCCGGCGCCGAAGTTAACTTTTGAGGCGAAGAATGTGTCGATCTGGTATGGGCAAAAGCGAGCGATAGATAACGTGAGTCTCAACATCCTTTCCAAGGCCGTGACGGCGATCATTGGGCCAAGCGGTTGCGGAAAATCAACCTTCCTTCGCGCTCTCAATCGGATGCACGAGCTGACGCCAAAGACGCGCATGGAAGGCACGGTCCTGCTGCACGGCGAAAATCTCTATTCCAAAACCGTTGATCCCGCGATTGTTCGCCGCCGGGTTGGCATGGTGTTCCAAAAATCAAATCCGTTTCCGACCATGACGATTGGCGAAAACGTGATCGTCGGCTTGCGGCTGAACGGAGTACGCAATCAAAAATTTCTCAATGAGCGTCTGGAAAAATCACTCCGCATGGCCGCTCTTTGGGACGAAGTGAAAGACGATTTGCACAAGCCCGGAACAAGCCTTTCTGGTGGGCAACAGCAGCGACTGTGCATCGCGCGCGCGCTCGCCGTGGAGCCGGAAGTGATCTTGATGGATGAACCCTGCTCGGCGCTTGATCCGATCGCTACGGCGAAGATTGAAGAATTGATCAATGAGCTCAAGGCCCAATACACAATTGTGACTGTAACGCACAACATGCAACAAGCCGGTCGTATCTCCGATTACACCGCTTTCTTTTATCTCGGAAGACTGATCGAGTTTGGACCGACGACAGCGATTTTCACAAATCCAACTGAACGACAGACGGAGGATTATATTACCGGGAGGTTTGGATGATGTTTCCAGGCGCGGCCGCCGGGCCTCCGGCGATTAGATGACAGCAAAAAGTGAGGACCACAATGGTTACACCAAAACATATTCTTGGGACATTCGATGAAGCCCTATCGGCATTGCGCAATAACGTGCTGATGATGGCTGGTTTGACTGAACGCAGCCTGGAGCGGGCAATGAAGGGTTTGTTCACTCGCGATGACAATCTGTGCGTCACTGCCATTGCTGATGACGAAGAGATCGATCACCTCGAGATGCAGATCGATAAGGATGGCGTCGCGATTTTGCTGCGGTTTCAACCGGTGGCGTCTGACCTGCGGCGTGTCGTTTCCGCCATGAAACTTTCTTCCAACCTCGAGAGACTCGGCGATCAGGCAACAAACGTTGCGCGTAGGGCGCGGAAATTAAATCAACACCCGCCGCTGAGTGAAGTTGATCTGATCGTGCCAATGCGCGACAAGGCCATGGCCATGTTCAAAGATAGCGTGGACGCTTATGTGCGCGAAGACGTCGAGCTTGCACGCGCGATCGTGCCACGCGATCAAGCATTGGACGAACTGAATCGCGTTGTCAGTCGCAAATTAATCCAACGAATGTCCCAAGAACGAGACCAACTTCGCGGGTATTTGAACTTGATGTTCGTTGCCCGAGCGCTTGAGCGCGTCGGCGATCACGCAACGAACATCGCCGAGGATGCAGTCTACGCCGCTGCAGCGGAGGACATCAGGCACCCGTCTTTAACCGCCTCCGTCTGAGACGGCACGCGTTGCATATGCGCACTTGATTGTCGATGTTGAGAGATGCCGGAAGCCAGTGCCCGCACCCAAGAGCAAAGCCCCGCGATCGCCGCTCCGGAGATAGCGCAAACGCCGCGTGAGCGTTTTGGCGACCCGAAAAATTTCATAAACCGCGAGCTGAGTTGGCTCGAGTTCGATCGCCGCGTGCTCGAGGAAGCGCAGGACCCCGCGCAACCGCTTATCGAGCGGGTTAAGTTCCTCACGATTTTCAGCTCAAATCTGGATGAGTTTTTCGAGATTCGCGTAGCCGGGATCAAACAACAGATTAAGAGCGAGACGAGTGACGTTGGCCCTGACGGGTTGAGTCCCACCGAGCTATTTGTTCGCATCCAGAAGACTGTGCGCGAACTGCTGGCGACGCAATACGCGCTTTGGAAAAACGAATTGCTGTCTGAGCTGGCAAAGAACGGAATTCATGTGCGCGAGATAAGCGAACTCTCTCCGAAACGCGCAGCATGGGCGCATCGATATTTTCAACACGAAGTTCTTCCGATGCTAACGCCACTGGCGGTGGATGCCAGCCATCCCTTCCCGCATCTGTTGAACCGGACTCACAATCTGCTGGTGCGAGCGAAAACGCGGCGTCGCGGCGAGCCGCTGCACGCCATTGTTCAAGTGCCGCGCGTTGTGCCGAGGCTTATCCTCATGCCCCGCGGGACCGGTGCGAACGAGCCGTGGGAATACATTTATCTGGCGTCGCTAATTAAACAGCACATCGCCGAGTTATTTCCCGGCTTGATCCTGGACGGCGTGCACGCGTTTCGCGTCACCCGGAACAGCGATCTCTACATTGACGATGAGGAAGCGGAGAATCTTTTGCGAACGATCGAGCAGGAACTGCGACGCACCAGCCGAGGCAACGCCGTGCGGCTGGAAGTGGAAGCCGATTGTCCGAAAGATTTTCTCGAGCTGCTTCTTGAGTTTTTCAATCTGTCTGAAGCGGACGCTTACAAGCTCGATGGCCCATTGACGATGACGCATCTTGCTCCGCTGGTTGCCAACGACGCGTTTGCCAAGCTGAGAGACCGTCCGTTTCAGCCGGCCCGCGATCCGGCGTTGCCGCCACACGCGGATTTCTTCGAAGTGTTACGACGCCAGGACGTGTTGCTGCATCATCCTTATGACAGTTTCGATGAAGTCGTCGAGTTGGTCGAGACGGCGGCAAAAGATCCACAGGTGCTTGCCATTAAAATGACGCTGTACCGTACAAGCGGGGATTCGCCCATTGTGGAGGCGCTCATCGACGCGGCTAACGCAGGAAAACAGGTTACAGCGATTGTCGAGCTGCGCGCGCGTTTTGATGAGGCAAGCAACATTCAGTGGGCGAGACGCCTGGAAGAAGTCGGCGCGCACGTGATCTATGGTGTGGTAGGTCTCAAGACGCATTGCAAGGCGTTGCTGATCGTTCGGCGTGACGCCGACGAACTCCGGCGTTACGTCCATCTCGGCACGGGAAATTATCACTCGCGGACCGCGCGCATTTACACCGATTTCAGTCTGCTCACCAGTGAACCGCAGCTGAGCGAAGAAGTGGCGACCGTTTTCAATACGCTTACCGGCCTCGCCGGTTATCCGGGATTGAAAAAATTGATGGTCTCGCCGTTCGACATGCACAGTCGGTTCGTCAAACTGATCGAGCGGGAGCGCGACAACGCGCTGGCAGGCAAGCCGGCCCGCATCGTTGCGAAGATGAACGCGCTGGTGGATCAGGAGATCATTGAGAAGCTCTATGAAGCATCCTGCGCAGATGTGACCATTGATCTAGTCGTGCGCGGGATCTGTTGCTTGCGTCCGAAGGTTCCAGGTCTCAGCGACAACATCCGCGTCATCAGCATCGTTGGCCGGTTTCTCGAGCACAGCCGGATCTTTTATTTCGAAAATGCCGGGCAGCCGCGGGTTTTTCTTTCCAGCGCGGATTGGATGCCGCGCAATTTTTATCGGCGAATCGAGCTGGCTTTCCCGATCGAGACGCCGGCGTTGCGGGATCAAATCATCAACGACGTTATTCCCGCGTTTCTGCACGATCGCGTGAAGGCGCGGGAATTGCAGCCGGACGGCACGTACCGACGTTTAACACCCGAAGGCGCAGAACCCCGCCGGCAGGCGCAGTGGCAGTTTCGCGAAGTATCACGCGAACGCACGAAAAAGCTTGGTGGTTCGACAAAAAAAGCGCGTGCGGACCGGCTGGTACCGATTGCAGTTGTAAAGGAAAGCGGCGCGACCGGAGCGACGAAATCGGAAGCGCAGTGAAGAAAAAAATCCTCGTCATTGATGTCGGCGGGTCGAACGTGAAGCTGATGATTTCCCGCGCGCAGCGGCGAAAATTCAAGTCCGGCCCGGAAATGACGCCGCGCGAACTGGTGACCCAGCTTAATTCGCTGTTGCAGGATTGGACGTTCGACGCGATTTCGATGGGGTTCCCGGCACCGGTCCGTAATGGCTGTATCATAAGCGAGCCGAAGCATCTTGGGCCGGGCTGGACACGATTCAATTTTGAGAAGTCGTTAGGCAAACCGGTCCGCATTATCAATGATGCCGCGATGCAGGCTCTTGGCAGTTATTGCGGCCGGCGGATGTTGTTTCTTGGACTGGGCACCGGACTGGGTTCGACCCTGATCTGGGAAAGCAACGTGCTCCCACTCGAGCTCGGCGATCTGCCTTACGGCAACGACCACATCATCGAGGATTACCTCGGCAAGTCTGGACTGAAACAGCTTGGCGAAAAGCGATGGAAAGACGAAGTCCTTCGTGCCGTCGTGTTGTTGAAGAAATCGCTTATTGCCGATTACGTCGTTCTCGGCGGCGGCAGCGCGAAGAGATTGGATCAACTGCCGCATGGCGTCGAGCTGGGACACAATCGAAACGCCTTTCTCGGCGGCGTTCGCCTCTGGCAAACCGACCCGCACACCCGCAGACCAAAGTGGCAAATCTTATGAAAGAGTCTCACACAAAGATTACCATGGACACGAAGACCACTTGTGAAATGCTTGACGTTCTGTCCTTCGTGGACGTTGTCTGAGACCTGACAATGCAACTCTATTTTCTCAGACACGGCGAAGCCGATTGGCCCGGCTGGACCAAGCCGGATGATGAACGGCCGCTGACCGATTTTGGTAAAAATGAGGTGCGGCAGGTGGCGAAGTTTCTCAACCGTCTCAAGGTGAAGCCGGGTCTAATTGTAACCAGTCCGCTGCCGCGAGCGTTGCAGACGGCAGAGGTTGCAGCGGAACAGCTCAAAACAAAGTTGCGCCAGGACGAAGCGCTCGAGCCCGGATTTGGGATTAGCGAGTTGAGGACTGTGCTCAAGCGGCATCGCTCAAAAGTTTTGATGCTGGTCGGCCACGAGCCGGACTTTTCGAGTGTGATCTCCGCGTTGAGCGGTGCTTGCCTCAAGCTTTCCAAAGCCGGGGTAGCGTTGGTCGACATCGATCCGGAGGCTCGAGAAGGAAGACTTCTCTGGCTGTTCCCGCCGAAATTCGCGCGCAAAGCGAGATAGGTTTTTCTCGCGATCAATTGCGCCGAAGCTGCAGTCACCGGCGTGCGGCCAGTCATCTCGCACGCTTTTGCACAAAACGGACCGCAGGGCTGTGGCTACAGGACCAAATATTCCCGAAAGGACTGGCGGGCTATGATTTTGGCGAACCGGTCGGTGCTGCGGCTGGAGAAACAGCGGGCGAAGCCTGTGCCGGCGTAATTCCCGGTGACGACCCCGGTGATGATTGTGCTCCCGCAGGCGCAGGTGAGGTTTGCGGCGCCGCCTGGTTTTTCATTAGTTCACGACGGAAGGCACTGCTGGCTACGCTGTGGTGCGCATAAAGGACCGATAACGCAAACGTAAGCGCGAAGAATATTCCCGCCAGCCACGTGGTGAACTTCACCAGCACGTTCGTGGTTTGCGCACCGAAAATGTTCTCCGTGACCCCGCCGCCAAACGCCGCGCCCAGACCTTCACTCTTTGGTCGCTGCATCAGGATGACAAGCACCATCAATGCGGCGACTAGGACGAAGAGCACCAGGCAAAGGTTGATCAGCAGGTTCATTGGGAGGCGAAATATGAACGCTAAATCACGAATGTCGAATGACGAATGGCTCCACCAGTTGACCGTTACATCGTCAATCGTTGAAACGTGAAAACCGATTTACCAGTGTGAAGATTCAACGGTTCACGATGCCGGGCTGGACTCCTTCATTCTTGATCTCGTCCCAAATCGCATCCATCTCGGCCAACTCCACTTCGCCCAATTTCCTGCCGCGCGTTTTGAGTTCGTCCTCCAATCGATTGAAGCGGGCGACGAACTTGTCAGTGGCAGATTGGAGCGCGGTTTCTGCGTCGATTTTGCACTTCCGCGCCAGGTTTACGACGGCGAACAGCAAATCGCCAATCTCTTCTTCGATGCTTTCCTGCTGTTGTGACCGGATCGCCTCTTTGGTCTCATGAAGCTCTTCTTCCACCTTAGCCATCACATCGCGCAGTGCTGTCCAGTCGAAATTCACCCGGGCCGCTTTGGATTGCGCCTTTTGCGCGCGGACCAGCGCGGGCAAGGCTTTCGGCAAACTGGCGAGATAATGCAAGTTGGCGTTTTTCTCTTCGCGCTTGATCGCTTCCCATTGTTTAAGCACGGCGCCGGCGTCGCGTGCTTCGCTGGTGCCGAACACATGCGGATGCCGCCGGATTAGTTTCTCCGACACCTGCTCAATCACCTCCTCGATGTCGAACCGGCCGGTTTCGCACGCGATTTGGGCATGCATCACTACGAGCAACAAAAGATCGCCGAGTTCCTCGCGAAAATGTGCATCGTCTTGAGCGCGCGCGGCCTCGGCCGTTTCGTATGCCTCCTCTATGAGCGCTGGCAATAACGACTCGTTGGTTTGCTCTCGATCCCACGGGCAACCAGCAGGAGCGCGAAGTTTCGCGACGATGTCGCAGAGCTTCGCGAAGTCATCGGTGATTTGTGGTCGATGATCAGGCATAAGGAACCCCTCCGAACGTACAGCTCTTCACTGAGCACGGATCTAGCTGGAATCCAATGCCGACTTACAACGATCGCACTTTGTTCTTTGCGCGATACTGTGCGTTAAGAGCTGCACATTCCGCGACAAAGCGATGAGACTGAGGATTTTGACAATACTGAGACAGATTGATGGCCACCCATCAGTGGCCCATGGTGCCTTGTGTAGCCTCGCGGATTGTCTGCGCACGAATCTGCCTCAGTTTTTGGTATTGCTCAGGTGAAAGAATGGCCTTCATCTCAGGATCGGTCTGCTGATGAATAACCCTGAGTTGTTGCATTTTCTGCATCGTTGAAAGCGAATTGTCGTTCTTGATGGCATGCACTTTTGGTACTTCGGCGGCAAGAATGGGCAGGATTTTCTCCTTTTGTTGGGGCGTGAGGTTAAGCTGTTGTGCTATCGCCTGAGCCTTTTGCATCGCGGTTCCCTTTTGAGCAAACGAACTGGGTGCCAAGAGCGCAAACATCGCGATGGATAAGGCCGAGATGACGAAGTGAACGTGGTTCTTCATATTTTCTCCTTTGTTTTGGCGCGCCATCGTGGTGAGGACGGTTCATTAAGTCAAGCCGAATTGCGGCAAACGAATCGTTCGGAAGGAATTTCTCTTGAAACCGCCTCTAATTTTCTTGTACAACGAATCGCCGAACATCGCTGAAAGTCCCAGCGGAGATTTTCACTACAACAGCAGCCACTTCAACTCGCGAGAATTGCGTTTCCTTTCCCATAAACGGATGCCACCGAGGAATGCGTTTTCATTTTGACCGCGCACGATTCCCTTCGGCAATCGATCGAACCGATGCACCAGGCCGCCGCCAAGGACGACATAATCGGCGATGAACGCACGGTTTAATTGACCGACGGCATACAAGACTTCGCGTTTCCATTTTCTCTTACCCAATTTCGCCAGGCCGGGGACACCGAGATGATTCTCAATGATCTTTCCCTTCGGGTAGGGGAGGTCACCTAGCTCGAGTGACATTAGATTTCTGTCCCACACCAGCGCGGATCCAAGCCCTGTTCCGAGGCCCAGAAACAGCATGCGCCCGTCGCCGAGATAACTGCCGAGCGCTTGCATGGCTGCGTCGTTAACGATGCGTACGGGTATTCGCAGCGCCCGGGCAAAATTAAAATGGACCCAATCCTTACCCAGGTGCTTCGGGTTTCGAAGAATTCGTCCGTTGCGTACAGGCGCCGGAAAACCAATCGACGCAACGTCGAATTTCCAGCCCCTTACGGTCTCCTTGAATTTGGCGAGAAACTGTTTTGGAGTCATTCGTGGACCGGATGCAAATTCGCGTTCCACGCGCTCGGACATGAGCAGTTTCACGAAGCTGCCGCCGATATCGACGACGAGAATTCTTTTCTTCATAAGCGCGCGTCCGCTCGGGGGACGCGAACTTATCGGCCGCGGCCGAACAATCGGCCCATGCCGGCCTTCGGTTCGGGCTTTACGGTTGTGCTGCCAGGCCAGCACTCTACGATTTCAAGCGCTACGAACCGGAACAGCAGTTGCCGGGCAGATTTCAAATCGAGCCGCAGATTTTTTGCAATCTGTTGCACGGACCGGGCGCCATTGAACTGCGAGCCGAATTGGGCCTCATCCGAAGTCAGCTTCAACTTCTGGACGCGATCGAAGCCTTCTCTCGTGTAAGCCGGGATTGATGCCGGATCGAAACCTCCTGGTTGCTCCGGGTTCTGGACGAGACGCAGAGTTTCCAGTGACCAGTCGTCCACATCGGGGTCGCCGGTCACGTCGCCAAACCCGCCTAACAGGTCGGCGTTCTTTTCAAACATGATCCATACATTAGGCGCGGACCACAGTTGCGAAAAGAGCAGTTGGCCTTGGTGGCGGATCAAATCCAACGCCGGCTGCCGCTCGATCGACTCGTTGCGGGCAAGCGTAAGCAGAAAAGGAGTTCCGTTTTCTTTCTGCTGGGCGCGAGCATTGGTCACAACGTCTGGATCAACGTTTGCGAGAATGGATGGAGTCTCCGGGCAATAGAGATCCAGGTCCCGGGTTGTGGCTAGAATAATCTCGCCGTCACGGGCGAGAACGTCGATCGGTTCCTTGTCCCAGCAGGCTCGGAGCAACCCGGTCAGGTTCTCTTTCCCGATGGCTCGTATCGCAAGGTTCAACGGAAACAGATTTTTGCGGCCGCAAAAATAAACATCAGCCGTGCCGAATTCCTTCCGCGGCCCGATTTCCGTGGCTGCAGCGTTTGAGACGGGCTGGGCCCAATCCGACTCGGGCGCGGACTCTCGCCACCAGTCGTCGGACTGGAAAGCCTCGGAACTCGTGCCGGGCTCGGACGCTGCCTCGTCCTCGCGTGGGGCGGGTGGCCGGTCGATCTGGTCGCGCTCTTCGCTTTTCGAACTTTCCATTTGGGCTTTTGGTAGCTTGGGTTTGCAGGCTGCTGTCGCCGTAACCTTTTCTGTCCCTGTAAGCAAACCCCTTATCAAGGCTTTATCAAGAAGCCAATGTTCGCAACGGAGAACTCCCATCCCGTCCTGAGAATTGCCGCGCCAGCTCGCGTCTGCTGACTTTGCCGCGCTCGTTTGTCGGAATTATGTCGACGATAAAGATACGTTTCGGCACCTGCCATCCGCTCAACGCAGTGCGGCAAAATCGTAAAAGGTCGCTTTCGCTGACGTCCGGCGATGCCCGCACGCACGCCGCCACTTCTTCATTTCGTAATCCTGCACCTGTGGGACGGCCGAACACGACCGCCTGCCGAACTCCCTTAAAACGCAGCAGCTGCACTTCTACTTCCGCCGGATTCACTTTCTTTCCGGCGACGTTGATTACGTCCGAAATCCGGCCCACGATCTTCAGCGCGGAATCGTGTCGCTCGAGCAGATCGTCCGGAACAAAAACACCGTTGCCAAGCTTCTGATCGTTGGGCTCGGGAAAATAGCCGTCGCTCACTGCCGCGCTGCGAACGCGAATCTGGCTGGCGGACTCCGTTGGATCGATAAGCTCAACTTCGACACCCTGCATCGGCTGGCCGACAAGACCGTCCTCGAACGTTGTGCCGTGGCGATCGTAGCAAATTCCGCCGCATTCCGATGCGCCGTAGAAGGAATGGATCGGTTGCTTGAATTTCTCAAAAAACTTTTTCGCGACGGCGCTGGAGAGCGGCGCACCAGCAGAAATGCACAGCCGAAGTTTTGGTAACGGGGGCACATCACCAATGTCGCAAAACGCCTGGTAAAAAGCCGGCGTGCCGGGAAAAACCGTCGCGCCCGTGCGCGCAAGATCAGCAAGAACGGCTCGCGGTGTTCTGTCGCGGCTCACAACTATGGGCACACCGCGAGCCATCAATGGTGTAAGCAAATTGCTAAACCCATACGAGTGCGAGACCGGGATCACGCCAAAATTCAGATCGTCATCTGAAATGTCCATCGTGTCGCAAATCTGATTGCAATCGGCCAGCAATTGATGGCTGCGAAATCGAATTGCGCGCGGTGCTGCCGTTGTGCCCGAGGTAAGTTTTAAGAGCGAGGGTACATTTTCGCCCCAATCTGCTGTTGTGTCGGCTGTCCTCAGCCGAATGATCTGCGGAGAATTTTCGCTGGGGACCGCGGACACTAGAGCGCTGGCTCTGCAAATCTCCAACGCTGCGTCGCGTTGTTGCTCCCCAATGGACTGGTCCAGCGGCAGAACAACCAACTGCTTGCGTAGACACGCGATGAAAACCGCAGGCCAATCTTCGTGGTTGCCAATTTGCACAGCCACGACCGCTCCGGGGGGGAGCTTGTCCATTTTGGCTTCGAAAGCACGTGCGTGCCCTTCAATGTCCCGAAAGCTCCTTGCGATCCTGCCAGTTGCATCGAAAACGGCGGCGTCATCGCCTTTGCGCGAGATCGTCGTCTGCCATGCGAGTAGCAGTGAATCGCCATGTTTCATCGCTTGCAAAAACCGGCGGTCGCGAATACATTCCGCGCTCCATTTAGAAGATGAAAGCAGGCATTCATCCAGAATACTACGAAACTGATATGGTGTG